>Ga0209514_10003902_pt1 | contig 20708 bp, 23 predicted proteins | sample Subgrocontami58m_FD_187452 | JGI IMG/M metagenome (GOLD analysis project Ga0209514, IMG submission 187452) | Subsurface groundwater microbial communities from S. Glens Falls, New York, USA - GMW37 contaminated, 5.8 m (SPAdes) (version 3) | ecosystem: Environmental > Aquatic > Deep subsurface >...
GGCGTCGCGGAGGCGAGGGTGCCTTGGATCGAGGTGATCATGGAGCGCGCGCGGTGAGAAGTGACATGTGGCGAGTGACGAGACGAAACACGACGCAGCCTATGGTGAACTCATCACTCGTCACTTGTCACTCGTCACATGGCCTCACTTCAGCCCCAGCACATCCTGCATGTCATACACGCCGGGCTTCCGGTGGACCACCCACTGGGCGGCCCGCAACGCGCCGCGCGCAAAAATCCCGCGGTCGCTCGCCTTGTGGGTGAGTTCGAGCCGCTCACCCAGCGCGGCGAAGATCACGGTGTGATCGCCGACCACATCGCCGCCGCGCAAGGCATGCACGCCGACCTCGGTGTTGCGTCGCTCGCCGGTGATGCCTTCGCGGCCGTGCCGGAGCGCCTTCGCGTCGAGCTTCCGCTCCTCGAGGATGATTTCGAGCAACCGTGCCGCGGTGCCGCTGGGCGCGTCCTTCTTGAATCGATGATGCATCTCGACCAGTTCCGCGTCGTAGTCCGGGCCGAGCACCGCGGCCGCGCGCCGGGTGAGCGCGAAGAGGAGATTCACGCCGACGGAGAAATTTCCCGCCCACACACAGGGCACCTGGGCTGCGAGCGCGAGCAGTTCCTGCTTCTCGGTCGCGCCATGTCCCGTCGTGCCGAGCACGACGGGCTTGCGATGCTTGACGGCGAGTTCGAGCAGCGAACGCGTGGCCGCGTGTGAACTGAAATCGATCACGACGTCGCCTTTCACCACGCCGGCACCGATGTCGTCGCCGACGTCGACCGACGCCGCGACGGCGAGCCCCATTTCCGGCGCGGTCGCGGCGAGCACCTGGCCCATCCGGCCGCGACCGCCGTTGATTGTGATGCTGAGTGGCATGGCGCGACGGCGTCAGTCGAGCTGCCGCAGCACGTCCTCGAGCGTCTTGGTGTTCGCAGCCGTCATGGCGCACAAAGGCGAGCGCACCTCGGCCGAACCGAAGATGCCGGCGCGGTGGAGCGCGTACTTCACCGGCACCGGATTCGGCTCGATGAACAGTGTCTTGAACATCGGATACAGCCGGCGGTGGAGCCGGCCGGCCCGCGCAAAGTCGTTCGCCAGCGCGAGCCGCACCATCTGGCCGATTTCGCGCACGTACACGTTGGAGGCGACGCTGATCACGCCTTCCGCCCCGACCGCCATGAAGGGCAGGGTGAGGGAATCGTCGCCGCTCAGCACCGTCACATCCTTGCCGAGGGCCTGCTTCAACTGGTCGACGCGATCCACGCTGCCGCCCGCCTCCTTAATCCACGCGACGTGTTCGTAGCGCGCGCGCAGCCGCTCGACGACACCGACGCTGATTTCGACGCCACAGCGTCCAGGAATTGAATACAGAATGATCGGCCGGTCGGTCGTGTCCGCAATCGCGCAGAAGTGCCGGAAGAGTCCCTCCTGGCTCGGCTTGTTGTAGTACGGCGCGACCAGGAGCATCGCATCAGCGCCGGCCTCGTGTGAAAGTTTTGTGAGTTCGATCGCCTCATGAGTTGAGTTCGAGCCGGTGCCGGCGATCACCGGCACCCGGCCGCGCGCCTCGCGGATCACGAAGCGGATGACCTCCATGTGCTCGTCGTAATCGAGGGTGGGAGACTCGCCGGTCGTGCCCATTGGCACGAGTCCGTTCACGCCGCCTTTGAGCTGATGCGCAACGAGTTTCTTCAGATCGGCATAGGCGATCCGGCCGTCGCGAAACGGCGTGGCGAGCGCGGTAATGGTCCCGGTGAGAAATTTGGCGCGGGTGCTCATCGATGCCAAAGCTGGATTTCGCGCGCGCTGGGCTTCATGGCCAGAGGGCGAGGTGGGAGAGTCGACATAAGCGAGAACTGTCTTGTCCATGAATCTTCCGTCTGCAACCTAGGTTTTCGCGGAGCGAATACCTAGCAACGCTTTTTTGCCCATGCCCACTGTGACCATCACACCGCACACCGAAATGATCAACGACCTGCTCAAGCTCGCCGTCGACAGCGGCGTGAGCGACGTGATCATCAAGTCGAACAAGCCGGGTTACGTCCGGCTCGCCGGCAAATTGAAGCCGGTGGACATGGATCCGATCACCTGTCCGGAGGCGGAGGCATTCGTGGTCGAGCACGTGCCGAAGATTTTCCGCCCGCGCTGGGACGATGAAGGCCAGGTGGACTTCGCGTACGCGGCGGATGGCGTCGGCCGTTTCCGCGTGAACGCGTTTCACCAACGCGGGCTGGTGAGCATCGTGATGCGGCACATCAAGAGCACCGTGCCCAGCTTCCAGCAGCTTGGCCTCGGCACGACCGAGGAGGCGCTGATCAAGCTTTCGCAATCGAAGGACGGCATCCTGCTCGTCTGCGGCGCGACCGGTTCCGGCAAGAGCTCGACGATGGCGGCGATGATGAACTGGATTAACCAGAATCTCGACAAGCACATCGTCACGATCGAGGACCCGATCGAGTACACGTTCCAGGACGACAAATCGCTCTTCCAGCAGCGGGAAATCGGGCTCGACGTGCCGAACTTCCAACTGGCGATCAAGGCGGTGCTGCGCCAGAATCCCGACATCATTCTCGTCGGCGAAATGCGCGACCGCGAGACGTTCGAGACCGCGATCTCGGCGGCGGAGACGGGCCACCTGGTGTTCTCGACAATGCACGCCGCGACCGTCGCGCAGTCGCTGACGCGGTTGTTCGAATTCTTCCCGGCCGAGGAAGTCGTGCAAGCGCGGCGCGCCATTGCCGGTTCGCTGCGCGGCTTCGTTTGCCAGAAGCTGATTCCGACCGCCGAGGGCACCGGCCGCGTGCCGGCGAACGAGATTCTGAATGCCGATGCGACGGTGAAGAACCTGATCCTCGAAGGGCAGAACGAGAAGATCCAAGGGCTGCTCGAAAGCAACGCGGATTCGGCGACGTTCTCCTTCAACAAGGATCTCTACCGGCTCTGGAAAGCGGGCAAGATCAACAAGCAGGATGCGCTCAAGTTCTCGCCGAACCCGCAGCAGTTGGAGATGAACATGAAGGGCATCTTCATCAAGAGCTGACGTTTTTGCTTGTTTCCTAGAGGGAAACGGGCGAGAAATGGGCCAGACAACGTGGTTTTGTTACCACCAACCTGTTACCACCTCGCCACCGATGAGAAGCCCTGCGAAGGCTGAGAAAAAGCCGGACTACGAGAAGATCCACGGAGTCGAAAACTTCTATTTCCGCCACTCCGTTGGCGTCTATTACACGCGGATCTCGATCAACGGGAAGCGCACGTTCGAAAGTCTCGAGACAAGCGATCGCGAGTCCGCACTCCTCCTCCACCGCAAGAAACAGGAGCAGGTCGAGGCGGGCCGGCAAAGTGGAGTCGAACTCGACTCCGACTCCCGGCTCCTCGGTGCCCTCGCAAAGGAGTACGAGCTACGCATCGCGACGTCGTCCCTCACGGACGCGTCGAAGACTGCTTACCTCGGCAACCTGAAACGGCTTCGCGAGAACTGGGCGACCGGCAGCTTCGAGACATTCGGGGTGCGGAAAGTGACGACGAACGTGATTTTCGAACTCCGTCATTTCCTGCAGACGCAGGCCGTCGTGCCGCACGGCCGCGTCGGGGTCTGTGCGAGGAAATACAATACGGCCGGCTATTCCAACGTCGTGGTGAACGACACCCTCCTTTGCCTGCGGCGCCTTTGCCGCATCGCCATCGAGAAGCGCGTGATGATCGAGGATCCGTTCACGCAAACGGGTGTTCTTCGCGAAAAGATCGCGCTGCCGCGTGACACGCGCGTACCGGAAATGCCCGACGTGCCGACGATGGATCGGATCATCGATGAGATTCGGAAGGCCGCGAAGGCCGTCGGCGCGTTCCCGGGCCGGCCCGGCTGGGTCAAGCGCCACCTCGAACTCGGTCACGTGGCCGCTGACTTCGCGGAATTCCTCGCCTATTCCGGTGCCCGCTGCGAGGAGGCGAATCTCGTGCGGGTTGGCGATTACAAGCTCGGGCCCGACGGCAAGACGTGGACGCTGCACATTCCGGGCTACAAGACGGAAACGTCCGACCGCACGATCCCTGTCCTGCCGCGGCTGAAGCGCCTTTTGGACAATCTCACCGCGGACCGACAGCCGGACGAGAAGCTGTTGAGCGGCTCATCGTGCCTGAAGAATTTGGCTGCAGCATGTGAGACGGTTGGTGTGCCCAAACTCGTGCAGCACGATCTGCGGCATTTCTTCGCCACGATCTGCCTGCTTAAAGGGGTTCGGCCGAAGACACTGGCGGAATGGCTCGGTCATGCCGACGGCGGGACGCTCGTCATGAAGACGTACGGGCACCTGCTCCCCGATGCCGCGGCCGCCGAGGCCGCGCTGGTGGATTTCAGCGAGCCCGACAAAGGATTGGTCGTCCCGTTCAGGCCGCCGACCGGGTCAAAAGTTCGATCGACTGGCGCGTGACCAGCATCCGCCGCGTGCCGCCCACGCGCCGGAGCCTGCCGTCATCGAGCCAACGATACAGGGTTGCGAGCGAAACGCCTAAAATGCGGCACGCCGTCTTCGCGTCGTAGGTTTCTGGCTCGGGCTGTGGCTCCTCGTTCGCCGGCGTCATCCTGGCAACGGGAGTCGCCGGCCCCTCGAGCCCGAGATCCTTCCGTAGGCAGAACGCGCGGGCCGTGTCGGCGTCGGCCGCCTCGAACCAGACGCGCCGGATGGTGCCTTGGTCGACGCAGATGGCCGAGTAGGTTTGCATTGGCGTCATTCTGGAAGCCCGGGGTCGGGCGGGCAGGTGGCGGGGGAGCCGGACAAAACAGGCGCAACGTCCGGCTCGGGGCGGGCAGGGGAGCGGGCAACCAGCGCCCGCGTCTTGGCGGCGTCAACCGGTGCGGCGCAGGGCGATCGCGTTAGGGCGCTGTTGAATGGTTGCACCCTCTATATTGCCCGACCCTGGATGGAAGCGGAAGAATAAAAGCAAGAAAACGCGCAAAAGTGGCCGATATTGCGCCGAGATTGTTCCCCCGCCCGCCGGAATGTGGTGGAAAGCATCTCGGGCCCGACGGACTATATGGCTCCAACCAAGAACAAGCCTCCGCAATTAGTGCCTTCAGCAGGCTCCTCTAGCCGCTCGCACTATTTCGCACTTCTGTCCAGTTGGGCCGCATTCCTTCGGCAACTAGTGCACCCTTATTAGCAATAAGTGAGGAGCAGTTCAGCGTGCGTGGACCACGAAGCGGGCACATTCTCGCGCCAGCATCTATCTTGGCCTCAATTATCCGGATGAAACAACCCCTCGAGCGAATGGTCCCAAAGAAACCTGACCCAAAAGACCTTCCACTTTCGGACTTGAGGGTCGATGGCGACACCCACCTCCACGTCAACCTTTCTGAACCGCACGTCCGGAAGCGCACGCGACTGCCAAGGGAAGGCGAAGAAATGCCGCCGGTATAAAGCGACATTGTAAGCACTGCCCCGTGGCAATTCTTCGCCGATTAAAAGAAGATGAATCGAGAGATGCAGCGTCAGCTGGAGGAATGTATCGGCGTTGCTCGCGCGTATTCAGTTGGAGCGGTACCGCTTAGAGAGCTCGTGATTAGGGGGAAAGACCTGAGCCTTTATGCACTCCACGCCGCATTGAAAGGAAGGCACGTTGAGCCGGCGAATTTTCGCAAGATATGCGACCTCTTTGCACCGAAAGCTCTGCGGAGGATTGAACTTAAAATCTGTTACGTCGAAAATTTCCTCGGTGGTTACCTCACCCCGGCCGTCAGCCCGCAAAGGCTTCGCCACATAAATCCCAATCCGTTCTTCAGGATTCGCGCCAAGCGCCGCGGCACGCCCGCAGCGCGATTCCATGCCTTTATCGCCGATCAACTGAAGGCGTTTGGGATATTGCGTGGCTCGTTAGGAAAACGCGGGTCTACAGTAGGCGGCAATCACATTGTCAGCCCGGAGACGATATCGAAATTTTCGACCGGAAAAGCCATCAGGCCTAAGAAATTCCTTAGAGCCTGTAATCTGATGCTGATGCCGGTTCGCGAAGAAACTGAAGCAGGCGCAAAGATCGCCGACGATGTGCTCAGTGCCGCCAAAATCCTCTTCGGCGAGCTATACCTGAATGAGGCGCTGCTCGGAGAAGATTCGCGGGTCTTTGTTCCGGGATTTCACGTGGACTATCCACGAACGGCAGCCGTCCTTCATTTTTGCGTGCACCACGCCTCACTGGTTGGCTGCGACATCAAGGGATTCGGTCACCCGAAAACGATACAGCTAGAGTTTCATTATTGCACGGACTCAATTGCTGCTGTCCGGTGATCGAATTAGCCGCTCCTTTCGATTTCTCCGAATTTGTGAGTTGTCCAAACAAATTCGGCGACAAGGCCGCTTTTCCGGGCCTCTGGTGAGTGGCGCGAGTCTTCTCGTCTGCGATTAAAGCCAGGTCTCTTTTCCGAATAATCGGCGTTTCTGTGACAATGTGTCTCTTCGGTCACGAAACTTGCTGGATTGCAGACGAACGTAAGGAAAACAACTCGTTTTATTGGTTCATCATAATTCGGCTTTGTCAATAGGTACGGAGAAAATGTACGACGAGTCGCAATGATTGCGACGCGAGGCCGACTTTCCTGAGGGTGACATGGTGGTCCCGTTTGCTTTTCCGATGCCTCAGCCGCCGAGTCGCGTGCGTTTTGGTTAGCGACGCTTTAGGACACAGGAGGGCACCTTTCGACCAACGGAAAGTCGAATACAATGGCTCATGCAACCGCCGCAAGCAGCCGCCACTTCGCCATCGCTACATTCGCTAGCCAAGGAATACGCCGACCATCAACTGACCTTGAATAACGTTGAGGAAATCTTTGGCCTTCAGCGGAAGAGTAGTTGGGCGTTACGGACCGCGCATGGCATATGCACGTTGCCGAATGGCAAGGTGGATACAAGAGACATTATCCGCGCTTTCGAGGCGGAGCGTGGACTCTGCCCGGTCGTGTCTCGCGCCCCAGGGGGCTTGGGCTATTTTGGGCGGTCAAGCTGCCAGCGGTGCCAATCGTGCGGTGTGAGTAGTTCTGTGGGGCTTGAGGGCGGGGGCGGAATCTGATCGCACAGAATTGGTGATGAGTGGGGCGCGTCGGAGCCGCCATCCTTCCTGGCGCCGCAGCTCGGTTACGCCAAACGCGCGTAGCGCGTTGTGTCGAAATTGTGTCGATCACCTATCCGCGGTTACTTGGCTGGACGCCGCAAATGGAGCGAAGTCGCGTAGCTATATGGTGCGCCAATGTTTCTACACGTTGTTTTGATCTAGCATCCGCGTTTCTCCGTGTTTCTCGCGATGGAAAATGGCGTTTTTAGCAACGCGGTGCCAGGAATGGGTACGTTGCTTCATAGGTAACTGAGCGTCCCGGTCATCTCAAAATGAATGTCTGAACTGTATCATGTCCGTGGCTATTATGGAGCCACGCCTGGCAAAACGGTCGTTTGTGGCGGTGATTCGTCACATTGTGATCACCACGCTATACGGAACCGACGTAAATCGGAAAACAGCGCATAGGTTGAATACATCAGGGAGGGGGTTTCATCGCCGAAATCTTCTAGTAAACTTAAAAAGGCTACAACGGCCGTTAGCCACGGCCCCGCCGCTCCCGGTCCGGAGCTTCAACTGAAAGCTGTGTTATGAAAACAATATCGATCAAAAGGTACAAAGATGCGGAACACCACGTTGCGCCCTGGGGTGTGTGCTACTACGCCAACGGCAAGCGCGTGCTGTCGTTTCATCCCACTAAGCGCGCTGCCATGGAGCGGAAGAAGGAGCTGCAGAAGCTCTTTCGCTCCGGGCTCGACCCGAAAGAAATCGAGCAGGCGTCTCGTCTCCTGGCGGGGACGGCGATTTCGCTCAGCAGCGCAGTGGGCGCTGGCATTGCCGCGTTGGCAAAACAGTTCGGCTGCAATGCGACCGCACCATTGGCTGCTGGCGGGAAAATCGTCATTGACCGTGCGATCAAAAGCGGGGCGGACCCGCGCACGATCCAAAACTATCGGTCGATCTACCGGACCATCGACAAAGCTTTCCACCAACGCATTGCCACGACTGTGACCAATGACGAAGTGCAGGATTTCATCGATAAGTTGCCGGACCGGTACGGTGTGGTCGGCAAAGCATCTCCGTTCACCAAGCGGCGTTTCCTGACCCTCCTCCAGATGGCGTTCAAGGCGCTCGGGTTCAAGCGCGCATTTGCTGACATCGCCTATCGGCGCGACTACACTCGCGAAGTCGCCTTCTACACGCCCGAACAAGTCAAGACGATGTTCGCATCGACACCGCCCAACGAGCGGGGCTTGCTTGCACTGGCCGTGTTCGCCGCCATGCGCCCCGAGCTCCTCTCGAAGTTGCCCGCGGAATGTGTGGACGTGGAACAGCGCTGCATAGTCATCCCGGCTTATCTCGCCAAGGATCGCCGCCCTCACCGTCTCGAAGGGGAGTGGGAGCGCCCCGACGGGAAAATCATCCCCGGCCTGCCGAATATCCTCTGGGATTGGCTGCGCGCGTACCCTTATCATCCGGGTAACTGGGAGTCCCTCCAAGTGCGGCTCAAGCGCGCCTTGGGTGGCTTTTGGATTCAGGATGGCCCGCGCCATACTGGCGCTACCTACTACTATAAGTGTTTTGGTGAATCGGAAACGGGGAAACTCTTGACGCACGAGGGTGTGCATCTGGTCCTCGAACACTATGTCGGCGTCACGTCTCCGAAGGATGCCGCCGCGTTTTACGCTATCTCCCCCACAAACGTTGTGTTCAAAGTCTTCTCGGCAAAAAACACCGCGCTGAAGATCAACTGGCCGCCGCACGCGCGGCTCGCCCAGATGCTGCTAGCAAAAACGGCCAGGGAAGTCGTGCGCGAGCTCGCTTGCACTGAGGGCGCACTCCTCCTCCACTGCAAAAAGTTCGGGATCCCGAAGCCGAGCTGGGGCTACTGGGCAAAAGTCCGAGCAAACAAGCCCGCCGTGCCGCGCCAACTCGGCAAGGCAAAGAAAAAGGATCATGGAAAGGATAGCGAAGACCGTGCTGCTGCCGGTTAAGTAAAGACCAAAGCCCGCGCCCGCCTCGGGCTTTGTTTTTGACCACGCTGATTGCTAGATCTGAGCACAGAAGCAGTCGGCGCACTTAAGATCTTCGATTGTGCAAATGAGGAGAGGGAACCACCCGACGGTCAAACCCACTCCCTTGTTTGCGGAACGGGATGGGTTGCAGTCGTCATCGGCATGGCTGAATGCCCGACGGTAAATTGTGCGCCAACGTCGGCGTGGTCACCGCGAGCCGACATGCCTGCTAAATATCCGGTGTCAACGGCCGGGCGAGCTCGCGCGGGATCACTGCGGTCAATGACGTGCCGCGGTCTTTTACGAGGCGGCCGTCTTGACCGATGAGCATCCACGCTGGGATCGTATTGTGCCCCCATTTCCCGGCGATGTCCTGCAGGTGCCCGCGGGATTCCACAACACCGGCCACGGCCAGCCGCGCCGCGCGACGATTCTTTCCATATCGCGCTGCTGCTCGGGCTCCGACGGGAGCCCGTACGCGTGGTTGAACGGCGCAATCTGCAGAATCTCGAGTCCGGCGTGATGAAACTCCGCGTGGAGATCATCGATGCGTTCGGTCAGCGTTTCATACGTCACCGGCACAAGTGCAAGGAGCACGACCTTGCCGTTGTAACGCGCCGGATTGCCGAGCACCGGATCGAGTTCCCACAGCTGTGTCCAGAGTTCGTCGATGGGCAGCGCCTGAGCTTCGAGGGTGCGCCGGTGGCCGGCGACAATTTCCCGCACGCTGCGGTCGAGGTGATCATTGCCTTCAAACCGTTTTTCCAAGTCGGCGAGGGCGCCAACAGAAGTGGTGAGTTGGGAGACGATTTCCGCTTCTTCGGTGGCGGCGGAGTCGATCAAGGCGAGGGACCGAAGGGACGAAAGGAGGGCTTGCATTCTGGCGGGGGCGGCGGTGTCAACCCATTCGGCAGTCTCAGGGCCTCCGGCGGGTTCACCGGGCGTGGCGGAGGCAAATAGCGGGGCGATTCGTTTGAAGGCGCTGTTGACGAGGCCGCCCATGTTGAACCGGTGACGCTGCCGGCGGAGTCGAGGTGAAACGTGAGCGCGAAGCGCCGGAAGGTGCGGCCTTCGATGGCGCGACGGCCGGTGTCGGACCACTCGACCTTCGGGCGCACACCACTCTCTCTCGGATCATCGCCAGGCCAGAAAAATTCAAGCGGCCAAACGGCGGCCTCGCGGTCCTCGTGGTTGAAATCGAAAAACGGGCGGTCGTCGCGGCCGTCGGTAGAGGCGGCGAGCCGCGCGGAGAGGAAGGCTTGGAGCGTCGCGGTAGTCTCGGCGTCGACGGTGACTTCGACGGTCAGTGGATTGCCGGCTTGCGAGGCGCGGATGCGATGCCGGCCTGGGGGCATGTATTGGATGGACTCGGGCGGCGCGGGCGTATCGGAGAGCGCGTTGGAGAATGCAGCGTGGAGCGGGGCGGCGGCAGACATGCCGCGGCGGTGGTGTCAAACGCGGTCGCGTTCCAATCTGGAGCATTGCCAGGTCTGATGCTGCGAGTCAGAATCAGATTGCGAGTCCAGGTGCGAGTGTGTCTGCCCAAATGAACGCGTTTCGACGACCCGTTTTCACATTACCAGCGAGATTCTTCGTAACGGTTGCGACGTTGCTTCCTTTTGTACCGGCGCGGGCTCAGGTCGTCAGCCCTCCATCGACCGTAGGTCCGGTGGTGCCATCAATCGTGGTTCCATTGGTGCCGCCCCCGACCTCGCCTCCGCGCATTGTTGCGGTGCCTCGGCAAGTGCAGGATACGGAGGAGTTCGATCGAATAATTGCCGATGACCGCACTCCCCCAGAAACGCGGGTGGTGAATATCTCGGTACTTGCGCGGATAAAGACCTACGAACCGCTCCATATGGGATTCGTTATCGCCGGTACGTCGCAGCGCACGGTCTTGCTGCGGGCGTCGAGCGGCGGACTTCGGGCATTCGGCATAACGGAACCTGCGGTTATTCCGGTGATGGATGTGTATAACTCGACCGGTGGACTGATTATCAGCCACTCGGGTGTGTTCTCGCCTGCTGTGATAAGAGCGAACGCGAGGGTCGGCGGGCTCTTTGACGATGTGCACCAGAGCGCAATCGTAATGACGCTGCCGGCCGGTGCCTACAGCATAAGAGTGTGGGATCTCACCTACGGTTATACGCTGCCAGCCATGCCCGGGTTGATCCTGCCGCGGGTAGACGGCTTCGCATTGGCGGAAGTCTATGACATCGCGGGCGGCGCTGATGCGCAGCTCTCGAATGCGTCGACGCTCGGAAGGGTGGCGGCGACAGAGGGTGGAGCGATCGTCGGCTTTGTGTTACTTGGGCAGGTGTCCCGCAGGCTGGTAATGCGAGGAGTGGGACCAGGGCTCGCGGTGTTCAGAGTCGGCGAAACGCTGGCCGAACCATCGATCGTACTCCGCAATGGAAATGGTACGGTCCTGGCGTCGAACAACGGTGTGATTCGCGGTGAGACAGCAACAATGGCGGCCGCAGCCGGCGCGTTCCCGCTGCCTGCGAATAGTCGTGATGCCGCTTTCGATGTAACGCTCGCGAGCGGGGCCTATACCGTTCAACTCGATTCGCCTCGTCCAGAAAGCGGCCTCGGTCTTCTCGAACTTTACTCCGTGCCGTGAAGGCCAGTCGGGTGGGGGCGCGTAGTTCGCTTTGGCCACTTGTGCCAGTTCACGACCGATCCGGCGTAATCTACGGCGACAGACCTAGGGGCCAAAGTCAGGGCACTCTGGAAAGGCGCCCGGCGCGAAGCCCCGCTTTTCACCGCAACCAGGGCTTCGCGCACGCCCCCCGCGTGAGCGGGAATTGACGGGAAAGACCTGCGCTGGCGCGCTTCGCGCTAGAAAAAAGGGGTGGGGCAGGGTCCCGGTTGGCCTCCAACGGCGGGCCCGTGACGCGGGACTTTCGTCATCGGAACAAAAAAACGATGAAAAGAAAATCTGCACCAAATCCCGACCAGAAATCAGCCGCGCGATCGATTCAGCGGCTCCATTGGCAGGACCTTCCGGGCTGCGAGGTGGAAATCACCTCGGTGGCATTCTCAGCCGATCACGCCGTCGTGTTCCTGGGCGATCGCGAACAGCTCAGTTTGCTCCTGTTCCGGGAATCCATGCGAAACGTCGTGAACATCACCGTCGAGCGCGGCGTGGTTCCCACCGACCCGGTGCTCCTCGCCATGGGCCGCACCATCATGGCCCACTTCGCTGCGGTGCCGGAATGGCGGAACATCCCGTGAAGACCGGACATCGTCCCAAGCCACTGCGCTCGTGCGCCTATTGCGGACGTCCCTTCGTCGTCAACCCGCGGCTGGGCAAGCGGCATCGCTTCTGTTCCCGCCAGGCGTGCGCGCGGGCCAGCCGGCGCGCCGCGCAACAGAAATGGATCAAGCGGAGCGCAGGAATGGACCATTTCTGTGGCTGGGAAAACGTCGCGCGCGTCCAAGCGTGGCGCGAAGCGCATCCGTACTACTGGAAAAGAACCCGCCGCCACCGGGGCGTGCCGTCGGGGAAATTCCGGCTCACGCGCAAGCTCGCGGCTGTCCTGCGCTGTGCTGCGTTACAAGATACGATTGACACGCGTCTAGCTCTGGAAATCGGGATGATATCGCGTCTGTCCGGCGTGGCGTTACAAGATGCGATAGCCATGGAAATCCGCGCCACCATGCTGCGCGGGTATGCGATCCTCCGCGGACAGCGAATCCCACGAGCCCGATGAACCAGTCCGGGCGGCGCGTAACGTCGGAGGCCGCCCTCTGATGCGGATGCAGCAAGAACGTTCGCCGCAACGGCACGTCAAAATGAAAGCCGATGAGTCCGGAGAACCTGAACCGGTCGGCAAAAAGTTCGAAAGATACCAAACCAAATGAAGAAGAAATCATCCAAAAAAACCGCCGGGATCAAACTCGGCGATCTAGTCAAAGACATGATCACGGGATTCACCGGGATCGCCAGCAGTCGCACGGAATACCTCTTCGGCTGCGTCCACATCGGGATCACCTCAAACCGGATGGACAAAGACGGGGTGCCCGTCGGCGCCATGAGTTTTGACGAGCAGCGCGTGGTCCGGGTCGACAAACGCGATGTTGTTATCAGTCCCGACAGCACCGCGACCAGCGGTGGGCCGGTTCCGGGGACGCCTGTCCGTTTGGGATGAGCTCTGGCCGGCTATTCGTCTGCCCGGACCTGCACGAGGCTCGCAATCTCGACGAGGTTGAAGCCGCTATCCGACGGGAGGCACCTGCCCGGACGATCTTCCTGGGTGACTACTTCGACCAGTTCGATGACACGCCGGAGGACGCGGCCCGCACGGCCGCGTGGCTCAAGTCCAGCCTCGCTCAGTCCAATCGCGTACACCTCTGGGGTAACCACGATTTGTCCTACGGCTTCTCGGAGATCCAAGAGACTTGGTGCTCCGGCTTCACCTGGGAAAAGTGTAACGCGATTAACGCCGTCCTGAGCCCTGATGATTGGACCAGGCTTCAGCTCTCTCATTGGGAGGACGGCTTCCTCTTCACCCACGCCGGCTGGTCGAACGAGTTCTCCGGTGGTGTCAGCGGAGTTGCGGTATCAGATTGCCGGAGACACCTCGACTCGGAAGAGGTTCGGGCATGGCGTTGCCTGAAGGTCGGGAAGAGACACTGGATCTGGGGAGTCGGGTGTATTCGCGGCGGTACTGAGAGGTGCGGTGGCCTTCTCTGGTGCGACGTGCGCGAATTCGTGCCGATTCCCGGACTCAACCAGGTTTTCGGCCATACGCCGGGGAACCTTGGCACGGTGAAGAGTGGACGCGATTCGTTCAATCTCTGCCTGGACACCTGCAGCCGCGAGACAGGCGCGCGACATTACCTGATCATCGAGGGGCGCGGCGTTCAGCTCAAACGACTCGACGGCAAGGCTTGTCGGCCCGTCCTGCGGATATGAAAGGCCATTCTCGCGGCATCCCCCAAGGTCACCACTACGTCATGAATCTGCCGTGCCCCGCGGCTGGCCAATCGAATGCCTGGACGACCAAGGATGCTGGGTATGTGTCGATGACTCTCCCTGCCGTCGCAGTACCGGAGAGCACGGTGCCGGCAACCGTGAACACGAAGGCGTAGCCGCTGATGCTGTCACCGAGCGTGACGTCGGTCAGATCGAAGCTGCTCGTGGTCATGCTGACGCGGCCTCTGCCGTGGGTCATCGCGCCGCTCTGGACCGTCATCACCGAACTCGTCGAGGCGTGTGCCCTCAGCTTACCAGCCGCAATCGTGGTGTTAGGGGAGACTTCTCGCGCCGACGGAGATCGCCGGAAACAAAGAAACGATGAACGCTCCAGTCGGCTCCATTCCTCTCGCGCCCGTCGCGGAACTGCACGCCTTCGCCCGGTCCCAGCAACCGATCCCGCTTCTGGGTCTGGACGCGGCGGCTGCGGAACTCTGCTGCAACGCCCGTGCGTCGACCCTTGCCGCCGTGCGTTCGCGGATCGCCCGCCGGTTTCCTGACGCCGTGGCCCGGCTGGATGCCGCGGCCAAAACCATGCAGGACGCGCCGTCGCTCCGGCACTACTCCACCTTGGAACCGGTTTTTCCCGTGGGTGCGCATACCAAGCGGGAGTTGGAGGAATTCTATCAGTGCCTTGCGTTGCAGGCGGGGCGATTTGAGCGCGCCATCGCCAATCACCTCCTGGGATTTTCGGGCAAGTATCGAATTGGCTTCACGCCCCTGAAGGTGCCGGCGCAGCGCGACCACGAGTGCCCCGTTTGTGGAAAAACCGGCCGGCTGGGCACGATCGTGATGTTCCGGCCCGACCCGGCCGCCGCGATGTATCTCGGTGCAAAAGCAGAGCGCTACCGTTTCGACTGCCCAGGTTGCGGCCACACCGTGCGAGGTCATTTTGGATGCACTCTGAATTGGGAGTGGCCCGTTTTCTGTCCGTGTTCGCGCTGCGTTGAAATGAACTCGACTGTACGGCGGCGGATACTTCGGTGCGCGCAGGAGTTGCGTGAATGCGAGCCTTCGCTGCCGGCAGAGTTTCCTGCCGAAGGCAGCTGGCTTGAGGATTCCCAGGCCGTGCACCGGGATATCCTCCTGGGCCAACTACGGCGGCCACCCGTTCTCCGCCAGGTGCTGCAGCAGGAGATTCAATCGGTGGATGATTTGCAGCAGTGGCTGGGTGCGGCGCTGCGGCATCGGTCATCGGGCCAGACGACGATTCCGCGCCTTCTTGCCATCGCGCGTACCACAGGCGTCATTGTGCAGGCCCGCGTTTCAAATGAGAAACTGCAGCGAATAGTGAAAGCGCACCTCACGGCGCGCGCACAGGACTTTGAAATGCTCGCCGAGGCGGTCCCGGTCGAACCAGCGAATTTTCCCCCGATGCCAGGCCGTCTCGTGGCCGACCATCTTCAGCTGAAGGCCGGAGTGATCAGATCATTCTCAGCGATCGAAACGCTGATCCTGACGCCGGCCGAACTATATGATGAGGTCATTAACCCGAACCACACCACAACGCCTTTGCCCACAGCGGAGCAACCGCTGCGCAACGCGAAACCGCTCTGCCTCAGCCAGACTGAGCAGGTCTTTCTCGAAACGCTGCGCACGCAATTTCCGCAGCATCATATCCAGGTTGATCGTCCACTGTGGCTGATTCTTCACCTCGAGAACATGGCAGGGGAGTTTACGGCGCAGGAAATGACCTACCTGCGAGCGTGTCGAATCGACTTCGCAATTTACAATCCAGATGGGAAACTCGTCCGGGTCTTTGAATTACAGGCCGGGCCGCATCACGACCACGTGGAGTGGATGGAGAAGGATGGATTGAAGTTTCGGGCATTTGCCCTGGCAGGCATCAGGCTCGAGGAATGGTTCTGAGTGCCCGCCAACGGTGTGTCATCCGCCGGAACCCGCTCACGATGCATCACGAAGGATGACCGTGTGTTACCTCATCAAGACACTGACTCGAAAATTCCAATCGGTCGCAACTCGCATGAATTACCATTCCAAACCCGACCTCGATCCGAATCAGGATCTCACCGTAGACGCGCTCAGCCTCTTTCAACGGTTCCAACAGGACGCGGACAAGAAGACGGTCGCCACCTTGCTGGACCAGGAATTGGCCCGACATCTTAAACTCTGCGAATTGGCGATTCTACATGCCGCCAATGCCGACATGTACTGGTGCGATCTTCCGCGCCATCCGATGCTTGATTTTGACATCTGGGCGCGCCGGCACCTCGAAAAGTTGGGGTTTGAAACCGAGTTCAGCAGGACGGCATGCAAGGAAACGGTGCCGGATAAAAACGACACGAAAAAAAGTATCAGCGCGGTCGTGGTGCATTCGTCGCTCACCGCCAAGTGGTTTCTCGCGAAGCCACTCAACCAGGAAGCCGTGGCCGCGGAATGGCACCGGCGTGAAAACCTTGAAGCCGAGGAACTCATCAAGACTCCTCCCGAACGCCAGTCACACGGGAGCGGCCAGGATTTCGACGAAGGCAAGGCTGTTTGGGCGGTGATCCTCGATGGGAAATTCGTAATCGAAGTTCAACGACGCAATCACGGGGCGTTCCTCTGCATCTTTGGTCTCGACGGAAAATGCCTGCACACTGAACAGACCAACCTCTCGTTTGGGGCAGTCTTTGGTCCGGACGTCCTGGATGTCGCAGCCTGGCAAACGCGGGCACAACAGATCGTGGACGGCTGGCAGGCACCGTTGCAGGGCGATAACGGCCCGGTCCTTCCGTAAGTATGTTCTCGGCGCCACGTTACCGCGGTCGACAGATGCTCTCTTCGCTGCCGAAAATCAAAGAAGTCAAAGGACGCTGGGGACGAATCCGTCGGCGTGCTCTCTGGCCGCACCTTGGCAAGGAGGAGATGACCGAGCTGAAATATCTAACGCCCGACGTGGCGCGTGCCTTCATCGAGGCTGTCGAATCCGGTGCAATCAGCAGTAGCCAACCCAATCAGCTCAACGACAACGATCCACTTTTCATCCGAGGCCTCACCGCAAGAGAGTATTTAAATTACTGCGCGATCTGCATCCGCGCATTTGCGGCCCAAGAGGATCGACGCTCTTCTGCCGAAATTTATCGAGGTTGGGCTGACGGCCGTCACGGCGGATTGCTCGACCTTCCGCCGAGCAGCGCCCGCGCGTTCAGCGCCTGGTTAACCGGCAGCGAACACCTTGGTTCACATCCGTTCGAGTTCTTTAGAGATAGGATGTGTCTGTATGTGAATTCACGAGAGATCGACGCAAAAGGCCGGGTAGTATGGCTACGGTTGTCGAGTCGAAAACAGTTTGTCACGGCCTATCTAGTCGTGGCTTCGGTTGCTTTGCACTCGGCGGGTGTGCCCATCTATGTCGACGATGCTCAAAATCACGCGGTGTTCGCAGTCGGCGACGACTACGTGGGAATTGTAGAAGACCGAATATGGGAAATAGGAAGCCCGCAGTGGCCGGTCGACGCGGGGATTTTGAACACTTTTTCCGCCTCGTTCTCATTGTCCGATTTGACGCAATTCCCCACCGTCATGCGTCAGATCGAATGGTTTCCCGGGACCAAGGTAACGGTCAAAGTGGGCTAGTGTGCGTGACCTGGAGGAGCGGTGTGGTCCTTTCGGAGGACCGCACCACGAGTGGTCAATCACGCGCAGTCTCGGCTGATTGTTCGTCGGATGCGTTGGGGGCCGGCGGGATTTCACGCCTCGAAATGTTTCTTCAAAGCGGCCTCTTGCTGGCGGAATTTTGCCGGATTCGCAGTTTTCAACCGGGCGAGATTCGTCAATTTCCACTGGAGGGCCGGCAGTTCGGCCAGATGTCGACATGTCATCTCATCCCAAGGGGGATTGCCCGCCACGAGTCCGAGCAGAAACCGCTTGTGCGCCGCGGTGAGAGCAGCCGGCAGTTCCTGCCGCAGTTGTTCGCGCGCGGCCTGAAGTTGCGCGAGTGAAGTCGCCGCGACGGTCATCCCCTGGAATTCGTTCTCGAACGGGACCTTCAGATCGAGGTCCCGTGAATAGAGCACCTCATGCACCGGCCGGTTGTGTCCGGCCAGGTAACAGACGAAGCATTCGACGATCCCCGGCGCCAGGCCGATTTGGCGATACATGCCGTGAACATCGAAGAAATCCCTGGGATGCTGCCGGTCCAGGGCGGCGACGAGCTTGCTCCCGTAAAGTTCGGCCACGGCCAGGGTGGGCACGGTGAGCGCGGTCGTGAAGAGGTCACCCGCGGCCTTGACCAATTTCCGCCGCTCCGTGGGCAACACGGTGCCGCGGAAAACGTGGTTAACCTCGATTTTGATCTGCCGGCCCTTCCGCGCGACGAACACTTTGGTTTCATCCCCGGCCTGGCTTGCGGAGACCTGCGCATCGAGGCCAAGGCTCCGGAGCCGGCGCTCGAGCGCGTTCAGTTCTGCGCGGATCTCGGCGAGCGCGGCGGCGCGCGCCATGGGGTGGGAAACATAGACGACATCGATGTCGACCGAGAGCCTGGGCATGTCTTGGACAAACAGGTTCAGGGCGGTGCCGCCTTTCATGGCAAAGCAGGCCGGCCGAAAAACTTCGGGCGCGGTCTCCAAAAGGAGACGCATGGTTTCGACGTAGGCCTGGTCCATCAGGGTTTCAGGACGAGGGTGGTGCCATCGGGCAGCCGGGAAACCCAGCGCCCTTTGCCCCGGGCACCGGCGGCCGCTTGTGCCTCTGCGGCCCAGGAAAGATTCAGCTCTTCGGCCCACTGCACGCAGAGGCGCACCACTTTCACGCGCGGGCAGTGCTGGAGCAGTCGCTTCAGCACTTCGAGGCGCAGGGTTCGGATTCCCTCCATCACATGGCGGGCTTCTTCGACGCCTTGGCCCACGCCCACTTCGCTGAGCATTTCCAACAGGGCCCGTTCCGGTACGGCGACCGGCGGTCCGTCCGGTGTCTCGGGCAACGGTTGCAGGCCAAAATTGGCGGGGAGTCTCGCGTTGAAGAGCTGTCGCGCGGTGTAACGGGCGGGGAAGCGCTGCAGGAACCAGGGCGGGAGCAGGCTGGGCTCATTGCCCCAGAGGGCCAGCTGTTCCCGCGGGCCGACGTTGTGGCGCACGCCCCGCCAGGCCAGGGCGGTCTTGCCGCCGACATGGAGGCCGGTGATGTTTCGGGAAAGGAATTTCACGCACGGCGCCGCCTGCAACTTGTCTCCGGCAAACATGAAGACGCCCCGGCCGAGGCGCACCAGCCAGCCTGACGCGACGTAGCGATGCGCCAGGCCCGAGGATATCCCGAGTTTGGCCAACTCCAAGGTGCCGACCGGGACGCCCCGGGGGAGCGAGGCGTGGAGCTCCTTGATTGCAATTCTTGGCTTAGATTTACTCACAGTGGATCTATTGCGATAAAACTAAACAGAGTGTTTTGGAAATATGGAGTAGTTCAACTTAAAAGCGAACTATCTCAATTTTTCAAATCAACTCGTGCTTGCCGAAGAACGAGTCACCCCCGGCTGGCGGATTAGCAGCGACGGCTTCAACCCGAAGCCCGCCTTTCAGCCGCAACGCGGGCTTCGCCCGCTAAAAAATGGAAGATCTTTTCCTGAGCGCAGCGGCCGGGGTGGCCCGTGCCAAGAGACGCCCCCCCCGCCGATCAGGCGCCTTGCGGCCAGAACATCAAGAACGCCGCTCGGACTCGTTCGCAAAAAAGGCAAGAGAACGCCCGGGTGCCGCTGGTGCGGTGACGCGCGAGCCGGCGGTTGGGTCAGTCCATCGGAGCAGAATCACTCGGGCAGAAGTCCGAGCAGCTTCGTTTTTACCACTTCTCCCGCCTCCCGTGGATCGTAGCTCAGGCCGGTGCGAAGCAACGGACTCATATCGCTGCAAAAACCGCGGTCCGCCAAATGCCCGTCGAGAATCCCGAGAAACTCTGCGCGTCCAGCGACGGCGCCCTCTTGCTGGAGATAGTGCTGAAACGATTCGATGACCGCTGCCGGCTGCACGGCCGGCGTCGCCTTGGTGAGCGCCCAATATAGGTCGAATAAATCCCGCCCCCGTTTGCGTTGGAAGAGCGCCCGCAGCTTTGTGCCGAGCATCTCGTGAATGTCGTAACCATTCACTTCGGCGGCGACAGTCGCGTCCCGAAAGGCGAACTCGAACGGAATCGCCACGACCGCCCGGTGAGGCGAGCGCTCCGTCACATTGGCTTCCACCACGATGTCCAGGGTCGCGCCAGGCTCGATCACCGACGGCACAGAATACGTCAGCCGCAGCACCCGCGACGGCTTCACCGTGTTGCGGACCGCCAGCCGGATCGTGTCCCAAATCGAATCGGACGGCATGCCGAACTCCGGTTTCAGCACTCGCCGCACCGCCTTCGCCACGTGGTCTTCCGGCCGGTCCCCGAACAACACGAGGTCGATGTCCTCGCTGTAGCGGGACGGCGGGGCGAGATGCACCTTGTGCAACAAGGTACCGCCGCGCATCGCGATCTGGCTGCGCAGGAATTTATCGTTGAAGAGAGCGGCCATCGCGCGGCACAGCAGCAGATCCTGCTCGACCTGGCGCTGGTGAGGCCACGGCACGTGTGCCTGATGGGAGATGACATCGCGGCGAGTGAGCGGACGCACGGCGACAACTAAACCGCCCCACGACGACAGCCAAAACTCCCCACCGCTGAGCGTGGGGAGTTAGAGCGGTCGTTGGTCTGCG
>Ga0209514_10003911_pt1 | contig 20682 bp, 18 predicted proteins | sample Subgrocontami58m_FD_187452 | JGI IMG/M metagenome (GOLD analysis project Ga0209514, IMG submission 187452) | Subsurface groundwater microbial communities from S. Glens Falls, New York, USA - GMW37 contaminated, 5.8 m (SPAdes) (version 3) | ecosystem: Environmental > Aquatic > Deep subsurface >...
AAGATTGCCGTCAGTCCCGGACCGGAGTCGCTACAGGATATCGGCAACGCCGTTCCGGGCCTTGAGCCGCGGCCGCCGGCCCTGCGGAGAGATCGTTTCTCAACCGGCACGAAGTCGTGACGGGTCTGTGCCAATCTGCGCACAGGCCCACAAGAACGAAAGAGCGGGGCCGCCGCCGTGGCCCCGCTCCGTTTGATTCCCCAGAGGGAACCGGACTTTCGTCTCCGGTTCGCCCCCGCCGCATCGGGGCGCTCCGGTGATGGCCGGAGTATGCGACACGCCCACGCGCCGTGGAATCACCCGTTTTGGGTTGACGGCTCACTCGTTCGGGGTTCACCGCCGCGCTTCACTCGGCCGCCCCGCTGGGCGGTCCAGAGGCAGGGGTAGAGTCTCGGCGTGTCCAGCCGGTTCCTCGAACGCCTCGGGCGCGGGCCCGCGATCGTCGCCGACGGCGGCATGGGAGCCCTGCTGTCGGGTGCCGTTCCCCGCCTGCGTTGCCCCGAAGAGGCCAACCTGCGCGCCCCGGAAGCCGTCGTCGACCTACACCTCAGCTTCATCGCAGCCGGCGCGGACCTGATCGAGACGAACACCTTCGGCGCCAACCGCCGCAAGCTCGCCTCCCGCTTCCTCGACGACGAGCTGGAGACGATCAACTCGGCTGCCGTCAAGCTGGCCCGCGAGGCGCGGGAGGTCTCCGGCAAGGAGATCTTCATCGCCGGCGCGGTCGGCCCGCTGGGCGAGCTCGAGGAGGGCGAGGCCGTCGACCATGTCGCGATCTTCGCCGAGCAGGCCCGCATCCTCGAAGGCCGCGGTGTGGACGTCTTCTTCGTCGAAACGTTCTTCGACCTCGACGAGCTGGTCGCCGCGGTCGAGGCGGTGCGCAGCGTCTCCTCGCTTCCGATCGTCGCCCTGCTCACGTTCGACGAGGACGCCGAGACGCCCGGCGGCGTCACCGCGGGCGCGGCGGCGGCCCGGCTGGCGCCGCTCGGCCTGGCCGCGATCGGGACGAACCACGGTGCCGGCCCACATGCGGCGCTCGTCGCGCTGGCAGCCATGGGGTCGAGCGGGCCACCGCTCGCGGCGCTGCCGAACGTCGGCCTCGCCAGCATCTCGGGGGGTCGCGTCATCTACCCGCATTCGAGCCCCGAGTACTTCGCCGAGTTCGCGGCGCATGCGCAGACGCTCGGCGCGCGGATCATCGGCGGCTGCTGCGGAACGACCCCGCAGCAGATCGCCGCCATCCGCTCGGCGCTGGAAGAGGAGCGCGTACCGAGCGCCCCGTTCGAGATCGCAGCGCGCGAGCTCGCCGCCCCGGCAGCCGCGCTCGCGCCTGAGACCGCGCTCGCCCGGGCCTTGCGCTCGGGCGACTGGGTCGTCTCCGTCGAGCTCGACCCTCCCAAAGGCGGGACGAACGATGCGATGCTCGCCGTCGCACGCAGGCTCGAGCGATCGGGCCGCGTCGGCTTCGTGGACATCAACGACAACCCGATGGCGCGCGCCCGCATGAGCGCACTCATGGCCGCGGTGTCGATCGAGCGCGAGTGCGGAATCGAGACCATCCCGCACGTCACGCCGCGTGACACGACGGTGATGGGCCTGGAATCCGTCCTGCTCGGGGCGCACGCCGAGGGCGTCCGCAACATCCTCGCGGTCACGGGCGACCCGCCGCACATCGGCGACTACCCGGGCTCGCGCGGCGTCTACGAGGTCGACTCGATCGGCCTCGTGGGCGTGATCGAGCGCATGAACCGCGGCGAGGACTACGCCGGCAAGGCAATCGAGGCGCCGACGTCGTTCTTCACCGGCGTCGCCGTCAACCCCTCTGCCGACGACCTGGACGAGGAGCTGCGCCGCTTCGAGCAGAAGATCGCCGCGGGCGCGCGGTTCGCGATGACGCAGGCGCTGTTCGACCTCTCGTACCTCGACCGGTTCCTCGCGCGGCTCGGCGGCAGCTCACCGATCCCGCTGCTCATCGGGATCTGGCCCCTGCGGAGCCACCAGACCGCAGTCCGGGTGCACAACGAGGTGCCGGGGATCGTGGTGCCCGACGCCGTGCAGGAGCGGATGCGGGAGGCCGGCGCGGATGCGATCGACGTGGGCCTCGAGCTGGCGCGCGCGCTCGTCGCCGAGGCGCGTGAGAAGGCGGCCGGGATCTACGTCATCCCGCCCTTCAAGCAGCCGGAAGCGGCGCTCGACCTCCTGGCCTGACAGCCGCGCGACGTGCCGAAGGCGGTAGCACCGTCCGGATCCGTGTCGTGCGACCTCGTTTGACTCCGGGCGGGCTAGGATGAAAGATCGCGCGGCCGTGCAGAACCGAATCTTCGAACGAGACGAACGCTTGAGCGGGGCCAGTTGAAGTCCGACCCGGTCTTCGAGCGCACGTCACTCTCGCCCACGGGCACGCCCGGACCCCCGGCGAGCGCGGCACGGTTTCCCGACGGCGCCCACTTCCGGATCGAGATCCCGAGCGTCGAAGGGCCGCAGGTGCTCGAGGCCGTGCTCGCCGCCGCCCTTGAGCACGACGTCGTCGTCAACCGGGTCTCGCAAGGCAGCGGGGCGATGCTGCTCACCGAGGTCGAGCTCCGCGACATGGCCGCACTCGGGGCCGAGGCCGGGCTCGAGGTGTCGCTCTTCGTCGGCCCCCGCGAAGGGTTCGGCGTCGGCGCCCACGCCCGCTCCTCTGACGGCTCCGCGCAGTTCGGCCAGCTGCGGGGGCTGCGACAGCTCTCGTACGCGATCGAAGACGTCGCGCGCGCAGTCGAGGCCGGCATCAGGAGCTTCCTCATCGCCGACCACGGGCTCCTCACGCTCCTGGTCGACATGCAGGCGGCGGGCGAGCTCCCCACGGACTGCTCCTGGAAGATCTCGGTCGCGATCGCACCGTCGAATCCGGCATCGCTGCTCGTGCTGGAGCGTCTCGGAGCGACAACGGCAAACATCCCGTCGGACGTCACGCTGACCGAGCTCGCAGAGATGCGCGGCGTCACGCGCATGCCGCTCGACCTGTACGTCGAGTCGCCGGACAGCCTCGGGGGCGTCGTCCGCGGCAACGAGATCGCGGATCTCGTGTCGGCCGGGGCGCCGCTGTACGCCAAGTTCGGGCTCCGGAACTCGCGCGCGCTCTACCCGTCGGGCGATCACCTCGTGGGTGAAGCCTGCGCGATCGCCCGCGAGAAGGTGCACCGGGCGGCCGTCGCGCTCGAATGGCTCCGCCGTCTCGGGCCCGGGATCGTCCAGTCCGGGCCGAGGACGTCAGGCCTCGGCATCCCGTGCGTCGGACCGGCAGACCCGCTCACCACCCTCGCCGCAAAGAATCAGACGTGAACCGCTCGACTTTCTCGCTCCGTCATCACCGCCAAGGAGGCTCCATGTCCGTGACCAAGAAGGTGCTGGTCGTGGCACTGCTCGCGCTGTTCGCCACGACTGCCGCCGCGACCCTGCCGTCCGCCGCGGGCTCGGCCCCGACCGCCGCGCAGCGTGTCGCCGCGACAGGCTGCACGTCGTCCAAGGGCTCGATCATGTACGGCATCGCGGGCGCCGGCGTGTCGCAGCTCGATCCCAACACGATCAACTTCGCCGGCCAGGCGCCGCTGCAGACGCTGCTGTACAACGGCTTGACCCGGTACGACCGGAACATGGACGTCGTTCCCGACCTGGCCACCTCGTGGAGCTCGTCGGCTGACCTGAAGACCTGGTGGTTCAACCTCCGCAAGGACGTCAAGTACTCCAGCGGCCGGCAGTTCACAGCCGACGACGTCCGCGCGAACATCCTTCGCGTGCTCGACCCGAAGGTGCCGTCGCAGCAGCGGGCGAACGCCAAGGACATCCGGTCGGTGCGTGCTCTCAACCCGTACCGGCTGCGCATCAAGCTCGGCAGCCCGAGCGCACTCCTCCCGAACGCTCTCGTCGACATCAAGATGAGCGACACGAGCGACGTCGCGAACCTCGCCAAGAGCGGAACAGGCACGGGGCCGTACAAGGTCAGCGACTTCGTCCCCAACCAGTCGCTCACGCTCGTGCCGAATCCCTTCCACTTCGGAGGGAAAGCCTGCTTGCAGAAGATCCAGTTCGTCCGCGAGCCGGATCCCACCGCGATGGTGACCGACTTCAGGGCGGGCAACCTCGACATGATCTGGCAGGTCCGCCCGACCGACGTCGCCGCATTGCAGTCGGGGGGCACGTACTTCCTCCAGCCGAAGGGTGTCTCGGGCGCGCACGTCTGGGAGCTCGACACGACGTCCCCGCCCTTCGACGACGTCCGCGCCCGGCAGGCGCTCTCGTACGCGATCGACCGGGTGACGATGAACAAGGCGGCGTTCTCCGGTCTCGCGACGCCGTCGCTCGGGAACTCGCTGATCAGTGCGACCAGCTCCGCCTACAACAAGAAGCTGAAGCCCTACACGTTCAATCTCGCCAAGGCCAAGCAGCTGTTCGATGCTGCGGGGGTCAAGCCCGGCACGACGTTCACGTTCTGGGCGCTGGCCGGCCGGCGCGACGAATGGATCACGATGGCCCAGATCCTCCAGCAGGACCTCGAGAAGATCGGGCTGAACCTGTCGATCCAGCGGAGCGACGTCAGCACGTGGCTCTCGAAGTTCTTCCCCGCCGGGAAGAAGTATCCCAACACGATCATCGGGAACTACTTCTCGATGCCTCCGAACCCCACGTTCGCCATGAAGCAGGGGCAGTTCGGGTCGTGCGAGTGCAACTGGAAGAACAACACCTTCGAGCTCTGGGCCGCAAAGGCTCCGGGCGTCAAGGACCTCACGGAACGGCAGAAGGTCTACGACACGATGCAGCAGATCTTCAGCGCGTACGCACCGGTCATGGTGATCGCGCACCAGACGAACATCGTCGCTGTTCAGAAGCGCGTCTCCAATGCGTGGGAGGATGCGCAGGGCAATGTTCATCTCGAGGAAGCAAAGGTCTCCGGGTAACAGGCGCGTCGGGGGTGGCCCGCTCGCGGGCCACCCCCGAGCCCGGACCTGAGCGTCGATGTTCAAGTACGTCCTCAGGCACGTCGTCAGCAGCGTCGGTCTGCTCTTCCTCAGCTCGATCCTCATCTTCCTCCTGATGAGGGTCATTCCGGGCGATCCGACGATCACCAAGCTCGGAGGGACGATCAAGGAGGTCGACGTCGAGACCCTCGCGTCGATCAGGCGTCAGCTCGGGCTCGACAAGTCGATTCCGGAGCAGTACGTCAGCTGGATCGCGGGCATCGCGCATGGCGACTTCGGGAGCTCGTACTTCAGCCAGTTTCCGGTCACGACGCTGATCGAGCAGCGAGTCGGCGCAACGCTCGAGCTCGCGATCATGGCGATGCTGATCGGCATCCTCATCGCAGTGCCGGCCTCCGTCGCCGGCGCGATCTGGCCGAATCGCTTTCTCGACTGGGCTCTTTCCGGCTTCGCGGCCGTCGGCATCGCGATCCCGACGTTCGTGATCGGGATCGTGCTGATCATCGTCCTCGGCGTCGAGCTGAACCTGCTGCCGACCCAGGGTCACGTGTCCTTCCTGAAGGACCCCGTGACGAGCGTGAGAACCGCGCTCCTCCCCTCGATCACCCTCGGGATCGGAGTCGCCGCGACCATCATGCGGATCCTCCGAGCCTCCCTCATGGAGATCGCGTCCGCGTCGTTCGTGCGGACTGCGAAGGGCAAGGGGCTCCTGCGCAGGCAGGTCGTCGTCCGCCACGAGCTCCCGAATGCCTCCATCCCGGCCATCACCGCGGCGGGCATCATCGTCGCCCACCTCGTCGGCGGAGCGGTGATCGTCGAATACGTCTTTGCGCGGCCGGGTCTCGGGTCGCTGCTCGTGGACTCGGTCTTCCAGCGGGACTACGGCGTGCTCCAGGCGCTCGTTCTGCTCGCGGCCGCCGCCTTCATCGTCACGAGCCTGCTCGTGGACGTGCTGCTCGGCTTCGTCGACCCCCGTCTACGCACCGAGACGTCCTCATGAGCAACGCGCCCGAGGTCGTTTCCCTCGAGGGCCCTGGCCTCGAGCGCAGGGAGTCCGCCGGCTGGCGGCTCCTGCGCCGACCGCAGGCCGCCCTCGCCGGCCTGGTCGTCGGGCTGATCGTCGCGGCGACCATCGGTGCGCCGCTGTTTGCCCCGTACGCACCGACGGCGACGGACTACGACAGGCTGTTCGGGGCGCCGTCGTGGGCGCACCCGTTCGGAACCGACGAGCTCGGTCGCGACATCTTGACCCGCGTCCTGTACGGCGGGCAGACGTCGTTGACCGTCGCCGCGGCGGCGACGGCGATCGCGATGCTCCTCGGCGTCGTGTGGGGCTTCGTGGCCGCGTTCCGGGAGGGGTGGATCGGGGAGATCCTCATGCGCGTCGCGGACACCGTGATGGCCTTGCCGGTGATCCTGCTCGGCCTCGTGCTCGTCGCGGCGTTCGGGGCGTCGATCCTGAACCTCATCATCATCCTCGGCCTCCTCTTCGCGCCCGCGACGGCGAGGCTGGCGCGCTCCACGCTGCTCGTCGAGCTTCGCTCCGAGTACTACGTCGCCGCGGTCTCGGTCGGCGCATCGAGCTGGCGCATCGTGGCGCGGGAGCTGCTGCCGAACGCCCTGCCGGTGCTGCTGGCGCGTGCCAGCCTCGTCGTCGCCGAGGCGATCTTCGTCGAGGCGAGCCTGAGCTTCGTCGGGCTCGGCGTCCAGCCGCCCGAGACGTCGTGGGGGACGCTGCTCAACCAGGGCTACTCGAACCTCTACAGCTCCTACTCCTACCCGATCTTCCCCGGCATCGTGATCCTGGTGGCGGTGCTGGCGTTGAACATCCTGGGCGACAACCTGCAGAAAGTCCTCGACCCGGCCCGGTCATGACCGTCGCGGCGACCGACAGGCTGACGGAGACCGTGCTCGCGGTGCGCGGGCTCGAGGTGGAGATCGCCGTCGGGCACGGCGCGTCGATACGCCCTGTCCGCGGCGTGTCGTTCGAGGTCAGATCGGGGCAGCGCACGGGCATCGTCGGCGAGTCCGGAAGCGGGAAGTCGCTCACCGCCTTCTCGCTCATGCGGCTGCTGCCGCCACGAGCCCGCATCGCCGCAGGCGACGTCTACCTCCGCGGGCGGGAGGTCTCACGGCTCCCGGAGAGCGAGATGGCCGGCCTGCGCGGAGGGAAGATCTCGCTCATCTACCAGGATCCGATGTCCTCGCTCAATCCGCTGCAGTCCGTGGGCTACCAGGTGATGGAGGCGATCTCCGCTCACGACCGTGTCGGCCGCCGGGAAGCGCGCGACCGCGCAATCGAGCTGCTCCGGGACGTCGGCTTGCCGCAGCCCGAGCGGCGAGTCGACGACTATCCGCACGAATTCTCAGGGGGCATGCGCCAGCGCGTCGTGATCGCGATGGCGATCTGCGCGAACCCGGATGTGCTGATCGCCGACGAGCCGACCACGTCGCTCGACGTGACCACACAGGCGCGGATCATGGACATGCTCGCGCAGATCGTCGCGGAGCGGCAGATGGGCGTGATCCTGATCACGCACGACCTCGGTCTCGCAGCGTCGTTCTGCGACGACATCCACGTCATGTACGCCGGACGATTCGTCGAGAGCGGTGGTGCGGCGTCCGTCCTGCAGCATCCGACCCATCCGTACTCCGAGGCGCTGCTCGAGTCGATCTGCCACCTCGACCGGGATGTCACCACGCCGATCGCCGCGATCGGAGGGCAGCCGCCCTCGCCGCACGAGCTGCCGAGCGGATGCCCGTTCCATCCCCGCTGTGCCAGGGCACAGGACGTCTGCACGAGCGAGGCTCCCGGCCCCGTCGACGTCGCAGGCCACATGACCGAATGCCACTTCCCGATCGGAGGCGAAGGGCCGTGACGGTCGCGGACCTCGATCGGGACTCCCTGATCACCGTCGAGAGCATCAGCCGGCATTTCCGTCCCGGCCGCAGGCGCTCGGGGCGCGTCATCCGCGCGGTCGACGACGTGTCGCTCGAGCTCGCACGCGGCGAGACGCTCGGGCTCGTCGGCGAGTCGGGATCGGGCAAGTCGACGCTGGCCCGGCTGCTGCTCCGGCTCGACAAGCCGACATCGGGCCGCGTCGTCTTCGACGGCACGGATGTGTTCGCGAGCACGCCGAGCGAGCTCCGCCGGCTGCGCCGCGAGATGCAGATCGTGTTCCAGGATCCCTACGCCTCGCTGAACAGGCGCAAGACCGTCGAGCAGATCATCTCGTTCCCGCTGGTCGTGCACGAGCCGTCGCTCGGACGCGCCGAGCGGAGCCGGCGGGTCGCCGAGCTGCTCGAGCTCGTCGGTCTCCGTCCCGAGCACGCTCCCGCGCACCCCCGCCACCTCTCCGGTGGACAGTGCCAGCGGGTCAGCATCGCCCGTGCTCTGGCCCTCCATCCCCGCTTCGTCGTGCTCGACGAGGCAGTCTCGGCGGTCGACGTCTCGATCCAGGCGCAGATCCTCAATCTCCTCCGCGATCTGCAGCAGCGGTTCTCGCTCACGTATCTCTTCGTCACCCACGACCTGGCCGTCGTGCGCTACATGGCCAACACTATTGCCGTGATGTACCTCGGCCGGATCGTCGAGCTCGGCTCGCGGGAGAACCTCTTCGAGAGCCCGCGCCACCCGTACACGCATGCGCTGCTTGCGTCGTCGCCGCCCTCACCGGGGGTGGAGCAGACAGCAGGCGTCGTCCTGCGCGAGGCTCCGGCGTCGGACACCCTCGCGTCCGGTTGCCGCTTCAACCCGCGATGCCCGCTCGGGCGTCGCTCCGTCTGCCAGACGGTCGATCCGCCCCTGCAGACCGTGGCCTCAGGGCATCAGGTTGCGTGCCACTTCCCGCAGTCGGCGGAGAGCCTGCTGGCCGAGGCGTCTCGAGAGGCGTCATGAGCGACGTTCGCCACTGGGACGCGCTCACGCGGGAGGAGATCGCCGCACTGGCGCCCGACGCGCTGCTCGTCGTGCCCGTCGGCTCCACCGAGCAGCACGGCCCGCATCTCGCGACCGGGACGGACGCGTTCCTCGTGACGGAGGTCGCGCTGCGCGCCGCGGCCGCCGCCGCGCGCCCGGCGACGATCCTCGTCGCGCCGACGCTCGCGTACGGCGGCTCCGACCATCACCTGCCGTTCGGCGGAACGCTGTCGCTCCGCATCTCGACCTTCCAGCTCGTCCTCGCCGACCTGCTGGCGTCGGCCGCGCGCGCCGGGTGCCGGCGCGTCTTCGTCCTGAACGGTCACGGCGGCAACGCGGCGGCCTGTGCGATCGCCGTCTCGGAGGCCTCTCGCGAGCATGGCCTGGTCGCGGCGACCGCGCTCTTCTCGGAGCTCGTCGATCCAGCGGTGCTCGACGCGCCGCCCCGCGGCCATGCGGGCGACTTCGAAACCTCGCTCGTGCTCGCCCTCGACCCCGACCGCGCCCGGCCAGACCGGGCCGTCCCGTCGCCCGGCGGCGCGGCACGGACGCGGCTTCGGGGGCTCGTGGTCGGCGAGCCCGGACGCTGGGCGGAGCTCCACGGCTTCACCGACCGCCCGGACGAGGCATCCGCCGAACGCGGCGAGCGGGCGCTCGCGGCCTGCGTGGCCGCTGTTGCGGCCGCGTTCGAGGCGGTGGCGAGCCTCGATGCCCGCTAGCGCCGGGCCGACCATCGCCGCCGTCGAGACGACGACGGTGCACGCCCACGCGAAGCCGGCGCTCGCGGTGCGCGGCGCCCGCACGGTTCACGACGCCTCGTCGTTCGTCCTCGTCAGGGTCACGACGAGCGACGGCGTCGAGGGCTACGGGGAGGTGAGCGCCACCGCCGCCTGGAGCGGCGAGGATGCCGTGACCGCGACGCACTTCGTTCGCGACGTCTTCGGGCCGTTGCTCCGCGGCCGCCCGCTCGAGCCGATCGCCGCCCACTCGACGGAGCTCGACCGCGTCGTGCGCGGCAACTGGTTCACGAAGGCCGGCGTCAACACCGCGCTCTGGGACGCGCTCGGCCGGACGCTCGACCTGCCGGTCGCGCAGCTCCTCGGCGGGCCGTTCCGGCGCGAGGTCCCCGTCAAGATCTCCTTGAGCGGCGACGGCGACGATCTCCGCGCCGCCTACGAGACCGCAGCCGGCCTGGGCTTCCGCTCGTTCAAGGTCAAGGTCGGCCGCGATCCCGACACCGACGTCGCCCGTGTCGCGCTCCTCAGGCAGCTCGCGGGCACCGACGCGTCGATCGGCGCCGACGCAAACGGCGGCTGGCCGCGCCCCGTCGCGCTCGAGACCGTCCCCCGCCTGCGAGAGCTCGCGCTCGCGTTCATCGAGCAGCCCGTTCGCGCCGGGGATCTCGCGGGGATGCGCGAGGTCCGCGCGCTCGGTCTCCCCGTCGTCGCCGACGAGTCTGTGTATTCCGCCGACGACGTGAGCGCCATCGCGCGGGAGCAGGCGGCCGACATCGTCAGCGTCTACGTCGGCAAGAGCTCAGGGCTCGAGCGGGCCGTCGAGACGGCCCGCCTGGCGGTGGAGCTCGGTCTCGACGTCGTGATCGGCTCGAACGGCGAGATGGGGGTCGGCGCCGCGGCGCAGATCCACGTCGCGTGCGCCTGCGAGCGGCTCGGGGCGCTGCCGTGCGGGATCATCGGCCACCACTTCTACGAAGAGGACGTGACGCTCACGACGCCGGTGCCGATCGACGGTGTGGTTGCGACACTCCCGGACGGCCCCGGGCTCGGCGTCGAGCTGAGCGCGGAGGTGCGCCGGAGGTTCTCGTCGTGAACGCCGGCGTGCAGGTCTTCGTCTACCCGGAGGAGCTCGAGGCGGCGGGCCCCGACGAGCTCGCGGCCCAGGTGCTCGAGCTCGGCTGCGACGCGGTGAGCATGGCGCTCGTGTACCACCGCGCACGGCGCGTGTTCCCCCGGCAGCGTCGCGTCAGCGTTCTCGCCGGCACCGCGGTCTACTTCGAGCCGAACCGGGAGCGGTATGGAGCCCTCGCGCCCGTTGCGACCGCGCCGCGCGAGCTGCGGGAGGCCGTCGTGCGCTTCCGCGAGGCCTGCGACCGGTCCGGCCTGCGCTTCCGCGCCTGGCTCGTCGGCCTCCATCACGAGGGGCTGGCGGCCGGACACCCGCAGGCGGCCGCGCGAACCCTCGACGGGTCACTGTCGGGCCACAGCCTCTGCCCATCCGCGCCGGAGGCGGTCGAGTACGTCGCCGCCCTCGCGGCCGATGTCGCGGCGCAGCTCGGCCCCGAAGCGATCGACCTCGAGGCGGGCCTCTACCCCGCGTGGGAGCCGTCGTACACGCTCACGCTGGCGCTCGCGCCCTTGTCGGAGGAGGCGAAGCTGCTCGGGAGCCAGTGCTTCTGCGAGGCGTGCCGCTCCCTGGTCGGGGCGGGCGCCGCCGCGCTCCAGGCGCGGGCGCGGGCCGCCGCCGGACCGCCCTTCTCCGATCCCGGCCCGGGCGACGACGGGGTCGCCGCGGAGCTGGTGCACGCGCGGGCCCGCGGCGTCGCGCGTCTCGTCGAGGCGACCGCGGCCGCGGTGCACGGGGAGGCCAGCCTTCTGCGCGTCTTCGGCGCGGGAGCTCCCGCGCAGGCGGCACTCCAGGGTCTCACTCCCGAAGCCGTCGCCGGCGCCGATGCCCTCCTCCTCGGCTGCGGGCCGCTGCAGGGCGAGGAGCTCGCTGCCCGCTTCGCCGGGCTGCGGGCGCTCGCCGGCGGGCGTCAGGCGACCGCCTCGACGAACTGGACGCCGCAGCGCTCCTCCGCGGCTCTCGCGGCCGACGCCGAGCGGCTGGCCGCCGCGGGCGCCGAGGGGCTGGCGCTCTACAACCTGTCCCTCGTCCCCGACGCCGGCCTCGACGCGTTCCGGGCAGCAGCGGCAGCGTTCAGGAAGGCGGTCGCGGTCGCATGACGCTGGTCGTCGACGGGCACGTCACGATCGGCGAGAGCCGCGACGCCGCGCTCGGCGTCGAGCGCCTGCTCGAGACGATGCACCGGCTGGAGATCGACCGCGCGCTGGTGGCGCCGCCTGAGCCGCTGATCCCGCTTCGCAACCGTGCGGGCAACGAGCTGACGGCTGCGGCGGCGATCCGCTCGGACGGGCGCCTGCTGCCGTACGCCGTGGCGTCGCCGTGGCTCGGCGCGGAGGCGGTCGAGGAGCTGCGTCGCGCGCACGCCGCCGGCGCCCGCGCGCTCAAGCTCGATCCCGCTCTCCAGGGCTTCGACCTGCTCGACGGTCTCGTCGACCCGCTCGTCGCGTTCGCCGTCGAAGCCGGCTGGCCCGTGTACGTGCGCACCGGCACGCCGCCGCACTCGCTGCCGCTCCAGCTCGCCTGGCTCGCGGCACGCTTCCCGGAGGGGAGCTTCCTGATGGGCAAGAGCGGCGCGACCGACTTCTCCCGCGACGGGCCCGTCGCGCTCGCGCTCGCGCCGAACGTCTACGCGGACAGCGCCTACGTCGAGTGGCCGACGGCCGTCGCAGCCGGCGACCCCGACACGCTGGGCGGCCGGATCGTCTTCACGACCGATGCGCCGTTCGCCGAGCCGGCGATCGAGCTCGCGCGCGTGAGCGAGGCGCCGCTCGGAGAGGCGGTCCGCGCCGCGATGCTCGGCGGCACCCTGACCCGCCTGCTCGGGCTGTGAGCGCCGCCGAGCTCACGGCGGCCGTGCTCGCCGACGACCTCCGGGCGCTCGGCCTCGGCTCCGGGAGCCGCGTTCTCGTCCACTCCTCGCTGCGCAGCGTCGGACGGGTCGAGCGAGGGCCCGAAGGCGTCGTGGACTCGCTGCTCGAGGCAGTCGGCGGGGACGGGCTCGTGCTCGTGCCGGCGTTCAGCTATGACAACCGCAGCTTCGACCCCGCGGAGACACCCAGCCGGACGGGGGCGGTCGCGGAGGCGCTCCGCCGGCGGCCGGAGGCTGTTCGGTCGCTGCACCCGTTTTACTCGGTCGCCGCGCTCGGGCGCGGCGCCGCGGAGCTCTGCGAGGGGCACGAGCTGCTCCCGGCGACGGCCGAGGGCAGCCCGCTCGACCGGCTCGCCGCGGCAGACGGGCTCGTGCTGCTGCTGGGAGCGGGGCACACGTCGAACACCACCGTCCACGTCGGGGAGTTCCACGCGGGCGCGACGTACCTCGACATCCCGTTCGACCCGTCCTGGCCGACCGAGGCGGACGTCGTCGTGGCGGGCGGCCCGGCAAGGCGGGTCTCGTACGACCGCTTCCCCGGTTGCAGCCGCGCGTTCGGCGTCGTCGAGCGCGGGCTGCGCGAGCGGAGCGCCGTCCGCGACGGTCAGGTCGGCCGCGCGCTCGCCCAACTCGTCCCCGGCCGCGCGGTCATCGAGGAGACCGTCCGGCTGCTGCAGGCCGATCCGGCGGCGCTCCTCTGCGCCGACCGGGTGTGCCACCGCTGCTCGCGGGCGCGAGCACGCCTCGGACTTCTCTAGGGCCGGTCGAGGCCGAGCAGCGGGAGCGGGTCCCGCTCGATGATCTCCTCGACCGCGTCGAGCGGCACGGGCGGGAGCCCCGTACCGGCGATCGGCGCGTTGACGGCACGGAGCCCGGCGACCGTCTCGGCCGGTGTGGCGATCGGGAAGTCGGAGCCGAACAGCAGCTTGCCGAGCACGCCCCACTCCGTTGCGAGGCGCATCCCCTCGTAGAACGACCACGGCCGGTAGAAGAGGCCGGAGACGTCCGCGTACACGTGCGGGTGCTTCCGGATCGTGACGATCGTGTCCCGCTGCCACGGATGGCCCATGTGTGCCATCACGACTCGCAGCTCGGGGAAGCGGATCGCGACCTCGTCCATGACGAGCGGGTGTGCGAAGCGCAGCGGAGCATCCCGGACCGGCGACGCGCCCTGGTGGAAGAGGATGGGCAGGCCGTGGCGCTCCGCGAGCGCGTAGATCCGCAGCGCTGCGGGGCCGAGTGGGTCGAAGTCCTGGTAGTTCGGCCCGAGCTTGACGCCCTTGAGACCGAGATCGCTTCTGCACCGTTCGAGCTCGTCCTCCGCGCCCTCGACCTCGGGATGAACCGAGAGGAAGCCGATCCGGCGATCGGGCGCGGCGCCGACGAACGCCGCAACGGCGTCGTTCAGCTCCCGGTCGACCCGGCTCCGGTCGCGGGCGATCGTGAACGCGATCGAGACCTCGACATCCGCGAGCGCGCGGTCGTAGTCCTCCCAGCAGGTGGTCGCGGCCACCACCCGGTCCGGCCGCCACGCGCTGTTCTGGACGAGCTCATCCGGCGGGACCGCCTCCCGGTGCGTCGGCACATGCGTGTGGACGTCGATCACGCGACCGCTCCGGCAAGCAGCCGCCTGGGGTTCTCGACGAGGATCGCCCGCCGCTGCTCCTCGGTCAGCCCGAGCCCGTCGAGCTGCCGGATCCGCAGCGTCACATACCGCTGCACGACCTCCGGCACGAGACCCGCGTCGGTACCGAAGAGGAGCCTGTCGAGCGGGCAGCGCTCGACGATCGCGCGCATCGCGTAGGGCGGCGTGGCGCACATGCAGAGGTGGACGTTCGGCGTCGTTTCCACCGCCGCGATCGCCTCGCGCCAGAGGTCGTGCAGCCCCCCGTGGCCGAGGACGACGATCGTCCCCGGATGGCGCTTTGCGAGCGACGCGAGCTGGAGCGGCGTCGAGAACGGCGGCGTCCCGTCGTGGAAGAGGACCGGCACGCCGCGGCGCCCCGCGACCTCGCAGACCGCGTCGAGCCCCGGCTCGTGCGCCGAGAAGCCCTGCAGCCACGGGTGGAGCTTGACGCCGGCCATGCCGTGCTCGTCGAGGCAGCGCTCGATCTCGGCCGCCGCGCCCGGATCCCGCGGATCGACGGTCGCGAACGCGACGAGCCGCTCGGGGCTCGACCCGACGAAGCGGGCGAGCGAGTCGTTCGCGGCAGGCGTCGGGCGGAGCAGGCCGGCGTAGGTGAACACGACCGAGAGGTCGACACCGAGCTCGTCCATCGCCCCGACGAACTCGTCGGGGCCGTACGAGTCGAACCGCGGCTGGTGCACGTGGAAGTCGATCACCGGACGGCCCTCGCAGGGGGCACGGCCGCGCGGGCGACCCGCTCGGCGAGCTCGAGGCTCGTGATCGCCTCCTCGAGGCCCGGGACGGGCGGCGTCCCGGCGAGGCAGCTGTCGAGGAACCGGTCGAGCTGGAGCGCGAAGCAGACGGTCGTCTTGTCGCCGGGCGGCTCGAGCCTCTCGACGCGGCCGTCGCGGTACTCGACGGACAGCTCGAAGGTCGGTGGGTCGAGCGTGGCGCGGCCGAGCGGCCCGGTGACCACGAACTGGCTCGGTGGCAGCACGGGGTAGAGCCAGATCACCTCGAGCCGGACGAGCGTCCCGTCCGCGTAGGTGAGGACGCCACCGTTCGCGTTCGCGGTCGCGAACGCGGGATCGCTGCGCAGGCTCCAGCCCTGGACGTCGACGGGCGGGGCTCCGAGCAGGTAGTTGAGCCGGTCGCACGCGTGCACGCCGTCCGACACCATGGGCGGGCTGTGCTCGAGCGAGCGCAGCCTCCGCGCGTACCCCTCGGGGTCGCCTTCCGGGTCGGCGCGCTCGTCGCAGACCGAGATCTGGAACAGGAGCGGCCTTCCGAGGGCGTCCTCGGCGAGCAGGGCCCGGAGGCGCTCGACGGCGGGATGGTGGCGGTAGGTGAGGCCGATCTGGAGACGCTCCGCGGCGCCGGGCGCCTCCCTGATCCGCGCGGTGCCGGCGAGGGTCGTCGCGAGCGGCTTCTCCGCGAGCACGTACTTGCCGGCTTCGAGCGCGGCGAGGGCAAGCGCCGTCGTCGCCTCCGGCGGCGTCGCGATCACGACCGCCTGGACGGCGGGATCGGCGAGCACCGACTCGGGCTCGGTCGTCGCGCGCACACCGCCGGGGGCGGCTGCGACGAGCGTGCGCTCGTCCACGTCCGCGACAGCGACGAGCTCGGTCCGCGGCGAGCGCAGGATGGCCGGGAGGTGCGCACGCTGCGCGATGTGGCCGAGGCCGATCAGCCCGACCCCGATCCGGGGCTCCGTCACGGGCACGAGCCTATACCCCGCTACCGGCTACCTCGTGCACGGCCCGGTCGAGACGGCCCGCGAGCCGGCGCGCACGAGAGCCTCGCGCACGACCTCCGACGGGACGGCATAGCCACCCTCGCCGCCAGCGCGCTTGGCGTAGATCGTGCCCTCGACGCGTCCTGCCCCGTCCACGGCCGGGCCGCCCGAGTTCCCGTGCCGGATGTCGCCACGCAACGTCGTCACGAGCCGCGGCACCGGCCCGCGGCCGTAGGCGTCCTCGGTCAGCAGCTTCGTCGTCTGGCCGATCCTTCCCGGGGTCGCCGTCAGCGGCTTGTTCTCCGGGTAGCCGAGGATCGCGACCGCCTCGCCCTGACGGGGCTGGGCGAGCTGCAGCGGCGGCCCGGCGAGGCCGGGCACCGCGAGCACCGCGACGTCGTTGCGCGCGTCGAAGAGCACGGCGCGCGCCCGCCGGAAGCGGCGGTCGGACCGGTCGACGCGCAGGTCGCGCACGCCGGCGACGACGTGCGCGTTGGTCACGACGAGCTCGCGACCGGCGATCCAGCCCGAGCCCTGCACGCCAAGGCCGCAGGCGGTGCCGACGATGCGAACGACGCTTCCCTGCGCGGCGACGACCGCACCGCCGAGCGGCGGCTTCGCGTCGGGAGCCGCCACGTCGGCCAGCGGGCCCCGGATCGCACCGAAGGGATCCACGCGCGCGATCGCGTCGAGCAGCCGCGACGGCGGCACCTCCTGGTTCAGGCGCGTCAGGATCCTCGACTCCTGCGCGAGCCGGCGCAGCTCCGTCTGACCGGGGACGTGCAGCGCCGCCGCCCCCAGCACCCACACGAGCACGACGCCGGCGGCAGCGCCGAGCACGCCGCCGCCGAGCGTGTCGAGCACGCGCAGCGGCGGCACGACGAAGAGGGACTTCCGGATCGTCCCGCCGGCGAACCCGGCGACCGACTGGAGGATCACGCCGAGCGCGACCGCCCCGCCGAGCGCGATCAGCGGCGTGTAGGGCGAGTCGCCGCCCGAGAAGAGCTGAGGCGCGAGCCGCGAGCCGGCGTACGCACCGCCGGCGAGCCCGGCGAGCGAGAGCGCGCCCGCGACCAGCCCCCGGCGCAGCCCGTTCAGCGCCGCGAGGGCGACGATCGCGACGATGACCCAGTCGGTGTTTCTCATGCGGCCACGGTACAGACGGCGGCCGCTAGACTGAGGCCGCCCTGGGGGCGTAGTTCAGTTGGTTAGAACGCCGGCCTGTCACGCCGGAGGTCGCGGGTTCGAGTCCCGTCGCTCCCGTTCAGGAAGCCGCCGCTCAGGCGGCTTATTGGTCGTCATTCAGGCCGTCCAGAACCCCCCGGCCGCGTTCGCCAAGAGGGCGGTTTCCGGGAGGCGTGCTCAGAGGCGCTAGAGCCAGGAGCGAACGAGCACGAAGACGGGCGACGGAAGATCGAGGTACGGCTCGACCACAGCCTCCGCGTCCGGAGCCTCCTCGCCGATCAAGGCGACCAGCTCTTCCGCGCGGTGCTCCGTGGTCGCCGCAATCGTCAGGTAGCGCCAGCGCCGCTCGATGTCGAGGCTCCGGCCGCGGAGCTTCCGCTCCAGTGCCGCTGCCCCGGCGGCGCTCGGCACCTTGACGTGCACGTACCAGTCGTATGCGCCCTCGGCCTGGGCTTCGCGCCGCTCGAGGTCGTCGCGTCGATCGCGCTCCCGGGCTTCCTCCGCCTCCGTGCGAGGTGGAGCAAGCGACGGGTCCTGCCACTCCTCGTCGCCCGCGTTCCACCGCCGTACCGAGATGTCAGCCGTCAGCCGGTCGGCGTCGACGAGCTCCTTCATCACCCCCGCCGCCGCTGCCGCCTCATTCCCCGTCTCGGTGTAGAGGAAGAGCCTCGAGCCCTCGTGCGTCAGCAGCACCTGCCGGCCGAGTCGCCTCTTCGCCTCCGCGTCGAGGTCGAGTGCCCGGAGACGCTCGCTGAGCGACTGCCCGTGTGCGGGGTCCTCAAGCTCAACCTCGACTCGCCAGTCCTCATTCCCCATGGAGCGATGATACGCGAGCCGTGTGCGGGGGACTCAGCCCGCGCACGCCGCGCAGGTCTGGCCGAAGATCGTCTCGCCACGTGCTCAAACCCGGGGTCCCGAAGGCCGCGGCCGGCGCCACGATCGAGCTCGGCGCGCGGCACGCGCGGCAAGTCGCTGTCCAGGTGGGGCTTCTGGGACGGGGCTGGAGCGGCGCCGCGCGCGAGGAGCAGCTCCTCGAGGCGGATGCCCTCGCCGCTACGCGGCGGGCCGGCCGGGCGGGCCGAGGTGGAGCCAGGAGAACCGCCGGGGCCCGAGCGTGAGGACGTACGGCTCCGCGGTGATCCGGGGGAACGACAGGCCGTCCAGCAGGTCGACGGGAGCCGCGCCGGCGAACGCGGCGAGGTCGAGTGTCACGGCCTGCGCCGAGCCGGCGAGGTTGTGGACGCAGAGGACGACACTCTCGTCGGACCGGCGCACGTGGGCAAAGACGTGCTCGTTGTCCGAGTCGAGGGGCTCGTACCTGCCCGTGCCGAAGACGGGGTGAGCCTTGCGGAGCGCGATGAGGCGGTGGAGCCACTGCAGGAGCGAGGTGGGCTCCCGGAGCTGCGCCTCGACGTTGACGGCCTGGTAGCCGGCGACCGGATCCGCGAGCGGGGGGGCGTAGAGCCGGGAGACGTCCGCCCGGGAGAACCCGCCGTTTCGGTCGTCGCTCCACTGCATGGGCGTGCGAACTCCGTCCCGGTCGTCGAGCAGCACGTTGTCGCCCATCCCGATCTCGTCCCCGTAGTAGAGCACCGGGCTGCCGGGGAGCGAGAACAGGATCGCGTGGATCAGCTCGATCGCGTCACGGTCGTGATCGAGGAGCGGGGCGAGCCGCCGCCGGATGCCGCCGTTGAGCCTCATCCGCGGATCCGGCGCGTACTCGGCGAGCATGTAGTCGCGCTCCTCGCCGGTCACCATCTCGAGGGTCAGCTCGTCGTGGTTGCGCAGGAAGAGGCCCCACTGGCAGCTCGCGGGGATCGCCGGTGTCCCGCCGAGGATGTCGTGGATCGGCTTCGCCTCCTGGCGCCCTAGCGCCATGAACAGGCGCGGCATCAGCGGGAAGTGGAAGACCATGTGGCATTCGCGCCCACCGCCGAAGTAGTCGACGAGGGCCTCGGGCCACTGGTTCGCCTCGGCAAGCAGGACACAGTCCGGGTAGTTCGCGTCGACCTCCGCCCGCACGCGCTGCAGGAACGCGTGCGTCTCGGGAAGGCTCTCGCAGGTCGTCCCCTCCCGCTCGAAGAGATACGGAACGGCGTCGAGCCGGAAGCCGTCGAAGCCCTGGTCGAGCCAGAACCGGAGGACGGCGAGCATCGCCTCCTGGACGTCCTGGTTGTCGTAGTTGAGATCCGGCTGGTGGTGGAAGAACCGGTGCCAGTAGTACTGCCCGGCGACCGGGTCCCACGTCCAGTTCGAGGTCTGGGTGTCGGAGAAGATGACGCGGGCCTCGCCGTAGCCCTCGTCGGTGTCCGCCCACACGTACCAGTCACGCTTCGGCGAATCCGGGCTCGCCCGCGACTCCTGAAACCACGGGTGGTCGCTCGAGGTGTGGTTGGTGACGAGATCCGCGATCACGCGGATCCCTCGCCGGTGTGCCTCGTCGACGAAGCGCCGCAGCTCCGCGACCGTCCCGTAGTCGGGGTGTGTCCCGACGTAGTCGGCGATGTCGTAGCCGCCGTCGCGCAGCGGCGAGGGATACACCGGCAGGAGCCAGACGCAGTCGATGCCGAGCCAGTCGAGGTAGTCGAGCTTCTCGGTGAGGCCGCGGAAGTCGCCCGAGCCGTCGCCGTCCGCGTCGAAGAACGCCCGCGTATGGATCTCGTAGAAGATCGCGCGCTTGAACCAGAGCGGGTCGGCTTGGTGGTGTGTCCTCACGACGCGGAGAGCTTGGGCTTCGACTCGGGAATGGCTCCCGAGAGCCTACTGCCCTCCGAATCTTGCCCGGGATACTGCCCAATGCTCTTCAGAAGACCCGCCCCGACCGGTTAGGCTCTACCGGCCATGGCCGGCGTCACCTTCGAGCACGTGACCAAGCGCTATGGGGTGGAGGTCGTCGGCGTCGACGATCTCGACCTCACGATCGCGGACGGCGAGCTGATGGTGCTCGTCGGCCCGTCCGGCTGCGGGAAGACGACGGCGCTCCGCTGCGTCGCCGGGCTGGAGGACATCACGTCGGGACGGCTGCTGATCGGCGACCGGGTCGTCAACCGCGTGCCGTCGAAGGATCGCAACATCGCGATGGTGTTCCAGTCCTATGCGCTCTATCCACACATGAGCGTCTTCGAGAACCTCGCTTTCGGCCTCAAGCTGCTGAAGACGAGCAAGGCTGACATCAAGCGCCGCGTCGAGGAGGCCGCCTCGATCCTCGACCTCTCGGACCTGCTCGACCGGAAGCCCAAGCAGCTCTCCGGCGGCCAGCGCCAGCGCGTCGCGCTGGGCCGCGCGATCGTGCGCGAGCCCGACGTCTTCCTGATGGACGAGCCCCTCTCGAACCTCGACGCGAAGCTCCGCGTGCAGACGCGGGCGGAGATCCTCCGGCTTCAGCACCGGCTGGGGACGACGACGGTCTACGTCACCCACGACCAGGTCGAGGCGATGACGATGGGCGACCGGATCGCGGTGATGAGCGCCGGCGTGCTCCAGCAGGTGGGGCCGCCCAAGGAGCTCTACGACCGGCCGGAGAAC
>Ga0209514_10003915_pt1 | contig 20676 bp, 17 predicted proteins | sample Subgrocontami58m_FD_187452 | JGI IMG/M metagenome (GOLD analysis project Ga0209514, IMG submission 187452) | Subsurface groundwater microbial communities from S. Glens Falls, New York, USA - GMW37 contaminated, 5.8 m (SPAdes) (version 3) | ecosystem: Environmental > Aquatic > Deep subsurface >...
TGAGATCTTGGCCGGCGATCCCGCCTCGGTGGTAGCCCAGATTATGGCCCGCATCGGAGAGGTGGTCTAATGGCTGGCAAAGACGTCGTCGTCGTCATCGAGCACTGGGCCGGCGAGATCGATGGCAGCAGCCTGCAGCTCCTGGGCAAGGGTCGCGATCTGGCCGACGCCCTCGGATCGGAGCTGGTGGCCGCCGTCCTGGGGGATCAGGTGGAGCCCCTGGTGGCCGCACTGCAAACGAGGGGCTTGGACCGTATCGTCACCGTTATGGATGCTCGTTTGCACTACTACAACGGCGATACCTACGCCCACGTCCTGGCCCGGCTCGTGGGGCAGCTGCAGCCGGCCCTGGTGCTGACGGGCTACACCCTGGTCGGCATGGAGCTGGCCCCGGCTCTGGCCGCCCGCCTCGGCGCGCCCCTCCTCACCAACGGCGTCGACATTGACCTGCGCGACGGCCAGGTCGTGGTGACCCGCCCCCTCTTCGGTGGCATCTACCAGGCGCGGGTGGCCATCGAGGCCGCCGGCCCGGCGGTCGTGACGATCCAGAAAGGAGCCTTCCCCGTGCGCGACGTGGCCCCACGGTCGGCGCGGGTCGAAGCAATGCCCGCTGCCCTGGAGGGCCTCCAGGAGCGCTGCCGTGTCATCGAGGTGACCGAGCAGGCCGCCGGCGCCCTGGACATCACCAAGGCCGACATCCTCGTCGGCGTCGGGCGCGGCGTTGGTGAGGCGGCCAAGATTCCTCTGTGCCACTCCCTGGCCGAGGCCCTGGGCGCGGGCGTGTGCTGCACGCGGCCGATGGTCGACCTGGGCTGGATGCCCGTCGAGATGCAGGTCGGCACCTCGGGCAAGACGGTCGTGCCCAACGTGTTCCTCGCCCTCGGCATCTCGGGCGCCAGCCAGTTCTCCGTCGGAATGAAGGACTCGCGGCTCATCATCGCCATCAACAAAGACCCCGGTGCTCCCATCTTCCAGGTGGCCCATTGTGGCGTGGTGGCCGACATGTTCTCCCTCCTGCCGCTCCTCACCCAGGAAGCGGCCAAGCTCGGCCGCTAACAGCTAATAGCCAACAGCTAATGGCTAAGTGCTGATGGCTGAGAGCGACCTCGAGGCGGCGCGCCAGCGCATCTTCCAGCTCTGCCGGGGCTGGTGGGAGAACAAGGCCTTCATGGTGGCCTCCCGTTTGGGTCTCTTCACCGCCCTGGCCGGCGGTCCCCGTGACGCCGCCGCCGTGGCCGCCGAAATAGGCGCCGAGCCCGACACCACCGAGCTCCTCCTCAACGCCATGGTGGCCCTGGGCTTCCTCACCAAGGAAGGCGGCCGCTTCGCCAATACCCCCGAGGCGGCTCTCCTCCTGGTGCGGGGCAGCGACGCCTACTTCGGTGACGTGCCCGAGTACGCCGATCTCGACTGGGACATCTGGGCCCGGCTCGAGGAGCGGGTACGCGGCGGCCAGCCCGTCGGCATCCCCTTCGAAGCCAGCGACGACGAAGCCGAGGCCCGCCGCTTCATCTACCAGACCATCCCCCGTTCAACCCAAGAGGCGGAGCGCCTCGCCAAGGCGTTGGACCTCAGCCAGAGCCGGCGACTGCTGGACGTGGCGGGCGGCTCGGGGGTGTTCTCCATCGCCTTCTGCCGCGCCAACCCCCAGCTCCAGGTGGTCCTGTTCGACCGGCCGCCCGTGGTGCGGGTCACCGCCGAGATCGTCGCCCAGGAGGGCCTGGAGAGCCGCATCCATCTGCGGGGCGGCGACTTCCTCAGCGACGACCTGGGCGCCGGCTACGATACCGTTTTTCTCTCCGCTGTCATCCACCTGCTGGGCGTCGCGGAGAACCGCAGCCTGGTGGCCAAGATCTTCCGCTCCCTCGAGAGCGGCGGCCGCCTCTTCCTGCGGGACCAGAAGATGAACGCCGACCGCACGGCCCCCATGTACGGCGTCATGCATTCCCTGCACCTGCGCCTCACCCGCCCCGGCGCCCGCATGTACAGCTTCGAGGAGGCGGCCGGCTGGATGAAGACGGCGGGCTTCCGCGACGTCCAGGAGCTGCCCGAGACGGCCGCCACCGCCATGCGCGCCGGCCGCGCCACCCTCCTCGGCGTCAAGCCCTAGCCGCCTCCTCGAACCGCCACAGCGAGAGGGCGGTCCGCCCGAAGACCCACTCGCGGTCGGCGTCGCTGCGGAACGGGATGTGCTCCAGCGGAAACTGCAGGGCGTTGCGATAGCCCTCCCGGCGACCCGAGGGCGGGTAGTCGCTGCCCCACATGAGCCGCGTCGGCCCGAAGGCATCCAGCGCCATCTCGGCCACGGGCGGAATCTGGCGGAAGGGGAAAGGCTCCTGGCAGAACTCCCCGAAGCCCCCCACCTTCATGTACACGTTCGGGTAGCGCGCCAGCCCCAGCACCTTTCGGTAGGCCGTGTAGGGAGGATCGGGCTGGTGGCCGACGCCGCCCAGGTGTTCGATGACCAGAGGCAGGTCGGGCAGGGCCTCCACCAGCCCGCGGAAGTCGTCCGAGGCGAACTCCGGGACTCTGCCCAGGCTGCTCACCACCAGGCCCAGCTCGGCGGCCTTGCGCCAGATGGCCAGAGGGTCGGAGCCCGGCGAGCGCACCGTCGGCCACAGCCGCACGCCCTGGACCCCCTGCTCGGCCCAGTAGGCCAGCCGTTCGGGCGCGTCCTCTCGATCCGTGTCCACCAGGCACACCGACACGAAGCGCCCGGGATAGCGTCGCACGCACTCCAGGTGGTAGCCGTTGTCCGTCTCGCCCCGGTGCTGGATGAGCACTGCCTTGCCCACCCCGTTGCGCTCCATCTGGAACAGGATGACCTCGATGGGCTCGTACTTGCGGATCCCCGTGTGCACGTGCGTGTCGACAATGAGCATGGCTTCCTCCTCCGTGCTGCGGCCAGGCGGCGAAAGCCCTCTCCCTCTGGGAGAGGGTTGGGTGAGGGCCGGTGGGCCGAGGGCGCTCCCTCTTCTGGCGGGCCCCGCAGCGGCACAGAGCGCCCCTACCGCCCAGCCGCCTCTTGGCCGGCGTTGCGGCCGGCGATGCGGCCGGTGACCGCTCCCCGCACCAGGCCCGAGCCATCGGGATAGTTGTAGTAGAAGAAGCCCCCCGTCATCTCCCCCGCCGCGTAGAGCCCGGGGATCGGGCGCTCCTGCACGTCATGCACGCGCATGCGGGTGTCTACCCTCAGACCGCCGAAGGTGAAGGTGAGCCCCGCCGTCACGGCGTAGGCGCGGTAGGGCGGCGAGTCGAGCTTCTGGGCCCAGTTGCTCTTCGTCGGGACGATGCCCTCGGTGTGCCGGCCCTCCCGTTGCGAGTAGTCGAAGGGGCGGTCCTCCACGACGGCGGCGTTGTACTCGGCCACCGTGCGGCTCAGGACCTCGGGGCCAATGTCGAGCTGCTCCGCCAGCTCCTCGATCGTATTGGCCTCGGCCGGCCGCTGGAAAGCGTACTCGGGATAGAGCATGGGGATGGTCTTGGCGTCGTAGACCTGGTAGACGACCCCCTGGGGCTGCTGCATGATCACCGCCCCCGTCTTGGCATAGGTGTAGTTGTGGTAGTCCTCGCCTTCGTCCATAAAGCGCTGGCCCAGGGCGTTGATCATGATCCCCAGGGCCCAGGAGTAGCGGTTCGTCTCGGCCTTGCGGTTGTTGGGGTCCAGGTATTTCCCCTCGACCTGGGCCGCGTTGGCGTCGATGGGCGAGCAGTGGGCGCTGCTCCAGTGGCCGAAGGACTGGCAGCCGATATCGAGGGCCATGCGCAGGCCGTCGCCGGTGTTGTAGCGGGTGCCTCGCACCTTGGCCACGTCCCAGCCGGGGCCCAGGTGGGCGGCCCGCTGCTGGGGGCTGGCGCCAAAGCCGCCACAGCCCAGGACCACCGCACGGCAGGGGATGGTCTCGGTGCCCTCCTTGCTCGAAACGTCGACGCCGGCAATGGCGCCCTTCTGGTCCTGCAGGATGCGGGTGGCCCGCGTCTCGAAGCGCACCTGGATCCCCAGGCGTGCGGCGGCGGCGAGCCAGCCGTCGACCAGCCCGGCGCCACCATCCTCCGCGTGGATGTGAGTGCGCCCGGGGGTCCAGCGGAACTTGCCGCCGATGCGCGCAGTGCCTGGTCGTAGTGGGGCTCGAAGCGAATCCCGTGGCCCACCATCCAGCGCATGGTGGCGTAGGACTCATTGGCCAAAAGCGCGCCCAGCTCCGGGTCGGCCAGTCCCCTGGTGACGCGCATGAGATCGTTGTAGAAGTCGTCTGGGGGATAGTCCGGCATGTCGAGGAGGGCCCATTCGTCGTCGGAGAGCTGTGGCATGATGGGGCGTAGCTCGTCCGTGGGCCCGTGGGCGAAGCGCATCATGGCCGCGCTGCTGAAGCGCGAGTTGCCACCCCGGTGGCTGAAGGGGGCCTTCTCCACCACCAGCACCCGCGCGCCGGCCTCCGCCGCCGAGGCGGCCGAGGCCAGGGCGGCGTTCCCCGACCCCACCACCACCACGTCGAATTCGGTTGTTGTCATAACCATATCTCCTTGCCCGGTTGGTCGCGGGGTGTAACGATAATCGCTCGCGTCACGCCGGGCAAGATAGCGCACGGGGCGAAACCGCAGGTGGAAAGAGGGTAGTGGTTAGGGCGGGTATCATCGCACTTCGTATTATTGACGTTTTCGGCAGACCGTGGGATACGGTCCTGTTAGGCTGTGTACGTGGTAGGGAGAGGGCACCTCGCTGGCGGAAGACGGCACGGTGCTCCGTGGTGCATTCCCTGCTTGATCCTCTTGTTGCTGGCTGGCCTCTGGGTGGTCGATGTGCTGGTCCTTGGCGAAGTAGTGGCTCAGGAGCCGGACGACATCCCTATGGGAGTCGCGCGCCCCGCGCCCACTCCGCCAACCCGGCCCCTGTACGTCCGCGGCGAGGCGATCGTCAAGTTCGCTCCTGCCCTGTCCACCGCGGACCGGACCGGTGCGCTCAACGCCGCCGGTGTGACGCTGATTCGCCATCTCCTTCTGCCAGGCTATGCCCTGGTCTCCTTCGGCCTCGACGAAGACGTGGGGCTGCGGGTGAAGGCGCTGGGCCAGGCGCCGGGGATTGCAATGGCCGAGCCCAACTACTACGCCTTCATCGACTCCCCTCCGGCGCTCGCCCCGAATGACCCCTACTATTCCTTCCAGTGGCACTTCCCTCAGATTCAGATGTCCTCGGCCTGGAACCTCTCCTGTGGCAGCGGCGTCACTGTGGCGGTCATCGACACCGGCGTGGCGTACGAGAACTTCGGCAGCTATTCCAGAGCCCCGGACCTGGCAAGCACGAACTTCGTCGCCGGCTACGACTTCATCAACGGCGATGCGCACCCCAACGACGACCATGGCCACGGCACTCATGTTGCTGGAACCATAGCCCAAAGCACGAACAATGCCATCGGCGTGGCTGGGGTGGCCTACTGTGCTTCCATCATGCCGGTGAAGGTGTTGGACAGTAGCGGCTCTGGAACAAGTGCTAATGTCGTGGACGGGATAACCTGGGCAGTGAATAACGGGGCCAAGGTGCTGAACCTGAGCCTTGGCGGCTCAGCGTATAGCAGCAGCATGCAGGCAGCCGTCACGAATGCCTACGACAACGGCAGAATCGTCATTGCCGCCATGGGCAATAACGACTCTTCGACTCCGTTCTACCCGGCGGCGCTCACCAACGTCATCGCGGTGGGAGCGATCAGGTACGATGAGACCCGGTCCTACTACTCCAACTACGGGTCGCACATCGCCGTCGTGGCGCCCGGGGGCGACGTGACCGTCGATCAGAACGGCGACGGGTACGGGGATGGCGTTCTCCAGCAGACCTTCTACCACGTCTGCGGGGAGGGAACCCCCGACTACGGCAGCTTCGTGTACTGTTTCTTTCAGGGCACGAGTATGGCGGCGCCCCATGTGACCGGGGTGGCTGCCCTGCTGGTCGCTAACGGCACTGCAAGCAGCCCCGATCACGTGCGCCAGGCCCTCCAGAACACCGCGAAGGATCTCGGAGCGGCCGGCTGGGACCAGTACTACGGCTGGGGCCTCGTCCAAGCCTACGATGCGCTGAACATGGCGACGCGTCTCTTCTACCTTCCCTTCCTCCCCAAGAGCGACACGGGGGTCGGAACCGCCGCCGACCCCTCGGCCAGCACCATCAACTTCATCGTCCAGAACCTTTCCTCGGCTCGTGGCAGCTTCTTCACCGGGTTCCAGCGCCTCAGCGACGGAGCGCGCCTCTTCGGGACCAACCCTCAGGCGCTGGAACCAGGCCGCTCAGCGGCCGTCGTGCCCAGCGGGTTGAGTGGCCTGGCGAGTGGCTCCTACTCGGTGGTGCTCACCTCCACGCACTCGCTGGGTGTGGTCGCCAACGGCCACGCTGGCAACGGGTCCGCCTACAGCTACACAGCCCCCGCCATCTTCTCGACGACCATCTACTTCCCCAACCTCAACCGCAACCTGGGCTCGGAGCAATGGAACACGCCCTTCTTCATTCAGAACGCCGACACGGCGGCCACCTCCAACCTCGCCGTCCGCTTCTACCAGGTGCCCGAGGGCACCCTCCTGAAGGAGCTGACCGGCCTGTCCCTGAGCCCCGGCCAGAGCCGCCGCTTCAACCCCGCCACCGAGGCTGGCCTCACCGACGGCCTCACCTTCTCCGTGGTCGCCTCGGCCAGCGCCAAGCTGGCGGGCGTGGCCTTCCAGTACTCCGCGAGCGATGGGGGCCTGCAGTTGCTGGCCTCGGCGGCCTTCGCCAGTGGGGGCACGACGGTCTACCTGCCGAACCTCAACACGCAACTGGGAACCGAACGCTGGACCACGCCGTTCCTCATCCAAAACATCGGCTCCGTGTCGACGGATTTGACCATTCAGTATTTCCACGTCCCCTCCGGTGCTCTCCACAAGACCGTGTCCTACGCCGGGCTGCTCCCGGGCCGCTCCTACGTGGGGCTGCCCCACCAGGAGGCGGGCCTAACCTCCGGCAGCATCTACTCTGCCGTGGTGGCCTCGTCCGGGCAGCCCGTCGTGGGCTTGATCCAGCAGCACGGGGAGCAGGGTCAGGCCCTCAATCACAACGCTTTCAACGGCGGCTCCACCCGTGTCTATTGCCCCAACCTCAACACGAACCTGGGGGCGGAGCAGTGGAACACGCCCGCGATCATCCAGAACGTGGGCTCAGGCGCCACGAACCTCACCATCTCCTACTATCGATCGGGCACTGGCACGCTGGACAAGGTGGTCTCGGCAACCGAACTCCAGTCTGGTCGCGCCCATGTTGCCCTACCCCATCAGGAGGCGGGGCTAACACCGAACAGTGGCTACGCTGCCGTCATCGAGTCTTCGAGCCAGCCCATCGTGGCCCTCGTGAACCAGCATGGTTCTCTGAGCGGAGACCAGAATCTGGGCAACGAGTGCCTGAGCTCGTGAGATGGGATGGGTGGCGGGAGGGGGATTCGGGACCGTGGACTGAGGGCTCGGTCTGGTCGGGGCGAGAGGACTCGAACCTCCGACCTCAGCGTCCCGAACGCTGCGCGCTAACCAACTGCGCCACGCCCCGTCGGAACATAGGGTAGCAGAAGGGAGGCGAAGAGACCAGCCGAGCAGGTTACCTCCCGTTACCTCCCCGCCGTTTGCATCTATGCGGCTGCCATCTATAATGTGAATGTGCCGGATTCAACAGGCAGGATTGTCAGATGACTCATACGCTGTTGTGCCAGCCGAGATCGTCATCGCACGCGAAGGTAGGCCCCGCTTTCCGTAGCCGGCTCGGGCGGTTGGGCATGATGCTGCTCGTTGGGCTTTTGGCTGGTGTGGCTGTGTTCCTCGGCGACGTGGCGGCCACATCCCAAGGGGGAGTCAGCTACGCGAGCGTGCTGGGCCAGGCCGAAGCGGGCGTTGTGGGTGGCATTCTTGGCGTGCCACCCGGCGGATCGGCCCCCGCCCGGGCTCTGGCGGCGGATGTGACGTGGAACAGCCCCCTGATCGTCCAGAATCTGGGCACGAACACGGCCCAGTTCCAGGTCAACTTCTATAGCCTGGCCAGCGGGACGTTGGCCAGGGCCAGCGATGTCATGCAGTTGGCACCGGGCGTAGCCACGCCGGTGTTCGCCTCGAGCTACTCGGACCTCGCTTCTGGACAGTACTCCGTCGTCCTGTACTCGACTGAGCCCATGGCGGGGGTGGTGAATCTCCATGCCTCCAACGGTGCCGCTATGAGCTACAGCGTTCCGGCCGCCAACACGACGAGCGTCTACTTCCCGAATGTGAACCGCAAGGTGGGCTCGGAACAGTGGAACACGCCGTTCTACCTGCAGAACGCCTCGAGCAGCTCGACCAGCAACCTCGTCGTCAAGTTCTATCGCTTCAGCGATGGGATCCTTGCCAAGACCGTGGGCCCCCTATCGCTGGCCGCCAATGCAACCTACGCCGTCTACCCCAAGTCCGTGGACGGTCTTTCGGACGGTGGTTCGTATTCGGTGGTGGCCACGGCCGATGTGAACCTCGGCGGCGTCATCCACCAGTTCTCCCAGGACAACAGCCAGGTCCTCAGTCTGTCCGGATTCAATTCCGGCGGCACCAAAGTCTACTTTCCCAACCTGAACCGGTACCTGGGAGCCGAACGGTGGACGACGCCCTTCATCGTTCAGAACGTGGGAACGTCCAGCACCAATCTCACCATCGAGTATTTCGAGTTCAACACCGGCGCTCTCAAACAGACGGTCACGGCCCCCAATGTGCAACCGGGCACCTCGTATGTGGGGATACCGCACAACGTCGGTGGTCTGGAGGACGGCAAGAGCTACTCAGCCGTGATCACGTCAAGCGGCCAGCCCATCGTCGGCCAGGTCCAGCAGCACGGCATCCAGGGTCAGGCCTTGAACCATCCAGGATTCAATGGCGGCGGCACCAAGCTCTACTTCCCCAACCTGAACCGTAACCTGGGCGTCGAACGGTGGCAGACTCCCATCATCGTCCAGAACGTCGGTACCGGCAGCACCAACCTGACCATCCAGTACTACGAATTCGGCAGCGCCACGGTGAAGAAGACCGTCAACGTCAGCGGCCTGCAGCAAGGGCGCTCCTATGTGGGCCTCCCGCACAGCGAGTCGGGGTTGGAAGACAACAAGGGCTATTCGGCGGTGGTCACCTCCAGCGGCCAGCCCATCGTGGGCGTGGCGAACCAGCACGGCCTCGGGAGCGGGGACCTGAACCTGGGCAACGAGGCCATCATCCGCTAGGTGCCCCCCGGCTCCCTGGGAGCGGCCGCTCCCTCTGTCGTTGGCCGTCGACGCGGTGTTGCGCCACTGCAGGGGGTCTCCATAGGGCACACCCCTGGGACCGTCCCATCGCCATGACCGAACGCCAGGGCGATCTTGTCGCTGCGCTCCAGCGCGTCAAGCGCGTCGTGGAGGGGCTGGGTTCGGAAGAGGAGGCGCGCGAGCTGTGTCGGCGCCTGGCCCAGGGGCTGCTGGCGCACGGCGTGGCCAGCGAAGAGGTCCTCTCGTTGCCTCATTCGGGCGAGGAGTCGGTGCCTGTCTCTCCGCCATCGCAGCTCGCCCGGGAGCTTGCCGGCCTCGAGCGCATCGATCTATCGATGGCTGTCGATCTCGTCCCCAGCCGTGTGCCGGTCATTGGTCGGCTCGTAGACCTTGCCCGAACGCCCTTTCACCACCTGAGCCTCTTCTACGTCCACCGGCTCGCGGCCAGGCAGGCCACCCACAACCAGCGGGTCGGTAGAGTTGTGCTACTGCTGGCTGCGGAGATCGAGCGCTTGGAAGCGGAACTGAGCCGCCTTGACGGACGCTTGCGAGCCGACAGGCGTGCCTAAGCCCACCATCCACCAACTGCTGGAGGTCGCCGTGCCAGGCGATGCCCAGTTCCAACTTGCCCTAGCCTTCCGGGGCTGGCTCACGGCCGCCGGCTACGCCTCGGAGGTTTTCGCGGCCGTCATTGACCCGCGCATCTGGTGGGAGGTCCGCTCCTCTGCCAGCCAGTTGGGATTGGGGACTGGGGACATCCTCATCTACCATTTCGGCGCCAGTGGCGCGGCGACAAACGTCGCTGCGGCCCACGCCCGAGCTGGAGGCCGGCTGGTAGTCCACTATCATTCGTTCACGCCGGCAGAATACTTCCGGGACCTCCACCCTCAGCTCTTCGCCCAGCTCAGCCGCACGGGTGGGGACCTTGAGCGCTTGGCCGATCTGGCTGTCCTGGCCATTGCCGACTCCGAGTTCGGGGCCCGGGATCTGCGCCGCGTGGGCTACCGACGGGTCGCCCTTGTCAACCCGGTGGTCCTGGACGACCGTTGGGACATTGCTCCTGACCCGCATGTCCTCAAGAGCTACGGGGACGGCTGGACCAACATGCTCTATGTGGGCCGGGTGGTGCCCAACAAGCGGCAGGAGGATGTGATTGACTCCTATTACCATTACCGTCGCCTGAATGTGAAATCGAGGCTGCTTCTCGTCGGCGCTTGCGACGTTCCCCTCTACACTGAGTTGCTAGAGCGCCGGATCGAGGCCCTCGGCCTGCACGATGTGCACCTCTGCGGCCACGTGAGCCAGGCGGAGCTGAACGCCTACTATCGGGTGGCGAGCGTCTTCATCAGCATGAGCGAGCACGAAGGGTTCGGCGTTCCTCTGGTCGAGAGCATGCACCTTGGCGTGCCCGTGCTGGCTTTCAGCTCCGCGGCTGTGGCCGAGACGGTCGGGGACGGCGGCCTGCTCGTTACCAGCAAGGACTTTCCCGTCATCGCCGAGTGCATCGATCTTCTCGTGCGGGACGGGGCTCTGCGCCAGCGGATGGTCGAGCGGCAGCGCCGACGGGCTCGAGCGTATCAGGTGGGCGCTGTCAAGGGGCACCTCTTCGCGGCCCTTCAACCTCTGCTCGAGGAGTCACCCCGGCCCTTCCAGTCCCCGCCGCCGCCGGACCGCCTTGCTCAGGCGCTGGCTTTGAACGCCGAGCACCATCTGCAGATGACCGAAGCGCTCAACCAGCGAGAGTCATCCGGGTTGGGTGGGCTGTTCGAGGCGAGAGATCTGCAGAGCTATCAGAACTTGGTGAGCTTCATCCCGCGTGGCGGGAGGGCGCTCGAGTTGGGGGCTGCGGCCGGAGATGCCTTTCCATTCCTCCTTAGCTTCTTCGATGCCGTGGAAGGCGTGGACTTCTACGAGCCCGCTGTGCAGAGTGGCAAGGAAAAGGGCTACATGCTGCACATGGGGGCGATAGAGCACCTCTCCATGTTTCCTGATGGAGCCGTTGATGCGGTCGTGAGCCGCCACACCATGGAGCACGTGCACGACCTGCCCCCGGCGTTGTCCGAGATCCATCGCGTGCTAAAGCGTGGCGGCTACGTGGGCGCCGTGACTCCCGACTGGCCGCACACCGAGGCTTCTCATCTGGTGAATCTCGAATGTGGCGAATGGGTCGAGGTGTATCAGAGGGCTGGCTTCAAGATCATCCATGCGGGGATGTTCCAGGGCAACGTGCGGGAGTGTCACATCGTGGCACGTAAGGCATAGCTGGGGCTGACGCGGACCAGGCTCCGTGCGGGGCGCGCCAGAACTAGCTCGCGCCTCCGGCCACCATATCAGGCCTGGTGTGGCGGCGATCGAGCCTGTGCCCCGCCATGGCACGGAGGTGGTCGGCCGTCTCGCGACCGAACCTCCCCTCGACGAAAGCCAGGTACCCAGGGTCGCTGAAGTAGGCCTGAAATGCCTGGTCACGGAAGGCGAGCACCTCGGCCGCCGTGGCATGCTTCGTCGGGATGGGCAGCGTGTCCACGGAGTGCTGGGAGTAGCCCGACCACGTGTCCGGCAGTTGCCACCCCTCCTGGACGGCCAGGTCGTAGAGCTGAGAGCCGGGGTAGGCCATCGTGCAGTAGAAGTTGGCGAACTCACAGCGGAGCTGGAGCGCCATGTCGAGGGTCTCTTGCATCGTGGTCAGGTCGTCCTCGGGCAGCCCGAAGATGTAGTTGCCGATGACGTTGATCCCGCCCGCCTGGACCCTCTCGATGGTTCGGAAGATGTCATCCTGCTGGAAGCCCTTCTGGACGTCATCACGAACCCGCGCGCTGGCCGACTCGATCCCGAACGCGAGCCAGTTGACCCCGGCCTCCTTCAGCTTTTCGATCGTGCCCTCCCCGCGCATGGTGTCGACGCGGGCATAGGCCCAGATATTGAGATCGTATCGCCGTTCGATGATGAGATCGCATATGGCGTTCACGTGTCTCATGTTGAGGACGAACATCTCATCCGCGACCTTCAGGTTGCGAACGCCATAGTCGTTGACGAGGGTGTCGAGCTGGGCGATCACCGACTGCGGACTCCAGAGCCGGTAGCTGTTGACACTCTGCTTGAGCCCCAGTACCTGTTCCCCGCTCTTGAAGGGCGCCTGGATGCAGCAGAAACTGCAATGGTAGGGACAGCCCAGGGTGGTGTAGATGGCGGCATAGGGCTGGCGCTGGAGATGCCCCAGACAGTGCCAGTTGTGGGCCCGGTAGGTTGCCATGGGCAGCAGGTCCCAGGCGACGCCCGGCACCGCGGCGTCGAGGTCCTTGACGAGGGGGGCCGGTGCGGTATGCCGCGCAGCACCGCCTTCGCGGTACCAGAGGTCCCGCACCTTCCCAAGCTCGTCTGGCCGGCCAGACTTGAGCGCCTCGAGGAGATCCGAGATAGTGTGCAGGCCTTCGCCCCCACAAACGAAATCGGCCTCCTCCTCCCGCAGGGTCCGCTCGGGCAGAGCGGCCACGTGGCCGCCCACGAGCAGCAGGGGGATCTCGGGCTGTGTGGCCTTCACGGCGGTGCAGATGCGGCCAGCGGCCGGCATGTTCTGGGTCGACGCGGACGGCTGGTGCCCGTAGACGACGACCGCCGCGAGGACCGGACGCTCCGACGCCACCCGCTCGGCCACCTCAGCCGGGCTGAGGCCCTCGGCTTCCGCGTCGATAATGGCGACCGAGTAGCCGCGGGTTCGCGCGTACGAGGCCATCATCCCAGCCCAAATGGGTGGCTCGATGGCGGCGAGCGTCTCTCCGAGCGCCTGATAGATCTCGCTGCGGCTGCCGGGATTGATGAGAAGCAGGTCCAGTTCAGTAGCCACGAGGCATCCTCCGAAAGATCTTAACGTCGTCAGCGGGGAGCGTGTCGGCCCCGGTACGGCGAGCCGGAGAAGCGAGCGTTGAATCCCTGGTTACGCTGACCCGCTCGCTTGACCGGCGCGTGAGGGGGCTGAGAGCTGTCCATTCCGAGCCTCGTGCAGAGCCGCGTACTCGGCAGGCTCGGACGGCTCGTAATAGATGATCTGGCTGCCATGGTTCTCTGGACGAAACGGGACGTGCATCAGCCCGGCCAGTCGCTCGATAACCCGCTGGCGGTCCTGGGGACGAACAAAGAACAGCGCGAATCCTCCACCACCAGCACCGAGCAGCTTGCCGCCGAGGGCTCCTGCGGCTCGAGCGGCCTCGTAAATCTCGTCGATCGCTGGTGTGGAGATCCTGCTGGTCAGGCTCCGTTTGAGCATCCAGCTTTCGTGCAACAACCGGCCGAAGTCCGTCAGGTCCGTGGCTCCGTAGAGGATGGCGTGGGCTTCGTCCACCATCTGGCAGATTGTCGTGAGTTCGGCAGTCTTCGAGGGCATCGCCTCCATCTGCATGGCGGCGATTTCTGAAGCAGTACGAGAGAAACCGGTGAACACGAGCATAAGATGAGAGAAGAAATCAGACATTCGTTGATGAGATAGCACGATCGGGTGGACATCAACTGAGCCATTAACCTGAAAGGCTATACGGTTCAATCCTCCGAAAGCAGCCGCCGTCTGATCCTGAGAGCCCACTGTATCGCCCATCAGTGCCTGTTCAACGTGGATGGCATCCAGGGCTAGCTGCATCTTCGTGCACATCTCTCCCTTCAAGGCATAGAGCGCGTGCAGCAGCGCCACTGTGAAAGAAGAGCTGGAACCCATACCAGACCGTGCGGGAAGATCGCCATCGTGGTGGATTTCGACGCCGTTCTGTATGCCTGTGAACCTAAGCGCCTCGCGAACGGCCGGATGCTTGATCTGAGCGTGATCCATTGGTAGTTCGATCTGTGACCAGACGATTCGCGAACGGTGCTCGAAGAACGGTGGCAGATAGCGACAGGAGATATAGCAATACTTGTCGATGGTGGCCGATATCACGGCGCCGCCGTGCTGCAAATACCACTGGGGGTAGTCGGTGCCGCCACCGAAAAACGAAATGCGGAACGGTGCTCGGGTGATAATCACGGTGGCACGACTAAACGTTGCTGAAGTGTTGGCGACCTAGAATCTGAAAGCTTCGGATCAGCTCCTGGATGCCGTGGTCGATGGAGTACGTGGGCCGGTACCCGGTGGCTTCAATCTTGGCGTTGCTGACGATGTAGTTGCGCTGGTCGGGATCCTCTCCCACCTCCGCCTCGGTGAAATAGAACCGGGGCAGATGGTGTTGAAGCCGCTGGCAGAGCTCAAGCTTGGAGAGGTTGGCGTCGCTGAGGCCAACGTTGTAGGGTTGATCGCGCATGGTTGGGAAATGATCGATAGCGTGGCAGAAGGCCAGGGCAACGTCGCGGACATGGATGTAGTTGCGCTTGAAATGGGCCTGAAAAAGCACCAGGTAGCCGTCGGTGACGGCGCGGTAGGTGAAGTCGTTAACGAGGAGATCGAGGCGCATCCTGGGACTGACGCCGAAGACGGTGGCGAGCCGGAGCGTGATAGCGTTCCCGGCTTGGAGCACCCGCTCCTCCGCGGCACACTTGGTCTGGCCGTAGAGCGAGATGGGACGCAACGGGGTCTCTTCGGTGCAGGCAATGTCATTCTCGCCGATGCCGTAGCCGCTATTCGTCGTCGGAAAGATCACCATCTGGTCAGGCTGGCGGAGCTCGAGGAGGGTCTCGACGGCGCCGACGTTGACGCTCGTGGCGTCGGCCGGATTCTGGGCACACAAGGGGGCGCCGACCAGCGCGGCGAGGGGAATGAGGAGGTCCTGGCCCGGGACCACCTGTGCCATGAGCGCGCGATCGCGGGCATCGCCGCGCACGATCGTGAGGTCGGGGGAGTAGCAGACATCGAGCAGTGATGTCTGACCGTACATGAAACGGTCGACCACGGTCACCTGGTAGCCGCGCTGCAGGAGTGTGGGGACCAGAACCGACCCGATGTAGCCGGCGCCTCCCGTGACCAGAACCCGCATCGGCTAGGCCTCGGGCTTGACTGCGAGGACCGTGTCGCAGATGAAGTTGACGTCCTCGATGGTGAGATCGGGGTGGTTGGGCAGCATGAAGCTCCGTTGGTGAATGGCGTCGGCGACGGGATAGGCTTGCGAACCATAGCGGTCCATCCAGAAGGGCTGGCGAGACATGTTGCCCCCGCCCAAGGGGCGCGTCTCGATCTGGTTCTTGGCCAGCACCTCGCCGATGGCATCGCGGTGGGTCGCCGACGAAGCCAGGGCGACGAACGAGATGCTGCAGGTGGTGCCGCGGTCGTTGCTCGGGTAGTGAAAGCCCGGAGCCCCGCGAAAACGCTCCTCGTAGACCCGCTGGTTCTCGATCCGCCGGGCCACGACCCGGTCGATCTTCCTCATCTGGGAGAGGCCGATGCGAGCGTTGAGATCCGTCGAACGGACATTGAACCCCGGGTGATAGAAGGTGAAGGGGCGGTTGAAGGTGTTCACGCCGCGGCTGCGGGCCAGGCGATCTTCCTTCTCCGGGTCCAGGTCCTTGGCCCACCCATGGCTGCGGATGTGCAGGAGCAGATCGTAAAGCTGTTCGTCGTCGGTCGAGATGATCCCGCCCTCAATAGTAGAGATGTGATGCCCAAAGTAGAAGGAGAAAGAGGCGAGATCCCCGAAGGTCCCGACGTGCTGGCCCTCGAAGCTAGACCCGTGGGCGGGGCAGCAGTCCTCCAGTAGAAGAAAGCCGTACCGTTCCCTGAGCGCCAGTATCGCATCCATCTGGCCGGGCACGCCCAGTGTGTGGACCATGATGACCATGCCGGGCGCGTGCTCCTGGCAGAGCCGCTGCAGGTGGCCGAGATCCAGGCCGAAAGTGGTCCAATCGGCTTCACACAGGAGAGGTTCGAACCCCAACTGAATGGCCGGGGCAACGGTCGTGGCCCAGGACACGGCCGGGACGATGACCTTCTGGTTGGGGAGACGCCCGGAGAGAAGAGCAGCGTAGAACATGAGCAGGTTGGCCGAGGAGCCCGAGTTGACGAACAGCGAATACTTCCGTCCCAGCCACCCGGACCATTGGCTCTCGAACTCCTTCACCAGGGGCCCCTGGGTCAACCAGGGATAGCCCTGAAGCCAGCCGATCAGATCGTCGATGTCGTCGCGATCGATGGTCTTCTCGGCGAGCAGATAGCGCTTGGTTCTGACGACGGTCACTAAAAGGGCCCCCTGAACTCGACCTGGCTGGCGGTCTCCTCTTCTTGCGGGCTCCAACTGGTGTCTCCTCCCAGGCGCTCGTTGACGAAGGCGGCGATGGAGCGGCCATTGGGGTAGAAGAGGTTCTCGAGCTTCCGAGTGGTTGGGCACGTCGTCGCGGCGAAACCCATGCGCCAGACCCGAGGACGCGGACCGCTGTTGGTCTCCTCGACCAGCCGAGCCAGGATCTCCGCGCTGATCCCAGCGCTGGTCCACGCGCTGTCCACCACGACGACGTTGCCGGTCCGGGCGGCGGATTCGGCTATGGTGTTCATGTCGAGCGGGCTCAAGGTCACGGGGTCGATGACCTCGGCGGAGATGCCCCTCTGTTGCAGGTACGATCGCGCGCGAAGGCACTCGACGACCATCCAGGAGATGCCCACCAGAGTGACGTCGTCCCCCTTGGCCAGGACTCGCGCTTGACCGAGGGGGACGCTGTACAGCTCCTCGGGTACGTAGCCGACCTGGAAGTGCAGCAGCCGATGCTCGATGAACATGACCGGGTTGTTGTCGCGGATGCTTTGGACGAGGCAGCCTTTCGCATCGTAGGGGGTTGTGGGCGCCACGACCTTCAGTCCCGGAACGTGGGTGAAGAACGAATGCAGCGCCTGAGAGTGCTGTGCCCCCTGTCCCCAGCTCTTGCCGATCACCGAGCGGACAACCAGAGGCACTGATAGGCTGCCCCCGTACATGTAGCGTACCTTCGCCGCAATGTTGACCAGTTGGTTCATGCACAGCATGAGAAAATCCTGGCGGATATGCACGTGGATGGGACGCAGACCCGCCATGGCCGCCCCGATGGCCACGCCGGTCATGGCGTCCTCGGACAATGGCGTGTCGAAAACCCGCTCCGGGCCGAACTTTTCCGGCAGCCCCGCCGTCGTGCCATAGACCGCCTTGAAATCATCGACGCCGATGCCCAAGACGATGACCGAGCCATCCCGTTCCATCTCCTGCTCGGTCGCCTCGCGCACGGCTTGCGCGTAGCTCAGGCGCCGTTCCGCCGGCCCACCTTCAGTCTGCATAGACATCGGTCATCAGGTCAGAGTCCTCCGGAAAGGGGCTCGATTCCGCGAAGTCGAAAGCCTCACTGACCTCGCGCTCCACGTCCAGCTCGATCTGCTGGCGCTCCGGGGCCGCAAGAAGCGACCCGACCAGGCGCACCTGATCGCGCTCCATCCAGGGCTTGGCCTCGTCTAGAGTCCGGTAGCCGGCATGGTAATCGTCGCTAGGCCCCACGTGCTCCTTCCACCGGTAGGTTGGGCACTCAAGGAAACGTGGACCGCCGCCCTGGCGGATCGCCGCCGCGGCGAGGCCGACTTCCTTCACCAGCGTGAGCACATCATCGTCCACCAAGCGCCGGGACACGACGCCCAGGGAGCTTGCCCGCTCGGCCATGTTGAGGTTGGCCTGCCTGGTCTGGAGCGGCGAGTGGATGGCGTAGAAATTGTTCTCGCAGACGAAGAGGACCGGGAGGCGCTTCAAAGCGGCGAAATTGAGGGACTCGTAGAAGACTCCCTCCTCCGTAGCTCCATCCCCGAAGAAGCTCGTCACTATGGAGTCGCTGCCTCGCAGCTTCAGCGCATAGGCGTAGCCGACCGCGTGGGGAATGGCGGTCCCCACGACGGCCGATCCTCCCATGATCCCATGGGTCAGGTCGATCAGGTGCATCGAGCCACCCTTCCCCTTGGTCACACCCGCCGCCTTGCCGTAGAGCTCGGCGATCATGCTCTTCAGGTCACCGCCCTTGGCGAGGTACAGCGCGTGCCCACGATAGGTGCCAAAGACGACGTCGTCGGCGCGCAGTGCCTGGCAGACGCCCACCGAGATCGCCTCCTGGCCGATCGAAAGATGGACAGGGCTTTTGATCTTGTCGGTGGGGTAGATGCGGGCGACCTCCTCCTCGACCCGGCGGATCAGGTAGAGCGACCGGTACAGGGTGTCGAGCCCAACGTCCCGCTGGGCGCGTACTCTAGCCATCCCTGCTGGCTTCCTGGTAGTGCTCGTTGAGCCAGGTGTAGGTGCGCTGGATGCCCTCGGCCAGGGGGGTGGGTGGTGACCAGCCCAGCAGGCTCCTCATCCGACTCACGTCGAGGGTCTTCTTCAACGGTCCCTCCGGCTTGGAGGCGTCGTAGGCGATGATCCCCGCATATCCCACGGCCGTGCGAATCATTTCGGCCAGGTCAGCAATGCTGCATCCACGCCCAGTGCCAATATTCAAGAGATCGACGTCCGGGCAATGCTCGAGAGCCAGCAGAACGCCGACCACCGCGTCATCCACGTAAAGGAGATCTCGCTCTGCAACGCCGCGACCCCAGACGGTGACTTCCGGAAGATGGTCCCGCTTGGCTTCGTGGAACCGCCGCAGGAGGGCTGCCAGTACATGAGATCGGTCTGTTGAGAAATGGTCACCCGGACCGTAGCAGTTGGCGAGCGCTATGGACGCCACATTGAAGCCATATTGCCGCCGATAATGCTTCGCTTGCATCATAGCAACTCGTTTGCTCATCCCATAATTATCGGCCGACTCGTGCATGGGCCCGCCTTCGAACTCGTCTTCGTGAAAGGCCAGCCCCAGAGGAGCTGCAGGGTAGGCGCAAGCAGCGATGATATTGACATAGAGTGTCGCGCCGGCTAGGCGTGCGGACTCCATCGTGTTGACGGTGATCAAGATGTTGTCGTGCAGAATAGTCGCGGGGCAGACACGTTGGTAGGCAACCCCCCCCTGGTGTGCCGCGAGACTGAAGACGACTTCGGGCCGAAGGTCCGCCAAAGCACGCTCAGCTTGCTGGCGGTCCCTCAGGTCGCAGCCCTGGCGCCGGCTGAGAGAGCTCACCTCGGCGCCCATCTGATGTAGCTGTCCGAGCATGCGGAGGCCGAGGAATCCAGTGCCGCCAGTCACGACGACCCTGCGCTTGCGCCAGAACGAGGGTGATGGCAGGCGGGTCATGCCGCTCCTCTTGCCTTGGGCCGGCGAACTCCGCTCAGGCGCGCCAGTGGTAGATCTCCCGGAAGATCTGAATGAGGTAGGCTCCTCCCCATCTCAGAACTTGCAGCTTGCGCTCGCCGCCGATTCGCCGCGGTTCAGGCCCAGGGATTTCGGCGCACCGGAGCTTTCTCTTGGCGGCCCGTACCGACAGGAGCGGTTCGACGCCAAGCACGGTCCCCGTGAGCCGTTCAGGGGCGTATCCGTCTTCCTTGTCCAAGTCCAGGGTCGTGAAGATCTCTGTTCGCCAGGCACGATAAATCCCCATGGCGTCCGTGTAGCGGCCACCATGGAGAACATTAATCAACTTGGTGAAGGTCCAGTTGCCGAAGGCAGTAATCGCATCGTCGTCCTCGCTCTTCAGACCACCGTAGTAGCGCGAGGCGATGACCATGTCATATCCTTCGGTCATCCTGGCCACCAGTTGGGGGATGAGCTCCGGCACGCAATTGCCGTCGGGGCTGAAGGTGATCACCATGTCCCCCTTGGCCAAGGGCATCGCCTCGATGTAGGCATGCCGGATCCCCTTTGCCTTCTGGACGATCACGTCGTAGCCCATTTGGTGGGCGTACTCCGCTGTGCCATCGGTTGAGTTGCCGTCCACGACCAGCACCTGGTCTGCCCACTCCCGTTTGATGCGTGGCATGACCTGTCGCATACCCACGATCTCATTGAGCGTGGGAACCAGCAGGGTCACTTTCATAGTTGATGTTACACGCAGACAGCCCTGCGGGGGACCAACCCCGCTTAGATGAAGGACGGACCATACCCCCCAGGGTTGCCCCTGCTGTATGGCCGCGGACGAGATAGAGACAGACCCGCGCCAACAGCGCTAGAACCGGCGGCTGCCCTTAAGTAGGCCCCGCAGCCACGCTTGAGTGCAATCGCGAGCCGAAGTGGGGAACGCAGCCAGCCACGATTCTTCCGATGGGCAAGTATGGACCGCCTCCGTCCGCGCTGTCAACCACCCGTATTCCCTCACCTAGAATGTTACCGAAGCGCCTAGGGTTCACTCAGGCAGGAATGTTACTGAGGGGACGATGGCCGAGTGGAGCGAATGACGGTGAACGAACGACGGAAGTACCTGAAGCTGGTGGCGCCACGCTATGCCAAAGGAGGCCGGGCGGAGCGCAGCCGGCTGCTGACGGAGATGGAGGCGGTGAGCGGGCTGCACCGCAAGAGCCTGCTGCGGCTGCTGCACGCCCCGAGCCTGGAGCGGGCGCCGCAACGCCGGCGGGTAGGGCGGCGG
>Ga0209514_10003919_pt1 | contig 20652 bp, 19 predicted proteins | sample Subgrocontami58m_FD_187452 | JGI IMG/M metagenome (GOLD analysis project Ga0209514, IMG submission 187452) | Subsurface groundwater microbial communities from S. Glens Falls, New York, USA - GMW37 contaminated, 5.8 m (SPAdes) (version 3) | ecosystem: Environmental > Aquatic > Deep subsurface >...
AAGGCACCAAAGAATTCCGGAGGAGAACCATGGATCTGTCCCTTTCCGACGAACAGAAGCAGCTGCAGGAGCAGGCCGAGCGATTCGTGCGCGACAAGTACGCGTTCGACGCCCGCCGCAAGATCGCGGCGACCGACCGCGGCTGGCTGCCCGAGAACTGGGCGCAGTTCGCCGAGCTGGGCTGGCTCGGCATGTCGTTCAAGGAAGAGGACGGCGGCTACGGCGGCGGCCCGATCGAAACCATGATCGTCATGGAGCAGTTCGGCAAAGGCCTGGTGCTGGAGCCGTTCCTGCCGACGGTCGTGCTGGGCGGCGGCATGATCGCCCGCGCAGGTTCGAAGGCCCAGAAGGAGGCGCTGCTCGCCCCGATGATCGAGGGCAAGAAGCAGTTCGCGCTGGCCTGGCTCGAGCGGCAAAGCCGCTACAACCTGGCCGACGTCGCGCTGAAGGCCACCAAGGAAGGCGCCGGGTGGTCGCTCTCCGGCCACAAGGGCGTGGTCTACAACGCCGCCTCGGCCGACGACATCATCGTGCTCGCCCGCACCGCCGGCAGCGCGCGCGAGCCCAAGGGCCTGACGCTCTTCATCGTCGACGGCAAGGCCAAGGGCCTCTCGCGCCGCGACTACCCCACCCAGGACGCGCTGCGCGCCTCCGAACTCACCTTCGACAAGGTCTCGGTCGGCGCCGACTCGGTGCTGGGCAAGGTCGATGAAGGCTTCGGCATCGTCGAGGACGGCGTCGACCGCGCCATCGTGGCGCTCTGCGCCGAGGCCACCGGCTGTATGGACGCGATCAACGCCGCCACGCTGGAATACATCAAGACCCGCAAGCAGTTCGGCGTGCCGATCGGCAAGTTCCAGGTGCTGCAGCATCGCATGGTCGACTGCTTCACCAACGCCCAAGAGGCACGTTCGATGACCCTGATGGCGTCGCTCAAGATCGACGACAAGGATCCGACCGTGCGCGCCAAGGCCGCTTCTGGCGCCAAGGTGCAGATCGGCAAGTCGGGCAAGTTCTGCGGCCAGAGCGCGGTGCAGATGCATGGCGGTATGGGCGTCACCGACGAGCTCTCGGTCAGTCACTACTTCAAGCGGCTGACCATGATCGACCTGATGTTCGGCAACCAGCAGCACCACCTGACGCGCTACAGCAACCTCGCCATGGCGGCGTAGCTGCAGAGCCATGCTCTTACGGACCGCGTGCGTCCCGCGCGCTCATGATCATGAGCGGGCCAGAGGCCCGCGGTCCGCAAGACCATGAGTGCGATCGTCGACATCATCGTGCCGGTGTTCGGCATGGTGCTGGTCGGCTGGGTGATCGGCCGCAGCAAGCTCTTGAGCGCCGAAGGCCTGCGCGGCTTCACCGCGGTCACCTTCTACGCCCTGTTCCCGGCGCTGCTCTTCCGCTCCATGGCCAAGGTGCGACTGGAGACGCTCGAACCCGATGTCCTGCTGGCCTTCTTCGGTGCCGTGTTCGTGCTCTATGCCGTGCTGATGGGGCTCGGCCGCCTGCAGGGCCTGGCCGTTGGCGACCGCGCCATGTTCGCGCTCTCCGGCACCTTCTCCAACGGCGTCGGCATCGGCATTCCCTTCATCACCTACGCCTTCGGCGAGAAGGGGCTGGTGCCGCTGCTGATGATCATCAGCGTGCATTCGCTGATCCTGCTCACCTTGACCTGCTTCCTGATGGAGATGGACGGCCAGGGCGGCGGGCGCGGCCGGGTGGCGGCCAAGCTGGGTGGCGCGGCGCTCTCGATGCTGAGGCACCCGGTCATCCCGGCGATCTTCGCCGGCCTCCTGTGGGGCACGCTGACCACGCACGTCCCGGGCCTCGCCACCCCGGTCGTGATCGACCGTGTCCTGCAGGCGCTCGCCGCTGCGGCGCCGCCCTGCGGCCTGATCATGGTCGGCGCCTCGCTGGCCCATGTCGGCCTGAAGGGCCATTGGCAGCCGGCGGCTGTCGCCTCGGCGTTCAAGCTGATGGCGCTGCCGGCGTTGGTGTGGGCGATCGGGCGCTATGTCTTTCCGCTCGATCCGCTGTGGCTCACCGTGGCGACGCTCAATGCCGCGATGCCGGCCGGCGCCAACGTCTACCTGATCGGCCAGATGTACGACACGGGCGTGGCGCGCGCGACCAATGCCGTGGTGATCTCGACGGCAGCGAGCGTCTTCACGCTGTCGGCCGCCTTGCTGTTGCTCGGCGTGCAGACGCGCTAGATTTGCGAGCGGAGGAAGCAAAAATGACCTACGAAACCGTGCAGATCCACAAGCTCACCGGCGGCTGCGGCGCCGAGGTGCTGAACGTCGACCTCAACGCCATGAGCAACCGGCAGTGGGACGAAGTGCAGCGCGCCTTCTGCGAGTATGGCGTGATCTTCTTCCGCGACCAGAAGCTGACGCCCGACCAGCATCTCGAGTTCGCGCGGCGCTGGGGTCCGATCGACGTCAACCGTTTCTTCACCGCCGTCGACGGCCACCCCGAGATCGCCGAAGTACGCAAGGAGCCGCAGCAGAAGACGAACATCGGCGGCGGTTGGCATACGGATCACAGTTACGACCAGATCCCGGCGATGGGTTCTGTCCTGCTGGCGCGCGAGCTGCCCGAAGAGGGCGGCGACACGCTTTTCGCCAATATGTACCGCGCCTTCGAGGCGCTCTCGCCCGGCCTGCAGCGGACACTCGAGGGCATGCGCGCCGTCCACGGTTCGGCGCACATCTTCGGCCCCAGGGGTGTGCACAAGAACAATCCGGAATCGGCGAAGCGCTTCGCCAACGATGACCTCGTCGGTGACGACGTGCTGCATCCCGTGGTGATCAGGCATCCGCTCAGCGGTCGCAAGGCGCTCTACGTCAATCCCGGCTTCACGATACGCTTCGAGGATTGGTCGGCCGACGACAGCCGGCCGCTGCTCGAATATCTATACCGCCACGCCGCGCGGCCGGAATTCACTTGCCGCTTCCGCTGGCGCGAGGGCTCGATCGCCTTCTGGGACAACCGCGCCACCTGGCACTATGCCGCCAACGACTATCAAGGCGAGCGCCGCCTGATGCATCGCATCACCGTCGCCGGCTGCGCGTTACAACCGGCGACGGCAGCGGCGTGACGCCTACCGCTTGAGCCTGATCGACATCTCGGCGACGCCGGTCGCAAGATTGTAGCCGGCGTTCCTGACGACGCCCGAAGCGATCATGCCGATCCCGGCGTTGGGGCCGCCGTAGATCCAGTTGCCGCCGGCCTGGTTGCCGGCCGTGACCAGTGCCCTGCTTGGCGACCTTGTTGATCGTGCCGCCGTATTCGGCGGTCGACGCGCCATCCTTTCCGAGGAACATACGCTCTATTCAACGAACCGCCGCCCACAGGAGCGACAATCCGGAAACGGCCATTACGATGTCGAGCAGGCGCTGAAAAGTGGAGACGCTCAACCTCTCCACGATCAGGCGGGCGGTGTAGGTGCCGGCCATCACGGCCGACCCCGAGATGAGACCCTTGAGAACGATGTTGGCGGGAAGGGCGCCGAACTCGCGGAAGGTCACGGCCTTGCTGATGTAGAGGGCAAGGGAGCTCGCCGCTTCCGTGGCGATGAAGGCGCCTTTCACCAGGCCATACGAGGCGAACACCGGCAGGTTGAGCGGACCGGTCGAGACGACGATGCCGGTGAGAAAGCCGATGACGGCACCGGCGAGCACGAGATGCGGCAGGCCGATCGTGAGGTTCTTTGCCGCCAGCCAGCGCCGGCCGGGAACCATGGCCAGGAAGAAGAGGCCAAGCGCCACGTCGACCGCCTTTTCTGGCAGGACCAGCAGCGTGCGGGCGCCCAGGGCCGCCGCCGGAATGCCGCCCAGCGCATAGGCGGCGCCGGCGCGCCAGTCGATCTCCCGCCACCACGAGGTGATCTTGGCGAAGTTCGACATCAGGGCGATGATCGCCATGATTGGCACGGCTTCGCGCGGGCCGAAGGCAAAGACCAGGATCGGCAGCAGGATGATGGTGGCACCGGTACCGACGATGCCGCTCACTGTCCCGGCAGCGTAGCCTATGACCAGGACCAGTGCGTAGGTCAGCACCGAATCAGTAGCCGATGTTCGGCCGTAGCCACTTCTCCGCCTGCTCGATCGAGACGCCGCGGCGTCTGGCGTAATCCTCGAGCTGGTCGCGGCCGATGCGCGCCACGCCGAAGTACTGCGCCTCCGGATGGGCGAAGTAGTAGCCCGATACCGCCGACGTCGGCATCATCGCGAAACTCTCGGTCAGCGTGATGCCGGCATTCTGACCGGCGTTCAGCAACCGGAAGAGTTCCGGTTTCTGGCTGTGGTCGGGGCAGGCGGGGTAGCCCGGCGCCGGGCGGATGCCGCGGTACTTCTCACGCGTCAGCTCCTCGTTGGAGAGCGCCTCGTCGGGGGCATAGCCCCACAGCGTCTTGCGCACGCGCTCGTGCAGGCGCTCGGCGAAGGCCTCGGCCAGACGGTCGGCCAGCGCCTTCAGCATGATGTCGGAGTAATCGTCGTGGTCGGCCTTGAAGCGGGCGAGGTGTTCTTCGATGCCGTGCCCTGCAGTCACGGCGAAGCCGCCGATCCAGTCGGCCTCCGGAGAGATGAAGTCGGCCAGGCACATGTTGGCGCGTGGCGCCCGCTTCTCGATCTGCTGACGCAGGAAATAGAGACGCGAGATCTCTTTGGTCCTGGTGTCGTCGCTGAAGAGCACGACATCGTCGCCGTCGCGACGGCAGGGCCAGAAGGTGACGACGCCCTTTGCCGTCAGCCACTTCTCGCGCACGATGCGCTCCAGCATCTTGCGCGCATCGGTGTAGAGTTTCTTGGCGCTATCGCCGACCACGGGGTCCTCGAGGACCGCCGGATAATTGCCGGCCAGCTCCCAGGCGCGGAAGAACGGCGTCCAGTCGATGCGCTCGATCAGCTCGTGCAGCGGGTATTCGGCGAAGACGCGCGTGTCGGTCACCGCCGGCTTCGGCGGCGTGTAGGCCGACCAGTCGATCTTGAAGGCATTGGCGCGGGCGTCGGCGAGCGGGATGACCTTTTCCTTGGCGCCGCCGGCCCGTTCGACGCGAATCGTCTCGTATTCGGCCGCGACCCTGGCGGCGAAGTCCTCGGCCTGCGAGCCCGACTCCGACACCAGCGCCGAGCAGACGCCGACGGCGCGCGAGGCGTCGAGGACATGCACGGTCGTGCCGTTGTAGCGCGGCGCGATGCGCAGCGCGGTGTGGACCTTGGAGGTCGTGGCGCCGCCGATCAGCAGCGGCAGGTTGAAGCCCTGGCGGGTCATCTCCTCGGCCACCGTCACCATCTCGTCGAGCGAGGGCGTGATGAGGCCGCTGAGCCCGATGATGTCGGCCTTGTTGTCGTTGGCCGTCTTCAGGATGTCCTGGAACGGCACCATGACGCCGAGATCGATGACCTCGAAGTTGTTGCACTGCAGGACCACGCCCACGATGTTCTTGCCGATGTCGTGGACGTCGCCCTTGACCGTGGCCATGACGATCTTGCCCTTGGGCCGCGAGCCTGCGGTCTTCTCGGCCTCGATGTAAGGCAGCAGGTGCGCCACCGCCTTCTTCATCACCCGCGCGCTCTTCACCACCTGCGGCAGGAACATCTTGCCCGACCCGAACAGGTCGCCAACCACGTTCATGCCGGCCATCAACGGGCCCTCGATCACCTCGATCGGCCGGGCAATCGCCTGGCGTGCCTCCTCGGTGTCGGCGACGACGAACTGGTCGAGGCCCTTCACCAGCGCATGCTCCAGCCGCTTCTCGACCGGCCAGCTCCGCCATTCGGCGTCCTGGGTCTCGGCCACTTCGCCCGTGCCCTTGTACTTGGGGGCGAGCTCGAGCAGCCGGTCGGTCGAGTCGGAGCGGCGGTTCAGGATCACGTCCTCGCAGGCGTCGCGTAGCTCCTGCGGGATCTGGTCATAGACCTCGAGCTGGCCGGCATTGACGATGCCCATGTCCATGCCCGCCTGGATGGCGTGGTAGAGGAACACCGAATGCATCGCCTTGCGCACCGGCTCGTTGCCGCGGAAGGCAAAGGACAGGTTGGAGACACCGCCCGAGATCTTCACGTGCGGGCAACGCGCCTTGATCTCGCGCGTCGCCTCGATGAAGTCGACGCCGTAGTTGTTGTGCTCCTCGATGCCGGTCGCGACCGCGAAGATGTTGGGATCGAAGATGATGTCTTCCGCGGGAAAGCCGACCTGATTGACCAGGATGTCGTAGGCGCGGGCGCAAATCTCGACCTTGCGCTCCCTGGTGTCGGCCTGGCCCTTTTCGTCGAACGCCATGACCACGACCGCGGCGCCGTAGCGGCGCACCTTGCGGGCGTGGGTGATGAAGGGCTCGACGCCCTCCTTCATGGAGATCGAGTTCACGATCGGCTTGCCGGCGACGCACTTGAGGCCGGCCTCGATCACGCTCCACTTGGAGCTGTCGATCATGATTGGCACCTTGGCGATGTCGGGCTCGACCGCGATCAGTTTGAGGAACGTCTCCATCGCCTTCTCGGCGTCGAGCAGGCCCTCGTCCATGTTGACGTCGATGATCTGTGCGCCGCTGTCGACCTGCTGGCGCGCGACCTCGACGGCGGCCGTGTAGTCACCCTCGAGGATCAGCTTCTTGAACTTCGCCGAGCCGGTGACGTTGGTGCGCTCGCCGATGTTGATGAAGGTGGCTTTGTTCTCGGTCATCTCAGAAAAAACTCGCTGCTTCCATGCCCGACAGGCGAAGCGCCGGCGGGAGCGCATGCCATTGCCGGGGCCTTACGCCCTTCACCGCCTCGGCGATCGCCTTGATGTGGGCGGGTGTCGTGCCGCAGCAGCCGCCGACCACGTTCAGCCAGCCGTTCTCGGCCCAGCCCTTGACCAGCTTGGCGGTCATGGCGGGCGGCTCGTCGTACTGGCCGAGCTCGTTGGGCAGGCCGGCGTTGGGATAGACGCAGACCAGCCCGTCGACCTGGGGGTTGAGCGCGTTCACGTAGGGGTGCAGTTCGGTGGCGCCGAAGCTGCAGTTGAGCCCCATTGTGAGCGGCTTGGCGTGCCGCACCGAGTGCCAAAAGGCTTCAACGGTCTGGCCCGAGAGGTTGCGGCCCGCGAGGTCGGTCAGCGTCATCGACACCATCACCGGCAGCTCTTCGCCGCGGGCCTCGGCCGCCTCGTCGGCCGCGACCAGCGCCGCCTTGGCGTTCAGTGTGTCGAACACCGTCTCGATCAGGATGAAATCGACGCCGCCGTCGAGCAGCCCGTCGATCTGCTCGCGGTAGATGCCCTTCATTTCGTCGAAGCCGACGGCGCGGAAGCCGGGATCGTTGACGTTGGGCGATACCGACAGCGTCTTGTTGGTGGGCCCGAGCGCGCCCACGACGAAGCGCGGCTTGGCGGGGTCGCGCGCCGTCGCGGCATCGGCGCAGGCGCGCGTGAGATTTGCCGCGGCGATGTTGATCTCGCGCGCCATGCCGGCGATGCCGTAGTCGGCGAGGCTGATTGCGTTGGAATTGAAGGTGTTGGTGGCCAGGATGTCGGCGCCGGCATCGATGTAGGCATTGCAGATCTCGCCCACGATGTCGGGCCGCGTCAGGTTGAGAAGGTCGTTGTTGCCCTTCTGGTCGTGGTTGAAGCTGCGCCCGGCGCGGAAGCCCTCTTCATCGAGCTTGTAGCTCTGGATCATCGAGCCATAGGGCCCGTCCTTCACCAGGATACGCTCGGCGCCGATCTCGCGCAGCAGGTCGGCCTTCTCGGCGCGGGTCATGTCGAGGCTCCGTTGCGTGGCGGGCGAACTCCCAGCAGGTGGCAGATCGCGAAGGTGAGGTCGGCGCGGTTCAAGGTGTAGAAATGGAACTGATCGACGCCTTCATCGCGCAGGCGGCGGCAAAGGTCGCCGGCCACCGTCGCCGCGATCATGCGGCGCGTCTCGAGGTCGTCCTCTAGGCCGTTGAACAGCTCGGCCAGCCAGGCCGGCACCTTGGAGCCGCAGAGGCCGGCCATCCTGGCGATACCCTGGAAGTTCGACACCGGCATGATGCCGGGCACGATCGGCACATGGATGCCTGCCGCGGCCGCGCTGTCGCGGAAGCGCAGGAAATCGTCGGCTTCGAAGAAGAACTGGGTGATGCAGCGGTCGGCGCCGGCATCGACCTTGCGCTTCAGGTTCTCGAGGTCGGCCTTGGTGTCGGGCGAATCCGGATGCTTCTCGGGATAGCCCGCTACGCTGATCTGGAAGTCGCCGATCTTCTTCAGGCCGGCGACCAGCGCGGCGGCATTCTCGTAGCCGCCGGGATGGGGGCTGTACTTGCCGCCCATGCCCGAGGGTGGATCGCCACGCAGTGCAACGATGTGGCGGATACCGGCGTCCCAATAGGCGCGCGCCACATCGTCGATCTCACCCTGGGTCGCGGCGACGCAGGTGAGGTGGGCGGCGGCATCGATGCCGGTCTCGGACTTGAGTCGCGTGACGGTCTCGTGCGTGCGCTGGCGCGTCGAGCCGCCCGCGCCATAGGTCACGGAAAAGAACGTCGGCTGGAGCGGCGTCAGGCGGGTCACCGTTTCCCACAAGGTGCGCTCTGCCGCTTCGGTCCTGGGTGGCGAGAATTCGAACGAGACCTTCAGCCGCTGCGGCGCGCGGGCGGGAAACTCGGACCCGCCCGCGCCTGTGCCGAGGGGGCCTGTGCTGAGGGGGCCGGTATCGGGGCTCATCGGGACACTCCATGCGGGGCAAGGGTCGGGTGGCGGGCCGCGGCGCGCGACGGCAGGTCGCGCTCGCCGCGCCAGATGCCGGTCATCAGCCGGCGGCCGGGGAAGTGGATGGGCTCAAGCGCATTGAGGCCGGCGCTCTTCAGCCAGCCCTGGACCTGGTTGTCGGCGAAACCGAGATGGACATGGGCATGCTCGCGCTTCAGTTCGACCATGTCGTGCGGCGAGAAGTCGACGACCAGAACGGTGCCGCCCGGGCGTATGACGCGGGCCGCCTCGGCGAGCGCCGCCGCCGGATCGTCGGCGTAGTGCAGGACGTGATGGATGGTCACGACATCGAAGCTGTCGGCTTCGAACGGCAGCGCATACATGTCGCCCTGGCGGATTTCGACATTGTCGAGGCCGGCGCGGGCGAGGTTGGCGCGGGCCAGCGCCAGCATCTCGCGGCTCTGGTCGATGCCCACGGCCCGCTCGACCTTGGGCGCGAGCACTTCGAGCAGCCGGCCGGTGCCGGTGCCGATGTCGAGCAGCCGGCGTGCGCCCACCGGCAGGTGATGGGCAAGCGCGCGCTCGATCTCGCGGTCGGCGACGTGCAGCGCCCGGAGTTCGTCCCAGCGCTGGGCATTGTCGCGGAAGAAGCGCACAGCGGCGTTCTGGCGGCGTTGCTGAAGGGCGTCGAGGCGCGCGCGGTCGGCGGCGATGCGGGGATGCTTGGGATCGAGCCGGCGAACGAACTCGCGCACCAGGGCGGCGTCGTCGCCGGCGGTGACCAGGCGGAACCGTGTGAACTGGCCTTCGCGGAAACGCTCCAGCAGCCCCGCCTCGACCACCAGCTTCAGGTGGCGCGAGACCCTGGGCTGGCTCTGGCCCAGCACATGAACATAGTCGCTGACCGTCAGGTCCTCGCGCGCCGCCAGTGCCAGGATGCGCAGTCTGGTGTCTTCCGCCGCTGCCCTCAGGAGGGTGAGAAGGTGATCCATAAATGATTTAATATAAGCATATCTTTATGTTTGCAAGTGTAAAATTCGCATCATTCTCTGTGGCTGCCGGGCCACAGCCGGAGAGGTCTTCTGGCTATTCGCTTCAAACCGCTGCGGACGTGTGCGACACTGTTTTCGAATAGCGGCGGCCCAAGGCCGCTTCGTGCGTTTTGGCCCGGCGTATCCGGGCCGGCGGGATGGACCAGGGTTTGTGTTGATGGTGGAGAGTCTGTCTGGAACGATGATGCGGAAGGCGCGCCGTTCGCTCGTCGCAATGGTTGCCGCCGCCGCTCTGCTGGGAGGCTGTGCAACCGGCGATACCGGGGCGGCCGAGGTCTGGGATCCGATCGAGACGCCCAACCGGTTCCTGTTTTCCATCAACCGCGCCGTCGACATCATGGCGCTGCGGCCCGTCGCGGTCATGTATCGCGACTGGGTGCCGGAGCCGGCCCAGAAGAGCATCCGCAACCTGCTCGACAATCTCGGCGAGCCGGTGACGGCGATCAACGAGGTGGTCCAGGGCGATCCGAGCCGCGCCGCCACGACCATGGCGCGCTTTCTCGTCAATTCGACCATCGGCGTCGCCGGCCTGTTCGACGTTGCCGGCATGCTGGGCCTCGAGCGGACCAAGGAGGACGCCGGCAAGACCATCGGCCTCTACGCCGGAGTTGAGCCGGAGAACGGCGGCTTCTACCTCATGCTGCCGGTCATCGGGCCGTCCAACGCCCGCGACGGCACCGGCCTGATGATGGACTACCTGGTCGATCCCTTCCGCATCCTGACCTTCAACCTGGCCATCGACTGGACCGCCTACCAGGCGGCGCGCTACGGCATGAACGTGGTCGACTACCGCTCGCGCACCATCTTTGCGCTCGACGATCTCGAAAAGAACAGCGTCGACTATTACGCCGCCCTGCGCAGCGCCTATACCCAGAATCGTGCCGACCTGATCCGTCAGCGGCGCGAAAAGACCGATACGAAGAGCGAACTGGAACGTCGCGACAATCTCGCTCTGGTACGCTAAGAGTCCCCCCGTCCGAAGACCTTTTCAGGGAGCGAACAGTGTCGCTGCTCGCCTTTCGTCGTGTTGTACTGCGTCTGGCTGCGATCGTCGCCGCCACCTTCTTCGTCCTGCCCGCCGTCGCCCAGCCCGCGTCGGCGGCGGATGCGAGCAAGCTGATCGAGACCGTGGCCGCCCAGGTCATCGAGATCGTCAAGACCAAGACCGGCGCCGACCGCCAGGCCGCCATCCGCCAGGTCCTGCAGACCAGCTTCGATCTGCCGTTCATGGGGCGCTCGGCCCTGGGCAGGTACTGGAACGACGCCAGCGAGGCGCAGCGCAGCCGCTTCCTCGCGGCGGTGGAAACCGCCGAGGCCCGCGCCTACAGTGAGCGGTTCGGCCAGTACGCCGGCCAGACCGTGACCGTCGGCAAGGTGATGAATCGTCCCAACGGCGTCTCGATCGTCGACAGCCGCCTCAACCAGAGCGCCGGCCAGCCGATCAAGCTCGAATGGGAAGTGCGCAATGGCAGCCGGGGACCGCTCATCACCGACGTCAAGGTCGAGGGCGTCAGCATGGTCATGACTAGACGTTCGGATTTCAGTTCCTACATCCAAAATAATGGCGGCTCCGTCGAGCCGCTGATCCAGGAACTGGAAGCCCGCGCCGCCCGCTGACGACGACCGTCGAATCGCCCCCGTTCGAATTGCACGGGCAAGGCAATCGACGTAGACTTTTCGTTGGGAGGCGTATCGATCGGTCCAACGGATCCTGCAGGGCAGGCCGGTGGACCGGAGGAGAACGCCATGGATAGCGTACTGTTGAAGAACTCGGCCGAACCCAGATCTGCTGATTTGAGGGCGGTCGACCCCGTCTGGGCGCGGATCCGCGAAGCGGCCCAGGCTGCCGCCGCGGCCGAGCCCGTGCTGGCGGGGACGTTGCACGCCACTATTCTCAGCCAGCCGAAATTCGAGAGTGCCCTCAGCTACCATCTGGCCCGGCTTGCCGGCACCACCGAGGTGCCCGCCGCCCTGATCCGCCAGACCTTCGACGAGGCTTTCGCCGCCGACCCCGCCATCGCCCTGGCCGCCCGTGCCGATATCGTGGCGGTCGCCGACCGCGACCCCGCCTGCACCAGCCACCTCGATCCGCTGCTTTGGTTCAAGGGCTATCACGCGCTGCAGATCCATCGTGCCGCCCACTGGCTGTGGACGCAGGGCCGCCAGTCGCTCGCCCATTTCCTGCAGAGCCGCGCCAGCGCGCAGTTCGGCCTCGACATCCATCCCGGCGCCGTGATCGGCAAGGGCATCTTCATCGATCACGGCACCGGCGTGGTGATCGGCGAGACTGCCGTCGTGGAAGACGGCGTCTCGATGCTGCATGGCGTGACCTTGGGCGGCACCGGCAAGGAACGCGGCGACCGGCACCCCAAGGTGCGGCGCGGCGTGCTCCTGGGGGCGGGCGCCAAGGTGCTGGGCAATATCGAGATCGGCGCCTGCGCCAAGATCGCCGCCGGCAGCGTCGTGCTGGAGCCAGTCCCTGCCGGCTGCACCGCGGCCGGCGTGCCGGCCCGCATCATCGGCTGTGTCGACGTGCCGGAACCGGCGCTGGAGATGGATCAGCGGATCTAGTTGGCCGTGACGCACAAGTTCCGCGGTCTCGCGCTTCATACCTGGACGGTAGACTCCACGCCGCTCGACGGCGCGCTCGCAGCTGCCGAGGCCGGCCGCTTCGATGCGGTCGAGCTGCGCCGCGTCGACTTCGTGCGCCATCCGAACGCGCTTGATCTGGTGAAGAAGAGCAACCTGCCGGTCGCCTGCGTCGGCGTCGAGCCCGGCTGGATCTTTTCCGTCAAGGGCGAGGAGCAGGAGCGGCTGTTCGAGGTGTTCCGCGAAAGCTGTCAGGCCGCCGTCGCGCTCGACTGTCCGCTGCTGATGAGCGCCATCGGACCGGGTGCCGCCAGCGTCGACGAGGCGGTCGCCAACATCCGCCGCGCCGGCATCATTGCCGCCGAGTTCAGGTTGCGGCTCGCGCTCGAGTACCAGTTCCAGCATCCGGTCGTGAAGAGCCTCGACAACCTGCGTGACCTCATTGCCAGGGCTGGTCAGAGGAGCGTCGGCCTGCTGCTCGACGCCTATCACCTCCAGCGCGGCGGCCGGCCCGGCGCCGGCTTCTCCGACGTGCCCGAGGCGGAGATCTTCTACGTCCAGTACAGCGACGTGCCGGACGCGCCGCCCAACGGTCCGCCGCCGGTCGACCGGCTGCCGCCCGGCAAGGGCGTCGTGCATTGGACTGACCTGTTCCAGCTGCTCGCCGCCAAGAACTACGGCGGCTACATCAGCTACGAGGCGCCCAATCCCGCCCACTGGGAACGGAGCGCCGCCGATGTCGCGGGCGAAGGCGCGCAAGCCACCCGCCGGGCTCTCGCGCAAGCCTTCGACCGCTAGCCGCCCGCAAGGAATGACGGGATGCGCCGTCTGCGAACGTCCGTCCTGATCGTCGGTGGCGGGCCAGTGGGCTCGGTCCTGGCGCTCGACCTGGCGGGCCGCGGCATCGACGTGATCGTGGCCGAGCAGAACCCGCCGGGCACCCAACCGGGCGTCAAATGCAACCACGTCGCGGCACGGACGATGGAGATCTTCCGCCGCCTCGGCGTCGTCGACGTCGTGCGCAACACCGGCCTGCCGGCCGACCATGCCAACGACGTCGCCTTCCGCACGACTGCCGTGGGCACGGAGTTCGCGCGCATCCACATTCCCTGCCGGCGCGACCGATACACCGACAAGAGCGGCCCCGACGGTTGGTGGCCGACGCCCGAGCCGCCGCATCGCATCAACCAGATCTATCTCGATCCCCTGCTGGCGGCCGAAGCGGCGGCCCATCCGCGGGTGCGGTTCGTGAACCTGATGCGCGTGTCGGGTTTTGCGCAGGACGAGGCCGGCGTCACCGTCGAGGCCGAGGATCTCGCGAACGGCGGCAAGATCGCGATCGACTGCGCCTATCTGGTGGGCTGCGACGGGCCCACCTCGGAGGTCCGGCGGCAGATTGGCGCGCGGCTCAGCGGCGACGCCATGATCGGCCGCACCCAGTCGAGCTACATCCGTGTGCCCGGCCTCGCCGCGCGCATGCGGGCCGTACCCGCCTGGTCGACGCAGGTCATGAACCCGCGCCGCAGCGCCAACATGTTCGCCGTCGACGGACGCGAGACCTGGCTGGTCCACAATTACCTGCGCGCCGACGAAGCCGACTTCGAGGCGATCGACGCCGATGGCTGCCTGCGCGACATCCTGGGCGTCGAGCCGTCGTTCAACGTTGAACTCATCAGCCGCGAGAACTGGATCGGGCGCCGCCTGCTGGCCGACCGCTTCCGCGACCGTCGCGTCTTCATCTGTGGCGACGCCGCCCACATCTGGGCGCCCTTCGCCGGCTACGGCATGAACGCGGGCATCGCCGATGCGACCAACCTCGCCTGGATGCTGACGGGCGTGCTCGACGGCTGGGCCGATCCCGCGATCCTGGCGGCGCACGAGGCCGAGCGCTGGCCGATCACCGAGCAGGTTTCCAAATACGCCATGGGCACCGCGCTCGCGCTTGCCCGCGCCCGCGCCGAAGTGCCGGCCGATATCGAGGCGCCGGGTTCCGGGGGCGATGCGGTGCGCGCCGCCCTCGGCCGCCAGCTCCTCGACATGCACACGCCGCAATTCTGCTGCGGTGGCTTGAATTTCGGCTCGTTCTACGACCGTTCGCCGATCGTGGCCTATGACGGCGAAGCGGCGCCGGCCTACACGATGGACAACTTTACGCCCTCCACCGTGCCGGGCTGCCGCACGCCGCATGTCTGGCTGCCGGGCGTCGGATCGAAAGAGGGCCGTTCGCTCTACGATGCGATGGGGCCCGGCTTCACGCTGCTGCGCTTCGACCGCGCCGTAGAAGTGGCGAGTCTTGTCGAGGCGGCTGCGCTGCGCTGCGTGCCGCTGGTGGTGCTCGATCTCGCGCCGCAGGCGCCCTACCGCGAAAAGCTGGTGCTGTCCCGTCCGGACCAGCATGTCGCTTGGCGAGGCGACGTACTGCCTCGCGATCCTTTGCAGCTGATCGATCGGATTCGCGGCGCGCAGTAGACGAAGAGCGCCGGGCAGCCGATCATCGTTGCCAAGACAGAAAAGACGGAGGAGCGCGATGAGCGACGTGCGTATTCTGGCGACGGGTTTCGGCTTTCCCGAGGGCCCGGTGGCGATGCCCGACGGGTCGGTGATCCTGACCGAGATCCGCAACAACCGCTGCTCGCGCGTCTCGCCTGACGGCAAGGTGTCGCTCTTCTCGGCGACCGGCGGCGGACCCAACGGTCTCGCGGTCGGACCCGACGGTGCGCTCTATCTCTGCAACAACGGCGGCAGCCGCTACGTCGAAGGCCATTCGATGGGCGTGGCGCCGCATCCCGACTATAAGCACGGCTTCGTCCAGCGGCTCGACCGCACGACCGGCGCGCTCACCACGCTCTACATCGAGTGCGACGGCCACAAGCTGTCGGCGCCCAACGACCTGGTGTTCGACAAGGCGGGCGGCTTCTACTTCACCGATCTCGGCAAGCGCTACGCGCGTCACCGCGACCATGGCGGCCTCTACTACGCGCTGCCCGATGGCTCGAAGATCGTCTGCCTCGCCTATCCCATCCTGAGTCCCAACGGCTGCGGCCTGTCGCCCGATGGCAAGACGCTCTACGTCGCCGATACCGAAGGCTCGCGGCTTTTGGCCTTCGACGTCGAGGGCCCGGGAGTGATCGCCAAGCCCAAGGGCCATGCGCCGCACAGCGGCCGGGTCATCGGCGGCGTGCCCGGACCGGCGCGGTTCGACAGCCTGGCGGTGCTGGCAAACGGCAACATCGCGGTCGCGACGCTCACCACCGGCATGATCACCGAGTTCGCGCCGTCCGGGAAAATCGTGCGCGAGGTCAAGATGCCGGACATCTATCCGACCAATATCTGCTTCGGCGGTCCCGACATGCGCACGGCCTACATCACCCTGTCGGACAAGGGGCAGCTCGCGGCCGTGACGTGGCCGGAGCCGGGCCTGAAGCTCAATTTCAACTGAAGCGGCATGCTCGCCGCAGACCTTTAGGGAGACAGCCATGACCGAGATCCAGATCGCACCCAATCTTCCCAAGTGGATGAAGGACCATGTCGACCGCTACCTCTCGAGCGGCGGCAGCGACGGCCACATGTACAAGATCACCCTGCCCAACATGCCGGAACTCACGGTTCCGTCGCTGCTGCTGATCACCAAGGGACGCAAGTCGGGGCAGAAGTTCCTGTTCCCGCTGTTCTACGGCCGCGCCGGCAAGGGCTATTTCGTGATCGCCTCCAAGGGCGGCGCGCCGGAGCATCCCGGCTGGTACCGCAATCTCATGGCCAACCCCGACGTCGAAATCCAGGTCGGCACGGCGAAGATGAAGGCGCGGGCCCGGGTCGCGTCGGGCGAGGAGCGGGCGAAGCTGTGGAAGGAGGGCGTGGTCTTCTGGCCGCCCTATGCCGACTATCAGGTCAAGGCAGGCTCGCGCGAGATCCCGGTGGTCGTGCTCGATCCTGTCGCCTAGCTCGAGGGGGTCGACCATGCGCTTCGCCAACAAGGTCGCGGTGATCACCGCGGCGGCCAACGGCATCGGCCGCGCGACGGCCCAGATCATGGCGCGCGAAGGCGCGACCGTGATCGTCGTCGACAATCACCAGGGCCGCCTGGATGAGGCCGTACCGGCGCTGCGCAAGATCGCGGGCAAGGGACCGGGAAGGGTGGAGGGCAAGCTGGTCGACGCGCTGGACGCCGCCGAGGTCGACAGGCTGGTGGCCGACGTGGCGCGCGACCATAGCCGCATCGACATCCTGGTCAATGCGGTCGGCGGCAGCACGGTGATCGACAATCCGCAGGCGACGACCGAGCAGTTGGCCTTCGCCGACTGGCAGAAGCTGATCGCCTTCAACCTCGACGGCACCTTCCTGTTCACCCACGCGGTGATCCCGGTGATGAAGCGGCACCGCGGCGGCAAAATCGTCAACCTGGCCTCGATCGCCGGGCGCGGCCTCAGCATGAACAGTTCGAGCGCCTATGCGGCGGCCAAGGGCGGCATCATCGCCTTCACCCGCAAGCTCGCCCACGAGCTCGGCCCCGAGGGCATCAACGTCAATGCCATCGCGCCCAGCGTGACCTTGACCGAGCGCATCCGGCCGCACTGGGAGAAGCGCTCCCAGGCGTCGCAGGCCGAGGAGATCGAACGTACGCCGCTCCGCCGCGTCGCCGAGGCGGTCGACCAGGCGAACGTGATCTGTTTCCTGGCCTCATCCGATGCCGATTTCGTCACCGGCCTCACCATCGACGTGACGGGTGGCGTCTAGCTCCTGGGGAACAAGAGACGAGGGAGAACAAGATGGCGGGCAAGGTCGGATTCATCGGACTCGGCGCCATGGGCGGGCCGATGGCGCTCAACCTGGTGAAAGCCGGTTTCAAGCTGGTGGTGCACGACATCGACCAGACGAAAACCGCACCGCTCAGGGCAAAGGGCGCCGAACTCGCCGGCACGGCGGAAGCCGTGGCGGCTGAAGTGGAACGAACCATCGTCATCGTCGAGACCACCGAGCAGGCGGAATCAGTGATCGCGGGCGAGCGCGGCATCATCAAGAGCGCAAAGCCGGGCCACATCGTGCTGTGCATGGCGACCATCGATCCCTTTGCCGCGCGAACGCTCGCCGACCGATTGGCGGCGCGCGACATCGCCATGCTGGATGCGCCGGTGAGCGGCGGCACGGGCCGCGCGCAATCGGGTGAGCTGTCGGTGATCGTGGGTGGCGCCGCGGAGGTGGTCGCCAAGTGCGAGGATCTCTTCAAGGTGATGGGCAACCGCTCGTTCCATGTCGGGCCGCTGGGCAGCGGCCTCGCCATGAAGCTGGTCAACAACATGCTGGTTCAGGTCAACACCGTGGCGGTGGCCGAGGCCATGGTGCTGGGCGTCAAGGCGGGACTCGATCCGCAGATGATCTACGAGGTCGTGCGCGTCTCGACCGGCGCCAGTGCCGCGTGGGAGCTGCGTGTGCCGCGCATCCTCTCCGGCGATTTCGAACCGGGCGGCACGATCGACATCTCCTACAAGGACCAGGAACTGGAGACCGCCTTTGCCAAGCGACTGGGCGTGCCGCTGCTGCTGGCGAACGTGACGCAGCAGGTCTACCAGATGGCCCGCGCTCAAGGGCTGAACAAGCAGGATGGTTCCGCGATCGTAAAAGTCTTCGAGCAGATGGCGGGCGTCACCGTGAAGAAGGAGACTGGGCGATGATCACCTTCGTGCTGATCCATGGCGCCTACCAGGGCGGCTGGATCTGGAAGCCGGTCGCCGAGCGCCTGCGCGCGCAGGGCCATCTGGTGCTGACGCCGACGCTCGACGGCTGCGCCGAGCGCAAGGGCCAGCTCCGCGCCGGCATCGACACCGAGTCTCATGCGGCCGAAATCGCCGAGCTGCTGTTCTACCAGGACCTGAATGACGTCGTGCTGGCCGGCACCAGCACCGGCGGCATGGTGATGGCGCGAACCGCCGAGCTGGCGCGCGAGCGCGTGGCGCGGGTGGTGTTTGCCGATGCGCTGGCCTTGCTCGACGGCGAGGCGCTGCCCGACATCGTGAAGCGCCCGACCGCGGTGAACACGGTATTCGGCACCGGCCCGTCACGGCAGGATTTCGAGACGCGCCTGTTTGCCGATCTCGATCCCAAGACGCGTGCCTGGGCGCTGGAGCGCTGCACGCCGCATCCGATCGCCGCCATGCAGGCGCCGGTCAGGCTAGAAAGATTCTGGGACCAGGCGTGGAACGCTTCGGTGATCTGGTGCCGCAAGAGTTCGAATCCGCCGGTGGCACATCAGCGCCGTGCTGCCGAGCGGCTGAAGGCAAGGTGGCACGAGCTGGATACCGGCCATTATCCCATGTTGAGCGAGCCGGCCGCCCTGGCGCAGCTGATCGCCGAAGGATGACGGACATGACGGACGCGCAAGGCCCATCGTCGCTCGGCTCAATGTTCCAGGCGAGCCGCAAGCCTGGCGAACCGACGCGGTTCGGCCGCATCTTCAAGCCCGACGAGGCGTGGCTCGCCAAGGCGCCGAAGGAGCCGATCCTCGAGCCCGAGTTGCCGATCGTCGACACCCACCATCACCTGTGGGACTTCCCGGGCTATCGCTATCTGCTGGACGAGCTGCTGGCCGACCTTGGAACCGGCCACAATGTCGTGGCGACGGTGTTCGAGGAGTGCAGGTCGATGTACCGCGCCCACGGGCCCGAGGAGATGAAGCCGGTGGGAGAGGTCGAGTTCGTGGCCGGCGTCGCCGCCATGAGCGCAAGCGGCCGCTACGGCTCGACGAAGGTCGGCGCCGGCATCGTGGGTTTTGCCGACCTGACGCTGGGTGATCGCGTCGCGGCGGTTCTGGAGGCCGAGATCGCTGCGGGCGGCGGCCGTTTCCGCGGCGTGCGCCATTCGGCGGCCTGGGATGCCGCCCCGATCATCGGCAACAGCCACACCTACGACGGTCCGGGCCTCTATCTCACGTCAAATTTTCGCGCCGGCATAGCCCGGCTGGCGGTCCTCGGCCTGTCGCTCGATGCCTGGCTGTTCCATCCGCAGATTGGCGATGCGGTCGACCTCGCGCGTGCATTCCCGACGGCCAACATCGTCATGTGTCACATGGGCGGGCCGCTGGGCTACGGTCCCTATGCGGGCAAGAAGGACGAGGTGTTCGCGACCTGGAAGGCGGGGATGAAGGAGCTGGCCGCCTGTCCCAATGTCTCGGTGAAGCTGGGTGGTGTGATGATGCGGCTGGCCGCCTACGACTACATGAAGCTGCCGGCGCCACCTTCGTCCACGGAGCTCGCGGCCTATTGGGGGCCTTACGTCAAAACCTGCATCGAGCTGTTCGGCGCGGATCGCTGCATGGTCGAGAGCAACTACCCCGTCGACAAGATGGGCATCGGTCCCGCCGCCCTCTGGAATGCTTTCAAGCGCATGACCTCAGGCGCTTCCGCCGACGAGAAGAAGGCGATCTTCAGCGGTACGGCGAACCGCGTCTATCGCCTCGGCCTCGCAGAGGCATAGCTCTCGGATCGCGTCCAACGGCCGGCACCGTGCACGACGATGAGCGCGCAGGATGCGTGCGGTCCGGAAGATCATGAGTCTTCTGGACCGCACGCATCCTGCGCGCTCATGATCATGACGCGCTACTGGAGTGGCACGTCCCCAGCACTGATCAAGCCGCCTTCTTCGCCAGAGTCTCGATCTCGCCGAGACGCGCGGGGATTTTTTCGGGGCGCTGGCTGCCCAGCATCATCACCAGCCGGTCGACGCCCAGCTCGGCGTAGGCGTCGAGCGTCTCGGGGCCGGCCGTCATCGGCGGCGTGATGACGATCTCGAAATCCTTGCCGCGCTTGCGCCCGGCCTTGGCGAAGGCGTCGTCGAGCTTGGCCAGCATGCCCTTGGTGCGTTCCGGATCGAGGTTGAAGCCGTACCAGCCGGCGCCGAAGCGCACGGCGCGGCGGAAGGCGGCGTCGGCATAGCCGCCGACGATGATCGGCACGTGCGGCTTCTGGATCGGCTTGGGATCGAGCCGCATGGTCTCGAACTTCACCCACTTGCCGGCAAAGTCGACGACCGGCTCGGTCCACAGGCGCCGCATCACTTCCAGGAACTCGTCGCAGCGCGCGCCGCGGTCCTCCCAGCGATAGCCGCAGGCCTCGACCTCTTCCTTGTTCCAGCCGACGCCGATGCCGAAATCGACGCGGCCGTCGGTCAGCCAGTCGAGCGTGCACATCTCCTTGGCGGTGTAGATCGGGTTGCGTTGCGGCACGAGGGCGACGCCGGTGCCGAGGCGCAGCTTGGTGGTCGCCGCCGCCAGGAAGCCGAAGGTCGCCGTGACGTCGAGCATGCCGCCGCCGTCGGGCACGGGAATGCGGCCGTCCTTGGC
>Ga0209514_10003925_pt1 | contig 20633 bp, 23 predicted proteins | sample Subgrocontami58m_FD_187452 | JGI IMG/M metagenome (GOLD analysis project Ga0209514, IMG submission 187452) | Subsurface groundwater microbial communities from S. Glens Falls, New York, USA - GMW37 contaminated, 5.8 m (SPAdes) (version 3) | ecosystem: Environmental > Aquatic > Deep subsurface >...
CCTGCCGCGGCGTAGTGGCGGGCCAGGGCCTCGCCGATGCCGCTCGATGCGCCGGTCAGGAATACGCGCACGGTCCGGGCCTGGCGTCGGCAGGACGCGCGCTCGTCTGGTTTCGCAAGCGCTACTCCTTCTGCTTGATGACCGTTCCCTGTACTCCGCCTTGCGCCAGCAGCCCGCGTGCGCGATTCATTTCCTCCGGATCGCGGAAGGGGCCGACACGCACCCGGTGCATGGTGCCCTTGTCGGGAATACTGACCTCCTGCACGCTGGCGTCGAGGCCGGTCAGCGCCAGCTTGGCCTTGAGGTTGTCGGCATCGGCGGCCTTCTGGAACGAGCCGACCTGCAGGAAGTAGATCTCGACCGGCGCCGGCTTGGCGTCGACCACCGGGGCTGGGGCGGCCGCCCCGGGAACCGGCGTTCCCGGTGCCGTGCCGCCGGACGCCGGTGTGCCCGGCGGCACGGTTGGCTTGCCTTCGAGAATGTTGTAAAAGTCGAAGCGCTGCCGTTCGGCGGGCTTGTCGCCGGGCTTGCCGGGTAGCGGCGCGGGCGCCGCGCCGACGCTGCCGCCGGGCGTGGCCGCTTTGTCCTTGTCGGTCTTCGGCGCGCCTTCGTATTTGTTCTGGAAGGGCAGCGTCGCCTTGTTGAGATACCAGACCACGCCGAAGGCAATCGATATGCCGATCACGAGCCCGATGAAAATGCCGAGCAGCGTGCTGCCTCCGCTCTTCCTCTGCGCTGCCCGCGGCTTTGGCGCCGCCGGCGAAGTCTGGTCGAATTTGCCGAATTTACCCATGGTCACATGCTCACCGGTTGCGAAACGCCCAGCAGGGAAAGTCCGTTGCGCAGCACCTGGCGCGTCGCCAAGGCCAGGGACAGGCGTGCGTCGCGGGTCGCCGCGTCATCGACCAGCACGCGCTCGGCGTTGTACCAGCTGTGGAAATCGCCGGCCAGGTCCTTCAGGTAAAACGCCAGTGCGTGCGGCGCATAGTCGCGCGCCGCCTGCTGGACCAGTTCGGGGAATTCGGCCAGGCGCGCACACAGCGCGAACTCGCGCTCATTCGCCAGCGGCGCCAGGTCGGCCCGCGCCAGCGTCGCTTCCTCGTCATCCCACTGCGCCAGCAGCGAGCAGATGCGGGCGTGGGCGTACTGCACGTAGTACACGGGATTGTCGTTGCTCTGCGACTTGGCCAGGTCGAGATCGAAATCCAGCGCCTGGTCGCACTTGCGCAGCATGTAGAAGAAGCGGCAGGCGTCGTTGCCGACTTCCTCGCGCAACTGACGCAGCGTGACGTAGTCGCCGGAGCGGGTGGACATCGAAACTTTCTGCCCGTCGCGGAACAGGCTGACGAACTGCACCAGGGTCACGTCGAGCCGGTCGGCGTTGGCACCCGACGCACTCAGCGCGCCCCTGACGCGCGGGATGTAGCCGTGATGGTCGGCTCCCCAGACGTCGATCACCTTGTCGAAGCCGCGCTCGAATTTGTTCAGGTGGTAGGCGATGTCGGAGGCGAAATAAGTGTAGATGCCGTTGTCGCGCTGCACGACGCGGTCCTTCTCGTCGCCGAAGGCGGTCGACTGGAACCACTTGGCGCCGTCCTGGACATAGATGTGTCCGGATTTCTCCAGCGCCGCGACGGCGCGCGCCACCATGCCCGTGTCGTAGAGGCTGCGTTCGGAGAACCAGACGTCGAAATGCACGCCGAATTCTTCCAGGTCGGCGCGGCAATCGGTCAGTTGCTCGTTCAGCACATGGCTGTGGATGTAGGCCCAGTCTTCGCCGAGCAGATCCTTGCCGGCCAGGATCAGGCCGTCGAGGCGGACCTCATCGTCCTCGGTCTCCGGCAGGCAGGCCAGCACGGCTTCGGCAGGATGCACGTAGCGATCACCATGGGCCTGGCGGATCTGTTCCGCCATCTCGCGCACATAGCCGCCCTGGTAGGCATTCGGCGGGAAGGGCACCGGCTCGTCGAACAGTTCCAGGTAGCGCAGCCAGGCCGAGACGGCCAGGATGTCCATCTGCCGCCCGGCGTCATTGACGTAGTACTCGCGCGTCACGTCGTAACCGGCAAAGGCCAGCAGCGACGCGAGGCTGGCGCCGTACGCGGCGCCGCGACCGTGGCCGACATGCAAGGGGCCGGTGGGGTTGGCGGAAACGAATTCGACCTGCAGCCTGCGCGCCGTCTTGCCGTGGCGCGCGGGGCCGCGACCGAAGTCGCCGCCGGCCGCGAGCACGGTCGCCACCACCGCAGTCCGCGCGGCGGGGGTCAGGGTGAAATTGATGAAGCCGGCGCCGGCGATCTCGATCTTCGTCACATGCGGCGACGGCGGCAGTTCGCGCACCAGGCGCTCGGCGATCTGGCGCGGGTTGGTCTTCAGTTCGCGTGCCAGTTGCATCGCCAGGTTGCTGGCAAAGTCGCCATGACTGGCCTGCTTCGGTCGTTCGAGGATGATTTCGGCCAGGCCCTGTTCGGGGGCGACGCTGGCGAGTGCGGCGCGCAGCAGGCCGGCAAGATGCTGACGGACGTCGAAGGCGACGCGGGGGGCCGAGCTGGAGGCGGTCATGTCGAGAGTACGCGAGGTCTTTCAGGGGCTTCCGGGGTGTTTCCCATGAACCGTGAATTATACTTTGCGTTTAACGTCCGCCCCAGCCCCCCGTGCGCCTCTTCCGCCTGATTCGCATCGCCCGTGTCGCTTACCTCTACGGGCTCGACAACCTCGTGCTCGAACACGAGACCGTCGAGCCCGGTTTGCGCACGCGCCTGCTGTTTGCCGCGCAGCGCCTGATGTTCTGGCGCGACCTGTCGGCACCGCGCGCCGTGCGCCTGCGCCAGGCGCTGGAGGACCTCGGTCCGATCTTCGTCAAGTTCGGCCAGTTGCTGTCCACCCGGCGCGACATCCTGCCGCTGGACATCGCCGACGAACTGGCGAAGCTGCAGGATCGCGTACCGCCCTTTCCCTCCGAGCTGGCCATGGCCGAACTGGAAAAGGCCTATGGCAAGCCGGTGGATCAGATCTTCGCTTCCTTCGATCGTGAGCCGGTGGCTTCGGCCTCGGTCGCGCAAGTGCATTTCGCGGTGCTGCCGGACGGCCGGGAAGTGGCGGTGAAAATCCTGCGCCCCGGCATCCAGCCGGTGATCGAACATGACATCGCCCTGCTGCAGGTCGCCGCCAGCCTGCTCGAAACACTGTGGGCCGATGGCCGACGGCTCAAGCCGCGCGAAGTGGTGGCCGAGTTCGACAAGTACCTGCACTACGAACTGGACCTGATGCGCGAGGCCGCCAACTGCTCGCAACTGCGGCGCAATTTCGAGGATTCGGACCTGCTGATCCTGCCCGAAGTGCACTGGGACTGGTGCAGCACCAGCGTCATGGTCATGCAGCGCATGCATGGCACCACGATTTCGCAGATCGACGCGCTGCGCGAAAAGGGCGTGGATATTCCGCGCCTGGCCCGCGCCGGTGTCGAAATCTTCTTCACCCAGGTGTTCCGCGACGGCTTCTTTCATGCCGACATGCATCCCGGCAACATTTTCGTCGCCACCGAGGGCCCGCGCAAGGGGCAGTACATCGCGCTCGATTTCGGCATCGTCGGCACGCTCTCCGACCTCGACAAGAACTACCTCGCGCAGAATTTCCTGGCCTTCTTCAAGCGCGACTACAAGCGCGTCGCCGAAGCGCACATCGAATCCGGCTGGGCGCCGAAGGACACCCGGGTCGACGAGTTCGAGGCGGCGATCCGCTCGGTCTGCGAGCCCTTCTTCGATCGGCCGCTGAAGGAAATCTCGCTCGGCCGCGTGCTGCTGCGCCTGTTCCAGACCTCACGCCAGTTCAACGTCGAAATCCAGCCGCAACTGGTGCTGCTGCAAAAGACCTTGCTCAACGTCGAAGGCCTCGGCCGCGAACTCGACCCGGAGCTTGACCTGTGGCAGACCGCGCTGCCCTACCTCGAACGCTGGATGAGCGAACAGCTGGGCTGGGCCGCCTTCGAGAACAACATGAAGCGCGAGGCCGCCAACTGGGCGCGGATGCTGCCGGCGCTGCCGCGCCTGGTACATCAGGCGCTGGCCGCGACCGCCACGCCGGTGCCCAGCCCCGAGCTGGAAAGCCTGGCCGCCGAGGTGCGCGCCATGCGCCAGATGCTGTGGCTGGCGTTTGCCGTGGCGGCAGCCGCGCTGGCCTTCGCCCTGGCCTGATGCCGGAATCTGGCCCTGCCCCGCGACCGGATTTATACTGATTCCCGACTCCTGATTCCCGGTCCCTGACATGCTGCTCTGGTTTGTCGTCCTCTATCTGATGGTGTCGGTCGGCATCGGCCTGTTCGCCGCGACCCGCGTCCATAACGCCAGGGACTTCGCCGTCGCCGGCCGCAGCCTGCCGCTGCCGGTGGTCACCGCCACGGTGTTCGCCACATGGTTCGGCGCCGAAGCGGTGTTCGGCGTTTCGGCCACCTTTGTCAAGGACGGCCTCGGCGGCGTGGTGGCCGATCCCTTCGGCTCCTCGATGTGCCTGATCATCGCAGGCGTCATCTTCTCGCGCTACCTCTACAAGCTCAACATCATCACCCTGGGCGACTTCTACCGCATGCGCTACAACCGCACGGTCGAGGTCGTCACCACGATCTGCATCGTGCTGTCCTACCTCGGCTGGGTGGCGGCGCAGATCAAGGCACTGGGCCTGATCTTCTTCGTCGTCACCGACGGCGCCGTATCGCAGAACGCCGGCATGATCCTAGGTGCCGGCATCGTGCTGACCTACACCGTGTTCGGCGGCATGTTCTCGGTGGCAATCCTCGACTTCGTGCAGATGGCGGTGTCGATGGGCGGCCTGCTGTTCATCGCCTGGACCGTCAGCGGCAAAGTCGGCGGTGGCGCCGCGGCGGTGATCGACCACGCCGCAGCGGCCGGCAAGCTGGACTTCTTCCCGGCGCCCGATCCATGGCTGTGGCTGACTTTCCTCGGCACCTGGATGACCATGATGCTGGGCTCGATCCCGCAGCAGGACGTGTTCCAGCGCATCACCTCGGCGAAGACAGCGAACATCGCGCTGTGGGGCTCGGTGCTGGGTGCCTCGATCTACTTCTGCTTTACCTTCGTGCCGATGTTCATCGCCTACTCTGCGACGCTGATCGACCCGGCGCTGTTCAACGAGCTGCTGGCCAAGGACACGCAACTGGTGTTGCCCACCCTGGTGCTGCAGCACACGCCGCTGTTCGCCCAGGTGCTGTTTTTCGGCGCCGTGCTGTCGGCCATCATGAGCTGTTCCTCGGCGACGCTGCTGGCCCCTTCGGTCACCTTCGCCGAAAACGTGATCCGCGGCTTCTACCCCGGCATGGGCGACCACCAGTTTCTGCGCGTGATGCGCGGCTGCCTGGTGGTGTTCACCTGCATCGTGCTGGGCTTTGCGCTGAAGTCCGAGGCCTCGATTTTCAAGATGGTGGAGAACGCCTACAAGGTCACCCTGGCCGGCGCCTTCGTGCCGCTCGCCGCCGGCATCTTCTGGCGCCGCGCGACTACGCAGGGCGCGCTGGCCGCCACCTTTGGCGGGCTGGTGTCGTGGGTGCTGATCGAGGTGCTGATCGGCGAGGCAAGCCTGGTGCCGCCGCAGTTGATCGGGCTCGGCGTGTCGATCCTGGGCATGGTCGCGGGATCGCTGCTGCCGCAATGGGTTGGCCGTCACTTGCCGGGTCACGATCCGCACGCAATCCTGCATCACCATGCGGCGGCGCAGACCCATCACGCGGAGCCGGAACACCGTCATTGACGCCTCATGGCTGACAAGCAATCTCTCTATGACTTGCTCGGCCTCAGCGATAAAGCCACGCCGGAGGACATCCAGAACGCCTACACGGCGATGCGGCAGGCGCTGGATGTCCAGCCCGATTGCGAGGAAACGCACAATCGCATCGCGATCCTGAGCGACGCCCGCGACATGCTGCTCGACCGCCGCCGGCGCGCCGGTTACGACCGCCGCCAGCGCGACCGCCGTGACGGCGATCGAAGACAAGCGGCGGCCCCGCAGTCGGCGCGCTGGATCAGGCCGGTGCTGGCTTCGCTGCTGATCGCCGCGGTCGCCTATCCGGCGTGGCGCTACCTTAGCCCGAAGCCGGCCGCGGTCGCCACCCTGGCTCCGCGGCCGGTGCCGGCCGTGCCGTCACCGGCCGCGGCAGGCGAGCGAGAGCCGGAAACGATCAGCGCGGATATCGCCGCCCTGCTGCCACCCGCGGCGCCCGCCGCGCCCGCCGCGCAACGCCCGGCCATGCCAGCGGCGCCACAGCCGCTGTTTCAGGATTCCGCGCACGCTTCGACGCTGGCGAAATTCTCCGACTCGACCTACCTCATCATCGGCAAGAGTGGCTTGGGCACCGGCGTGGCGATAGATGGCGACAAGCTCCTGACCAATTGCCATGTCATTGCGCCCAATGTGCTCAAGGGACCGATCCTCGCCATCAGTCCGTCCACCAGGAAAGCAACGACGATCACGGCGGCCGCCTTCCTGATCACCGAGGATGCCTGTGTCGCCCATGCGCCTGGCCTCAATGGCAAACCGATCGCGATGGGCAACGCGGCGCAGCTCGCCAGGGGTGCGCCGATCTACAACATCGGATTTGCCCAGGGGCAGTTGATCGCCTCGCGCGGAAGCCTGCTCGGCGTCATCAACCGCCGCGGCCAGAACTTCATCGCCTCGACCAATTATTGCGATCACGGTGTCTCCGGTGGCCCGCTGGTGGACCAGGAAGGACGCCTGGTGGGACTGACCTCGGGCGGGCCGAAGGATCGCAGCTTCTGTCTCTCGCTCACCGCCGAGACCGCACGCCGGGTACTCGACCAGACCCTGATTGCGATCGACGCCTTCCCCACCGACTACACGAGCAATCTGCAACGCCACTGGTAAAGGCAGGGCCGCGAATTCCGGCGCGGCCCTTGTCCCGGTCCGGCGAAGCCGGCAGAATCGCAGGCTGTGGCAAACGGCGCGCGCACCCACCTGACCCTCTATCTGACCGGCAGCTACCTGCTGCTGATCATTTACGCGAGCCTTTACCCGCTGGCCGGCTGGCACGACAGCGGCGGCAATCCCCTGGATTTTCTCGAAGCCGCGTGGCCCCGCTATTTCACCTTGTTCGATCTCGCCGTCAACGTGCTGGCCTACCTGCCATTCGGCTTCCTCTGCGCCGCCGGCTTGCGCCGCCGACTGGCGCCGAACAGCGCCTGGCTGCTGGCGGCGCTGCTCGGAATCGGCCTCAGCCTGGCCGTGGAACTGCTGCAGAACTACCTGCCCAACCGCGTGCCATCCAATCTCGATCTCGCCTGCAATGGCGGCGGCGCCCTGCTCGGGGGCTGGCTCGGCGCGCACTGGGGCGTGGGTGTACTGGATGAGGGGCGACTTTCCCGCTGGCGCCGACAGACGGTGATGGATGGCTATGGCGTGGACATGGGATTGCTGCTGGTCGGCGCCTGGCTGATGACCCAGTTGTCACCCGAATCCCTGCTGTTCGGCAGCGGCAATCTGCGCCAGATGCTCGACCTGCCCCCCGTCCAGCCCTTTCTGCCGGAACGCTTCGCTGACCTCGAGACCGCCATTGCCGCCGCCGGCTTGCTTGCCGCGGGTCTGGTAAGCACGCTGCTGCTGCGCCGACATGCCCGCCCGCTGACCCTTTGCCTGCTGCTGGGTGCGCTGCTGGTCAAGACCGGCACCCATGCCCTGCTGATGGGGCCCGGCGCGGCGCTGGCTTGGATCACTCCCGGCAACAGCGTCGGGATTGCGCTCGGGCTGGGACTGTGGCTCGCCGCGTCCTTTCTCGCCACGGCGCTGAAGCGCGCCATGGCGGCGCTGGCCCTGCTGTTCGCCACGGTCATGGTGAACGTGGCGCCGGAGAACCCTTACCTGCAGAACATGCTGCATGTCTGGAACCCCGGACAGTTCCTCAATTTCAACGGCCTCACGCGCCTGATCTCCTCGCTGTGGCCATTCCTCGTCCTGCCCTGGCTGATGATCTACCGCCCCAAACGACATGAAACCAATCATTGATCTTGACAGCCTGCGCGATGCGCTGCGGGCCTTCTGTGCCGCGCGCGACTGGCATCGTTACCACACACCGAAAAACCTGGTCATGGCCCTGAGCGTCGAAGCCGCCGAACTGGTCGAGCACTTCCAGTGGGCCACGCCCGAGGAAAGCCTCGAACTCGCACCGCAGAAGCGTGCCGAGGTCGCCGACGAAATCGCCGACGTCCTGATCTACCTGACCGAACTCGCCGACGTGCTCGGCATCGACCCGATCGCCGCGGCCCGCGAGAAGATCGTCAAGAACGCGGCCAAGTATCCTGCCCCCCTATAATCGGTTTTTTGCGCAGAGCCCATCCCATGAGCCATTTCAAGCACCACGTATTCTTCTGCACCAACCAGCGCGCGGGCGGCGACGCCTGCTGCAACAACCACGGCGCCGGCGACATGCGCGCCTATGCCAAGGACCGCGTCAAGGCGCTGGGCAAGAAAGTGCCGGGGAACGTCCGCATCAATGCCGCCGGCTGCCTCGACCGCTGCGAAGAGGGGCCGGTCATGGTGATCTACCCCGAGGCGGTCTGGTACTCCTACGTGGACCAGGAAGACATCGACGAAATAATCGACCAGCATCTGGTCCATGGCCGGGTCGTGGACCGCCTGAAGATTTGACAGATGTCGCGGCATGAACGCATCCTGGTCGACGGGCCGGACGGCAAGATCGAAGTCTTCGTCGAGGGACACGAGCGACCGCAGGGCATCGCCCTGATCGCCCACCCGCATCCGCTGTTCGGCGGCACCGCCGACAACAAGGTGGTGACCACGCTGGCGCGCGCCTTCCGCGAGCGCGGCTGCATCACGCTGCGGCCGAGCTTTCGCGGCGTCGGCGGCACCGAAGGCACGCACGATCATGGCGACGCCGAGACCGACGACGTGCTGGCGGTGCATGACTGGGCCCGCGCCCGCTATGCCGGAGTATTGACGAATTCGGGCACGCAATTGCCGCTCTACCTGGCCGGTTTTTCCTTCGGCGCCTACGTCACCACGCGCCTGGCCAAGCGCCTCGCCGCCCTCGGCGACGCGCCGAAATGGCTGGTGCTGGTGGGCACCGCGGCCGGCTTTGTCGAAGGCATGCGCCACTACGAGACCGAGGCGGTGGGTCCCGACACGTTGGTGATTCACGGTTCGGAAGACGAAACCGTGCGCCTGGCCAACGTCCTGGCCTGGGCCCAGCCCATGGATCTGCCGGTGGTCGTGGTACCCGGCGCCGACCACTTCTTCCACCGTCGCCTGCACCTGATTCGCGACCTCATCCATCGCGCCTGGGCCGGCGTGCATCCGTGAGTCCGCTCGTCGTAGCGGCACTGCGCAAATCCTATGACGGCCGCGAAGTCGTCGCCGGCCTGGGCTTCGAGTTGCAGCGCGGCGAATGCTACGGCCTGCTCGGCCCCAACGGCGCGGGCAAGACCACCACCCTGCGCTGCTGCCTCGGGCTCACCACCGCCGATTCGGGCGCCATCACCCTGGTCGGCGAGCCGGTGCCGGCACGCGCCCGCGAGGCGCGCATGAAAATCGGCGTGGTGCCGCAGTTCGACAATCTCGATCCCGATTTCACCGCCGCCGAGAATCTGGTTGTGTATGGCCGCTACTTCGGCATGAAGGACGCCGCGATCCGGCCAAAGATCGGCGAACTGCTCGATTTCGCCGGCCTCGCCGGCAAGGAAGACGCCAACATCCGCACCCTGTCGGGCGGCATGAAGCGGCGCCTGACCCTGGCCCGCGCGCTGGTCAACGATCCCGAACTGCTGCTGCTGGACGAACCCACCACCGGTCTCGACCCGCAGGCGCGCCACCTGATCTGGGAGCGCCTCAAGCGCCTGCAGGCGCAGGGCAAGACCATCCTGCTGACGACGCATTTCATGGACGAGGCCGAACGCCTGTGCCAGCGCCTGGCCATCATCGACGACGGCAAGATGGTCGCCGAGGGCGCGCCACGCGAACTGATCCGTGCCCACATCGAGGCACAGGTGGTCGAGGTCTATGGCGAGGATGCGCCGGGTTGGGCTGCGCAGGAGGCGCAGGTCTTTTCGAGGCGCGTCGAAGTCAGCGGCGAGACGGCCTTCTGCTATGTCGCCGACGCCGCGCCGCTGCTCGCCCACCTCGCCGCCTGGCCGAATTTACGCACCCTGCACCGACCGGCGAACCTGGAAGACGTATTCCTCAAGCTGACCGGCAGGGAACTGCGCGACTGAAATGAAACCTCCCACGGTTTTGCGCTTGGCGCGCGATCGGGAAGGCGGGGCATTCTGCTTCGCTCATGTCATCCGTCGGCGCCCTGCGGGCGCCTCCTCCTTCTTTACTTCGCTGCGCAGAACGCCCCACCCTCCCGATCAGGTGGCGCCGTCGCGGTTCGACGGCCGCAAGGCAAAAGCGTATCCCGCCAAGGGCGGTGGCGATCAACGCGTTTCACCCGTCGCGGGTGCGCGCGGCGCCATGGAGCAACTGAGATGAACCAATCCGTCCTCCCTCAGCTTTCGCTGCGCGCCTTCGCCGTCTGGCGACGCAACTTCCTGGTCTGGAAGAAGCTGGCAATTCCCTCGCTGCTGGGCAACCTGGCCGACCCGATGATCTACCTGTTCGGCCTTGGCTACGGTCTGGGCGGGCTGCTGCCACAGATCAACGGCGGGTCCTACATTGCCTTCCTGGCGGCCGGCACGGTCTGCGCCTCGACCATGAACGCGGCGTCGTTCGAGGCGCTTTACTCGGCCTTCTCGCGCATGCACGTGCAGCGCACCTGGGAGGCGATCATGAACGCGCCCGTGACCCTGGAGGACGTGATGGCCGGCGAACTGCTCTGGGCCGCGGCCAAGGCCACGCTGTCGGGCGCCGCGATCCTGGTCGTCATCGCGGTGCTCGGCCTGGTCGCCTCGCCGCTGGCGCTGTGGGCGCTGCCGGTGATCTTCCTCACCGGCCTGGCCTTCGCCGCGCTGGGGCTGATCGTCACCGCGCTGGCGCCTTCCTACGATTTCTTCATGTACTACTTCACGCTGTTCATCACGCCCATGGTGCTGCTGTGCGGCGTGTTCTTCCCGACGGACCAGTTGCCGCCGCCGGTGCAGGCGGTGGCGGCCTGGCTGCCGCTGACCCATGCCGTGGCGCTGGTGCGCCCGCTGCTGTTCGGCGGGATTCCGGCCGGCATCGTCGGCCATGTCGCGGCCCTGCTGCTTGTCGCTGCGGTCGCCTTCTGGATTGCCCTGAGGCTGATTCGCCGTCGCCTGCTGAAGTAAAATCGCGCAATGAACGTAGTCATCAACGGCGAGCCGCTACGGCTGGCCGAGCCCGTCACGGTGGCCGCCCTGCTCGAAGCGCGCGGCCTCGCCGGCAAGCGCGTCGCCGTGGAACGCAACGGCGAGATCGTGCCGAAAAGCCGTCACGCCGAAACGCCGCTGGCGAGCGGTGACCAGATCGAAATCGTCGTCGCCGTCGGCGGCGGCTGAACTTCTCCGGACCCCTTCCCATGCCCAACGATTCCCTCGTCATCGCCGGCAAGTCCTACCAATCGCGCCTGCTGGTCGGCACCGGAAAATACAAGGACTTCGCCCAGACCCGCGCCGCGATCGATGCCTCCGGCGCCGAGATCATCACGGTCGCCATCCGCCGCACCAACATCGGCCAGGAACCGGGCCAGCCTTCATTGCTGGAAGTCTTGCCGCCCTCGCAATTCACCATCCTGCCCAATACCGCCGGCTGCTACACGGCGGACGATGCGGTGCGCACGCTGCGCCTGGGTCGCGAACTGCTCGACGGCCACGCCCTGTGCAAGCTCGAAGTGCTGGGCGATCCGCAGACCCTGTTCCCCAACATGCCGGAAACCCTCAAGGCTGCCGCAACGCTGGTGCAGGACGGCTTCCAGGTCATGGTGTATTGCTCCGACGATCCGATCCAGGCGCGCATGCTGGAAGACATCGGCGTGGTCGCGGTGATGCCGCTGGCTTCGCTGATCGGCTCCGGCATGGGCATCCTCAATCCGTGGAACCTGAGACTGATCATCGAGCAGGCCAAGGTGCCGGTGCTGGTCGATGCCGGCGTCGGCACCGCCTCGGACGCGGCGATCGCCATGGAACTCGGTTGCGACGGCGTGCTGATGAACACCGCGATCGCCGGCGCGCAGGATCCGGTGCTGATGGCCGGCGCCATGAAGAAGGCCGTCGAGGCCGGGCGCGAAGCCTTCCGCGCCGGGCGCATGCCGAGGAAGCTTTACGCGGCGACCCCCAGCTCGCCCGGCGGCGGCCTGATCGGCCACGGCGGCAAGTGAAGCACCGCATTGCCTGCCTGGCGCTGGTCGCGCTGCTGGGTTCGGCGCAGGCAGAGGACACGCCGCGGACGGCCGCCGCGGGTCCCGACCCGGCGCCGGGACTTGTGCCGCTGCATGGCGGCTATGCCTTCGACCAGCCCGAGATCCTGATTCGGCAGCGCCTGTTCGGCCTGGCCCACGGGCTGTCGCTGCTCGCCGCCGCCTGCCTCGACCTGCCCGCGCATTCCGTCGCGATCCAGGACGCATACGCCGCCTGGCATGCCAGGCAGGGCAAGACCATCGAGGTCATCGTGCACGACCTTGCCGACTACTATTTCGGCCCGCGTGCCGGCGAGGCGCAGTGGCCGGATCTTTCGCGCGCCCTGAACCTGGCCGACAACATCCACTCCGCAATGGGCGAAGTCACCCTGCATGCCGCCTGCGCCACCCTGCCCGCTGCGATCAGCCGGCCGCGCTATGCGCTCGACAAGCTGCTTGCCGGCGACGCCGAATCGGAGCCTGCCGAATGAACCAGACCGGAGACAAGGCAGCGGGCCGCCACCCGGACCACATCCGCAGCTTCGTCCTGCGCCAGGGTCGCGTCTCGGATGCCCAACGGCGCTTCCACGACCAAGGCATGCCGCGCTGGGGCATCCCCCATCAGGCAACTCCGCTGGACCTTGACGCCGTGTTCGGCCGTCGCGCCCATCGCATCCTCGAAATCGGCTGCGGCATGGGCGAGACCACCGCGATCATCGCCGCCCAGCATCCGCAGAACGACTACCTCGGCATCGAGGTGCACACGCCCGGCGTCGGCAACCTGCTCAAGGAAATCGCCACGCGCGAGCTGAGCAACCTGCGCGTGATCCAGCATGACGCGGTCGAAGTCGTGCGCGACATGATCGCGCCGGATTCGCTGTCCGGCATCCACATCTTCTTTCCCGACCCCTGGCCGAAGAAGCGCCAGCAGAAGCGCCGCCTGATCCAGCCCGACTTCGTCCGCCTGCTGGCGACGCGGCTGGCGCCCACCGGCTACCTGCACTGCGCCACCGACTGGGAAGACTATGCCAACCAGATGCTGGCGGTGCTGGCCGCGGAGCCCCTGTTGATGAACATGGCCACCGGCTTCACGCCGCGCCCGCCCTACCGGCCGCGGACCAAGTTCGAAAGTCGCGGGCTGCGGCTTGGGCATGGTGTCTGGGACCTGGTTTTCCGCCGCGCCCCGATTCCATGAGCATCGACCCGCGCACCGTCGTCCTGCTCACCGGAATCATGGGTGGCATGATGTCGGTGGTGCTGTTCTTCATGCGCCGCAACTACCCGGCATCGATCCGGGGTCTCGGCGAGTGGGCCACCGCCTCGGCGCTGATCTTCGTGTCGACGCTGCTGCTCGGCACGCGCGGCATGATTCCCGACCTGTTTTCGGTGGTCGCCGGAAACTTCCTCCTGCTGGTCGGCCTGGCGCTGTTCCACATCGGCAGCCAGCGCTTCCTCGGCCGCCCCGCCTGGACCCGCCCCTGGGCAGGCCTGATCCTCGCCTCGCTGCCGATCATGGTCTGGTACACGCAGGTCGAACCGCACTACGGCATCCGCGTGCTGACCATGAGCGTGCTCATGATGCTGCTCACCGGAGCCCACGCCCAGACCATCGCGCGCCACGGCATCCGCAGCCTTGCCAGCTACCTTTGCATCGCCGCGCTGCTGGTGCAAACCGTGGCGCAAATAGTGCGCTTCTTTTCCGCGTTCGGCACGACGCCCGACAGTTCGCTGTTCATCCTCTCCCCGACGCAGACCTACTTTGTCACCACCTACGCCTTCTGCATGCTGATACTGGCGATCGGCGTGGTGCTGATGGCGACCGACAAGCTGCGCGCCGAATTCGAGCACCTGGCGCGCCACGACTCGCTGACCGGGGCGCTGACGCGGCGCGCCTTCCTCGACGCCTGCGACCAGGAACTCGAACGCGGCCAGCGCAAGAACCGGGTCAGCTCGCTGCTGATCATGGACCTGGACCATTTCAAGGCAATCAACGACAGCTACGGCCACCAGGCCGGAGATCGGGTGCTGATCGACTTCGTTGCGCGGACCGGCGAGCTGCTGCGCCGGCCCGACCAGTTCGGGCGTTTTGGCGGAGAGGAGTTCGTCGCCCTGCTGCCCGAAACCACGCTCGACGAGGCGCTGGTCGTCGCCGAACGGATACGCGCCGGGATAGAGCACGGCCGCACGCAACCGGGTTGCACGGTCAGCATCGGCGTCGCCGCCAGCGTCCCGGGCGAAAGCACCATGGACACCATCCTCGGTCGCGCCGACGAAGCGCTATACCGCGCCAAAGCCGCCGGCCGCAACTGCGTCCGCCCCCAGGCCTGATCGGGCATGGGCTTCTTCGCACACCCGCTCTGGCTGGTCGGCTTCCGTCCCTTCTTCATTCTCGCCTGCCTGGCCGGCCTCGGCCTGCCGGCGCTCTGGGTCCTGGTCCATGCCGGCATCGTCGCGCTGCCGCCGGCGGCGTTCGCGCCCGTGCAATGGCATGCCCATGAGATGTTCTTCGGCTTCGGCTGGGCGGTGCTCGGCGGCTTTCTGCTCACCGCGACGAAGAACTGGGTGCAGATCCGCGGCTTTCACGGCGCCCCGCTGGCCTTCCTCGCGGCGGCCTGGGTCTTCGAGCGCATCGGCATGGCCTTCGGCGCCGGCTGGCCGCCGCCGCTGTTTGCGCTGTCGAACACGCTGTTCCTGGTGACCATCGTCGCCATGCTGTTGTGGACGCTGCTGCGCCATCGCGAACAGGACAGCTACCGCGACAATTATTTCTTCCTGCTGATCCTGCCCGCCTTCCTGCTCGCCAAGCTGCTGATGCTGAGCACCGACCACTTTCAGGTCGGCATCGCGATGGCCACCGGCCTGTTCCGCGTCACCTTCCTGGTCATGCTGGAACGCACCCTGACCCAGTTCATGAAGAGCATCTTCCGGGCGGACATCCTGCGCCGTCCGACGCTGGACCGGACCATCAAGCTGCTCGGCCTGGCGCTGGTCGGCGCCGGCGCGGTGCCGCCGGCACTGGCGGGCGGACTGTCCCTGCTGCTGGCACTGCTGCTGGCGGGACGACTGATGTTCTGGAAGCCGCAGTTGGCGCTGCGCCGGCTCGATCTGGGCATCATGTACCTGGGCTATGCGGCCATCGTGCTGCAACTGCTGGTCGAGTTCCTGGCCCAGGCGGCGCCAATGGCGTGGATCGGTGCCTTCTCGATGCATGTGTTTGCGCTGGGCGCCATGGGCCTGATCATCCCTGCAATGCTGATCCGCATCGCCAAGGGCCACACCGGCAGGAAAGTGGTGTTCGACGCCGGCGACAGGCTCGTGCTGTGGATCATGATTGCCGCCTTCCTGCTGCGGGTCGTCGCGCCGCAGCTATACGGCGCGGCCTATCCGTTCTGGCTCGCCGCAGCCGCCGGCGGCTGGCTGCTCGGCTTCGGCATTCTGGCCTGGCGCCTGACGCCCATGCTGCTGCAGCCCCGGGGTGACGGCAAGGAGCACTGAGGTGCGCCCTAGGGCGCGAGCACGATGTCGAAGCGCAGAGTCCCCGGTGCATCGGCCTGTGCCACGCCGACCAGGCGCGGGCGCGCCGCCGCCTCGACCGACATGAACAGGCCGTCGCGCTGGTTCTCGCGACCGGCCGCGCCGGGCAGGTACATCTGGGTCACCAGCAACTCGCGGCCGCCGCGACTGAGGCGGAAATGCACGTGGGGCGTGCGTCCCGGATAGCTGGCCGGCTGCACGCTGCGAAAGCGGTATTCGCCCCTGCTGCCGGTGGCGGCGCGACCGTAGCCGGCGAAGTTCGGATCAAGCGGCTGCGGGCTGTCATCGTGCGGATGGTGGTAGCGCCCGCGCGCATTGGTCTGCCAGATCTCGACCAGCACGCCCGGCAGCGGACGGCCGTCGGTGTCGCGCACCCGGCCGACGATGGTCAGCGGCACGCCCTCGGCGTGGCCGCGCCCGTCGACCGTGGTCAGGTCGTTGCCGGCGACGGGATCGGGGCGCAGGGGGTAAAACGGGCCGAGCATCTGGGCGGGCGTCGATGCTTCGGCGGCGAGGCCGCGCAGCGCCCAGGGCAAGGCCACCAGCGCGGGCAGCGCCCGCAACAGCCGGCGGCGGCCGGGCACGGCGCATTCACCCATCAGGAATTCAGTTCGAGGTCGCTGCCGTAGGGCGCGCGCGGATAGTGGAAGGCGACCGGGCCATCCGGTTCGGCATGGATGAACTGGTGCACCGAGGGATTCTCGGAACTCGTGAGTTCATCCGGCGTGCCGGCGGCGACCACCACGCCGCCATGAATGAAATAGGCATAGTCGACCACCTTGAGGGTTTCCGACACGTCGTAGGTGACCACGATCGAGGTCGCGCCAAGGGCGTCATTGAGGCGCCGGATCAGTTCGGCGATGACGTTGAGGGAAATCGGGTCGAGGCCGGCGAAGGGTTCGTCGTACATCGCCAGCATCGGGTCCAGCGCGATCGCCCGCGCCAGCGCCACGCGGCGCGACATGCCACCGGAAAGCTCGCTCGGCATCAGGTCGGTCGACCCGCGCAGGCCCACCGCATGCAGCTTCATCAGGACCAGGTCGTGGATCAGGTCCTCGGGCAGGTCCGTCAGCTCGCGCATCGGAAAGGCGATGTTGTCATACACGGACATGTCGCTGAACAGGCCGCCGGCCTGGAACATCATGCCCATGTCGCGGCGCATCTGGTACAGGCCGTCATTGTCGAGTTCATGAATGACGCGGCCGTCCACGCGAACCAGGCCGCGCTCCGGACGCAACTGGCCGCCGATCAGTTTGAGGATGGTGCTCTTGCCGGCCCCGCTGACGCCGAGTATGCCCACCACCTTGCCGCGCGGAATGGCGAGGCTGATGCCCTTGAGGACCCGGTTCGCGCCATAGGCGAAGTGCAGGTCTTCGATTTCTATGAAAGTATCGGATTTGCCATCCACGCCGTCGTTTCCCCTGTCGCCAATCAGCCTGCATTGAAGCGCATATGGTGACATACATGGCGCATGATGGGCCAGGCGAACCAATCTCGCCCCATCTGTTCGACTCCGGGATGAACAAAGGGCTTACCGGCGTTCGCCGATAAGCCCTTGTTTTATTGGTTGCGGGGGCAGGATTTGAACCTGCGACCTTCGGGTTATGAGCCCGACGAGCTGCCAGACTGCTCCACCCCGCGTCAGAGAAAAGCGATTATAGATGGAATTGCGGCAGTGCGCAACGCAATTGCTCGAAACAGATATAATGCTGGGCTTCCGAGGAGCGCTGCAAGGGTAGTTCCAGATGCCCCCCAGGCTCGGACCATTTTCAAACTGCGCTCACCCAACCCGTACCGGGCAAGGGTGAGTTCGCCACCCTCCCGGTCACAGTTCAAGGAGCCCTCATGAACGCAGTGACTGAAACCAAAGATTATGCAATCGCCGACCTTGCCCTGGCCGACTGGGGCCGCAAGGAAATCCGCATCGCCGAAACCGAGATGCCCGGCCTCATGGCCATCCGCGAGGAATTCGCCAAGGCCCAGCCGCTGAAAGGCGCGCGCATCACCGGTTCGCTGCACATGACGATCCAGACCGCGGTACTGATCGAGACCCTGACCGCGCTGGGCGCCGAAGTGCGCTGGGCCTCGTGCAACATCTTCTCGACCCAGGACCACGCCGCCGCCGCCATCGCCGCCGACGGAGTGGCCGTGTTCGCCATCAAGGGCGAAACCCTGGTCGATTACTGGGACTATACCCACCGCATTTTCGAGTGGCCCGATAACGGCTACAGCAACATGATCCTCGACGACGGCGGTGATGCGACCCTCCTGCTGCATCTGGGCTCGAAAGCCGAGAAGGACATCTCGGTACTGGCCAATCCGGGTTCCGAAGAGGAGCACATCCTGTTCGCCGCGATCAAGGCCAAGCTGGCCGTAGACAAGACCTGGTACTCGACGCGCCTGGCCAAGATCAAGGGCGTCACCGAGGAGACCACCACCGGCGTGCATCGCCTGTACCAGATGCACGAACGCGGCGACCTGAAGATTCCCGCGATCAACGTCAATGACTCGGTCACCAAATCCAAGTTCGACAACCTCTACGGCTGCCGCGAGTCGCTGGTCGACGGCATCAAGCGCGCCACCGACGTCATGATCGCCGGCAAGGTTGCGCTGATCGCCGGTTACGGCGATGTCGGCAAGGGCTCGGCGCAGGCCATGCGCGCGCTGTCGGCCCAGGTCTGGGTCACCGAGATCGATCCGATCTGCGCCCTGCAGGCGGCGATGGAAGGCTACCGCGTGGTGACCATGGAATATGCCGCCGACAAGGCCGACATCTTCGTCACCTGCACCGGCAACTTCCACGTCATCACCCATGACCACATGGCGAAAATGAAGGACCAGGCCATCGTCTGCAACATCGGCCACTTCGACAACGAGATCGACGTCGCCTCGGTCGAGAAGTACCAGTGGGAAGAGATCAAACCGCAGGTCGACCACGTGATCTTCCCCGATGGCAAGCGCATCATCCTCCTCGCCAAAGGCCGCCTGGTTAACCTCGGCTGCGGCACGGGCCACCCGAGCTACGTGATGAGCTCAAGCTTCGCCAACCAGACCATCGCGCAGATCGAGCTGTTCACGCGCAACGCCGACTACCCGGTGGGTGTCTATACGCTGCCCAAGCATCTGGACGAGAAGGTGGCGCGCCTGCAGTTGAAGAAGCTGAATGCGCAACTGTCCGAACTGACCGACCAGCAGGCCGCCTACATCGGCGTGCCCAAGGCCGGGCCGTACAAGACCAACCAGTACCGCTACTGAGCATCACCCCAAGGAGGCTGTCGTGCGTCTGCTGGCTGCCTGGCTGATCAATGCCGCCGCGCTGCTGGCCCTGCCCTGGCTGCTGCCCTCGATACACGTCGCAAGTTTTGCGACGGCATTGTGGGTGGCGCTGGTGCTGGGGCTGATCAACACCCTGGTCCGGCCCGTGCTGCTGTTGCTGACCCTGCCGGTCACGCTGCTGACACTGGGGCTGTTCATCTTCGTCATCAACGGCCTGATGTTCCTGCTCGCGGCGTGGCTGCTGGAAGGCTTCGTGGTGGACGGCCTGTGGGCCGGGGTGCTCGGCTCGACGGCCTACAGCGTGATCTCCTGGCTGCTGACGAAGCTGCTGTTGAGTTCGCCGAAGTCCTGAGCCCTGCTTGGGGCCCCTATCCAGGAATCCTGTATGACTATTGAACTGTCCATCGAGTTCTTCCCGCCGCAGACCGGCGAAGGCATGGAAAAGCTGCGCGCCACACGCAAGCGGCTTGCCGTGCTGAAACCGGAGTTCTTTTCGGTCACCTACGGCGCCGGCGGTTCGACGCGCGAGCGCACGCTGGAAACGGTGATGGAAATCGCGGCCGAGGGCCACAACGCCGCGCCCCATCTGTCCTGCATCGGGTCCACGCGCGAAGGCATCCGCGAAATGCTGGACATCTTCACGCAACGCGGCATTCGTCGCATCGTCGCCCTGCGCGGCGACCTGCCCTCGGGCATGGTCGACGCCGGCGAGTTCCGTTATGCCAATGAACTGGTCGAATTCATCCGCGCCGAAACCGGCGACCGCTTCCACATCGAGGTCGCCGCCTATCCCGAATGGCACCCGCAGGCGAAGAGCCCGCGCGAAGATTTGTTGAACTTCAAACGCAAGGTCGACGCCGGTGCCAGTTCGGCCATCACGCAGTATTTCTACAACGCCGACGCGTATGAGCACTTCGTCACCGAGGCCAGAGCCATCGGCGTTGTCGTACCCATCGTGCCTGGCATCATGCCGATCGCGAGTTTTTCCAAGCTGGCGCGCTTTTCCGATGCCTGCGGCGCCGAGATTCCGCGCTGGATTCGGCGCAAGTTCGAGGGCTACGGCGACGATGCGGACTCGATCCGCGCCTTCGGCCTCGACGTGGTGACGGAACTCTGCCAGCGCCTGATCGAACGCGACGCGCCGGGCCTGCATTTCTATTCGATGAACCAGGCCGGCCTGACGCTGGAACTCTGCCGCCGCCTCGGGCTGTCGGCTTAGAGCGGCAAGCGCAAGGCGGCACGCAGCCGGGCAGGCGCCAACGGCTTCCTGAGCAAGGGGAATCCCGCGGCGCGGGCGGCCGCCTGCATCGCGTCGCTCCAGTCCGCACTAACCAGTAGCACGCGCAGCCAGGTGCCGGCCGGATCGAGTTCGCGTTGCAATTCGCGCGCCAGGTCGATGCCGCTGACCTTGCCCGGGAGATCGACATTGCAGATCACCATGTCGGGGACTCCGGCGGCGCGGCAGCAGCGCAGCGCCTCGTCGCGATCTGCGGCC
>Ga0209514_10003926_pt1 | contig 20629 bp, 27 predicted proteins | sample Subgrocontami58m_FD_187452 | JGI IMG/M metagenome (GOLD analysis project Ga0209514, IMG submission 187452) | Subsurface groundwater microbial communities from S. Glens Falls, New York, USA - GMW37 contaminated, 5.8 m (SPAdes) (version 3) | ecosystem: Environmental > Aquatic > Deep subsurface >...
CATTACCATCGTCGAAAGGCAACGCCATACCGGGAATTACAATGCCGTAAACTTGTTGATCGATGTGGAATTACCCACCGTGGGGGAGTTGATGAAGGCCCTTCATGGACTGGACTGGTCGATAACGGCTCAGCGCGGTCTCGATCCCGAGGAGGCGCGGCGCGGCTTTCCGGCTTATTTGGAACAGGGATCGCGGACCATACGCATGGAAATCATCCTGACCACCTACCCGGAGCTCATGGAATCGGAATTCGGCCGCTCGCTTCACGAACTCCGCATCCTCCGACTGCGCGAGCGCAGGGAATACTGCGGTCTCATCGCTCAGAACGCCGGTTACTTGATTGAGTATCTGCTCACCTTGGCCATGGCGCCCGTTCTTGATGTGCCTGAGTTGCCTATCAAGATGTACGGCAGATACCTTCCCGAAACCATCAGCTCCGCAAAATGCGCCTTGCTGGGCAACAATGTCGAGGGCAGTCTGCTGAATGCTTTCTGCTTGACGCCCGACTGCCCGGACAGTTTCTGCTGGCCGGTGGAGAACAAACGATGAGGGATAAAGAAATGAGAACAAATTATTCTAAGGTTATTGTCGGCAGCCTCTGTATTTTGTTCCTGCTTTCCTTTGCCGTGCCTGCGATCCTCTTCGCCGCTGCGGCGGAAGCCCCTGTCAAGGGAATGGTTACGCTGGTCGATCTGGGCGCCAGGGAGTGCATACCCTGCAAAATGATGGCGCCGATCCTGGAAAAACTGGAAAAGGTGTATGCCGGGAGGGCGGCGGTGATCTTCTTTGATGTCTGGAAGGACCAGGCCCCGGCCAGGCGCTTCGGCATCCGGACCATACCAACGCAGATCTTTTTCGACAAACAGGGTAGGGAAACATACCGACACGAGGGGTTCCTGAGCGAGGAGGCGATCGTTCGCCGGCTCAAGGACATGGGCGTAAAATAGGGGATATATCCATGCTGACGCAATTTTTTCTCACCATTAACGACTGGATTACCGGTGCTACCGCCCTGGCGGCGTTGGGCTGCTTTTTGTGGGGGATGGTCAGCGTACTGCTGAGCCCCTGCCATCTGGCATCCGTACCACTGATCATGGCCTATGTGGCCGGGCAGAAGCAGGTTCTGCAACCGAGGCAGGCTGCCCATTATGCCATTTTTTATACTGCGGGGATGTTCATCACGATCGCCGTCATCGGTGTCCTCTGCGCACTCCTGGGCCGGATGCTCGGGGATGTGGGTAATTACTGGCAGGTAGTTGTCGGTCTGATTCTGATCTGGGTCGCCTTGGGGATGCTGGGGGTGGAAAAGTGCAATCTCTCGGGCCAATGGTTGCAACAGTTGAACCTCAAGGGGATGCGCGGCGCCTTTCTCCTGGGGCTGGCCTACGGGGTTCTGTCCGGCTCCTGCACCTTCGGCTTTATCGCGCCCATTCTGGCGATTATTACGGTGCAGCAGAAGGTAATGACCGGCGTCCTGCTGATCCTGCTGTTTGCCCTGGGACACTGCCTCCCCATCATGATCGCCGGCAGCTCCACGGCGGCGGTCCGGCGCCTCACGGAGAGCGAACTCTGGCTCGGATCGGGGGACTGGTTCAGGAAGGGCGCCGGTGTTTTCATCGGCCTGCTGGGAATCTATTTCATCGGCAGCCCCTTTTTCATGGGATGAATTTGATGCCGTTAAGGATTCATTTTTTGAAGGGTTTGCGATGCTTTTCAGGGACTGTTGGCAATTTTGAAATTTTTTTTCATTTTGGTCTTGACAAACCATTGGCTCGTTGGTATTATAACCAATAATTAAGGAGAAAATATAATGATCACATTTCAAGAGGCAGAAATCAGGGCAAAAATCATCAGGGCCATGGGGCACCCGGTGCGGTTAATGATGATCGAGCTCCTGAAAGGCGGCGAACGTTCTTTTTCGGAAATTTTCAAACTTTTTAATCTCGATAAGTCGACTGTTTCCAAACATCTGCTGGTCATGAAGGAGGCCGGCATAGTTTCCTCCCGCAAGGAGGGCATGGACATGATCTATATTCTTGACGTCCCCTGCATTACGAATTTTTTCAGTTGTGTAACGGCCGTCATCGAAAACAGCGTTAAGAAGCAACAGGCCTGTCTTTGCAGATAAGGTTTTTTTGTGTTTGAATGTTGGTACCTTTGCCAATATGCCATCGAACTTAAAAATAAATACGGCGGAGAAAAGAAAGACAGCTGGCGGCAACGGCAAAATTTACGGAGGGCTGTCACACCATAGGGCGAACGGAGGCGGTTATGAAAAATTGGCATAAACTCACTTTACTTTTGGGCGGCTTTTTAGCGGCCTATTTCATCCCCTTTAACGATATTCATGTCCAGAAGGCGATCCTGGAATCTTTTTACATGATTCAGGACTATGCACAGAAACATGTGCTTTTGTGCCTGGTGCCGGCCTTTTTCATCGCCGGAGCCATATCCGTCTTTGTTTCCCAAGCCGCGGTCATGAAGTACCTGGGGCCGGCGGCGCACAAGCTGCTGTCCTACTCCGTAGCGTCCGTCTCCGGCACGGTGCTGGCGGTATGCTCCTGTACGGTGCTTCCGCTTTTTGCGGGCATTTACCGGATGGGGGCGGGGATCGGGCCTGCCACGGCCTTCCTCTATTCCGGACCGGCAATCAATGTCCTGGCCATCGTCCTCTCAGCAAAGGTCTTGGGCTGGCAGATCGGTTTGGCACGTGCTGTCGGCGCGGTGGCCTTCGCTTACATCATCGGGCTTCTGATGGCCTTTACCTTCCGGGAAGAGGAAAGGAACAAAAAGCCCCTCGTCATGCCCGGAGAAGATGAACCAAAAAGAAAACTCTGGCAGGACACTGTTTATCTGGCCTCGATGGTGGGCATCCTGGTCTTTGCGAACTGGGGCCAGCCGCAGGAGACCGCAGGCGTCTGGTATGCACTCTATGCAGCAAAGTGGTATTTGACAGGACTTTTCGGCCTCCTTTTCGGGTATGTTATTGTCCGTTGGTTCGGCGCCGCAGTACTGCCGACGGTTATCACCGGGGTCGTGGTACTCATAACGGCGTTCATGTTTCCGGAATGGCCCCTCCTGGCTTTTTCCGCAGGCATTGCGGGACTAGTCTGGGTGACAGGGACCTCGTCGGAGGAGACGAAAAGCTGGCTCGACTCCACCTGGACCTATGCGCTTATGATCGCTCCGCTGCTTTTGGGAGGCGTCCTCATCGCCGGTTTTCTCCTGGGCATGCCGGGTTCGGACAATGGGATCATCCCTTCCCGGTGGATTGCCAGGCTGGTGGGCGGAAACAGCTTTGCGGCGAATTTTTTCGCCTCCGTCGTGGGCGCCTTCATGTACTTCGCCACCCTGACGGAAGTGCCCATCGTCCAGGGGCTTTTAGGTTCCGGCATGGGAAAGGGACCGTCTCTTGCCTTGCTGCTGGCAGGGCCGGCGCTTTCGCTGCCGAGCATGATCGTGATCCGGAGCATCCTGGGAACCAAAAAGGCGGTGGCGTTCATTTCCTACGTGATTATCCTGTCCACAGTGGCGGGGATGTTCTTCGGATGGATCATGGGATAACAAACATAAAAAACACAAGGAGGATGGAAAAATGAAAAAAATACAGATTCTCGGCACGGGATGCCCCAAGTGCATCAAACTTACGGAAAACGCCAAGAAAGCGGCTGAAGAAGCGGGAGTCGCCTATGAAATCGAAAAGGTGACGGACATCAACAAGATGATGGAGCTGGGCGTCATGATGACGCCGGCGCTTGCCGTTGACGGGGAAGTGAAGAGCGTAGGCAAGGTGCTCTCGGTGGAGGAGATAAAGAAACTGCTCTAAAGGAGGCTTACGATGGTGGAAGAGAAGAAAATGTCAGTTGAAGATATTTTGAAGATGATGGAACAGCATCTGGGCGAGGAACCCAGACCCATGACGCTCATGGCCAAACTCTGTCCTGAATGGATTCCCCGGCAAGCTCAGGAACGGAAGTTCGTCTTCGACCTGCCCCATGTCCCCGGCAAGTACAAGCACATGATCATGATTGCCGCCGCCTTGGCTGCCGGGTGCCATCTCTGTACGGAGACATTCATCAAGCTGGCGCATAGGGACGGCGTGAGCAATGAGGAGATCGCCGAGACCATTCTTGCCGCGCGGTTTGCCCTGGCTTCGACGACTTTTGCCACAGCCATAGAAGGAATGGAATATCTCGCGGCTCGGCAAGAGTAAAACGTTCCTCTTGCCAATAGAGCACTTGCAAAGCCACCCCTATATGGGTGCTTAAGCGATTTTGGGGACATGGTTTTTTACAACCAAGGGGGTATTCGTATGGAAAGGGCAACTGTGGATAACATCAGGCAACAAGGGGCAAGAATGACGGAGATCCTGGGATTGGCAGGTTCTCCTGTCGGTGTGATGTTTCTTTCCGAGGCCGCGGAGGTCGCCGGGAAAGTGCCTGTGCTGCAACAACACCGTTACTGCCAGGCGCTGACGAGGGCCCGAAGAGGAAGCGAAGTTTTATTAAACAAGGAAGGTATTTCCTGCCCGGCCGCGGCCGCGGCCTTTGGCTTTCGCCCTCTTCCGCCGGCCCTGGAATCGGGTCATGGGCTTGTCGGCTTCGGCATTGTATCTGACGAGGCAGTAGGGCGGAAAATGTTTGCCTATATGCCGAAGCTGGCGGCGGGAAGCATCGCGATGTTACAGCTCTTTCCTTTGGATAAGGCAAAATGTTCTCCCGACATTGTGGTGATAGAAGACGAGGTGGAAAAACTCATGTGGGTGCTTTTGGCGTATTTGCACGCCGCGGGCGGACAAAGAATACAATCGTCGACGGCCGTGCTGCAAGCCGCCTGCGTTGATTCCACCATCATTCCTTATCTGGAAAACCGTCTGAATTTCAGCTTGGGATGTTACGGCTGCCGGGATGCCACCGACATTGGAAACAATGAAAGCGTTTTGGGATTTCCCGCCGCTATACTCCCCGCTGTCGTGGAACATCTGGAATATCTATATCAGAAAGCGATGCCCACCTCTCGTTCCAAGAGGGCCTGGCAGATGCTTCAAAGGGAAGATCGCCCGCATAAAGTGGGCTGTTAGAATTGAGAACGGAGGCAAAGAAAATGGCTGATTGTTGCAGTTGTGATAGCGACGTGATTCAACTCATTTATGCATGTTCCGGGTCTGCCAATACCGGCTTTTTAGCCGATGCGGTAGCGAGGAAATTAATGAAAGAAGGCGTTGGTAAGATGACCTGCCTGGCGGGAATGGGCGCGGAATTATCCGGTTTTCTGGAATCCGCAAAAAGCGCGGGGAAAAATATTGTTCTCGACGGCTGTCCTGTCGCCTGCGCCAAAAAGATCTTCGAAAGGCTGCACATTCCTTATGCGCATTTTATAATGACGGATGAGGGCGTGGAAAAGGGAAAAACGGAAATCACCGCCGATCTTACGAATAAAATATCGGAGCTTGTCGCCAAGAGGATATGATCAACCCGTAAGGGAACGTGCAGGTGCGACGCTGCCCATCCCCCGGGAAGGCGATGCCTCGGAGATGTCCGTTGTGCTGTAGACACAGCAAGGAATAACTCAAAGAAGGTTTGATGTAACTATGGTTAATAATGCCTTTATCTTTATAGTTGTTTCTTTTGTTCTGACCATGGTCTCTTTCGTTTTGGACCGACGCAAGACAATCATGGGCCTGAAAAAAGGCTGGAACATGTTCCGAAATATTGCCATTCCTTTTCTAAACATCCTGATTTTAGTGAGCCTGGTGTTGCATATTGTGCCTCCCTCGTTGATCGTGCAATACCTGGGCGCCGGCTCCGGTTATCACGGAATGGCCATCGCCGCCCTCGTCGGTTCCATTACGCAGATACCGGGCTTCATATCCTATCCCATTGCTGCGACATTAATTCAACAAGGCGCTTCCTATATGACGATCGCGACTTTTATGACCACGCTGATGATGGTGGGTATAGTCACCTTCCCCTTGGAAGCGAAATATTTTGGCAAGAAAGTGGCGGCGCTCAGGAACGTTTTGAGTTTTGTTTCCGCGGTGATAATCGGTCTGTTGGTGGGAGTGTTCCTATGAAAAAAGTCCTGACAAAATATAAACAGTACATCTGGCTGGCGGTTTTTCTCCTGGCGACTGCCGCTTCTTTCCTGGTCGGCTTTAATCCCGGCAAGGTAGTGTTCGGCAATTTTACGAAGTTTTTCATCGAGATGGTCAGCTTCATCCCTTTTTTATTCACCATCGTCGGCTTGTTTGATGTCTGGTTTCCCAAAGAGAAGGTGGAAAAGCACATCGGCCAGGAATCGGGATTGAAAGGCATATTTCTGGTGATCCTTTTAGCGATGCTTCAGGCTGGTCCGCTGTACGGCGCTTTTCCCGTCGCCTATATTCTCTTCAAGAAAGGGGCGAGCATTAAAAACATCTTTATTTATCTGGGTGCCTTTTCTTCCTTGAAGATACCCATGCTGGGCATAGAAATCGGCTATCTGGGCCTGCAATTTACCCTGGCCAGAACGTTGGTGTCGCTGCCCTTATTCATTGCCGTCGGGTATTTCATGGAGTGGCATTTAAAGGGCAGGGACTTTAAAGTTAATCAATTATGACGCCCTCGCAAAGAAGTCGCAAGACAACGAATCCAGTCATACTGGCGGCTAATCCTGTGAATGGTAATAGCGGTTCGGTGGAAGTGACGTCTTGAGGGTACTCGGAGGCGAAAATGAGCTACGGGCAGAAGAAGGCAGCATTGAGTTTTGACATAGAGGATATCTATGCTGTGAAGCGGATGCTGCTTGATCCCGATGTCAACGGGACGATGGAATTTCTCAGGAAGCTGGAAAAACGGCTGGACGAAGCCATGAACCCAAAGTGACGCCCGGTCTTCGAGCTCGGTCCGGGAGATCGGCAAAACATATACGGATCGTAGAAGGGAGGCAGACAATGAATGCGCAAGTGAAGATGGTCGAACAATTGCTTGCCGAAACGGATGTTCGGGTAAATGGCCAGAATCCCTGGGATATCCACGTGCGGAATGAGAGACTTTATTCCCGCCTGCTGAAAGACGGCAGTCTCGGACTGGGCGAATATTACATGGAGGGCTGGTGGGACTGTTCCCGGACGCTTCTCGCCTGGAATGACCGCTTCCAGGAATCCTGGTCCCGACTAGCGGAAAAATTCGACCGACGGTTCAAGAGAATGTGGGAATACTACCTGCTTGCCTGTGCCGGCGCCTTTCGCGCACGACACATCCAGGTATGGCAGATCGTCATGACCAAAGTGGGCGCCGAGCAACCAGCTTGCAGATGCTCATAGAAAGGATGACGTCATGACTTTGAAACGCAGTCGCCATAGGCTGGCGGCGTTCATTAAGGCGCAGGCCGGGATGAACGCACCGAAAAAAAGTAGAAAAACAGCGGTCCTGATCATTTCTCCCGAAACGGGTCGTCTGCCGAAGAAAATGAGTCCCCTGGCACGGTATATTTCCGGGAAGAGCGGCGGCCTGGGGGAAGTCGTCGCCGCTCTTTGCGAAGGTCTCACCCTCCGAGGGATCGAATGTCACCTTGCCACGATCAATCTCAAGATGAGGTTCCAGCAGGAATCTAACCTGGATGATAATTCATGGCACCACATCCGGCACCGCATCGATGCGAAAAGGATTCATCTGGTCAATTCCTCCGTTTTTGCTCATCTCCCCAGCGCCTACGCCGGTAATCCGCTGCAAAATGCCGCCGAATTTCAGAAAGAGATCGTGAACCATATCATGGTCAATTTGCAGGCAAAGCACGCAGGAAATTTGATTATTCACAGCCACGACTGGATGGCGGGGGGCGCTATCACAGCCTATGCTAAATTCAGAGGGTTCCCGGTCCTGCATACGGTCCATAACATTCATACCGGTCAACTTCCCTTGGAGATGCTCTTTGGCGTAGAGTGGGAAAGATTGACGCCCTACCTGTATTTTTCCCATGATAATAGCGGCAAAAGTTGTATCGATAGTCACGCCACGGCGATCAAAAATGCGAATCTGGTAAATTTCGTCGGCCAACAGTTCCTCCAGGAGCTGGTAGATGATCAGTTTTGCAACACGACTATATGTCTGCCGAGCGTTCGGCAGGAAATTAGAGCAAAACATGAATACGGCGCCACGTTGGCGATTCTGAACGCACCCTCGCCGATTTTGTACCCGGAAAATTGCACCCATCTGATTAGGCGCTTCGGTCCCGATGACGACATTCTGGCTGCCAAGCGCGAGAACCTCGTGGAATTTCAAAAAAGTACGGGATTGCAGGTCAACCCCGAGGCAATCCTTCTCTACTGGCCGTCGCGATTGGATCCGCTGCAGAAAGGGGTCCAACTTCTTGAGGACATCGCTCACCGTTTTGTGATCGCCCATGACAATACACAGATCGCCATTGTTGGTGACGGTGTGGGCAACGACCGGACCCACGAAGAAATCTGCGGCCGTATCGCCTGGTCCTCGGGCAGAAGCATCGTGTACCACCATTTCAACGAGTCCTTGTCCATGCAGGGTTTTGCCGCGGCAAGCGTCGTCTTTGGCGCTTCCTTGTACGAACCCTGCGGCCAGATTGATCAAATCGGGAACCTTTTCGGCGCCATAGCGGTAAACCGCGACACCGGTGGCTATCATGACAAGATACAGGAGCTGCGCTTGGCAATAGACGGCGCCCCTCAGGACGAGGGGAATGGATTTCTCTTCCGGGATTACGATTCTGGCGGACTATGGTACGGACTATCGAAAGGCGTGGAGTTTTGCCAGCGGCCGCTGGAGGTGCGGCAGACGCAGCTCAAGAGGATCATGAAAGAAAGCCGAACGAAGTATGATGTCAACACCATGGTGGACGAGTACGTCAGGGTCTACGAAAGGCTCAACGGCGACCGTGCCCTGGTGTAGCGGCGGGAAGACCTCTGTGGGGTGACAGCAGTCATGCGGTGTTACGAACAGGAAGAATTTCAAAGGATGAACAAGGGTATTGGAAAATAACTTTTACGGGAGGCAGACATGCTTGATCATGCAGTTCTAACATTTACGTTCGACGAATACATAACGGTTAAAAGGATTGTCCTGGACAGAGATGCTCAGGGTGCCCTTGATTTCATAAAGATTCTGGCGAAACGGTTAGAGCGTGCCATAACCGAACAGGGCAACATGAAAAATGCGATAGATGCTTGACCACGAAAAGGAGATTTACCGTCAAGGACCGGCTGCCGGATGAAGGGGGCGACCGGTTTGTGAATAACGAGATCAGCCTTTCGCTCAAGGCGCTTATCGGCATGGCGCCGGGCGCGGAATTCACTCCCGAGGGCGATCTGGCGGCAGGGCTGGCTCCGTTGCCGGACAGCGAGGCGCTTCGTGACGAGGAGGGATTGGGGCTGGTGGAGGCGATTCTCAAAGGTAGCGCCGTCAGATTGCTGCCGGTGCTGATGACCGCATCAGGATGCATATAAACATAACACCAATGGAGGACTACATGACTCAGCAAGTATCGAATATGAAGGATATGGCCGCCTATCAGGATGGATCTATTGTCAGCAAAGAAATTATCAACAAACCGAGCGGGACAGTGACTATCTTTGCTTTTGACAAGAATCAGGGATTAAGTGAACATACAGCTCCCTTTGATGCTTTAGTTCAAATAGTGGATGGCGAGGCTGAGATTATTATTTCTGGAGAACCCTATCATTTGAAAGAAGGAGAAATAATCATTATGCCTGCCGGAAAACCTCATGCGTTGAACGCTTTGAAAAAATTCAAGATGATGCTGGTAATGGTTAAATCATGACGGCTATGAGAAGGATGATCGGCATTATGACGCTCGCGATAGCTGCGATCTGGTTAACGGGATGTACTCAGGCGGTGCGGAGAACAACTGTTCCAGGGCAGACGGCAACGGCAGGTGTCTTTAAGGAAGTGACGGGTAGCGCAATCGAGGCCGGGAGCGCCGACGTCCTATTTGCAATCTCCATCAAGACGCACCTGCCGGAATTTTACCTGCTCGAGTCGAAGAATTCGTTGCACGGAAAACCGGGCTACCCTTTCATCGTGACGATTGATGGGCAAACTGCCGTCTGGCGGGAGGACGGGCGGGTGGAGGCGACACCGAAGTACGACGCCAAAGGAATACTTGTGCCCGACGGCGGAGAAGGAAGGCGGTACATGCTCGAAAAAAGGCTGAGTCTGGCGCCGGGAATGCACCGGGTTGAAATAGACCTGCCCGCTGAAGGGTATGCCAACTCCTGGGAAGTGAATCTTGAAGAAAAGGACAGGCACTATCTCATAGAATTCGAGCCGGCCTATAGGCGGTCGGGCGCCTCCCGTTCAAGCTTTCTTCATGGCCTGAGGCGGTTCGATGCCTTCCTGGATGGAATACCTGTAGGAACAAAGGGGATACGTAACTAGGCTGCGCAATCTGTTTAGCTCACCGCTGTCTGCCGGCCGAAAGGAATTAAATGCCATGTCCACGACAAAAAAATTAATTATCAGCCTAATCGTAACCTTCGTTGTCCTGATCGGAGAGATCGTGGGCGGGATTTTAAGTAACAGCCTGGCCCTCTTAAGCGACGCGGGGCATGTGTTCACCGATACCTTCGCCTTGGGCATGAGTCTGCTGGCTATTCTCATCATGAAAAAACCGGCGGACAAGAGAGCGACATACGGCTATCACCGGATGGGCATCCTGGCGGCCTTGATCAACGGCGTTAGTCTGATTTTTATGGCGCTGTTCATCTTTATTGAAGCCTATAAAAGGTTCCAGGCGCCGCCGGTGGTCGATACCGCACTGATGCTCGTCATCGCCCTGCTCGGTCTTTTGGGAAACATCGTCATCGCCTTCGTCCTGGGGCACAAACACGATGATCTGAATGTAAAGAGCGCCTGGCTCCATGTGCTGGGGGACGCCCTCGCTTCGGTAGGCGTTATCGCCGCCGGTCTGGTGATCATGTTCACCGGCTGGCAAATCGTGGACCCGGTGGCAAGCGGCCTGGTCGGCCTGATAATAATCGCAGGAGGAATCAGGGTTACCAAAGAAGCGTTGCGGATCTTTCTGGAATTGAGCCCGGCGAGGTTGGACATGGAGGCGGTATCGCAAAAGATTTCTTTGGTGCCCGGCGTAGTTGATGTGCACGACGTGCATCTTTGGTCCATCGGGCATAATGATCCAGCCTTTTCGGCCCACGTACGGCTGAAAGAACAAACCATGGCCGAGGTAGACGCCATCAGGAAAAAAATAGAACATGAACTCGCCCATATGGGGATCAGTCATTCAGTGCTCCAGATGGAATGCGCTGTATGTGAAGTTAATGGTCTTTATTGTCAGCCCCGTATGCCGATTGCGGGTGAAATGCACCATCATTGACCGCGACATTTTAATACAAAAGCGAATCATCGGCGGTGGGGCCTAATCCCCGCCCTGTTGACGATGCCGCCAACGCTTTAGCGAGGATGAACAGGGAAGAATTTACGGTTGCCGGGATTGATGTTTTGGTTTTAGTAAGTAAGAAATTATTTTCTGCGTTTTTCCGGCAAAAAATAATTTCTTACTTACTTATCCCGTTTATCGGGGTTAGGAGACATTCATGCTTAAACTTTGGAAATGGAAAAAGGAGGCGGCAATCCTCATTATTATGTTGTTTATGCCGTCCGTGGCCGGCGCCGCTGATGCGGGCAGGATATTTACTCTTCGGGAATGTCTGGGCATTGCCCTGCAACAGAGCCCTCTGCTGCGCTCTGCGGCACTGGACAGCGAGGCGGCCACGGAGGCGCTGCGGAGTTCCAAGGGCGCTTTGCTGCCGAGATTCGACCTCAATGCGGCTTATCTGAAGGAGAATCAGGCCATCCCTTATATCCCGGCCGAGAGCATGACGATCCCCGCGAAGTTCAGCGACCAGGTTTATTTCTGGAATGCCTCACTTAGGATACCCGTCTACGAAGGCGGCCGCTTGACGAGCCTCGTGGCCCTTGCGGAACTGGAAAAGGACATCCAGTTGGCCAGGCTCGCCTTTACCCAACAGGAACTGGTTGCCAATATTATGAATACTTTCAATAAGATCCTGCAACTCAGGGAGCTGAAGAAGGCAAACGTCATAGCAGTGGAGGCATTGGAAAGGCAGAGGGGAAATGCGGAACTGCTGGTAAAAGCCGGTCGGACGGCCAATCTCGAACTGCTCCGGATCGATGTCCAACTGGCAGGAGAAAGGCAAAATCTCGTCAAGACCGGGGAGGCGATCAACCGTACCAAAAACCTCCTGGCCCTTTTCATGGGAATCGGCGCCCATGAGATAAGGGACATTTCCGGCAGCCTCAGGGCGGAAGGAACGATAAAGGAGGGAGAGAAAATAAATCTGATAAAATCCCGGCCCGACATCGTCATCCTATCAGAAAAAGTGAAACAGTCCGGGAAAAGAGTGGATATAGCTGGCGCCAGGAGATATCCGGCCGTAGCGCTTATCGGCAATTACGGCAACAAAGCGGGCGCGGGGCTGGAGGACAGGAAGGACGTATGGGAGGGGGGCGTGGTTGCCTCCATAAACCTTTTTGACGGGGGAATTACGGCAGCGGATGTCCGGCGCGAGCAGGTCCTGCAAAAAAAGACGGTGGAAGAACTCAGACTTGCGGAATTAAAGGCGGAGACAGAAATCGAAAATGCCTTGTCTTCTTTCCGGGAAGCTAAGCAGCGGCGGGAAGTGGCCCAAAGGGCGCTTGACCAATCCGGGGAAGCGCTCAGGATCGAAGAGTTGAAATACAAGACAGGCGCAGGCACGGTTACCGACGTCTTGCTGGCGCAGTCGGCCATGAGTTTTGCCCAGGCAAACTATTATCAGGCGCTTTATGACAACGAGGCGGCCATAGTCGAATACCGGAGGGCAACGGGGAAGCTAGAGGTAGATCAATGAAGAAGATTGTTGCGGTTATAGTGGTTTTAATCCTGATTTTTGGTGCGGTCATGGTCGTCAAAAAGAGAAAGGCGGCTATCGAGAAAACATCGCCGGTCGCTTCTTATCCCCTGCCGGTCGAGGCGGCGCTGGTCAAAGAAGGCAGCATTTCTTTGTCGTCACACTATCTCGGCACGGTCGTGCCCGTGCAGTATGCCGATGTTTCACCGCGCATCACCGGCAATCTTCTTTCCGTAACCGTCCGGGAAGGCGACAGGGTAAGCAAAGGGCAACTTTTGGCAACGATTGACGACCGGACGCTCAGGGAAAAGGAGTCGGCGCAGGCCCTCGAGATAGCGGCGACGGAAGCCCAGCTTGCCGGGGCCAAAAGCCTTTACGAAACCCAGCAGGCCGTTTACGCACGGGATGAAATGCTGCAAAAAGAAGGCGCCATCTCGCTGGAGGCCAGGCAGCGGTCCCGGGCGCAGCGGGACGCAGCCGTTGCCCAGGTAAAAAGTCTGGAGGAGAAGATCAAGGCTTTGGGAAACATTTATCAAGCCGCAACGGTTGAGACTTCCTATGCGCAGCTCAATTCTCCCCTGGACGGGGTCATTGCCAAAAGGCTCCAGGAACCGGGTGACCTCGCCGTCCCTGGCAGGCCCGTATTGCGGGTCGAAGGGCTGTCCGCTTTTAAGGTCGTCGTTCACATACCGCAAGTGGACATGCTCCTGATTAAGAAAGGCGGCCGGGCAACGCTTATAGACGGGCAGAAAAAAAAGCATGCCCTTATCTCCCGCATCCATCCGGCGATGGCGGCAGGAACATTGGGCACAATAGAACTGGATGTGCGCGATCGGCCTTTCAACATTCCTTCAGGCGGTTCCGTGGGAGTGGATGTGACCACGGGCACGATTGATCAGGGAATCATCATTCCGCTCAACGCGCTTCTGGAGCACCAAAAGGGAAGCTTTGTTTACAAGGTCGAAAACGGCAAAGCAAAGGTTGTCTCCGTGCAGGTGATGGGCAAAAACGGTGAAGCCGCTGTGGTCAAGGGCGACATCAAGAAAGGAGAGATGGTCATCCTGGGCGATGAAGGGAAACTCCTCCGGATTGCCGACGGCATGCCCGTAACGCTGCAAAAAGTGCGGGAGGGGACGTGATGAAATTTACCGAAAAGTATCTCAAATGTCCCCATCTCATCACGTCGGTACTGTTGCTGGCGGTCTTTATCGGGATCATCGGCTTCCGCCAGATGCCGGTCAATCTCTTCCCCGACAGCGATTATCCACAGATAGCGGTGATCGTCTTTTATCCGGGCGCATCGGCAAAGGACGTGGAAGACAAGATCACGCGGTTGATCGAGAAGGAACTGAACACCACCGACCAGGTGCGCAGGGTTTCGTCGTCCACGAAGGATGAGGTCGCTGCGATCACCGCGGAGTTCGAATACAGAAAGGGGCTTGAAGCCGGCGCGACGGATGTGGCGAACGCCTTGAAGAAAATAGAAGGACAACTGCCCGCCGAGATCCGGCCACCCCAGATATTCAAGATCAGCAAGGCGACGCAGCCGGACCTGATCCTGGCGCTTTCCCCCAAGGCAGGTTCGCCTTACGACCTGGCAAAAATCAGGCAACTGGCCGACAACAATATAAAGGAAGACCTCCTCCGGATCAGCGAAGTCGCCAATGCCGAGGTCTTCGGCGGTTATAATCCGGAGCTCGCCGTAGTCATCAAGCCCGACCGCCTGAACGGCTACGGGATAAACATCGTTCAGGTGATCGCCGCCGTCTCCGCGCAGAACCTCAATATTCCGAACGGCCTTATCATCAGGGAAAAAGACCAGTACATCCTCAAGACCCAGGGAGAACTCGCCAGAAAGGAAGACGCGGAAAACATCATCGTCGCCCATATCGGCGGTGGCGACGTCAGGCTGAAGGATGTAGCGGATGTCATTCCCTCGTGGCAGGAGCGACAGTCCCTCTACCACGGCAACGGCCGGCCGGCCATCGGTATCAGCATCCTGCGCGCGCCCACGGGCCATGACATGGATACCATCCGGGCCGTTGAAAAGGCCCTTCCGGCTTTACAGGCGAAGTATCCCCTGATCAATTTCGAAATTGCCGACACCCAAAAAGACTTGATAGAAAAGAGCGTCGGCAACATGGTGGACGCCCTGCGCGACGCCATCATCATGACGGTATTCGTGATTTTCCTGTTCCTGGCCGATATCCGGGGCATGATCATCGCGGCCATCTCCATCCCTTTCACCTATCTGCTCACCTTTGCCGTCATGTACCTGCTGGGCATGGAATTCAACATGGTCACGCTGACGGCAATCATTCTGGCCGTGGGCATGCTTCTGGACGATGCGATCGTGGTGCTCGAAAACATCGAGCGGCGTTATCACCGCACCGGCGACAGCCTGAAGCAGGCTGTTTTCGGAGGCACGGACGAGGTGATGCTTGCCGTCTTTTCGGGAACCTACGCCACCATCATGGTTCTCTTGCCGATAATCTTTATCGGCGGCTACGTGCAGACCGTGCTGCGGCCCTTTTCGCTGACGCTTTGCATAGCCCTGGCCGTCTCCTACGTCGTGTCCGTCACCGTGATCCCCCTCATCGCACCCATGGTACTCAAAGCGGAGGCGAAAAAAAGCAGACTCGAAAAGGCGGTGCAGCTCTTCGACGGATACCTTATCTCACCCATCCGAGACTTCTTCGTGGGGATACTGGGAACGGCGTTGAAATACCGGTTGCTCTTCCTTGTCGGGGCCGTAATCGTCCTTCTCCTTAGCCTTCGGCAGATGCCCCTTGTGGGCCGGGACCTCATGCCGCCCATGGACACGGGCATCATGAAGGTGGGCTTTGAGATGGACTCCAACTCGTCCCTGTCCACGGCCGAGGATACATTGAACAGGATGGAGGAAATCATCAAAAAGACGCCCGGCGTGGTGAGGGTGTCGGCGACGGTGGGCTCCGAACCAGGCGTAGTCAGCTTCGGGAGCGGCCGGATACCCCAACAGGGCCTGATAACGGTCCACTTCGTGGACAGATTCCAGCGGCAAGAGTCCCTCTGGCAGATCGAGGACCGGCTGCGTGGGGAATTCAGAAAGATCGCGGGCCTGAAATACGTGGACGTCTACGATTACGGCGCCACAGCCATGTCGTCCATCAAGGCGCCTGTGGACATCATGATCAGCGGTCCGGATACGCGGATCATCGATGCCATCGGCAACGAGGTCATGGAGCGGTTGAAACCGGTCAGAGGCTTGACGAGCCTTTCGCGGAACTGGACTTACGATAAAAAAGAAATTGCCTTCAAGGTCGATATGGGAAAGGCGGCCCTCTATGGCATGTCGCCTGTGGCCATCTCCCAGCAAATAGCCCCGGCTGTGCGCGGGGGCATATCCTCCGTATTCAGGATGCCGGGACAGGATGGCTATTTTATCCGGGTGCAGTTTGAACAAAATTCCCGAGACACCGTGCAGGACATCGCGTCCATGCTCATCCAGACGCCTAAGGGCGCGGTTCCGATGAAGGAACTCGGAGATCTGTCTTCTATGAAAACGCAGACCTCTCTTACGCGGCAGTACCTCCAGCCGACCCTCGATATCTATGGGTACAGAAGCACGGCCGCCGTAAGCCATATCCATGACGATATGGACAAGGCACTGCAAGGCATTCCGCTCCCGCCGGGCTACACGCTCGTCCAGGAAGGCGAGTCAAGACAGATGCAGGAATCTTTCGGAAGACTCGGCGCCGCCCTGATGATCGGCCTCGTCCTGCTGTACTTTTCGTTGGTGCCTGCCTTTCGGTCCTGGCTTCACCCGCTCACCATCATGTCCGCCATTCCGCTGGCCCTCATCGGGGCGGTATGGTCCATGCTGCTGACGGGAAAACACCAGTGCCAGCCCTCCTTTATGGGTATGATCCTCCTGGCGGGGATTGTTGTGAAAAACTCGATCCTGCTCATCGATTTCATAGAAGAGGCAAGGGAAAAGGGAGACGGCCTCATGGAGGCGATCATCGGCAGCGTGCGGGTGAGAACGAGGCCCATCCTCATGACCGCGGTGGGCACGTCTGTCGGGATGATTCCCATCGCCTTCGAATGGGCGATCGGCCTGGAGCGGCTCTCGCCGCTCGCCGTAGTGGCAATCGGCGGTCTGATAGTCTCCACGTTCCTGACCCTGGTGTACGTCCCGATACTCTATAGCCTCTTCGATGAGCTGAAAGAGAAGGCTCACGCTTTTTTGTATTCTTTGAAGCCGGTGAAAACAGGCGGGCAAAAAGAGTAAACAATGAAGAATGTTTCTGGTTCAGACAGAGAAAACCCGACGAGGTGCACAGGAGGGGATAGTCAAGATAGATACGTATCAGTGGAAACAAGGAGGCAAAATCGTCTTGAAGATTAGGCTCAAATTACATGGAATGCTTGGGTTTATTTCATCTTCCAAATACGGAAAAGACACCGAGGTAGATTTTATGGGGAATACGGTGGAAGACCTTGTCAATCACCTCCTCTCAAGGATGAAGTCGGAAGAGAAATGTCTGCTTCTCAATGAGCAGGGCGAGATACTACCGGACTTACTGGTATTTCTTAACGGAAAATTCATTCCTGCTCCGGATCAGCTGAGTCATTCACTCGCTACAAGTGATCTGGTTGAATTGGCTATACTTTCGGAGTGATGATGAGGCTTTCTCAGCCAGTTTGGCTGATTAAGTGAGGGCGGAAGAGAGGTGCGAATCATGCAGCAGTCAAGACAGATACGTATCGGCGGAAGCACAATAGGAATCATAGGTGTGGACGAGATTTTCACGGAGGTAAAGGCCTCGACGGTGAAGGACGACAAGGCATTGAAACAACTGATTCTTGAGAAGGTAAAGGAAAAGAACTACGTGCCTCCCCAACTGGAAGACCTGTACCGTGAAGACCTTTTCGACGAATACAAGGTCTTTACCGCGCAACAGAAGTCCCGCACGAGGGAACCAGGCGTGCCGGAGATACGTGTTTACGGTCCGGGATGCACCCGTTGCGAGCAGATGGACCGAGCAGTCATGGAAGTCATTGCCCGGAAGGGCTTACAGGTTGACTACCAGTATATCAAAGATATCCGGGAGATGATGAAACTGGGGATCATGGGAACGCCGGCCCTGGCTATAAACGGCGCACTGGTTGTTGCCGGCAGGGTGCCCGGCATCCGGGAACTGGAGGAACTATTTGCCGCAATCGCCTGAAGAGTGTACGGCCCCATGGTCTTTCAGCGGATCTGAGAAAGGGGAAGCAGTGAATCATGAAACTCAAGATGCCTGAGCAGTTAAAGATTGTTCTGTTCACGGTAGCCCTCGCAATTTTATTCATTGCGGGGCGCGGATTATGCGAGGAGCAAAATCAGCCGTTTCCTTCCTATGGTTCCGGCACAGTCGAAGTACGGCTATACACCGATTATTTCTGTCCACCCTGCCGGGCGATGGAGCCGGATATCGAGCCGCTGTTGGTCAACCTGCTCAAGAAAAATGCGATTCATCTGACGCTGGTGGACGTCCCTTTCAATCGACTTACGCCTCTCTACGCCCGATATCTTCTTTATGCCCTCAAGGCGAACAATCATCCGGAGTATGCTTTCCGGGTCCGGAAAACCCTTCAGGATGCCGCAGGGAAGGAAGTCGGGACGCAGGAGCAGATAGAGCGATTGTTTAAGGAAAAAGTGATTGCCTATGCCGCCTGGGATCCCAAACCTGTCTTCGACAGGTACAATGCCCTCCTGAAGGAGGACAAGGTCACCGCGACACCGACTTGCGTTATCATCGAAAACAGCCGGAAAAGGGTGTTTGTCGGGGGGGCGAACATTATAAGAGCCCTCAAAGCTTTATCTGAACCGGCAACCGATGGAGCGATCCCTTCCGGGGGAGAGAGGCGCCCATGACGTACGCTACAATTCTGAAAATCGGCAACACTGCTTTTCCCGTTCTCGGCATAGGCCTGATGGTCTTTTACGGGGTATGCGATACCTCTTGCTCCTCTCTTCAGGGCGCGTTCCTGGGGGTGGATCTGAAAGCGGTCGGGGTCGTTTACATGGCCGCCCTCCTGGCATTGAATCTGCCTCTGGCATCCCCTTGGACCGCACCCATCCTGCACCTGCGCACATCACTGCTCTCCGGCGCCCTGGGCGGTGAGACCGTTCTCCTGCGGTTCCAGGCCGTCAATGACACTTACTGCCCTTTTTGCCTGGTATTTGGCTTCTGCATCCTGGCATTGTTCGTTGTCAACTTTTCGAAGATGAACAAATATCTGTCTTTAGGGACCTTTCTGATGGGAATTACCGCTTTCGCGCTGTTCTTTAAGGGAGCCATCTTGCCGCTGTACCTGTGATGTTTGTTGGTTGCGCGCCCGCGGCTGCACCCTATTGTATCCAACCGTATACCGCATATGGATACAATATATCCATGCACGTTTCGGGAAACCCGCCTTTCCGGAGAACTAACTTTCTAATAAATCAATGAATTTAGTTGCTTAAAGCCTTATTCCTTAAATGGCACGGTCCTTGTATGCTTATTTGCCAACAGACCAACTAATTCCCCAAAAAGCTGGCTGCTCCTCAGAGGTCAAGAAACGCACACTGGGGACGATGAATCCAAAACGAAAGGAGGTGATTACCATGAAAAAGACCATCATCGGCTTGAGCCTGATTTTGACGTTGGCGCTCGCAGGCGCGGCCCTGGCCCGGGGGCCCGGTTTCGGACCCGCGAACGGCGTCCCGCCGGTCCCCAATCTCACGGCTGAGCAGACCGCTCAGATTCAGGCATTGAGGGACGGCTTTCTGAAAGAGAACGAGCCACTGCAGAAAGAGCTGTACGCGAAGGGGTCGGAAATCCGCAGCCTCTGGCGGAGTCCGAATCCTGACCAGGCGGCGCTTGCCGCAAAGCGAGCGGAGCTTGCGACTCTCCAGTCTCAACTCCAGAAAAAGGCTGACAACCTCAGGCTCGAAATCAGGAAGGTGCTCACGCCGGAACAATTGGCTCAGTTGCCTGCCTTTAGCCAGAATGCAGGCTTCGGCCCCAGGGGCTTTGGTTCTCCCAAAGGAATGAGAGGGCCATTCGGCCGCTGGTAACTAAAGAGGCGGGGCGGAGAGAATTCTCCGTCTCCGCACTCTCCTTCAGAAAAGAAAGCAAATTGAGACTCGGAAAGGAGGCAGAATCATGAAAAGGGTGATAGTCGTCTTATCGGCGCTGTTCCTTTTAACACTGGGTACGGCAAATGCGGAATCTGCGGGGCGGGGCCGCATGGGCCTTGGCATGATGTATGACGAGCCAGTCTCTTACAGCGCAGTCATGGCCTCCAATCCCGGACTGAACTTAACGGCGGAGCAGGAGGCGCGGATTCAGGCCCTCGATGAAAAAAACGCGCAAGAAATAAAATCCCTTCAAGCACGGCTGCATAGCAAGAGTGATGAGATGAAATCGGAATGGCTGCGGGCAAGGCCTGACAGAGGCAAGATCATATATCTTATGGACGATGTCACGAAACTCCGCGACCAGATGGAGGAAAAGATGATTAACCATCGCAGAGCCGTCCTCAATCTTCTGATTCCGGAACAACGGGCGCAGGTACGGGACAGTATACCTGTGCGGCCGGGCAAGGTCGTGTAATTCAGCGGGTGTGAATCCCGCCCCGGAAGGTCGGCCAGCCACCGGGTAGCGAGTCCTTGGAGGACTGGTGGTAACATCAGTCTTTAAGCGTAGGACAGCGAG
>Ga0209514_10003931_pt1 | contig 20612 bp, 15 predicted proteins | sample Subgrocontami58m_FD_187452 | JGI IMG/M metagenome (GOLD analysis project Ga0209514, IMG submission 187452) | Subsurface groundwater microbial communities from S. Glens Falls, New York, USA - GMW37 contaminated, 5.8 m (SPAdes) (version 3) | ecosystem: Environmental > Aquatic > Deep subsurface >...
CGGAGAGTTTCTGGAAGACGGGCGAATGGCTTGATCAGTTGACAGGTCCGTACATTGTGAAGAATCATCCGGGAAAGACCATCTTCGATCTGTGTCCTGATCCAGGTTGGTTAGATACACACCATGCACCTGCTGAGGAAGTTGAGTACATCAACAGGAAGATAAAAGAACTCGGCTGGAAGACTTCGGAACATGGTGGTCATCACTAATTTGTAAGGTAGTATTTCATAAGTAAGAAGTTTATTAAATAAAAGGAAGCTGTGCGATGTTTGCACAGCTTCCTTTTTTTATTACAAAAAAGTTGAATTCAAAGAATTTTTAAATATACTTAAGAAACTAAAATTTTACTACCTATACTTTTGCTGCAATGGAATGGAGTGGAGATGTCTATGAAACCGTACAAATACGCGTTGTTTTTGGTATCGCTGGTTGTTTTTTGCTTGCCCCTTGCCTGTGAAAAGGGGAAGAGTAGCCTGGAAATTGCCGATGGTCTGGTGAGGGAGGATAAATTTGATGAGGCGCTGGCTGCTTATACAAAGGCTATAGAACACAATGCGAATCATGCCGAGGCGTATTATGGCAGGGCAAACGTTTATTTGGCGCAGAAAAAGCTGGAAGAGGCATCGGACGATTTCAAAAAAGCCATTGATATCAATCCGAAATATACTGACGCGTACAAGAAATTAGCGGAAACATTTATTGAGATAGGCGCCCCGGATGATGAATTTCAAAAACGATTCAAGGCCATAGACAAAGACCCCGACAATCCATTAAATTACGTGGAGCTGGGCGTTTTTTTGCACAAGCTTGATAAGGATATAGACGCCATTGACCAATATAAAAGGGCGTTGGAGCTTGATCCAACAAATCCTTATATCCTGTTTAACCTTGGGGTGGGTTATTTGGATATGGGTTTGTACTCTGATGCTGAAACGACGTTTCAAAAGGTTGTCGAAATGAACCCTTCACATGATAATGCGCATTATAACCTTGCCGTTTCCTTACATAAACAGGGAAAGGTTGACGAGACGATAAAAGAATTGAACAAAACGCTGGAGGTCAATCCTAAGTACTCAGACGCATACGTAGTGTTTGGATTAATCAAGCTGAAAGACAAGAAATTTGAAGAAGCCATCGCTCAGTATAACAAGGCGATTGAAATAAATCCGGATAATCTTGACGCTCGTTATCAGAGGGCGATTGTCTTTGCGTTGCAAGAGAGATATGACGAGGCGTTATCTGAAAATATGGCCGTGCTGGAAAAAAACTTAAAATATGTCAATGCAGCTTATAATATCGCGGTGATTTATCACAGGACTGACCGCCTTGACAAGGCGATGGAGTGGTATGATAAAATTACCAAGAAGATTGAACCTCTTTACGAAGACGCTTATTACAACAGGGCTCAACTATACACGATGAAGGGCGACCATAGTAAGGCATATAGCGACTATCTTTCTTATTCGTATATAACCAAGTGGAGGACTGGGAAGGATCCGGCAGTTGTTTATCAACAGGACGAGATCAAGGAGATGTTCCAGAAATCAGTGCCAACTTTGAAGGGACAATCGAAAGATAGGGAAATAGAAGCAAAAGCAAATTAAAATGGTGAAATTTTTTTATGCTCTAGGAATTGCAGTAGCAGTATTTGTCTGCCATTGTGGGTATGCAAGCGAGAATTCGGTGGTAGGCGACGAATATTTCGAAGACGGGAAATGGGACAAGGCTGTTGACGAGTACGAAAATCTACTCTCCAAAAACAAGAACCAACCGGAGATTTTGTATAAGCTTGGAAATGCATATTGTAAAAAAGGGGAACTGGAAAAGGCTGTAGAGGCCTTTAATAAAGCTACTCAACTCAAGCCTGATTACGCAGATGCCTATCAAAGGATGTCTGAGGTAAGTATGCAGCTTGAAGTTCCTGCCGATGATTTGAAGGATTGTATCGGAAATGTCCAAAAAGACCCAAACAATACGAACGCACACATGAAACTGGGCATGGCTTATTATAAACGTAACCTCTTTGACGAAGCGAAGAGAGAATACGAAACGGTGATAGGGCTCGACCCTAAAAATACCGATGCATACTTTAATTTGGGGGTCTTACACCAGGACTTTGGCAGCCATGACAAGGCTGTGGAAATGTACAAAAAGGCCGTTGAGTTTTCTCCGAACCACGATAAGGCGCATTTTAATCTGGGAATAGCCTTTTATCAAACAGGACATTTGGAGGCGTCTGTTTCCGAGTATAAACGGGTTATTGAGATTAATCCACGGTATACGGATGCGTATGTTAATCTGGGAATTGTATATTTTGTAAAGGGTGACTACAAGGGTGCCCTTGTAGTCCTAAAGAAGGCATTGTCTTTCGGGTCAAATACGGCTAAGGTTCATTATTATCTGGGTAATGTGTATTATAAGATGGACAAGACGGACAAGGCGATAGCTGAGTACAATCGAGCAATAGAGGCTAATGCAAGATTGGTTGCGCCGCATTATAATTTAGGCGTTATTTACCTGAAGAAAAAAATGGCCGACCAGGCCATTAAAGAATTTACCAGGGTGATTATCCTTGACCACGATTATGCAGACGCCTATCTGCACCGCAGTAAAGCCTATGAATTGAAAGGCGACAAGGTAAATGCCCAGAACGACTATAATTCCTACCAGCACGCCAAATCGGCCTTTGCAAGGGTTTACAAAGAAGAGCTCGCGTCGCCCTATTACGAAGGTTCAAATCCTGCTGAATAAATAGTAAAAACAACCAATCCCAAAAAAAGGAGAGTGAGAAGAAAAAAACTTCTTCCATCACTCGCCTTTTTGCACAACTTTAACTGTATCAATTTGGGAACCAGTATTGAAACACACCCCCCTCTTGAAAAAGGGGAGGTGTGAAGTCCCCTCTAAAAAGAGGGGATTAAGGGTATGTGTACTGTGTTTCAAAAAACTAAATTGCTACCTTTGGTTGCTGATTACGTTGTCCATCGGTGTTTCTGTCTTCCGCGAAAAGCAGACTAAAAAACTTTAGTGTGTCGCTTTGCCTTCTCCCGTACCAGCCTCCTTGGTCGCCTTCTCGGCCTCCGGCTTATAATCTTTTACACACCGGAAACCAATGCTCTTGTTCCGGTCTTCGGGCTTTCCAAAAATTCTCACAGCGCATCGCATTTTATATGCGTAGGGGGCAAACAATGACCCTCCCTTAATCACTCGCATGCCGGTGCTGTTCTCCGGTCCTTTTGGATTCACGCTGGGACTGCTTTGGAAATATTCAGGGTGATACCAATCATTGCACCACTCTGAAAGACTGCCGATAATATCCAAACACCCAAACGGACTTTTCCCATATTCGAAACTGCCTACGGATAAAGGCGCGTCCGGCCCGACGTTGCAGCGTTTGGCGTCCCACACGTTACCCCAGGGAAATCTGCGTCCGTCTGTCCCTCTGCACGCCTTTTCCCATTCGGCCTCGGTGGGCAACCGCTTGCCTGCCCATCCGGCATACGCATACGCGTCGTACCAGTCAACACGACCTACAGGGTAGTCGGGGAAATCGTAATAAGGATAGTCCCAGCCTTTGTTGGGCGTTCCAGGTGTATGGTCTTTGCCTTTTGGTTCGCCGGGAAAGCACTTGCTGTGGTCGCCGGTGGTTTTCATGTACTGCAGGAATTCCCAATATTGGGCGTTGGTGACTTCGTATTTATCAATGTAGTAGGCGTCCAAATACACTTCGTGTAGCGGCGTTTCTTCAGGGATAAATTCGTCTTCCGTGGTGCCCATGATGAATTTTCCGGCAGGCACTAATACCATTTCCCCCCATTTCGCGCCATTTTCAAGCAGCGCCTTCTTCATTTTTTCATCCCGCGCTGTCATAGATAATTCCTTGCGCTGACCCTTCTCTGTGGGGTTCAATCCCTTCTCCAGCTTGCTAATGGAAACTTTAACGTCAGCTAAGGCCTTTTTATAGTTTTCGTCCGATTGTACTTCAGGCGGCTGCGCCTCCAGTAATTTTTTACATTTGTCAAGGTGTGTAAGTGCTTCCTTTGCCTTTCCAAGCTTCCAGTACGCCCCTCCTATCATGAAGTGAATGGGCGGGAGTTCTGAATTTAGCGTTTCTGCCTTTTTGTACTCTTCCAGTGCGCCTTCGAAATCATTTAGTTCTTCCCGGAGGCGATTTCCTTCCATGAGGTGATACATGGCCGCTTTCGTCTTTTCCTCTGCCGTAGCGGTAGGAGGAAGGATGATTTCTACCTTCTTGTCAGCAGGAAGCGCTTTTTTCACTACCTCCTTATCGTCAGGCGACAAAGGAACCAGCTTCGTTCCGTCTTTTTTGCAGAACTGTTCGCCCTGGGTAGCTTTTTCTTTACAGTTTGGGCATACAAGGTTTTCTTCGCCGTATTCAACAAGTGGACTTCCATCGGTACTGCAAAAACCGGTATCTCCGGGATATATCCTGTTGCACTCCGGACACAGCTTGTTTTTGACAGTAGTTTTGGCGTCCGATACCGGTGTATATTCTTTTTTCTGTGACACTTTTTGTTCTTCTTTTTTTAGCTCCTTTGCCATAAGGGAACTGCATGGCAGCGCCAGAGACATGATGAATGGGACCGCGACATAGATAATTTTCACAAGAAAAAACCTCCTCTTGACAAAATAAACTTCCTTATTGTTTGGTTAAAAAAAAGAGATACGTTGCCGTATCTCTTCTAAAAAGCTTGGTTAAAATACAGACTCGGTAAATTTACGGCTTTTTTTCAGCCGTCGCAATGTTTTTTTCTTCTTTTTCAAGACTCCAGCTTGACCAACTTCCCCACTCAACATATTTTTTGCCGTCGGAAAGCCAGTATTGAGTGCCTTCCCTTTCCCTCTTGCAGGTGAGGTTTTCAATGGTGCGTACCTGCGTCTGTTTTACTACCTTAAAGAAATAGCAGTCAACCTGATGGAAATTGATTTCAGAATTGTTTGCCACTTCTTTTAATTCCAGGTCTTCAACGGTTAGTTTCTTCTCGTTAAATTTCTTTTCGTCTACCGGAATTTCATACGTTGTTGTTTCTGTGACCTTAACCGTGATGGGGTTTGGTTTTTCGTCTATCCAGGGAAGGGGAACTGTTCCCCCGTATGGCGCAAATGATGAGTGAAAGCTGGGTGAATCTGAGCCGGGTTGTTTGGTCGTATCTATAATGCCGCCGCCGGCATGTTGTGCATGGGCAGGTTTTCCCGGCATAAAAAAAGTGCAGACAAGCATGGACGCTCCGAACACAAGCGTTGTGCCGAAGGTAAGATATTTCCTATCGTGGTGATTCATTTTAAATTCCTTCCTTGTGGGCTGAGTTGTTAGCGTGTAATTATAAATTCACAAAAATTTTACATGAAAGTGACGTGGTTGTCAATTGGAGAAGTATTTCTACAGTTATTAAAAAATGACTTGAACATAAAATAACTTTGTGGTAAAATCCCCGAACTTTGACTTGTTTTCTTTTATGTTAGTAATATTCTCACGGCATTATAATATCGGTATTGTTTACAGATAGCTAGCTGAAAAGGCAAAGCCCACATTATCAAAAAAGGAAGATTAGGAGGTATTTATGGAGCGGTTGAAGCAGGTGTTGGAATTTATTCAGAGAAGAAAAAAGCTGGTAGGCTTCTTCACCATAATTGTATTGGTTGTTTTTGCTGTTACGTTGAATAAAGTATACCATTATTCGGAAAAAAGCGAGTTTTGCGCCAGTTGCCATGAAATGAAAATTCATTATGATTCGTTCAAGGCGTCGAAGCACCATAATGAGCATGTGGAAAACTGCCATGCGTGTCACGTTGGGCCAGGCCTCAAGGGTTATGCCCACGCAAAGCTCAGCGATGGAACTCACGATTCCCTGATGCATTCATTTCAGGCTTTCTCTGACGGCGCGTTTATTGAAATTGCAGAGGACAGTCTTCAAATCCTGAATGGTAACTGTGTGCGTTGTCACACGGAAGGTTTTACAAAAGACAAGTCCCATGTTGAGTTTGTTTTAAAAAGCCATAAGCACGGCGCACACGGAGAAACGCCGGAAAAGCTGGCATGTACGGACTGCCACCTCGGTATCGTTCATCCTCACATGCCCGGCGACTTGTTCAAGGCGTATGCCGCAAAGAAGATTAAACCGTACGGCACCTATGAAGAGACTGACTGCATGGCGTGTCATAAGATTGCAACGCCTGAGGCTGTGAAGGAATGGACAATGGGCGCTCATGCGGTAAAGGGTGTAACGTGTATAAGCTGCCATGGAAATGATCATCGCGCCATTGCAAAACAGCATGGCCACGTCTCCGCAAGCACCTGCGGCGAGTGTCACCAGAGTCAGTTCCTTGATTTCAGGGAAAGCAAGCACCTCCAGGGGCATCCGGTGGCTGCTACCAGCAAATATGACGTAATTAGCACACGTATGTTGACAATGGACGGTTGTAAAGAATGCCATAAGATGAGCTTGCCCTACAATGACAGGGTTGGCGGAAGCTGCGACGCCTGCCATCCAAGCCATAAATTTTCCACGACGGAAGCGAAGGCTTCCGACGCCTGTGAAAAGTGTCACATTGGCGGCCCTGAACATTCTCAGTTGAATACAGGCAGGGGGTCAATCTTCGGCAAGGTGATGGAACTGCGGCATCAGGGTCTGATTACTAAAGACCTGATTACCTGTCAGTCTTGTCACGGCCCAAATAAGTCGCATAACTTTAGCAAGACGGTTTTACCTCAGAACATAGAGGTGTTGCTCTTCGGAGTCCCAGGGTTGGTAAAGCTCCCGTCAACACACAAATAATCAAATTCACTTGAAGTAATTTCAGGATGCGTTTAACATAAATCCCACCGCCTAAAAACGGTGGGATTTTTTTTGGAATTGAATTTTCGCGTTTCACATACAAACGAAAGGTTAAAAATGGGGAAAAATATCGTACAAAAAATCTTCAGTAATCACCTTGTCTCCGGCAAACTGAAGGCCGGAGAGGAGATTGCCATCTCTGTTGATCAAACCCTCACGCAGGACGCTACGGGCACCATGGCGTACCTCCAGTTTGAGGCGATGAATATACCGAGGGTGAGGACAAAGCTTTCCGTCAGTTACATTGATCACAATACGCTCCAGACAGGTTTCGAAAATTTCGACGACCACGTGTTTCTGCAGAGTATTGCAAAAAAGCACGGTATTTATTTTTCCAAGCCTGGAAACGGTATCTGTCATCAGGTACATCTTGAACGATTTGGCGTACCGGGAGAGACCCTGCTGGGCTCTGATAGTCATACGCCCACCTGCGGCGGGTTGGGCATGATTGCCATTGGCGTGGGCGGGCTTGATGTGGCAATTGCAATGGCCGGAGGCGCTTTTTATATCGCTATGCCAAAGGTTGTGCTGGTGAGGCTTACCGGCGCATTAAAACCGTGGGTAACCGCAAAAGATGTGATACTGGAGCTGCTGCGAAGGCTGACGGTAAAGGGCGGAGTGGGTAAGATATTCGAATACGGCGGCGAGGGGGTAAAAACGCTTACCGTGACGGAACGCGCTACGATTACCAACATGGGCGCTGAGCTTGGCGCGCTTACTTCAATATTTCCCAGCGATGCTCAAACGAAAAAGTATCTCAAAATGCAGGACCGGGAAGGCGTCTGGAAGCCGGTAAAGGCCGATCCGAGCGCGAAGTACGATGAAGTGGTAGACATTGACCTTTCGTCTTTAGAACCTCTAATTGCCAGACCGCACAGTCCTGATAACGTTTGCAAGGTGAGTGAGATAAAAGGCACAAGAGTTCATCAGGTATGTATTGGAAGTTGCACGAATTCATCATATCACGACCTTATGGTTGCTGCGGCGATGTTGAAGGGCAGAAAGGTGCACGCAGAGGTAAGCCTTACTATTTCTCCAGGCTCCAGGCAGGTGTTTGAGATGATTGCAAAAAACGGCGCCCTGACGGATATGGTTGCGGCAGGCGCGCGGATAATCGAGGTGGCGTGCGGCCCGTGCATCGGGATGGGACAGTCGCCTCCCTCTGGCGGCGTTTCCGTGAGGTCGTTTAACAGAAATTTTGAAGGCCGCAGCGGAACGGCTGATGCGCAGGTTTATCTGTCAAGCCCGGAGACGGCTATAGCAACGGTAATTCATGGATTTATCAGTGATCCGAGGGATTTTGGCAACCCGATTGTAATTAAAGACCCCAAGAAATTTATTACAGACGACAGCATGATTATTCCTCCCTCAGACAAACCGGAGGAAGTCGTGATCATCAGAGGGCCAAATATAAAACCACTGCCAAAAAAAGAACCCCTGCCTGACACTTTGAAGGGTGAGGTGCTTTTGAAAGTTGGAGATAATATCACCACCGACCACATTATGCCGGCCGGTGCAAAGGTGCTGCCTTTGCGGTCGAATATTCCCGCCATTTCAGAGTTTGTATTTGAAAAGGTGGACAAGGAATTTGTTAAGCGAGCAAAGGAGAAAGGCGGCGGATTTCTGATTGGAGGGGTGAATTATGGCCAGGGTTCAAGCAGGGAGCATGCCGCCCTGGCGCCCATGTATCTTGGGGTAAAGTCAGTCATCGCAAAATCGTTCGCCCGTATTCACCGTGCCAACCTCGTTAATTTTGGCATCATGCCGTTAACCTTTGAGAACGAGCAGGATTACACGATATTTGATCAGGGAGACGCAATTGAATTGCCCGATATTAAAAGCAAGTTGAAATCGGGTGGTAAAATCATGGTGAAGAATCTGACGAAGAACAGAGAAGTTATGGTTGCTCATGCGCTGACCAGTCGTGAGATTGATATCCTCTGCGCCGGGGGTTTATTGAATTACCAGGCGCAGGTCTAGTTTGGAAAATGCCACGATATCACTTACAGAAAAAGGAAAGAGAAATACGGGATATCGGAGAGTTGCTGGCGATAATAAAAAACGGGAAGTATCTAACCATTGCGATGTGCAAGGATAACGAACCGTACATCGTCACGCTCAGTTATGGGTATGACGAGGTGAAAAATGCCTTCTATTTCCACAGCAGACGAAAAGGCCTGAAATACGAATTTATCGAACACAACCCCGATGTATGCGCAACGGTCATCGAAGACCGTGGATACATCATGAACGAATGCGCCCATGAATTCAGGTCGGTAATCATCTGGGGAAAGATGTGTCTTGTAAATACCTTAGAAGAAAAGAAACACGGGATGGATATCCTCTTAAAGCACCTTGAGGAAAATCCCGGTAGGATCAAACAGGAATCCCTGTTTGACGACAGGATATACAAGAGCCTCGAGATATTGAGACTGGAGGTGACCGGGATGGACGGAAAATGGGGCAGGTAGCACGTTTTGCAGCCGGCCTTTTTCAGGACAATTTTAACCACTTCAGCAGAAAACAAGCCAACCGATTTTCGAGCATGCCGGATATGCTTACTATAAAAAAACCGGCCTGCCGCCAAATCAAATACTGATACTAATTTTTTAAATTTTCTTGGTTATCGCGCCGCTATTTGCTAAACTTTTGTACGATATCTGTTTCTAAGTAGTAATGATTACACATTTATAATAACTAATAAGGATACCAGATAATATGAAAATTGCAGTTTCGGGTAAGGGTGGTGTTGGAAAAACGACCTTTGTGGCTACGCTTGCAAAGGTTTTTGCGGAGAGCGGGAAAAAGGTTATTGCGATAGACGCAGACCCTGTGTCGAATCTGGCAGTGACCATGGGTATCAAAAATGTATCTGAGATAGTGCCTATCAGCCAGATGAAGGAATTGATAAAGGAGCGTACGGGCGCTTCAGACGAATACGGGAAGTTTTTTTCGTTGAATCCCACCGTTTCTGATCTGCCTGAAAAACTTTCGCTGGAACATGAAGGAATGAAACTTATGGTATTGGGCGCTATAAAACGCGGGGGCGGGGGGTGTGCGTGTCCTGAAAGCGCTTTTTTGAGGGCGCTATTGAGTCATCTTATCGTGCAAAGAGACGAAGTCGTGATTGTTGATATGGAGGCAGGCGTTGAGCATCTCGGACGCGCCACGGTGAGATCGGTGAATGCGCTGATTGTAATCGTTGAGCCAGGTTCCAAAAGTATCCAAACCGCCTTTCAGGTCAAAAAACTGGCGGACGATATAGGGCTCAAGTCAATTTTTGCCGTGGGTAACAAGGTGGACTCCGACAACCATCGCTTACTCATAGAAAAGGGACTGGACGGCATTCCGGTTTTAGGGTTTATTTCATATAACGATAAAATCCTTGAGTCGGATATCGCAGGACGGTCGGTCTTTACTGAAAATAGCCAGTTGTTGTCAGAAGTCAGGCAAATAAAAACCCGGTTGGAAGATTGTATAAAAATCAAGTAAAAGTTTGTATTTTCCCTTGATTTCAATCTATTAAAATTTATAATTGATCGTTCTAAATCCCCTCTAACGGGGATGGATATCTGGTGCGGCTGTGCAGTTAACGCCGCCAGTCTGCCGGTATCAGAAAAAGTTAAGGAGGATATCATGGAAGAAAAACAAAAAACAGTAGACGAAGTAATGCTTGATAGAATGAAGGAATTGAAAGTTGAGACCATGTACGACAGATACAAGGCTCAGCTTCCACAATGCGGGTATGGTAGTCTTGCGTTGTGCTGTCGTCATTGTAATTATGGTCCGTGTAATATAGACCCTTTCGGGAAAGGTCCCAGGAAAGGCGTTTGTGGCGCTGATGCAAACACCTTTGCGGCGCGGCACTTTCTTCGTATGGCCGGCGCTGGTACTGCGTGTCACTCTGACCACGCACGCGCTGCGGCGCACCTTTTGGTTGCGACTGCGCGAGGCGAGGCCCCAGGGTACAGGATTAAAGACGTAGACAAGCTTATGATGGTAGCCGAATGTTTTGGGATAAAGACAAAAGATCGCAAGGTAAATGAGATTGCTGAAGAAGTGGGCGAGATGGCGCTCATGGAATTTGGGAAACCTTACGGCACCCTGTTGTTTCTGAAAAGGGCGCCGGAGGCTCGCCAGAAGATATGGGAAAAATTGGGTATTGCCCCGCGGGCAATAGACCGTGAAGTAACTGAGAGTATGCACCGTACCGGGATGGGCGGCGACCAGGATTATCGCAACCTTACCAAGCAGGCCATGCGGGTGTCATTGGCAGACGGTTGGGGCGGTTGCATGATAGCAACGGAGTTGCAGGATATTATGTTCGGCACCCCGAAGCCTGTGCCGGGAAAATCGAATCTCGGTGTCATAAAAAAAGATCACGTGAATATCGTGGTTCACGGACACGAACCTCAGCTTGCCGAGGCTATCGTCCTTGCCTCCGGCGATCCTGACGTTGCAAAAGCCGCCGCTGCGGTAGGGGCAAAAGGAGTCGTAATTGCCGGTCTCTGTTGCACGGCGAATGAACTGCTGGTAAGGCACGGGATTCCCCTGGCCGGTCACATGACCATGCAGGAAGGGGCGGTTTCTACAGGCGCTGTCGAGCTCATGGTTGTTGATATACAGTGTGTGATGCAGGCGTTGGCGGAGACGGTGAAGCACTTCCATACAAAACTGGTTACGACCTTGTCCAAGGCTAAGATCACCGGCGCTGAGCATGTGGAGTTTGAAGATGAACATGCCCTTGAAGCGGCGAAGAAGATTATCATGATGGCTATTGAAAATTATAAAAACCGAGACAATAAAAAGGTATTTATCCCCAGCGGGGCGGAGCCCAGCCTTATTGCTGGTTTTAGTCACGAAACGATTAAGTATATGCTGGGCGGCAGATTCAGGGCGAGTTACAGACCTTTAAATGATAACATCATGAATGGAAGAATTCGCGGTGTGGTTGGGATCGCTGGCTGTACGAGTCCAAGGGTAGAAGCGAATGAACAGTCGTATGTAAGCCTGGTAAAGGAGTTGATAGCGAACGATATATTGGTTGTTGCGACCGGGTGCGCCGCCGGACAATGCGCCTCTGGTGGATTGATGATTCCTGAAATGAAAGACGCTTGCGGCAAGGGATTGAAGGAGGTTTGCGAGGCAGTAGGCATACCGCCTATCTTGCATTCTGGCGCCTGTGTAGACAACAGCCGTATTCTTATCGCCGTCTCTGAGATGGCAAAAGAAGGTGGTCTGGGGAATGATATCAGTGACTTGCCTGTTGCGGGGGTTTGCCTGGAGTGGATGAGTGAAAAGGCCATTGCTATCGGGCAGTTCTTTGTCGCATCGGGTGTTTATACGGTCTTTGGTATGAATTCACCGGTAACTGGCGCGCCTGACATGTTGAATCTGCTGACAAAAGATATGGAGGAATTGGTTGGCGCAAGATGGGATTTTGAGAAAGACCTCAAGAAAATAGGCAAAATGGTGATGGAACACATTGAAAAGAAAAGAGACGCGCTTGGTATAAACGTGAAAAAAGAGAGAAAGCTTTACGATATGGCCGAAAGAAGGGCGCTGGAAAGGGAGTGTAAGCCTGTTCCAGAAGGACATCATTAAACAAAAAGATTTAAAGGGGTAATTTTTTATGTCGAAGATTATCTGTTCTGCTGCCATTCGTGGCACTTATCAAATTGTAGACAAGGCCGATAAAAAGCTGTCAGAGGCTATTGCGCAGAAAGGTCGTACTTGCAAGGTTGAATTTCCCAATACCGCATATTATTTGCCGATCATTTACTCGATGACGGGAATTGCGGTAAAAACGCTGGAGGATTGTGTCCACGTGCTGGGTATGGCAAGAAGTATGTTGCCGCCTTTACCCGCTGAGAAACACTGGGTTCCTTACCTCGGACATACGCTGGACGCCGGTATGGCGACGCTTTTTGCGGAAGAAGTTTATGAGGCCTGTAAGTATTTGATTGGTCCGCACCCTGTGGATGGAATCTGGCTGGGCGCCGCTGATGATATTATCATGCGTGAGCGTGGTATTGAGTTTGTTGATGGTACTGCACCCGGTTTTGCAGCTATCGTGGGGTGTGCGCCTGATGCAGATACCGCCGTAAAGATTGCGCGTGAGCTTCAACAAAAGAATTTGTACGTTTTTATGGTATCAGATAATTTAGGGGTGTCGTTTGCCGAACAACTGGCAGAAAAGGGAGTCCAAATGGGGTGGGATACCCGATTGGTACCTTTTGGAAAGGAAACTTCAGCGGCTGTCTATGCGCTTGGTTTTGCGAACAGGGCCGCCCTTTCCTTCGGAAATGTGCCGCCTGGCGATTTCAAAAGAAATCTCATGTACAATAAAAACAGGATCTTTGCATTTGTGCTGGCATTAGGAACTGCTGTGACAGATGAACAATATGCGAATGCCGCCGGCGCTATCAACTACGGCTTCCCGACAATCACCAACATTGACATTCCTGAGATATTGCCAACCGGTGTGTGTACGTATGAGCACGTAGTGTCCAGGGTGCCGGTTGACAAGATCGTGGATAGATGCGTCGAGGTGCGCGGTTTGAAAATTACGACGCACAAGATGGATATACCGGTGGCTTACGGTCCCGCCTTTGAAGGCGAACGCATTCGAAAGGAAGATATGCAAATCGAGGTTGGCGGCCCCGGCACGCCCGCCTTTGAATATGTGTGTACAAAGGAAAGCCACGAGGTAGAGGATGGTAAAATTCAACTCATAGGCCCTGACTTGGATGACATCAAGCCTGGCCCAGGCGTGTCTCTGGGCATAATGGTGGAAGTATATGGCAGAAAGATGCAGCCTGATTTTGAGCCTATCTTCGAAAGACAAATGCACCGCTTTCTGGGTGAAGCACAGGGATTGTTCCACATGGGACAAAGGGATATTATCCGTCACCGTATCAGCAAAGAGGCGTTTAAGGCTGGGTTCAGGATCAAACATATAGGCAGTATTATTCACGCCAAGTTCCATGGCGATTTTGGCGCTATCCTTGATAAAGTACAGGTGACTTTATATACAAAAAGAGAAGATGTTGAGCGATTATTAAAAGACGTGCGCGCCTCGTATGCGGAACGTGATGCACGGTTAAAAGGCATGACGGATGAGTCGGTAAGTATGTTTTATAGCTGCACGCTCTGTCAGAGTTTTGCGCCCACCCACATCTGTGTCGTCTCTCCGGAACGCTCCGGTTTATGCGGTTCTGTGAGCTGGCTGGACGGGAAGGCCGGGTATGAGATTAATCCCACAGGTCCAAACCAGCCCATCGAGAGGGGAAAAACCGTTGATGACAGGCTGGGGCAGTGGGAAGGCACAAATTCGTTTATCTTTAACGGTTCGAACAGGTCTCTTGAGAAGGTAAGTTTGTACAGCATCATGACAGACCCGATGACGAGCTGCGGTTGTTTTGAGTGCATTTCTGCTATGTTGCCCATGACCAATGGGATCATGGTGGTAGACCGCGACTTTACCGAGATGACCCCATGCGGTATGAAATTCTCTACCCTTGCAGGGACGGTTGGCGGCGGATTGCAGACGCCTGGGTTTATGGGGCACAGCAAATTCTACCTGGGCAGCAGGAAGTTTGTCTCTGCTGACGGCGGGCTTGCCCGTGTGGTATGGATGCCGAAGGCGCTCAAGGAGGAATTGTCTGAAATGCTGGTAAAAACCGCAGAAAGCATGGGACTGGAAGACTTCCTCAATAAGATAGCCGATGAAACTGTTGCAACGACTGAAGAAGAGGTGGCCGCATACATGCAGAAGGTCAACCACCCAGCGCTGGCGCTGGCGCCGATGTTCTAAGGTTGTGGGAATTGAAAATATAAATGTGGGGTTCTATTTACAAACTTGAGCCCGCGAAGGCGGCCAAATGCTTATTTATACACGTTTTTTAAATCTGGAGTCTATTCATGATCTTTGATATGCCATTTGTAGAGAAACAGAATGAAGGTGCTGGTGAAGAGAAGGAAAAGCAACAGGGCGGCGATTTGGTTTCGAAGCTGTTAAAGACCCGCACCGTTATGGTGACAGATGAAGTGACGAAGAAAATGGCGCAGCATATCATGACGCAGCTCCTGCTCCTTGAAGCTGAAAATAACGACGACATCAAAATGTATATCAACTCTCCGGGCGGGGACGCCGACGCCGGTTTTGCGATCTTCGACATGATGCGGTTTGTCAAACCGAAGATAAAGGCTATATGCGCGGGGGTTGCCGCCAGCGCCGCAGTAATCATACTCCTTGGCGCAAAGAAGGAAGACAGGCTTAGTCTACCCAATGCGCGCGTCCTTATTCATCAGCCTTCTACCGGCATACATGGTACGGCGGCCGATATTCAAATCGAGGCCAGCGAGATACTCAAATGCCGTGAGAAGATTAATCGTCTTATTTCTGTGGAAACAGGGCTGACCATGGGAAAGGTGGAGTCTGATACCAAGAGAAATTTCTGGATGTCCGCCGAAGAGGCGCTCAAATACGGATTGATCAGCAAAATCATACAAAGTAGCAATGATTTAAAAGTATAATTTTATGGTGATTGCTCAATATCAACTGGAATATTCTGTGGTTTAGGCCACCCTTTACCCCTTCTTTGCATGAGAAAGTAAACGGGTGGCTTTTCATTTGATATTGTGCAAATTTATTTATGCGAAAGGATAGTAACGAATGGCACTAACTGGACTCGACATTTATAAACTGCTTCCCAAAACGAATTGTAAAAAGTGTGGCCGGCCCACCTGCCTTGCGTTTGCCATGCAATTGGCCCAGAAAAAGGCAAACTTGTCCGACTGCCCGGATGTGAGTGAAGAGACAAAAAAAGTGCTGGGAGCCGCCGCTGCCCCTCCAATCAAACTGGTGACCGTGGGCGCAGGGGCCAAAAAGCTGGAGGTTGGCGAAGAAAACGTATTATTCAGGCACGAAGAGAAATTTTATCATCCGACGGGTGTGGCCGTTACCATCAGCGATGATTTAAACGACGCCGCCTTTGGCGAGCGCATGAAGAAGATTAACAGCCTGAAACTCTCTAGGGTCGGCACCGAGATCGAGATTGATCTGGTGGCAATTATTAATAAAAGCAATGACGCGGCCAAATTTGCTGATGCGGCAAAGAAGGTCAGCAGTGGTTCTCACTTAAATATCATTCTGAGCAGTTCATCCGTTGACAACATGAAGGCCGCCTTGTCAAACTGTGCGGAGAAGAGGCCTTTAATCCATGGCGCGAACTCACAAAACTGCGCTGCAATGGCCGCTCTGGCAAAGGAAAAGAACTGTCCTATGACCGTAACCGCTCCAACGCTTGAGGAACTGGCCGACCTTGCTGAATGCGCAAAGAAGGCGGGCGTTGAAGAGATTGTGCTGGACGTAAGCGGGGGTAGTCCGAAGGATGTATTGCAGAGGTTGACGAAGATACGACGCGCTGCATTGAAGAAAAACTTCAGGTCGCTTGGGTTCCCCATGATAACCTTTGTCTGTGATGAAGACCCGTTCGTGGAGATTTCCCTTGCATCAACGTATCTGGTCAAATACGCGGGTATTGTTGCGGTGAATGCCTGCGAACCGTGGGCAATTATGCCGCTTCTCACCACCAGGACAAATATCTTCACTGATCCCCAAAAGCCGATACAAGTTGAGCCAAAATTGTATGCGGTGGGTGACGCAAATGAAGATTCGCCGGTTATATTTACTACAAACTTCTCGCTCACCTATTATACCGTTGAAGGCGAGGTGGAATCGAGTCGCGTGCCTGCATTCATCCTGTCTGTGGATACCGGAGGCACTTCCGTGTTGACGGCATACTCAGGCGACAAGCTGAACGATAAGGTGGTCGCCAAGGCAATGGCCGACGCCCAGGTGGCGACGAAGGTAAAGCACAAGAAGCTGATCATACCGGGACTTGTCGCCGTAATGTCGGGGAAATTACAGGAGACCCTTGGATGGGAGATACTGGTTGGTCCAAGAGAGGCGTCCGGTCTTCCTTCATATTTAAAAACCGTTTGGCGCGCTTAGGTAATAAAGAAGTTATTGGAAACAGATGAACACTGATAATACGCAGATGGCTAACGGCGGGTTCAGGTTTGTAACCTGAATCCGCTGGTTTCTGTGGATAGTGGCGCGGGGATAATCAGTGGTGAAACTGAAAACATAAAATGTATGGTTCAAGTTACAAACTTGAACCCGCATAAGCGCTTAATAATTTGCCTTAAATTAACATTAATAAGTAGGATGGGTTAAGCGAAGCGAACCCATCAGCATTTAAAGTCCTCCTATATGATGAAAAACTCACACTATAAGGTACATTTCCGGCCCGGCGATGCGACGGTAGAAATCGAAAAGGGCAAGACCATTCTGGATGCGTCCCGGAAGGGGGATTTGTTTATCAATGCCCTGTGCGGCGGTGACGGCACCTGCGGTAAATGTAAGGTGATCCTGAGCAGCGGCGCCGTTGAAAGGATGCCCACCACGCACGTTTCGGAAACTGAGACGAAGAGGGGGTATGTCCTGGCATGCAGTACAAAAGTGATGGGCGATCTGGAGGTTCTGATACCCGAAGAATCAAAACTGGATAAGAGCCAAATCCTTATGGGTGATTATCCGCAGTTCCCCGGTTCCCTTGCCGCGGTCAGTCCGGGCGCAGAGCAGTTTAAGCAAAACCCTCTGGTGAGTAAGTTATACCTGGAACTCACACCTCCGAGTCTCGATGATAGCATGGCGGATTACGAAAGGCTGTGTCAGGCCGTCATGGTGAAAACCGGCGTACCCCTGGAAACGCTGACGACAAATTTTACCGTCTTAAAGCGGCTGCCCACCGTTTTAAGGGAAAGCAAATGGTGCGTTACCGTGACCCTCGGATATCGCGGCTCTTCTGTGGAGATACTGGAAGTACAGCCCGGGGACGTCAGTTCGAGCAATTATGGCGTTGCGGTGGACGTCGGCACCACCACGGTGGTTGCTCATCTCCTGAATCTTTCTACCGCAGAAACCATAGATACTGAGGCGACATATAATTCCCAGATTAAATACGGCGACGACTACATCCAGAGAATTATTTATGCCGACCAGCATGATGCGATGGAGATGATGCAGGAGGTATTAATAGAAGACGTAAATTATCTGATTGGTACTCTTGTGAAAAGGAATCGGATAAATATCCACGATATTAACGCAGTTGTCTGCGCGGGAAACACCGTAATGACCCACTTTCTGCTGGGTTTAGACCCAAGAAATATCCGCAGAGAGCCATACCTTCCCACAGCCAGTTTTGTGCCGCCTTTAAGGGCGCATGTGGCAGGTGTGGAAATTAACAGATACGGCTTGCTGTACACGCTGCCCTGTGTAGGGGCGTACGTGGGCGGGGATATTTCCTCCGGCGTGCTTGCCGTTCGCTTGGACACGGCGGAGGCGTTATCCCTGCTTATTGACATAGGCACAAACGGGGAAATTGTGCTGGGGAACAAGGACTGGATGGTATGCTGTTCGGCGTCTGCAGGCCCTTCCTTTGAAGGAAGCGGTATTTCCTGCGGTATGCGGGCTGCAAAGGGGGCTATAGAAAAGGTCAATATCGCCCAGCATTTTGACGTAGCCTGCAAGGTCATCGGCGACGTCCCTCCGAGCGGGATATGCGGTTCCGGGCTGCTGGATTGTCTCGCCAATCTGGTCAGGAGCGGGGTCATTGACAGGACGGGGAATTTCCAGAAAGGCATAGAAACGAAGCGGTTGAGAAAAACCGACAATGGTTATGAGTTCCTCCTTGTGGATAAATCGGAGACTTCCACGAAAAAAGATATCGTACTTACGCAGGCCGACATACAAAACCTCATACGTTCAAAGGCGGCTATTTATTCCGGGATTTCCACACTGCTTGAATCCATGAATATGGGCGTGACGGATATTGAACAGGTATACCTTGCCGGTGGTTTCGGGAATTATCTGGACATCCGCAGCGCAATTACCATTGGCATGCTGCCCGATATTTCAGTCTCAAAGATCAATTTTGTGGGTAACTCCTCTGTGATTGGGGCGAAGATGTCCCTGTTCTCAAAAGACGCCTACGAGGCCGCGAGGACGATTGCGTCAAAGATGACGTACTTTGATCTGATGTGTAACAACCGGTATATGGAAGAATACGTCTCGGCGAACTTCTTGCCGCACACGGATATTGAAAAGTTTCCATCAGTGGCAGATGAATTGTTGGTTTAATACAAATATTCACCGCAGAGAGCGCGGAGATGAATGAAGATAAAAGACTTAATAAAGTAACAGATTCATAAAGTATAATTGATGTCTTATATAAAGTTATCAGGCCGTGGAGTCGGATATTAATCAACTTTAATGTTGAGATTTAGAAAGAAGGTATCCGGAGAGTTGTTTGTAATTTTCCAGGTTCTCTGCGTACTTTGCGTCCTCTGCGGTGAAAAATTTGTGTAATTATGGAGTTTTTATATGGCTTTTAATATTGCAGTAGCAGGAAAGGGTGGAACGGGGAAGTCAACCCTCTCTGCGCTTATAATCAGATACCTGACCGAAGAGCTTGATAAACCGGTGTCCGCCGTGGATGCCGACCCCAACTCCTCTTTGGGCGCGCTGCTTGGATTGCACGTGAAGAACACCGTTGCCGATATCCGCGAGGACATTGTGGAAAAAAAAGTGGATTTCCCGGCGGGGATGTCCAAGGACAGGTTTATTGAGTATTCCATTGAAGAATCTATTATTGAAAAAGACAAATATGACCTCCTCACGATGGGCAGGCCTGAGGGGCCGAAGTGTTACTGTTATGTAAATAATCTCCTCCGAAAGTATCTGGATAAGGTTGGCACCACCTATCCCTTTATTGTCACCGATAATGAAGCAGGAATGGAGCACCTCTCGCGCAGGACGACGAACAATGTTGATTTGCTGCTGATTGTCAGTGAGCCGACGATTGTAGGCGCGTTAACAATGCAGAGGATTCTTCAATTAGCGGATTCACTTTCAATTACCATCAGGCAGAAGTTCTGTGTGTTAAACCGTGTGCCCAAAGACGGCATCCACGAAAATCTCCAGCAGAAGCTGGATAGTCTGGGAATTGAAGTATCCGCCATTTTCCCCTTTAATCAGGAGATATACGACACGGCGGCGTGTGGCTCATCTGTCTTTGAGCTTTCCCGTGAAAATGAACTCTATCGTAAGCTGGGTCAGTTTTTGCAGAGACATCTGCCCCCAAGCATGGTTGCAAAAAGCGTGGCAGGGCATGTGTAACCAACGTGTTGCAAGGACATTGGCCGGCGCTTGCAAAAGATGGCTATCTGTTTGCAAAATGTGAGGGAATGTGAAGGATGCTTTTTTCCAGGCACGCCCTTTTAAAAATCAAGGAACGGAAAATTGAAAAGGAATTGATTGAAAAAGTAATTCAAGAACCTGAATTTCTCTTTTACGATGTAATAGGTAAGTGTATGATAGCCATAGGCAGGGTGATTATGGCAGGAATGGAAACCAACTTAATAGTTCCATTTGAAAAAGAAAATGATGTGGTAAAAGTAGTGACAGCTTATCCATGCAGAAACTTGAAGAAGGCAATACGCAGGAAAGAGGGGAAAAAATGGGTAAGAGTAAAATAAAGGTGTGGTGTGACGAAGAGGCTGATATATTATATATATCGTTAAAAAAAGGGCAAGCTGTTGATTCTGAAGAGACGGCAGAGGGGGTAAGGGTTGAATATGGAGTTACCGGAGAAACCCTTGGGGTTGAAGTAACGGGGGCTTCCAGAT
>Ga0209514_10003932_pt1 | contig 20603 bp, 12 predicted proteins | sample Subgrocontami58m_FD_187452 | JGI IMG/M metagenome (GOLD analysis project Ga0209514, IMG submission 187452) | Subsurface groundwater microbial communities from S. Glens Falls, New York, USA - GMW37 contaminated, 5.8 m (SPAdes) (version 3) | ecosystem: Environmental > Aquatic > Deep subsurface >...
GCAGGAGCAGGGCCCGCCGCCAGCGGCGCCGCCCCCGGCTCCTCCTTCTTCCGGATGACCTCCTTCAGCACGTAGTGGAAGAGGTAGTAGCAGATCGGCACGCCGAGGACGAGGCCCCACACGCCGAAATAGTGCTCGGAGAAGAGCAGGATGCCGAGCACGATGATCGGGTTCATTTTCATGTGCGCGCCGACGATTCGCGGGTTGAGGACGTACGCCTCGATCGCGTGCACGATGCAGACCATGACGATCACGCCCACCATCAGGCCGACGCCCGAGGTCGTCAGTGCGACGATGCACATCGGCACCGAAGAGATGATGACGCCGACGACCGGGATGAAGCTGAAGAAGAACACGACCATCGCGAGCGGGATCACGGACGGGACGCCGAGAATCAGCATCCCGAGCGCGGTGAGCGCCATGTTGACGCACGCGATCATCGCCTGCGCCTGGAACACCTTCCCCATCACGCTCCCGAATTCGAGGATCTCCGGGGCCACCTCGTCGTAGAGCGCGTGGAGGCGCGTCTCGCGCGCCTTTGCGATTTCCGACGCCAGGTGGTGGTAGCCGAAGGTGATCAGGAAGCTGAACAGGATCGCGAGCAGGAGCTGGATCCCCAGCCCGAGGAGGTTCTGGATGGCGGGGAAGATCATGTCCTTCGCGCTCGCGCCGAGCTTCTTCACGTCCTCCCTGAAATTGTAGTTCTGGAACACCCACCCGAGCACGCGGTTCTCCCGCGTCATCTTCTCGAGGTTCGCCGTGATCGAGTCGAGCTTCTCCTTCTGGAACATGTTCTTGGCTTCGGTGATCGCCCGCGGAAGGAACAGGAAGCCGATCGCGACCCATGCGAGGATCACGAGGATGAACATGTAGGCGATGACCTGCTTCCGCGTGTAGCGGTGCTCGAGCCGCGGCAAGAGCCACTCCGCCGCGTTGTGCGCGATGTACCCGAAGACGAAGGTCAGGAAGAAGAGGGGGTAGAACGGACGGAGCGCCGTCAGCAGGATCACGACGAGGCCCCAGATGATCACCTTCTGGAGCGGGACCTCCTCGATGGGGAGGTAGAGGCTGTTCGGCTCGGCGCTTGGTTCGGTCATGCGGCTCTCGAAGCTCCCTGGCGCGCTTACGCGCGCCTCTCCATGGCGCCCTGACGGGCGCCTGTCCACGGCGCCCTGACGGGCGCCTCTCCATCTAGCGTGCGACGGGCGCCTCTTCGAGCCACCGCGCGATGCTCGGCGGCAACGGGCGACCCTCGATCAGGTCCTCGACGATCCGCACGGCCGACGGCTCGATCGACACGTGCTCGTCCTTCGTCGTCGGCTTCCGGCGGAGGATCCCCTCCTTGATGAGCATCTCGACTCCCTCCTTCGCGTCGCCACGGACGTGGTCGGGGAGACCCTGGTAGAGGTTGTGCACCTCCGTGTGCTTCCCGCCGATCTCCTTCTTCGCGAGCATCCGGCGGAGCATCCTCCCGATGAGGTCGCGGCGCGTCCAGGTCTTCCGCGCTTCCTGCGGCTCCCCGGCAGGGCGCTGCTTCTCCTGCGCCGCCGGCTTGGTGTCGACCGTCCAGATCTCCTCGAACTCATCCCCCTCGATGAGGTCGCGGTACGGCCCGCACGTCAGCCGCAGGTCGGAGGCGATCCGCTTCACGAACGGCATGCAGCCGCGCGCCGCCTCGCGGAACGCGTTCACCCCCTCGGGGTCCTCGGGGAGGCAGAAGTTCACCGGCACCGCCCGCAGGCGGTTGAGCGCGTCGAAGGCCTCCTGGTCGCGCTGGACCGCCTTCGTCTGCTCCTCCTTGCGGCGGGCGAAGACCTCCACGGCGCGGGTGCGCGGCGGGCGGTGCTTGAGGCGCAGCTTCGAGAGGAGCGCCTCCGCATCGGCCAGCTCCTTCGGCCAGTCGCCCCGTTCCTTCGGATTGAAGGCGCGCAGGAAGGGGACCTCGGGGACGCTCTTCCGCGCCTCCATGAGCTGCGCGTAGGCCCACGACAGGATCCCCATCGCGGACGGCAGCTCCTTCTCCGCGCGCTCGCGAAGGAGCCGCCAGCGGAACGACCAGATGTGGAAGCGCGTGTTGCGCAGCTCGGGCGGCTCCGCCGTGAGGCTCTTGATGCTCCCCTCGACTTCCTCGACGAGCCCCTCGGCCGCGGCCTTGACCTCCCGCGAGGCGGCCATGTCCTCCTCCGGAACCTTCGGCGTCGGCATCTTCTGCGTCTCCGCGGAGGGGGAGACGAGGGCGGGGAGGGGCTCCTTCGCGGCGGGCTCCGCTGCGGAGGGCGCGTGGGGTTCGATGGGCGCAGGGGCCGGCGGCGGCCCCTCCTTCGCGGCTGCGGCCGCCACGGAGGGCTGGGCGGGGACCGGATCGGCGACGCGCGGGGGGGCGACCCTCGCGGTTGCGGGCGCTGCGGCGGGCTTGGGAGCCGCGGGCTTGGGAGGCGCCGAGGGTGCGGATGCGGCCCTCGTCCCGGCGATCGCGACGAGCCGCACCTCGTCATCGACGAGCGAGGAGAGCAGCTTCGTGGCGGCCTCGCAGAGGTCGGCTGCGCCGATCTCCTGCGCCGTCGCGACCCGTTGCTTCACCGCCTCGATTCGAAGGCGGACCTCGGCCAGCTCCTTCTCGACCTTCTTTCTTCGCTCCAGCGACTCGCGTCGGGCGCGCAGGTCCGCATCCAACCTCGCTAGATCTTGATCGAACGTGGCGGGGTCCATCGAACAACCTCCCGAACAATGTTCCCCATCATAGAGAAGAGGGCGCGTCGTGGCAACCCTCCGTAGCTCCTCGTTCGCGGCAGCGCACGAGGAGCGAAGGAGGGTCGATTCGTTGACGCTCGAATCCGGTACCGGTAGACTCCGCGCCGCTGTGAGGGACCACACATGAAAGCTGCGGAGCTGATCGCCGACCCCGTCGAACAGGAGAAGATGCGCCGCGAGCGCGCCCTCTCCGAGCCGTACCGCGTCGAGGCGGTCGACGAGCGGCCCACCGGCGTGCGGCTCCGCGTCGTCTCGACCAGCCTCCGCCGCTACGACGTCGAGGTCCGCGACCCCGAGCACGGCGTGAACGACTGCACCTGCCCCGACTTCGCCGTGAACCTCCTCGGCACCTGCAAGCACCTGGAGGCGGTCCTCCGCAAGCACCGCGCGAAGTGGTCCGGCAAGCTCCCCGAGCGGGGAGGCCTCGTCCACCTCCGCCGCGCCCCGACGCCCGCGGTCGCCTTCCACGCCTTCGGCCGCCTCACCGACCGCGCCGCCTCGGTGCGCGACGCCTTCTTCGACGCCGATGGCGCGATGCGTGATCCCGGGGCGGGAGAGGCCCTCCTCGCCGCCTGCGAGCAGTCCGCGGTCCCCGTCGGAGACGAGGTTCGCCGCCACCTCGCGCTCGAGCTCGAGCAGGTCGAGTGGGAGGGCGCCTCGGCGCGCCTCGCCGCGGAGGTCGACGAGCGCGGACGGGGGATCCTCTCCCTGCCGCTCTACCCGTTCCAGGCGGAGGGGGTCCGCTTCCTCCTGCGCCGCCGCCGCGCGGTGCTCGCGGACGAGATGGGGCTCGGGAAGACGATCCAGGCGATCGCCGCGGCGAAGGTCCTCTCGCGCGCGGGGCACGTCGCGCGCGTCCTCGTCGTCTGCCCGGCGTCGCTGAAGCACCAGTGGTACGGCGAGGTGAAGCGCTTCACGGGGGCCGAGGCGCAGGTCGTCGGAGGCGGGCCGAAGGCGCGGCACGAGTCGTATCGCCATGGGCCGCTCTGGACCGTCGCGAACTACGAGCAGATCTTCCACGACCGCGAGTTTTTGCAGGATGCGGCGGTCGGATGGGACCTCGTGATTCTCGACGAGGCGCAGCGGATCAAGAACTGGCGCGCGAAGACGAGCGACGCGATCAAGGACCTTCGCACGCGGTGCCGCTTCGCGTTCGTCCTCACGGGGACGCCTCTCGAGAACAACCTCGAGGAGCTGTTCAGCGTCTGCCAGTTCGTCGACCCGACGCTGCTCGGGCCGATCTGGAAGTTCTACGAGCGGCACTTCCAGCTCGACGACCACGGCCACACGCGCGGGTACCGGCGTCTCGACGAGCTGCGCGCGAGGCTCGCGCCGGTCTTGCTCCGTCGCACGAAGGAGGAGGTGCAGCTCCAGCTCCCGCCTCGCGTGTCGAACACCTTCTACGTGCAGATGACGCCTGCGCAGCGCGAGGCGCACGACGGCTGGGTGCAGGCGGCGACGGTGCTCTTCCATATCATGAAGAAGAGGCCGCTCCTGCCGAAGGAGACGGAGCGGCTGATGATGGACCTGCTCCTCGCGCGGCGGGCGTGCGACGACAGCGTGATGGGGCACGGCGACCCGTCGCCTTCGCCGAAGCTCGACGAGCTGGGGAAGATCGTCGACGAGCTGGTCGTGGAAGGGGGGCGGAAGGCGATCCTCTTCAGCGAGTGGAAGGACATGCTCGACCTCGCGTCGCGCCAGCTCACGCAGAAGAAGATCGGCCACGCGTACCTGCACGGCGGCGTCCCCAGCGGGAGCCGCGGGAAGCTGATCGAGCGGTTTCGCGACGAGAGCTCCTGCCGCGTGTTCCTCTCGACGGAGGCGGGCGGGCTGGGGCTGAACCTGCAGGCGGCGAGCGTGGTGGTGCACCTCGACCTGCCGTGGAACCCGGCGAAGCTGGAGCAGCGGACGGCGCGGGCGCACCGGATGGGGCAGAAGGAGACTGTGCAGGTCATCCACCTCGTCGCGCAGGGGTCGATCGAGCACCGGATGGAGACGCTCCTCGCGGGGAAGAGGGGCCTCTTCCAGGCCGTGTTCGGGAAGAAGGCGACGGAGACGGAGTTCCTGCGGCCGGCGAGCGGCGGGCCGGCGCAGGAGCTGGTGCGGATGCTGGTGACGCCGGAGGAGTGGGCGGCGGGGGGCGGCGCGGTGCCGCCGAAGAAGGTCGCGCTGACGCGGTCGTTCGAGGACGCCCTCGCGGCGGCGCTCGGGACGCGGGAGTTCCAGCTCTACCGGATGCCGAGGGCGGTGGACGGCGTGGTGTCGCTCGTGTCGATGGCGGGGTCGGTGCCGCTGGCGCAGGAGACGGTGGCGCGGGTGGCGTCGACGTGGGGGGAGCCGGTGCCGCGCGTCGTCGCGCAGGAGATCCTGGAGGCGTTCAGGCGGCTGTGTCCGGAGGTCGCGGAGCGGGTCATGACGGGGCCTGCGACGGTCGCGGCGGCGGAGGCGCCCGGGCCGGCGGTGGCCGCGGCGTCGAAGGTGATGACCGTGGCCGCGATGGGGTCCTCGGCCCCCTCCGAGGTCCCGCGCGGCCTCGCGGCGGCGCGCATGCTGGCGAGCTCCGGGTTCGCGGCGGAGTCGGCGGGCCAGGCGGGGCGGGCGATCGTGGAGGCGCTCACGGGGCTGCTCACGCGGCACGGGATCGAGGTCTCCTCTCCGCACCTCGTGCCGATCGCGGTGCGTCGCGACCTGCTGCCGAAGGGGATCGTCGCGCGTCCGCTCCTCGATCGCGCGCTCGCTGCGGTCGCCTGCGCCCAGTCGTGCGAGGGGACGCAGCTCGACGAGGCGACCTCGCGCTCGCTGCTCGCGGAGGCGGAGGAGGTGATCTCCGCGCTCGCGGGGGCGTCATAGCGTAAGCGGCGCCCTCGCGGGCCCTCCGCGGTGACCGATTCCATTCACCACGAAGGCACGAACGCCACGAAGGGGCACAAAGAGGACACGGACGCCGCGCACGCCTGCCTCAACCTCCTCGTGCCCCTTCGTGGCGTTCGTGTCTTCGTGGTGAAACGATCGTCCAATCCCCCATGCTCGAGCGAGGACGGTCACGCGCCCGCTCCTCGACCGCGCCCTCGCTGCGCTCGCGGGGCGCTGACTACTTCGGCAGGTCCCACATGTCGAGAGAGCCGGCCTCGTTCGCGACTGCGAAGTGGTGGCACTTCTCGGGGAGGTCCCAGGAATGGACGACCGTCCCCGTTTCCGTCTCCACGACCTGCATCCGCTGGTCCATGTAGCTGGCCGAGAGGAGCAGCTTCCCGTCGGAGGAGACGTCCAACCAGGTCACGCGGGACTTGTGACCCGGAAAGGTCTTCTCCGCCTTGCCTGTGCGCCAGTCGAACCGGGCCAGGAGCGGCTCGTCCACGCCTCCCGCCACATACAGGCCCGTCCCGTCCGGCGCGGCGGTGGCGCGCTTGAACGCCTTCGCGCGCTCCGTTGCCTCGCTGCTCCACACGCGGACCTGCTGCCCGCTCGTCAAGCGGGCCGTTCGCGCTGGGCTCGTCCTCCACAGCCAGGGCGGGACAGACGACGCGCGGCTCTTCCTCGGCGCGGAGGAGGCCGACCAGCAAGGCAAGGGACGCCAGGCTCGACAGGGGGACTCGCGACATGCGTCGCCTCCGCTGCTCGAGGTCCGGGTCCGAGCCCTGATCGGTTGCGGTCCTACGCCGTCCCCTCGCGATCGGCGTGGCGCAGGCGACGGAGGCGGAGCACGGGGAGGCCGCCCGCGGGGTCCGCCTCGGTGCGGAAGAGCGTGTCGAGGACGCGCGAGGCGACCGAGCCGTCCGGCGCGGGCGCCACGCGGTCGTACTCGGACCTGCCGCGGATGTACACCTCGACCGCCTTGGTGTCGCGGTGGACGACGATCACTTCAGGCACGCCAAGGGGGTGAAAGAACGGAAACTTCCGGTAGGTCTCGTCGCCGGGCGAGCGCACCTCGATCAGCGCGTCGGGCGGGCCGACGATACAGCCGCCTTGCACGCGATCCTCGTGGCCACTCAGCAGGAAGACGAGGTCCGGGCCACGGTAGTCGCCGGGGACCATCTCGCCATCCATTTCGATGTCCGTCGTCCCCGGCGGCTTGACGCCGACATGGGATGCGACCAAGCCCTCGCCAAGCGCTTCCCAATGGAGGCGGAAGAAGAGGAGCAGGGCGTCCGATTCCCTCTGATGCAGCCAACTCGGCATCGGCGTCATGTGCAGCTCCCCCTCCCACATCTCGTCGAAGATGTCGACCCCCATCCGCCGCCGCGCCCGGATGAGGCCCCCTGGAACTTCGACGTACGTCGCTCTCACGGTCATCGCCTCCAGTGCTCGCCCACGGGTTCGAGTATACGACGCTCCCTCGATCGCCGCAACGCTGGTCGCGGGGCGTCGCGACCTGAGGCCGAAGGGGATCGTCGCGCGTCCGCTCCTCGACCGCGCGCTCAGCGCCTGATAGCCGGGTGCGTGGCCCGTACCATGCTTGCGCCGGGGAAGGACGTGCCCCATCGTGCCTGCCCCATCGTCCACCGAGAAACGATTCCCCACACGCAGTGCACTCCTCGTTGCTGCGGTGGTCTTCGGAGCCGGAAGCTACCTCCTCGACTGGGGGCGGGACCGGGGCTGCCGCTGCGACGGATGCGACGTCCCGAGGTCCGGGCTCCAAGTACTCTGGAGGGACGCGAAGCCGGAGCCTCTTCCCTGGCTGGCGCCGGCGGGAATTGGGCTCCTCGCCAGTCTGACGTACTTCTCCACGGGCAAGCAGCCACGCTGCTCACCCGGGCCCGCGCTGCTCCCGCTCGCGACCCTCGCCGTCGGTCTCTGGACCCTGGGGCTGTTCGGGACCACCGCCCGAATGGAGTCTCAGTACGCGGGCTTCTACGTGAACCTCGTCGGTTTCACGTCAGCGGCGGCCGGTGGACTCTCGATCGCATGGGGCGCCGGGCAACCCGAGTGTCGATCGACGGGCGGGTCGGTCCGGTCGTCCCTCTGCAGATGGGCGATCCTGAAGGCGCTCGTCGCTGCCGGCCTCTTGCTGGCGGGACAGGTGGCTGCGGCCTCTTGCGACGACGGCTGGCTCTGGATGGAGACTCCGATTGGCATCGGCAGGAGAGTGTACGAATGGTCGGGTGATTGGTCCGCTGCCACCCGCTTCACGATTGGGGCCGTGCTCGTCGCCTACTCGGCCGCGATGACGTGCGGATTCGCGTTCGCTCCCTCCCGACAGAGCGTTCGCCCGACGGCCCTGTTCCGAGCCTGGCTCCTCTTCCTCGTGCCGAGTCTCTGCGCGTGGCTCGTCTACGCCAGCGGCATCGTCACGATCTTCAAGGGGCCGTTGGGAGCGGAGGCGCTATCGGGCACGCCGCTCATGGCCGCCATCGTCCTCGACCTTGCTGTCGCGCCCCTCCTGCTCTGGTGCGCGATCCTGCGGGAGGACCGGCAGGCGCTCGAGTCGCACCTGGCGGGCGGTGCGGCTATCCGCTGAAGACCTCGATCCCCTCGCGCTGCGCGAGGCGCCACGCGGGGCCCGTGGCGTGGGCGGTGACGACGATGCGTCGAGAGGGGCGGTTGCCGGTCTGCTTCTCGTACTCCGCTGCGCTTTGGATGAATCGGCGCATCGCCTTCTCGTCGCACCAGCTCGTCACCTCGATCACGCAGTGACGGCCGTTCCGGATGACCAGGTCCAGCTCCGCGTCCTTGTGCGCCCAGTGCTCGGCCTTCACGCCGAATTCCTCCGCGATGAACCCGGCGGCGAACTCGCGGACGGCCTCTTCAGTCTGGATTCCCCAGCGCGAACCGAGCGCGGACACGCTGTCTCGGGTGGACCGGACGTCCTTGTGCAGCGAATCGAATTGCCGATCCATCGCCTCGAACCTGCGATCCATCGCCTCGAAGCGCTTGTTGACGTCTTCGCGGAACGCCTTGAGTTCCTGCATGACCGCAGACTCGAGGATGAGGCGGTTGACCTCATCGCGAATTGCGGAGTCCGTCCGGATAAGGGTCAGAAGCTCGGACCGGAAATCTGCGTCCTTCGCGCGCGGCATTGGTATCTCACCATCGACCAGGCAATCTCATCGTAGCATCCGCTCCTGCCCGTCGCAATCGGTGTTGGTGTCGTCGCCCCTGCGCGTCCCGAACCCGCCGGCCTGAAAATGGTTGTCCCTCCATAGCAAAACAGGTACCATCTTGCGCTTTCCCCGAACCACCGTGCGGAGGTCGACTAAGACAATATGGAACAACAGCCCGAACGCCCCCCCCGGAACGACTACCGCGCCAATTTCAAGGCCATCGAAGAGCGCTGGCAGAAGGCCTGGGAAGACGACAAGATCTTCAAGATGGACGAGAAGTCGTCCAAGCCCAAGTACTACTGCCTCAACATGTTCCCCTATCCCTCGGGGACGCTCCACGTCGGCCACGCTCGCAACTACATCATCGGGGACGCCGTCGCAAGGTACAAGATCATCAGGGGATACAACGTCCTCATGCCCATGGGCTGGGACGCCTTCGGCCTCCCCGCCGAGAACGCCGCCATCAAGGACGGCATCCACCCCCGCGAGCATACCGTCGAGAACATCGCCCAGATGAAGACCCAGTTCCTCCGCTGGGGCGTCGGGTACGACTGGGACCGCGAGATCTCCACCTGCGACCCCTCCTACTACAAGTGGACGCAGTGGCTCTTCCTCCAGCTCCTCAAGCGCGACCTCGCCTACCGCGCGAGCGGCGCGGTGAACTGGTGCCCGAGCTGCATGACCGTCCTCGCCAACGAGCAGGTGATCGAGGGGCAGTGCGAGCGGTGCGGCACCCGTGTCGGCGTGAAGGACCTGGAGCAGTGGTACTTCAAGATCACCGATCACGCCGATCGCCTCGTCGACGACCTCGACACCCTCGACGGCTGGACCGACCGCGTGAAGGTCCTCCAGGAGAATTGGATCGGCAGGAGCGAGGGGGCCGAGATCTACTTCACGCTGCCCGAGACGGGCGAGACAGTCCCCTGCTTCACGACCCGCCCCGACACGATCTTCGGAGTCACCTTCTTCGCGCTCGCGGTCGAGCACCCGCTCGTCACGCGCCTCGCCGACAAGCACACGAAGAAGGACGAGCTCATCGACTTCATCGTGAAGGTGAAGGCGCAGCACGTCGCGCTCCGCAGCGGCACCGGCGGCGACTACGAGAAGGAGGGGATGTCCCTCAACGCCCACGTCGTCAACCCGATGACCGGCGCGAAGGTGCCGATCTGGGTCGTCAACTACGCCCTCATGGACTACGGCACCGGCGCGGTCATGGGCGTCCCCGCGCACGACCAGCGCGACTTCGAGTTCGCGAAGAAGTACAAGCTCCCGATCAAGGTCGTCATCAACCCGAAGGGCAAGGAGCTCGACGGCGAGACGATCACCGAGGCCTACGAAGGAGACGGCGTCCAGGCGAACAGCGGCGCCTTCGGCGGCCTCCCGAACCGCTTCGCGATGAAGAAGATCTCCGAGGCGATGAAGGAGAAGGGCGTCGGCAAGGAGTCGGTCCACTACCGCATTCGCGACTGGCTCATCTCCCGCCAGCGGTACTGGGGCGCGCCGATCCCCGTCGTCTACTGCGAGAAGGACGGCATCGTCCCCGTGCCGGACAAGGAGCTCCCCGTGCTCCTGCCCGACCAGGTCGACTATCGCCCCACGGGCGCGAGCCCGCTCGCGGCGAACATGGAGTTCCTCTCCGCGACCTGCCCGGTGTGCAAGGGGCGGGCGCGGCGCGAGACCGACACGATGGACACCTTCGTCGACTCCGCGTGGTATTTCCTCCGCTATCTGAACCCGCGCGACGAGCGGAAGCCGTTCCACAGCGACCTCGCGAGCAAGTGGCTCCCCGTCGACCGGTACATCGGCGGCGCGGAGCACGCGACGAAGCACCTCATCTACGCGCGGTTCATCACCAAAGTCCTCTACGACCTCCAGCTCGTGGAGTTCGAGGAGCCGTTCGCGAACCTGTTCAACCAGGGGCTCATCTGCAAGCTCTCGGTGAAGTGCACGAACTGCAAGGCGTACGTCGAGAACGACGAGCTCGAGTCGACCCCGTGCCCCCAGTGCGGCAAGGAGGGGGTCGGCCTCTGCCCCGACTGCCGCAACGTCGCGGCAGGGAAGTGCAAGTCGTGCGGCAAGGAGGTCGTCGCCGTCCTGGAGAAGATGTCGAAGTCGAAGGGGAACGTCGTCTCGCCCGACCCGATCCTCGACACGTTCGGCGCCGATACGATGCGCCTCTACATCCTCTTCATCGGGCCGCCGGAGGTCGACGCGGAGTGGACCGACGACGGCGTCCTCGGGCCGAACCGCTTCCTCAACCGCCTCTGGGAGGTGGTCCACTCGAACGCGGAGCGGGTGGTCGGCGCCCCCGCGGCGCCGGCGAAGCCGGCCGAGCTCCCCGACGCGATCCGCGCGGTGCGCAGGAAGACGCACGCGACCGTGAAGGATGTCACCGAGACGATGGAGGGGGACCTCCACTTCAACACGGCGATCTCGAAGGTCATGGAGCTCGTGAACGAGCTGAAGGGCGTCGAGAGTTGGGACGTGCCGGACGGGCCCGCGGTGCTGCGCGAAGCGCTCGAGGCGATCGCCCGGCTGATGTCCCCCTTCATCCCGCACCTCTCCGAGGAGCTCTGGTCGATGCTCGGGCACAAAGTGAGCGTCTTCCGCGCGCCGTGGCCGACGTTCGATGAGAAGGCGATGGTCGCCGAGGAGATCGAGGTCGTCGTGCAGGTGAACGGCAAGGTTCGCGCGAAGCTCACGGTCGACGCTGCGATCGACGAGGAGACGCTGAAGGCGACCGCCCTCGCCGACGAGAAGGTGAAGAAGGCCCTCGAGGGGGCGACGGTCAAGAACGTCGTCGTCGTCCCGCGCCGGCTCGTGAACATCGTCGTCGACAAGCCCGAAGCGGCGGAGTAGCGGGCGCTGCCCGCCCCGGTATGGCCCTCGGGCGGTCCCGACGGTAGAATGGCGTCGGCCAGGCCGGAGGTCCGATGCCGAGACTCGTCGTCCTGCGGGGAGAGGGGAAGGGCGCCGTCTACGAGATCGACGGGAACGTGTCGATCGGGCGCTCGAGCTCCAACCCCGTCCAGATCACCGACACGCACATCTCGCGCCTCCACGCGCGCATCGTGAAGAAGGGCGACCGGTACTTCCTGAAGGACACCGGCTCGCGGAACGGCGTCCTCGTGAACGGGGAGCCGGTCACGGAGCAGCCGCTCGAGGTGGGGGACCAGATCCAGATCGGATCGACGGTCATCGTCTTCGACCCCGAGTTCGAGATGAAGTCGCTCGAGGAGGGGCAGGGCGGGATCATCCTCCTCGACAACGACGACAGCTCCGGGCCGATGATCGCGACGCCGGTGCCCCCCGAGCCGACGCGTGGGCGCGAGGAGGCGCCCACGAGCGTCGAGCCGCCCACCAGCAAGCTGGCTATGCCAGGCGCAGGGTCGAACGAGCTCGACGTCACGCTGCGGCGTCTCAAGGCCGTCTACGAGGTCACCGCGGTCGCCAGCTCCACGCTCGACGAGACGCAGCTCCTCGGGCGCCTCCTCGACGTGGTGATGGAGATCTTCGAGGCGGAGCGCGGGGCGATCATCTTCTGCAGCGAGGACGGAGGGGACGTCACGCCCGCGGCCGTGCGGCGGCGCCGGCCCGACCTCCCCGACCCGACGATCTCGAAGACGATCCTCCAGCAGGTGCTCAAGGGGCGCTGCGGCGTCCTGTCCGGCGACGCGTCGGTCGATCCGCGCTTCGACGCGAGCCGCTCGCTGCGGCTCGACAACGTGCGGAGCGTGATGTGCGCGCCGCTCCAGTCGAAGGATCGCGTGGTCGGCGCCCTCTACCTCGACACGGTCGGGTACCTCCGCGGCTTCGGGCAAGAGGACCTCTCGCTCCTCGTGAACATCTCCCGCCAGGCGGGGATAGCGATCGAGAACGCGCGGCTCTACACGCGGACGAGGGAGGAGGTGGGCCAGCTCCGCCGCAAGATCGCCGAGGACATGGCGATCGTCGGCGACTCTCCCGAGGTCGAGGCGGTGCGGGAGCGGATCCGCAAGGTCGCCAGCACGAACTCGACGGTGCTCATCACGGGCGAGACGGGGACGGGGAAGGAGCTCGTCGCGCACGCGATCCACCAGGAGAGCCTCCGCCGCAACAAGCCGTTCGTCCCCGTGGACTGCACCGCGATCAGCGAGCACCTCCTCGAGAGCGAGCTCTTCGGCCACGAGAAGGGGGCCTTCACCGGCGCCGACCGCACCAAACCGGGGAAGTTCGAGCTGGCGAACGGAGGGACCCTCTTCCTCGACGAGATCGGCGACATGGACATGTCGACGCAGCAGAAGCTGCTGCGCGTGCTAGAGGAGCGTTCCTTCACGCGCGTCGGCGGCGTAAGGCTGATCAGCGTCGACGTCCGGATCATCGCGGCGACGAACAGGAACCTCGAGGAGGCGATCCACGACGGGAAGTTCCGCGAGGACCTCTACTACCGCCTCGCCGTGGTGCCGATCTCGATCCCCGCGCTCGCGGAGCGGAAGAGCGACATCCCGGGGCTCGCCCAGCACTACCTGAGGAAGTTCTGCCGCGAGGTCGGCAAGCCGCAGATGGAGCTCTCTTCGGAGGCCTCGAAGCTGCTCGCGGCGTACGCATGGCCCGGAAACATCCGCGAGCTGCGGAACCTGATGGAGCGGGTGGTCGTCCTCTGCGACAAGGCGCGAATCGAGCCGGAGGACCTGCCGGGAAACCTGCGCGGGGCCGAGATCTCGCAGGAGGCGTCCACGCTCGTCGACCAGGACCTGCCGCTCGCGGAGATCCTGCGGCAGGTGGAGAAGCGCTGCATCCTGCGCGCGATGGAGCGGGCGAAGGGGAAGAAGATTGAGGTCGCGCGCTTGCTGCAGATCTCGAGGCCTACGCTCGACAAGAAGTTGAAGGAATACGACCTGGGCGCGGACTAGCGCGCGCGGCGCGCGAATTCCAATTCCAACTCCCAACTCCAAGAAACCCCAACTCCAATTCCAACTCTAAGGCCCTTTGAGTTGGAATTGGAGTTGGGGTTTCTTGGAGTTGCCTGTTGGAGTTGGAGTTCGGCGCGGAGCAACTCACCTCCCCAGCACTCGGAAGATCGCCTTCCCCACGCGCATCGCATAGGCGTGCCAAATCCCCCGCGCCGCCGCCTCAGGGTCGAGGGCGGCGAGGTCGGCGGGCTCCGGAAAGATGCCTCGCCAGATCTGCCTGGCGCGCGCGCCAGCGGTAGGGCAGTGCGCGAGGTAGACGAGCCAGTTCACGCCCGCCCCGCGGCGCCCGGCGAGCACCTGGCGGACGAAGAGGTGCTCCAGGAATGTCAGCGGCGTCCCTCCCGACGCGGCGAGGAGGTCGCCTGCGCCGAGGCCCGGGAGGAATCCCTCGACGATCCGGAGCGCGCAGGCGCAGATCCGCTCCACGCCCCACGACCGCGCGATCCGCCAGAACGCGACAGGGTCGGGAGGCAGCCTCCGCAGGGCAAGGGCAAGGTCGACGGCGAAGATCCACTCCTCGCAGCAGTGCTTCACGAGGTGCTCGCAGAGGTAGACGGCGAGATCCTCGGGGGAGGGGACCCGCGCCTGGCCCGGCGCGCCCGGCCACGGGAGCGTCCGGGCGCGGAACCCCTCGAGGTCGATGCGCGCCGCGTACGGGAGCGGGTAGCTTGCGTTCGCCAGGTGCCAGTGGAGGTGGATGTGGGCGCGCTGCGGAGGGGGGCCAGAGAGGACGACGGACCGGCGGAGGGTTCCGCTCCCGAGGGGCTCCTCCGGGCGGAAGCCGACGCCCGAGAGCGCCTCGACGGCGCGGGCGCGCAACGGCTCGGGGACGAGGAGGTCGACGTCCTGCATCGGGCGGAGGGAAGGGTTGCCGTAGACGCGCTCGCAGAGGTCGATCCCCTTCAGCAGGACCAGGGGGACCCGGGCCTCGTCGCAGGCGCCGGCGATTCGGCGCGTGGCCTCGAGGAGGACGGCATTTCGCACCCCTGTGGCGAGGGCGGCACGCGACGCGGCCTGCGTCACCTCCCCGGGGAGCCCGGGGTGGGTGGATAGGATAGGAAGGACCCTCTCAGCAAGTGCGCTTGCGAGGACGCCCTCCGCCGGCGCGGGCGCGGGCGACGGGGCGCCGCCGATCGACCTGTTGAGCCATGCGAGCAGGGTGCGGTGCTCGCGTTTCCAGGGCATGCGTGGAGGTCCCCTTAAATACAGCAGGGTCCCCCTTTACAGGGGGACCCTTTCATTTTCAAGAGCCGCTCATCGGATCCCGAAGGAGGCGATGAGGGCCCTTAGGATAAGGAGGGTGTCCTTCGTTGGGGAAGCGTGACCGGTTGTCGAACAGCGTTACGTTTCGTTCTCTTCGCTTCCACAATTAGTCTACAGGGACCGCAAGAAATGTCAAGCCTACTCGGCAAAAAATTCCGGTTTCCGGTTGAATGTTGACATGGCGCCCGGTTTGGCCCGAAGATGCGGCGCCGGGGAAGGGGCGGCGTCCCGGTGCCTCCGAACCAGACCACTCGGATGCCGTAACCGTTTCTCGACGCTAAAGATCTGACTCTTCGATACCCGATAGTCCCTAGGACTCCGGCTAGGAGTCCATCCCGGGAGGCGGGCATGGAGCTGAAGGACTACGTACGAATCCTCCGCCGACGGTGGTACGTCGTGCTGGTGATCGCGGCGACCGTGGGGGCGATCCACGCCTCGCTCGTGAGGCAGGAGTCGCTCGTCTACGAGTCCCAGGCGGAGATCGTGGTCAAGGAGCCCCAGTACTTCTATATCTCCGGCGGCGGCGACTATGCGCTCCCGTGGATGACGATCTCGCCGGAGACCCGCTTCACTCTGCTGAAGAGCGAGCCGGTGCTGCGAAAGACGGTGGGGCACCTCTGGTCCCACCACGGCCTGTTCAAGGAGGGCTTCGAGTTCGACGAGAAGGAGGCGCACGCGCAGGGGTGGACGCTCGGCGAGATCAAGATCGACGGGAAGCCGGTCTCCTATCGGCGCAACGAGATCGCGGGCGCGATTGAGGTGCTGCGCACGGCGCTTAGCGTCTCGAAGCAGAAGGAGACGCAGATCGTCGTCATCGCCGCGCGCCACGCCGACCCCGTGAAGTCAAGGTGGCTCGCCGATTCGCTCGCCCAGGCGTTCCGCGAGTACATGGACCAGGACTCCGAGGAGCAGGTGGCGAAGGCGATGGCGTTTCTGGACAAGCAGATCGCCGAGCGCTCGAAGGACATCAATGCGATGGAGCGGGACCTGAGCCACCGGAAGGTCGACCTGGAGCGGCTGGGGGGGACGGACAAGGGGGACCTCCAGCTCCTGCAGGACATGCAGCGGCTGGCCGAGCTGAACCGGGAGATCGCAGAGCTGACCTACGAGATCGAGGACCTCAAGGAGAAGATCCAGCACCCGCCGGCCTCCGTGGTCGAGCTGATCCCGGTCGGGTCGGAGGTTCAGGCGCTGCGCTCGCAGGCGGAGGGCCTCCAAGGCGACATCACCAGGGACGAGCTGAACCACACCCCCGACTACCCGCCTCTCCTGCGAAAGAAGGCCCAACTCGACGATCTGCTGCGTCGAATCGGAAAGGCCGCGGGCGGGGACAACGCGCGGCGCACGAACCTCGCGGTCCAGGGGTTCCTCGCGGCGATGCAGGAGAAGGCGACGCGCAAGAAGGCGCGCGAGGACGAGCGGAAGGGCCTCTCGGAGTCCGTCTCCAAGCGGCAGAGGGAGAACGAGCCGCAGAACGTGACGGACGCGCGCGAGGGGCTCTCCCTTCTGGAGGGGAAGCTGCAGATCGCGCAGTCGGAGCGGCAGGGGTTCATCTCGCGGCAGAGCAACATCGCCCTCTCGCAGCAGGCGAAGGAGCCCCTCATCGACATCCTTGCGGAGGCGAACGACGGCCGGCCGCTGGCGAAGGCCGCGCAGTCCTCCTGGCCGTTCGTGCTCCTGATCGGCGGGATCGTCGGCATCGGCAGCGCGTACTTCCTCGAGTACATGAGCAGCACGATCCGCACCGAGTCGGACGTCAAGCGGTACGTGAACCTCCAGCTCCTCGGGGCGGTCCTGCGGATCAAGGAGCCCGACCAGAGGCTCCTTCTCAACGTCGCGCAGAAGCAGCCGCTCCACGAGGTGTACAACATGATCGGCGCCCTCATGGAGTCCTACGCCGTCGAGCACAAGGCGAAGGTCTTCATGGTCGCCAGCTCCCGCGCCGAAGAGGGGAAGTCGACGGTCACGACGAACCTCGGGATCGCGCTCGCGAAGAGCGGCGAGCGGGTGATCCTGATCGACTGCGACCTGCGGAAGGCGGTCCTGCACAAGTTCCTGAACGTGGACAACAGCCGCGGGATCTCGACCGCGCTCCTCTCGGAGCGGGAGGGCGGGCCGCCGGTGCCGATCGAGGAGCTGCTCAAGCCGACGGAGGTGGAGGGGCTGCGGCTCCTCCCCGCGGGGGCGCACCCGCAGAACCCGGTGGGGCTCCTGAAGTCGGAGGCCTTCCGCCGCATCCTCCGCGAGGCGCGCGATCAGGCGGACGTGGTCCTCGTCGACGTGCCGCCCGTGAACATGGCGGTCGACCCGATCGTGCTCGCGCCGCTCATGGACGGGATCATCCTGCTCGTCTCGGCGGGGGACGTGGCGAAGGAGGAGGTGACCCACGCGAAGCGGCTCCTCGAGAGCTCGCGCGGGAAGCTGATCGGGTGCATCCTGAACAAGGTCACGCTCGAGGGGCGCGGCTACTATTACTACTATTACCACTACTATTACGACGCCTACAAGGCGTACCGCGAGTCGTAGGAGGCTCGACGTCATGACTGGGAAAACGACGATGTTGCGGCTGGGGGTGTGGTGCGCGTTCGCCGTCGGTGGCGTCGCGCTCCTCTCCGTGGGATGCTCCGGGCTGACGAGACCCGGTATCAACGAGACCTGGCGGTACTCGAACTGGTCCGACGATCAGCCGCCGAACGTGGCGGACATCGTCGCGAAGTACCCGGAGCTGAAGGGGCTCGTCCTCACCGCCCCGGAGTACAACGCGGAGCTGGAGCAGGAGGCGAAGGCCCGCGGCCAGAAGCCGGGGGATGTCCGGCCGATCAACGAGTATGTGATCCAGCCCGGCGTGTCGATCGCCATCGAGGTGCTCGGGGAGCCGGAGTTCACCCGTGGGGTCACCGTCAACACCGACGGGACGTTCGACTATCCCTACCTGGGGCGCGTCATGGCCCGCGGCCTGACCCTGGAGCAGCTCAAGGCGTTCATGAAGGAGAAGCTCTCCAAGTACCTTCGGGATCCCCAGCTCGTGCTTAATGCGACGAGCGCGATAAACCAGACCCAGAACAACACGATTGCCGCGGGGAAGATCCTCGTCGTCGGCCGCATCGGTTCGGGGACGTACAACTACACGGGCCAGGAAACCCTCGCGGGGATGCTCGCCCTGGCTGGCTGGTTCAGCGATGCGTCCGAGCCGCGCGAGGTCCGGGTGATCAAGCGGCGCAAGGACCACCGCCGCGCGCGGATCATCATCTCCGACTTCAAGGCCCTCATCGTGGAGGGCGACATGGCCCAGGACATCCCGGTCGACATCGACGACATCATCTACGTCCCCGGCCATTGGACCGCCGGGCAGCAGTTCGAGAAGGACTGGGACCTCTCCCTCAAGTACCTGGGAGGCGCGGTCTCCTACGACAACCTCCTCAAGTACTGGAGCGGCCGGATCAAGCAGTAGCGGATGGGGAAGTGGAGCTAAGGGACTACCTACGGATCCTGCGGAAGCGCTGGCGGGAGGTGCTTCTCATCTTCCTGGTGGTGCTCGCCACCTACTCGGCCTACCTCAAGGTCGGCCGCCGGCTCCCCTATCGCTCCACGGTGACCGCCAGGATCGCGAAGAGCCCGATCGAGTACGGGTACATGTACGCGGAGAACATCCCCTCGATCCCCGTCTACTCTTACGAGGCGAAGGTCCGCCTCTTCACGAGCCTCGCCGTTTGCCGGAAGGCGGCGGAGGAGCTCAAGAAGGAGGGGCAACCGATCGACCCGCAGGCGATCCGCGCCTCGGCGACGGCCACGCCGTCGGGAGACGACCAGACCGTGCTGCTCGCGGTGATCGAGGACGATCCGCAAACGGCCAGGAGCGTCTGCGCCGCCGTGCTGAAGGCGATGACCGAGTACGACGAGGAGACGGCCCGGAGCTACTACGAGGAGCAACTTGCGGGCCTCCGCGACGCCATGAAGCGGCGCAAGGACGAGCAGGCAGGCGTGACCGGCCGCTTCGGGGACCTCTCCGCACGGCTCGAGGCGAACGGCCTCTACCTCCCCGAAGAGCAGGTCGGTGTGCGGCTCAGCTCCATCAGCGCCCTGGAGGGGACCAAGGTCCAGCTCCTCCTCGAGCAGCGTCGGCTGGAGGCGCAGAAGAAGGCGGGCGGCGCCGGCGGGCTCCCCCTCCCGCCCCGCTTCCCCGACGGCCAGACGGGGACCTCCCTCGCGACCGAGGACCGCTTCGTCACGACGCTGCGCGAGCGCCTCGCCTCCATCGACGCGGAGCTGGCGCGCCTGCGGAATCGGTACACCGACGTCCACCCGAAGGTCGTCGAGCTGGTCGCCGAGCGGAAGGCGATCGACAAGGCCCTCCAGGAGGCCGCGACGAAGCCAGCCCAGCCCGGCGACGCCGCCCGGCTCGACGCCGAGATCGCCATCGTCCACGACCAGGTCTCCTATCTCGACGAGGCGATCGCCGATCGGGGGAAGTCGCTCGTTCAGCTCTCCCGCGAGCGCGAGGAGTACCACGGCCTCGACGAGCAGCGGAAGCGCATCTCCGACGCGATCACCGAACTCGAGAAGAAGACCTCGGAGATCGAGGTCCAGATGAGCGGGGTCAAGACCTCGATCTCATCCGACGAGGCCCCCACGGTCGGGCAGCCGTTCGGCACGAAGGGGCTCGAGAGCCTCCCGTTCGCGGCCCTGCTCGCCGTGGTCCTCGGCATCGGCGGCGGGTACATGCTCGAGTACCTGAACAACACGATCCGCACGACGCAGGACGTGAAGGTCTACCTCTCCCTCCCGTCGATCTCCTCGATGCCGCTCTTCGACGAGGAGCATCCCTCGCTCCTCACCGCCGCGCCGCAGTCGCCCGTGTGGGAGCTGTTCAACCGCCTCTCCACGCTCCTCGAGGCCGCGGCCATCGAGCAGCGCGCCCGCACCTTCCTCTTCACGAGCGTCCGGCCCGAGGAGGGGAAGTCGACCCTCGCCGCGAACGTCTCGATCGCCCTCGCGCAGGGAGGGGAGAAGGTGATCCTCGTCGACGCCGACCTCCGGAACCCGTCGATCCACGCGTTCTTCAGCCTCGAGAACACGCGCGGCCTCTCCTCGGTCCTCTCCGCGGCCAGCGACGAGGCTGCGCCGCTCGAGTCGTATCTCCAGTCGACGCCGGTGGAGTCGCTTCGCATCCTTACGTGCGGGCCGATCCCCGCGAACCCTATCAGCCTCCTCAAGTCGTCCCGCATGGGGTGGCTCCTCTCCGAGCTGAAGAAGACCGGCGCGATCATCATCTTCGATTCGCCCCCCGTCCTCGAGCTGACCGACGCCGCCATCCTCGGGACGCACGCCGACGCCACCGTCTTCGTGATGGCCGAGGGGTACGTCACCCGCCGCGAGGGCGTGCAGGCGAAGCACATCCTCACCCAGGTCGGCGCGAACATCATCGGCGTCGTCCTCAACAAGGGAGTCCACCAGCCGACCGAGTACTACTACTACCGCTACAGCCGCTACTTCAGGAAGAGGGCCTCCTAGCCCGGATTATTCATGAAGGCCCGCGGGCCTTCATGAATATTCCGCCCTGCGGGCCGCTCCGCCCGCCCTGCGGGGCGGGCTCCGC
>Ga0209514_10003933_pt1 | contig 20600 bp, 21 predicted proteins | sample Subgrocontami58m_FD_187452 | JGI IMG/M metagenome (GOLD analysis project Ga0209514, IMG submission 187452) | Subsurface groundwater microbial communities from S. Glens Falls, New York, USA - GMW37 contaminated, 5.8 m (SPAdes) (version 3) | ecosystem: Environmental > Aquatic > Deep subsurface >...
GCTCGAACTCCTTATCGAGTACTCTCACGAGCAGGGACTGACGTCCAAGAAGATGAAGGTCGAAGAGCTATTCGCGCAGAGCACGCTCGACCTGTAGCGGGAACGCGAGCGGTAACACTGCGGGGGCTTTGGTTCAAGAGGATTGTTGAGCAGTCTCCCCTATTTTGAAGGCGAGAATGGCTCGGAGGTAGAGCAGATAATAAAGAGATCAACGAGCTAGAGCTTGCCGAAGCGAATATCTCGAAGGGCTTTTTTCAGCTCCAGCAAGCTGATTTCTCCCTCCCGTATGGCTCTCCACCCGTTCTGCAAGACTTCAACCACAGTGGAACCCCTGGTTCCCTCCAGCTTCCCCCCGTCGAGAAAAATATCCACTTTACCGGAAAAGTAGCTCATGGCTTCTTCAATGCCTCGCGCCGGTTCTTTCCCAGAGGGATTGGCGCTGGTGGCCGTAAGCGGGCGGCCCAATTCTCGCGCCAGCCGAGTGGCGAGCGGGTGACTCGATATTCTAATTCCCACACCGCCACCGCGGTTAAGGAGCGGCGCCGGGAGATTCTTTTTACCTGGAAGGACTAGCGTGAGCGGTCCGGGCCAAAACCGCTCCATGAGTTTTCGCGCCACCGCCGGCACATCCGTCACGATGTCCTTAAGCATCTCCCTGCCCGCGATGATGATCGGAATGGGATTTTCCGACTTGCGACCCTTGAGGGAAACGACCTGCTTGACGGCGGTCTCATTGAAGGCATCGGCCCCTAAACCGTAAAAGGTCTCGGTGGGGAAAACGATCACCTCGCCGCGCTTCAGCGCATCGACGGCCCGAGAGAAAACTTTAGCGCTAACGCCTTTTCTTTCTGAGTTTTCGATCTTTTTCCTCGACACCCGAGGCCATCTCCTTCTTGAGCTGCGCCAGTTTGGTAGAAATTCGTAAATCCTTGCGCGCAAGAATCTCCGCGGCAAAGATTCCTGCGTTCGCCGCGCCTGCCTTGCCGATCGCCATAGTCGCGACCGGCACGCCCGCCGGCATCTGCACGGTGGAGAGCAGCGCGTCCAACCCCTTAAGACTGGAAGAGTCGATGGGCACGCCAATCACGGGAAGCGTCGTATGTGCAGCCACTGCGCCGGCCAAATGGGCCGCTGCCCCGGCCCCCACGATGATCACTTCGACCCCTCGTTGGGGCGCGGAGACCGCATACTCGCGGGTTTGCCCCGGGGTGCGATGGGCGGAAAGGATGCGCGTCTCATACGGAATGCCGAAATAATCGAGCCGCTTCTCGGCCTCCCGCATCACCTCTAGATCGGAGTCGCTACCCATCAGGATCCCCACCTTGGGTTCAGACTTCTTCTTCATACTTCATCCCTTTTCCCATTTTGGATTTTAGATTTTCGATTTTGGATTGAAACCCTTCAACTCTTGAACCCTTTATCCCTTCATCCTTTTCAAAGCTCTTTGGGCGATGTCCCTGCGGAAGTGCATCCCATCCCACTCGATCTCGCCAATAGCCCGGTAAACCTCCCGCACCGCCTCCTGGATATTAGTTCCCAAAGCGGTCACGCCTAAAACCCGCCCTCCGGAAGTTAAAAAACGGCCTTGCTTTTCTGCGCTTCCGGCATGAAAGACAAAACCCCTCTGCCAATGCTTTAACTTCTCTAACCCCCGGATCTCTTGGTCCTTCTCGTAGGCGCCGGGATAGCCTTTAGCGCTCAGGACGACGCAAACAGCGGTATCCCGGCGCCATTCCGCCTCGACTTGATCCAGCTTGCCATCAATCGTCGCCTCCAGCAGAGAAACCAGATCGCTTTTAAGCCGCATCATGATCGGCTGGCACTCGGGATCGCCGAACCTGGCGTTGAACTCCAAAACCTTCGGTCCGTCGTCCGCGATCATCAGCCCGGCGTAAATCACACCGGAGTAGTGAACCCCTTTTTTCTTAAGGCCTCTCAGCAAGGGGTTAAGGATCTCATCGAGGATGCGGCGGTGAAGCTCCGGGGTCACGACCGGCGCCGGAGAGTAGGCGCCCATGCCGCCGGTATTCGGCCCGCGGTCGCCATCAAAAACCCGCTTATGATCTTGCGAAGAGGCCAGCGATAGGATGTGCTCTCCGTCAGTCAAAGCCATGAAGGAGGCCTCCTCGCCCACGAGAAACTCCTCAATCACCAGGCTCTCGCCTGCCTGACCGAAGAGTTTGCGCACCAGGATGTCCTCTATGGCAGCCTCAGCCTCTTTCCTCTCAGAACAAATGATAACTCCTTTTCCTGCGGCGAGGCCATCGGCCTTAATCACATAAGGCGGTTTCTGCGCCGCTAGATATCGCTGCGCCGAAGCTGCGTCTGAGAAGGTCGCGAAGTCGGCGGTAGGGATATGGTTCTCCTGCAAGATATCTTTGGCGAAGGATTTACTTCCCTCCAATCTTGCCGCTTCACGATCAGGACCGAAGATTTTCAGTCCTCTTTGCTGAAAAAGATTCGCAATGCCCAGGGTCAAAGGGAGCTCCGGTCCGACAACGGTGAGATCGATCTTTTCTTTCGTCGCGAAGCCGGCAAGTTTTTCGATCTCCTCCGGCCCAATCGGCACCAACTCCGCCATCTCGCCGATGCCGCCATTTCCCGGCGCACAATAGATTTTTTCCACCCTCGGACTCTGGCTGATCTTCCAGACCAGCGCGTGCTCCCGTCCCCCGCTGCCAATGACTAAAACTTTCATGAACGTTTAAGGATCGATGAGGAGTGGCAAACCTTTCGAAATTGCTAGAGGAGGCTCAAGCCTGTTTGCGTTGAAGTTTAATCTCTTTATCAAAGGGGATCGGCAATGCGTCCTTCCGCAGGCTCTCCAGATACGCGCGGATCGCATTCCTCGCCATTGCCCGCGCTTCTTCGAGGATATCCCCTTCAGTGACAAGACCGGGCAAGGCGGGGCACGTCACTACATACCCACCCTCTTCGGCTGGTTCAAACAACACGGTGTAGCTATATTCTTTTGTTCCCACTTTTTCCCTCCACTGCATGTAATTGAGGTGTGTTATAAATCAAGGAATTTTTCATTCCCTGCCGCCAGTATAGAGAACTCGCACACCTTGTCAATGTACCGAGTTTAGCATAGCGGATAAGGGCATGATGAATGATAGGAACTCGCTTTTCTGGGATCCGCCGCCGGGAACTCAAGATTGCCCCGACGACCCAATGCCGGCCCGGGTTTAAGAACCTCCTGCAGCTATCAGAGAAAGCGCACTGGCCCCGGAAAGCTGGCTCATCAAGGGCACAAGCGACGCTCCGCCAATCTTAATGTCTAAAATGCCGCATGCCGGTGAAAATCATCGCCATGCCATGCTCGTTGGCCGCAGCGATCACTTCTTCGTTCTTGATCGAGCCGCCCGGCTGGATGACCGCCTTGGCCCCCGCTTCTGCCGCCGCATCGACGCCGTCACGGAACGTGCAACTTAAAAAGAGGGACAGGTCTTGCAATCCGACATTGTCGTAACGCAAGACTCGCCCCTCGCCCTTATCTCACACGCTCTTCAAACCTTTGCACCTGGCCTCCTGGGATTTGTTCCTTGTCGGTGTCTTTTAAAGGAGTCAATTCCCCGTTCCAGAAGTATTGCCGCAAGGTGGCCGGGATTCACTCGTAGCTTGCCGCTTGTCTCTTGTAAAAAATCCCAGGATGCTTTCTTAAGGGGAATCGCCCTACGTAAATTCCACTCTGGATCACTGGGTCTGCCTCCCCTGGAGCTAAGCCGAGCGTCAATTTCTTCTCGGAGTTGAACTAACGCAAGAGGGCCCGAAGCCCGCGTTTTTGGAGAAAATTGCCTCGTTGCTCCTAACGCCTTTCCAATACGATCCATTTTTTTAGCCATGGCTGCGTCCTCCTATGCCTGCGGGTTATCATAACGTGAGATCCCGTAATATTTACTGTCTATAACAACACCGACTTCCCCCTGCTGAGCTTCGCGCCCAAAGCGATGAAGAAACTCTCTCAAGCTCCGGAGCACAGGACCTGTCAAAAGCTTTCGATCTATATAGGACACAACCATTACAGTCTGTTCCTTGAGCAGTCTTCCTCCAGCCTCGTCGTCCCGCCAAACCCCACGGCCTGGAGGAAAAGCCGTCGCACCTCTAAAGATTTTCCCCATCACGTTGAGGGTTTCATCTACCCAGTGCTGTTGGTTAATAGGCTTATCCTCCCGGTCGCGGTTGGGGACGAAAAAAACAACCTGGGAAGCGCCCACCGGGTGGGTAGCCCCCAAGGTGCGCTTGATATTTGTCTTGGGCGACACTAAATATGTTTAGGACTTTCTATATAGAAAGTCAAGGGTCTCAGAGTATGGGAAAAGCCCTGTCTTGAAGCGGAACCGCCCGGGATTGGATTGTACGACGCTTCAACTACATCCTAGAGGGCGCCTTTTAGGCAGGTTAATCCTGCGACGATTGGGAGAAGATCTGTTTGTCACTAATGTCTGAAGTGTCTCATGCCGGTGAAAATCATCGCCATGCCATGCTCGTTGGCCGCAGCGATCACTTCTTCATCCTTGATCGAGCCGCCCGGCTGGATGACCGCCTTGGCCCCCGCTTCTGCCGCCGCATCGACGCCGTCACGGAACGGATAGAAAGCATCCGAGGCGACTACCGATCCCCTAAGATCGAGCCCGTGAGTCTGGGCGCGCATTACCGCGATTTTTGCCGAATCCACCCGGCTCATCTGCCCTGCCCCTACGCCCAAGATCCGGTCACGCGAGGTAAAGACAATGGCGTTCGACTTCACATGACGGGCAATGCGCCAGGCAAAATCCAAGGCCTCGTACTCCTCCTCTGTCGGCCGGCGCTTGGTCGCGACCTTACAGTTTCTCACATCGATGGTTCCCCGGTCGAAATCCTGAACCAGGACACCCCCTTTCACCCGGCGCAGGTCGTAGCCACCCTCGTCCTTTCTTCCCATATCGACTTCGAGGAGGCGGATATTGAGGAGCCGCTTCGCAGACGAGAGAACCGCTTTCGCCTCCGCAGTGAAACTCGGAGCAATAACAATCTCCAGGAAGATCTCTTTGAGCTCCTTGGCGGTCTCCTCATCCACCGGGCAATTGAACCCGATCACGCCGCCGAAGATCGAGACCGGATCCGAGGAGCGCGCCTTGCGGAAGGCGTCCGCAAGGGACTGCTTTGAAAGCGCCGCGCCGCAAGGATTGGTATGTTTGATGACCACCGCCGCGGTCTCGGAAAATTCCAAAATCGTGCCTAAGGCCGCGTCCGCGTCCAGGATATTGTTGAAAGAGAGTTCTTTCCCTTGAATCTGTTTGGCGCGCGCCACCGAAACGCTGCCGCTCTCGCCGCTGGAGTAAAAGGCCGCCTGCTGGTGGGGATTCTCCCCGTAGCGCAGATCCTGGATCTTCGTAAGCTGGAAGTTCAAGGTGCGGCTCCATGGCGTCGGTTTTTTGTTCTCATCCAGGGAGTCCAGATAGTTGGAGATCACTCCGTCATAGCGGGCTGTGTACTGGAAGGCCTTGCAGACAAGACGAAAACGGGTATCGGCGGAAAGCTCGCTGCGTTGGTCCCGCAATTCTGCCAGAACTGAGCCGTAATCGCCCGGATCCACGACTACAGCCACGTGCTCGTGGTTTTTCGCCGCGGCGCGCACCATAGAGGGACCGCCGATGTCAATCTGCTCGACAATTTCAGCGAAGGCCGCCCCTCGCGCCACGGTCGCCTCGAAGGGATAGAGATTCACCACCACCAGATCGATAGGCAGAATCCCGTGGCTCTTCATCTGGGCAAGGTGTTCCGGATGATCTCTGAGGGCCAGGATGCCGCCATGGATCTTGGGATGGAGACTCTTTACGCGACCATCCATCATTTCCGGAAATCCCGTGATCTCCGAAACATCTTTGACTGCGATACTGTTCTGTCGTAGCAGCGTCGCAGTGCCGCCGGTAGAGACAATCTCAATCTCCAACTCCGACAGTCCACGGGAAAATTCGACAATACCTTTCTTGTCGGAGACGCTGATCAGGGCCCTTTGAACCTTGGCCACGGCTTTTTATTCCTCCTTTTAACTGTGATAAATGCGAGGGACCCTCGCGCTGATAGAAGTGATAATTTCGTAAGAGATCGTCTCCGCCCACAAGGCCATCTCGTCTGCGGAGAGCTTCTCTCTTCCCTGGTTACCCAGGAGAACTACTTCATCTCCCTGCTGTACTCCCCGTATATCGGTAACATCTATCATAGTCAAATCCATGCACACCCGGCCCACGATCGGCGCCCTTTTTCCCCGCACCAGCACAGCCCCGCGGTTCGACAATAGCCTGGGGTAGCCATCCGCATAGCCAACGGGAAGCGTGGCGATCAGGCTCTCCCGCCTGGTGACAAAGGTTTGCCCGTAACTGATGCTCGAGCCCTTCGGGATCTTCTTCAATTGCAGAACTCGAGTCTTCCAGGAAAGAACCGGCTTCAACGCCACCTGACTCGCCATCCCGGGCGACGGATAAATACCATAGAGCATCAACCCCGGACGGACCATGGAAAAATACGCGCTCGGAAGCGCGATCACCGCGGCGCTGTTAGCCAGGTGAACGAGAGGCGGATAATAGCCTGCGGACCTGAGACGCGCGACCAACCCGTGGAAGAGCTTCAGTTGGTTTTGCGTATAGATTCCACCGACATTTTCCGCGTGAGAGAAATGAGAGAAAAGGCCTCCGAGTCTCAACGATCTTAGCCTGCTCAGCTCAGGCAGCCAGGAATCGATTTCTGAGGCGAGAAAACCGATCCTCCCCATGCCGGTGTCGACCTTGAGGTGAAAGCCGAGGGAAACCCCGCGTTTCCGCGCCAACGTTTCCAAACGGCGGAGCCCATCTGGTTCGATGGCTACCGGGATAAGACGGTGTCGAAGAAGCTGATCGATCTGTGCCGGATAAAAACCGGCCAAGATCACAATGGGTGATCGAATCCCTGCTTCTCTGAGCTCGACCCCCTCCTCCAGTGTCGCCACGCCGAAGGCATCGCTCCCCTCATGCTCCAGAGCCTTGGCGACTTCGCGCGCCCCATGACCATACCCATTGGCCTTCACCACGGAGAGGACCTGGACCTTACGGCCAACTTTTTTTCTCACCTGCCGGAAGTTCCAGCGCAAGGCTGCCAGATCGACGGTGCAAAAGGTGGGACGTCCTTTAGGAAGTAGTGTCATTAAAGGAGGCAAGATGACTTAACTCTCACGTCATGGCCATAACAAATCCGCCTTGGATTGTAAAGGATTTCTGGCCATGGACGCTTGCCCGCAACCATCATCTTTGGTAAAGGTTGAAACCTCAATACCTACTGGAGGGATTCGATGAAAAAATTTTTTCAGTTTTTTTCTTTCTTCCTTGCCTTGAGCCTAACGGTGGAAACAATAGACGCGGCCCAATCCGAAGTCGTGGAAAAAGCCAAACAGGAAAGGGCGCTCTCTTTTTATACCAACCTTAATATCGGTGAGAGCAAACCCTGGTTGGACGCCTTCGAGAAAAAATATCCCTTTATCAAGACCGAGCTAGTCCGGGTCGGGGGCACAGCCATAGCGAGCAAGGTGCTCACCGAGGCCCAGGCCGGCCGCCATCTGTGGGACGTGGCGGGTCCTCTCCTGCTTTATGCCAAAGAGATCATTAAAAGGGGCTTAGTGGCGTCCTATCAGTCCTCAGAAAGAAAATTCTTTCGCGACGAGTTCAAGGATAAGGAGGGTCTCTGGACCGCCTTGGTCTTGAACAACTCAACGATGATGTACAATACCAAGCTCGTTCCTGCCAACATGGCGCCGAAGTCTTACGACGATCTGCTGCAGCCCTTCTGGAAGGGAAAGATCTCCATGGATACGGAGCTCTACGAGTGGTTTGAAGGGCAGTTGCGTGTGCGCGGCAAGGAAAAGGGGCTGGAGTTTATGAGGAAGGTGAAGGCCCAGGAGCCCGTCTTCCGGCGCGGCCGCACGGCACAGGCCGAGCTGGTCGCCGCTGGCGAGTTTGCCGTCACCGTGGAGGTCTATGGCCACCGGGCGCAGGAGATCAAAGAGAAAGGAGCGCCGATAAACTGGGTTGCCGTGGAACCCGTGCTGATCCATCCTTTGGTAGGGCTTATTGCGAAGAATGGCCCGCATCCCAATGCCGCTCGTCTCTTTATGGACTTCATTCTTTCCAAAGAAGGCCAGACCAAGGTCCGGGACGAGGGGCGCATTCCTGCCCGACCCGATGTGCCGCCCCAGCCGCCGGAGCTGATGCGCAAAGAATGGAAGGTAGAGATCGTAGGCCTGGCGGAAGATATTGCGGAGACGCGCAAGCTCTACGCCGAGATTTTCGGCCTGCCTAGCAGGTAACCTCAGGAGACCTTAGCCCCCGGATGGATCTCTTTCTCCGGTGTTAAAATCACGATGCGCTCGCCGTCTGACGCAGCCAGCAGCATACCCTGACTTTCTAAGCCTCGGAGCTTTGCAGTTTCCAAATTCGCCACCACGACGACCTGCCTCCCCACTAGTTCTTCCGGCGCGTAATGGCCTTTGATGCCGGCGACGATCTGACGCTCTTCGGAACCCAGGTCGATCTGAAGGACCAATAGCTTATCAGCATTGGGGTGAGGCTCGGCTTTCTTAATCGTGGCGATTTTAAGTTCGATTCTCCGGAATTCGTCGATAGAGATCATCTTCCCGCTCTCTTTCCCTGATAGAATCTTTGCGGCTGAAGATAGCACTCCCCTCATCCCTTGACAAACAACCACCTTGGTTATAAATGATTGAGCGCATAGATTGGGAATAAAGGAGAAGTTTTATGTCTATACGTGTCGGTGAGAAGGCGCCCGAGTTCACGCTCGACGGCGTCGTCAAAGGAGATTTCAAAAGTGTAGCGCTGAAAGATTACCGTGGAAAGTGGTTGATACTGTTTTTCTATCCTCTCGATTTCACCTTCGTCTGACCTACGGAAATCAATGAATTCTCCGACAGGTTGCCGGAGTTCGAGCAGCGCAGTGCCGCAGTCGTAGCAGTCTCCACGGACAGCAAGTTTTCCCACAAGGCATGGTTACAAACCCCGCGCAAGAAGGGCGGAATCGAGGGATGCAAATACCCCTTGCTCGCGGACTTTACTAAAAAGATGAGCGCCGATTACGGCGTGCTTCAGGAAGCATCCGGAGTAGCGGTGCGCGGTCTCTTCCTGATTAATCCCGAAGGCGTTGTCGAGGCTATTCAGGTCAACAACCTGCCCATCGGACGCAATGTCGATGAGGCTCTGCGCCTTTTGGACGCCTTCCAGGAGCACCAGAAGAATGGCGTGGTCTGTCCGATTGGATGGACGAAGGGGAAAGAGGCGATCAAGCCATCCGAGGCAGCCGCCTGGTTCGAGAAGCACGCGAAGTAACCGTCGATCCGATCCTTGTTCCGGCTTTGGGTGGTTGGAGGCGTGACCGGCCTGGCGCTCCCGCCTCCCCATAAATTTTTGCCCGCCTGTCAGGCAAAAGGAGATAACATGATCAAGAGGGTTTTTGTTGTCCTGATTGCCCTGGGATTTTGCCTTGCCCATTATTCGGATGCTTATTCTGCCGAGTCCCGTGAGGTAGTCGGAGCGGCCCAGAAGGAAGGGCGGTTAATCGTCTACTCTTCTACGGATTCTTCAAGCGCCGAGCCGTTACTCCAGGATTTCAAGAGCCTCTACCCTTTCGTCACGGTCGAATATAACGACCTCAATACCACCGAGATATACAACCGCTTCGTGGCAGAGGCGGCGGCGGGAGCCGGGACAGCAGATCTGCTATGGAGTTCGGCTATGGATCTCCAGCTCCAGCTCGTGCAGAACGGAAATGCCCAGGCTTACGCATCGCCCGAAATCCCGGGACTCCCCAAGTGGGCGGTCTGGCAGAACCAGGCCTATGGCACCACATTGGAGCCAGTAAGTTTCACCTACAACAAGCGGCTTCTGCCCCAGGATGCTCTGCCCCAAAGCCACGCCGATTTGACCCGCCTCCTTAATGAAAAGAGTGCGGTCTTCAAAGGGAAGGTAGCCACGTTCGACCCTGAGAAGAGCGGGGTGGGTTTTCTCCTCGCGACCCAAGATCTTAAAGTTTCGTCTGCGTTTTGGGACCTTGCCAAGGCCCTTGGCGGGATTGGAGTTAAAGTTTATACCAGCACAGGCGCGATGCTGGAGCGGGTGAGCTCCGGCGAACATACACTGGCCTATAATATCATCGGCTCCTACGGTCTCCTGCGCCAGAAGACCGATCCGTCAATCGGCCTCGTTTTCCCCAAGGATTACACCCTAGCTTTCTCCCGCATCGCCTTTATTTCAAAGGCTGCCCGCCATCCTAACGCGGCCAAGCTTTTTCTCGACTACCTGCTCTCCAAACGAGGCCAGGGGATTATGGCCAACAAGTCACTGATCTATTCCATCCGAAGTGATGTGGACGGGGTCGCGACCGCAGCTAATCTGAATAAGGAACTGGGCAAGGCTTTGAAGCCGATTGAAGTGGGTCCTGACGTACTTGCGGCCCTTGATAAAACCAAGCGGCTGGATTTTCTAAAACGCTGGCAAGAAGCGTTAAAACGTTAATGTGAGGCTCAGCCCTCTGCGTTTACTTCCAGTTCTCGGTGTGGCTTTAGTGGTTCTAGGACCGCTCGGGTTATTGGTCTACCAGAGCCTTCTTAGCGCCCCCTTTTTCGATCCCACGGCTAGTTACAGTACCGAGGCCTTCCGTTATATCCTGAGCAACCCCGACTTCCACCGCGCCTTTGGCACTTCCTTCTTGATCTCCCTGGGTATGACGTCCATAGCGGTGCCACTGGGAAGCCTTCTAGGTTTTCTGGTGGTGCGCACTGATCTGCCGGGAAGGCGCTGGCTGGAGCCCTGGTTGCTCGTCCCTGTCTTTTTATCGCCCATCGTTGTTGCATTCGGTTACGTTGTGGCAGCCGGGCCGGTAGGATTTTTCTCCCTTTGGTCTAGGTCTCTGCTCGGAGTGGTTCCCTGGAACCTTTACTCGGTGGGAGGGCTGATTCTGATCGCCGGGATGACCCATGTGCCGCATGTTTTCCTTTATGTCTCATCAGCTCTTCGCAGCCTCGATCCCGCGGTAGAGGAGGCAGCGCGAGTCACCGGAGCTGGACCCTGGCGCATCGCATTTACAGTGAGCTTGCCTTTGGTCTGGCCTTCGATTCTTTTCAGCATCTCGCTGGTCTTTTTGCTCGGCTTCGAACTGTTTGGCCTTCCCCTGGTGCTGGGAGATCCTGCCGGCCTTCTGGTTCTAACCACCTATCTTTATAAGCTCACCAATTTACTCGGGGTTCCCTCTTACCAGCTTATGGCAGTGGTCGCGCTCTCCATTGTTGTCATCACTTTCCCTTTGGTCTATCTCCAGCAACGGTTGTTAGGAACAGCCGCCCGCTACGCGGTTATTCGGGGCAAAGGACAAGCCTTCCGCCCCTTGCCCTTGGGAGAACTGCGCTGGCCTATGCTCGCCCTGGTGCTTTTATGGCTTTTGGGGGTAGTGGTTTTGCCCCTCGCCGGAGTAGCTTTGCGCTCTGTGGTGCGCTATTGGGGTGAGGGGGTTTCGCTGACCGAGGTGCTGACCCTGGACCACTTCCGTAGGCTTGTAGGCTACCCGAATTTGGTGCGCGGCATCATCAATACATTGCTCATCGGCGGCTTGGGTGGCGCACTGGCGGTCGCTGCTTACGCGGCGATTGCCCTATCCAGCCACCGTTGGCAGAGTCCTGTAGTATCTCTGACGGATTATCTGGTTCTTGTCCCCCGGGCCCTTCCGGGACTTGTGGTCGGGTTAGCTTTTTTCTGGGTATTTCTCTTTTTCAAACCGCTCTCTCCGCTGCGCAGCACACTTGTCAGTCTCTGGCTTGCCTATACCGTGGTGTGGCTCGCCTACGGCATTAAACTGATCTCGGCGGCTTTGTTGCAGGTCGCCCCGGAGCTTGAGGAGGCTGCACGAGTGACCGGCGCGTCCCAGGGACTGATCTATCGCGATGTCACCTTGCCTCTCATCCGCTTCGGCCTGCTGGGGAGCTGGTTGCTCATCTTCATGATGTTCGTGCGAGAGTACTCCACCGGGGTCTATCTCCTCGGGCCAGGAACTGAAGTCATTGGCTCGCTGATTGTTTCGCTGTGGGGTACCGGCGCGCTGGACCTGATCGCCGCCCTTTCGGTGGTCGAGGTCGCGATTGTCGGCCTGGCGCTTTTTTTCGCACTCCGTCTGGGGGTGAGACTCGATGCCTGAGCTGGTGGTAGAGAATATTCAAAAACGGTTGGGCCAAACGGCGGTTCTACGCGGAGTTTCATTCCATCTGAACCAGGGAGAGATCCTGGCCCTGCTAGGTCCATCAGGTAGCGGCAAGACTACTCTTCTCCGTTCCGTGGCCGGTCTGGAACGACCGGACGCGGGAAGGATCGAGCTGGGGGGAAAGGTGATCTTTGATGCCGCCTCACAATTCGAAGTGCCTGCTGAGCGTCGAGGCCTGGGACTGGTCTTCCAGTCTTATGCGATTTGGCCCCACCGGACGGTCTATGAAAATGTAGCCTACGGCCTAAGACTCAGACAGGTAGAGGAAAAAGAGATGCGGCGCAGAGTGGGAGAGGTGCTGGAACAGCTCGGCCTTAAGGAGATGGCGAGTCGCTATCCTCACCAGCTCTCCGGCGGGCAACAGCAACGGGTGGCCTTGGCCCGGGCGCTGGTTTACAGCCCTCCGGTTCTCCTGCTGGATGAGCCGCTTTCCAATCTGGACGCCAAACTTCGCGAGGAGGCGCGCGCCTGGCTGCGCGAACTCATTAAACAGACAAAATCAAGCGCCCTCTATGTTACCCATGACCAGATCGAGGCGCTGGCTATTGCCGACCGCATCCTTCTTCTGGAGGACGGCCAGATACAGCAAGAGGGTACGCCAGAGCAGATCTACGCCCAGCCGGCCAACCGCTTCGTCGCCGAGTTCATGGGGAGCAACAACCGGCTGGAAGGCAAACTAACAGAGATCCAGGGAGGACAGGGGCGCCTTGAGGGCAACGGATGGAGCCTGTGGGGGCAGTTGCGCGTTCCTAAAAAACAGGCGGACGATGCCACAGCCCTGATCCATGTGGAGCAGGTGCGGGTGGTTGAAGGGCCCGGCCGGAACCACCTCAGAATGCAATTGAGATCCGCCTTCTACCTGGGGGAGCGCTGGGAATATCTCTTCGCAGCCGGCGACCTCAAGCTGCGGGCTTGGGGTCAAGAACCCTTGCCTCAGAGAGACTCCTGGCTCTTCGTGCCTGCTGAGAGACTCTGGATCTTTTAGCTTTCTGTGCGATGACCGAGAAAAACAGCTCCTTGCAAAGTCTGATTAACGGAGATAAAATTAATCCGTTTTTGGAGGAAAGGAGATGGAGGCCATCCATATTCCTCCCGATTCCCAAAAGAGACTCATCTACTTCGCCCGCCAAACCCTGGAGTGCTTCGTACTCGGTAAAGAGGGGCAAGAGGTAAAGACCGAGGATCGCCATCTTCTCACCACCGGATACGGCGCCTTTGTCAGTCTCCACAGAGGAAAGGAGCTAAGGGGATGTATCGGGACCTGTTTTCCGACACACCCCCTGTATCAGATCGTAACCGAGATGACGGAGGCAGCGGCCTCACGCGATCACCGCGTTTTTCCGGTGAGCGCCGACGAGCTTGCGGATATCGCCATTGAAATTTCCGTCCTATCCCCTTTAGAGCTAGTGCACGATCCCCTCTCCCTGGAGGCGGGGAAACATGGCCTCTACGTAACGAGCGGCGAGAACCGAGGAGTCCTACTGCCTCAGGTGGCCACCCAGTATAGCTGGGATATGGCGACTTTTCTGCGCCAGACCTGCGCCAAGGCGGGCCTGCCCGAGAATGCCTGGAAGTGGCCGGAAACCAAAGTCATGGGCTTTACCGCTTTGATAATTGAGGAGAAAAGATGAACAGGTAGCCCATGCGGTCTGTAACCCTTCCTTAGTCCGGCTGCTGGACAAGGGGCAATTTTACATGACAGCGCTTTAGTGTTATTAAATAGAGAGTTGAGCCTTGTCCTATTCGAGGTTTTGTGAACCAGAAAGAAGTAATTTTTTTCCGTCGTCTTCTGAGCCGGCGTATGCGGGATCTCCTTTCCGAGGCCGGCAAAACGGTAGAGGGAATGGACGAAGAGAAAAATTTTCCCGACCCTACCGACCGCGCCTCTCTGGAGTCCAATCGGGACTTCACTCTCCATATCCGTGAACGGGAGCGGAAGCTCATTTTCAAGATCCAGGAGGCCCTGGAGCGGCTGGACGAGGGGGAGTACGGGGTTTGCGAATCCTGCGGCGAGAAGATCGGCATCGCCCGTTTGAAGGCCCGTCCTGTAACCACACTGTGCATAGACTGCAAGTCGATTCAGGAAGTCCAGGAGAGGAAAGACAGACACCTCGTCTAATCCTTTATTTTGCGCATGAAGATCAGGAAGGCTGTCATCCCGGTGGCGGGCCTGGGCACTCGCTTTTTGCCGGCTACCAAAACAGTTCCCAAGGAGCTTTTGCCGATCGTGGATATCCCGGCCATTCAGTACGTAGTCCAGGAAGCGGTGGATTCAGGAATCTCCGAGGTCATTTTCGTTACGGGCAGAGGAAAAGACAGCATCGAGGACCATTTTGATGAGATTCCAGAACTGGAGCAGGTGCTTGAGGAGCGGGGACAAAAAGAAGCGGTGCAGAACCTCCGGCAAATCGCCGAGATGATTGAAGTGGTATCCGTAAGACAAAAAAAACCCTTAGGTTTGGGCCATGCCGTTTTTTGTGCGCGAGATTTGGTGGGTGACGAACCGTTTGCCGTGTTCCTGTCGGACGATCTGATTGAGGCGCCCGTCCCCTGCATGCGGCAGCTCATGGAAATTTTTGAAGAAAAGAAAGAGTCGGTCCTGGCCTTGCGACGCGTTCCGGACGACCAGGTCCGGAGGTACGGGATCGTCCAGGGTAAACAGCTAACCAAAGGGCTTTATGAAGTGGAAAATATGATGGAGAAACCGCAACCCCACGAGACGCCTTCCCGCCTGGCTATTATTGGACGCTATATTCTCCGACCCGAGATCTTCTCCCTTTTGGAGAATGTCACCCCCGGAAAAGGAGGAGAAATCCAATTGACCGACGGGATCTCCCAGCTTGCGCGCCAGAGAAAAGTTTACGGATACGAGTTTGAGGGAGAGCACTATGATATCGGGGACAAGTTTGGTTTTGTCCGTGCAACCGTGGCTTACGCTCTGAAAAGACCGGAGCTTAAGGAGCAAACAAGGGAGTACCTGCAATCCGTTATCAGTAAAAAGTGATTTTGGGGGGCCGTAGCTCAGCTGGGAGAGCGTCGCGTTCGCAACGCGAAGGCCGGGGGTTCGACTCCCCTCGGCTCCACCATTTCAGGGGGGCTGGTCTCAGACCAGCCCCCCTATTTTTTTCTAGCGCAGAGGCTTGTTTTCGGCTATGAATAGCTCCGGCTCCTTTCCCGGCTAACAGCATCTAGGAGGACTTATGGTAAATTGGCTCTGGTTGGGTTCTTCTATTCTACTCTGCCTACAATGGATTGTTCTTCATCTTTCCGGGATTTCTATCTCCCCTGAATGGCAGGCCTTAAGCGCGGGGATCGCAATCTTCGGCGCGGCTTTTATTCTCTCTTGGGCTGCCGAGCTTGCTCAACTGGATATTCCTCAGGCCTTGGCCCTCGCCTTTCTGGCCCTGGTCGCGGTTTTGCCCGAGTATGCAGTCGACATGTATTTTGCGTGGATGGCGGGAAAGGATCCCCAGTACACCGCTTACGCTACGGCAAATATGACTGGGGCTAACCGCCTCTTGATTGGCATAGGGTGGGCCGCGGTAGTGTTGACCTACTGGCTCAAAACCCGCAGGAGGTCTTTCATCCTGGATCCCTCCCACAAGGTAGAGATTTTGTACCTCAGCCTGGCGACCCTTTATTCTTTTGTCATTCCTTTCAAGAAACAGTTGGACCTCTTCGACGCCCTCGTATTGATCACCATCTTCGTGTTCTATATGCGTGCTGCCTCGCGGGCCGCCCACGTGGAGCCTGAACTAGAAGGACCAACCGAAATGATCGCGCAATGGGGAAAGCAGCCCCGTCGTGTCGTTACTCTTTTGCTATTCGTGCTCTCCGCTTATACCATTTTTATCTCGGCTGAGCCCTTCGCCGAGGGCCTTTTGGCCATGGGCCGAACTTTCGGCATCGAGGAGTTCGTCCTGGTCCAATGGTTGGCGCCGCTGGCTTCGGAATCCCCGGAATTTATCGTCGCAATTCTGTTTGCCCTAAAGGCCAATCCAGAGGCGAGCATTGGGACGCTCATCTCCTCCAAGGTCAACCAATGGACCCTGCTCATCGGCATGCTGCCGATCGTCTACATGATCTCGGCCGGACAGCTAACGCCGATGCAGATGGATAGCCGGCAGGTAGAAGAGATTTTTCTCACTGCCGCTCAGTCTCTCTTCGCTGTAGCCGTCCTGGCAAATCTCTCTTTTTCCCTCACCGAAGCAACTCTCCTGTTCGTCCTATTCTCGACACAGCTCATGATTCCCGATCCAAGATTTCGATACTTCTATTCCTTCCTTTACATCCTATTTACCATCGGACTCTTCATCGTTAGCAGGGACTCCCGCGAGTCGTTTTTTGGCATGCTCTTTCACGGCCCGAGAAGGCAACCCGGAATCGAGAATAGAGAATAAAGAAAAAAACTCTCCACCGCCCGAAACGGACATGGCGGGCTAGTCATCTTGGGCTACGTGGCTCTCGCTGCAATGGCTTCTCTCCCTCTCTAAGCCCACCCCGGATCTTTTCCAAGTCCGCCTCTATGTTATCTTGAAGATCCTTGGCTTGCTCTCCTGTGCCCCCGCCTGGGCGAGAGTTTCTTTCCTGCTTTCTCTTCCCATTTTCTTCTAGCGGGTCCACCAGGCTTTCTTTTTCTTTCAGCTGACGCTCCAGTTGGTGGATTCGGTCGCTGAGACTCTCTATGACCTCCTGAAACGAAGCTGCCCTCCTGCCAAAGGACTCCTCCTGCGCCTTGAGCAAGGCCTCCAGGGCGAATGCGTATTCTGCCGCTTTGGGCCCTCTGTCATTATCCTCTGCATGAAGCGCCTCAGTTAGTTTCTCCTTTTCCTTTAGCTTGATTTCTAACTCGTGGATCCTGGCGGTTAGCTTTTCTTCCATCTCTTTGAATGGATGATCCTCTGCACTAGAGACCTCCTCCCTCTCTTGCGGTTGGCCCGGCAACCCCGTTACCCTTGCCTCTAGCTCCGCCCTGAGCTTCTCAGCCTCTCTCAACTGCATTTCCCGTAGGTTCTCCCCCGCTCGTAACTGATTCTCCAGATCATCCACCCTGGCGGAAAACTTTTCCCGTGCCTCCTGGAAGCCGGACTCCCTCCTACTTAAATCCTCCTCCACCGCCGATTTTAAATTCCCGAGTTCGTCATCCCGTAGCTTTAAAGAATCTTCCTTCTCTCGCAACTGGTCTTCGAGCCCACGGATTTGAGCCGTTTGCCTTGTCTCAAGTTCTTTGAAAATCGATCCGCTACTGCTAAAGGCCTCTTCTTTCCTCTGGAGCTGAGCCTCCAGCGGGAGAAACCTATCCTCTACCTTTTGTCTAAGGCAATTGAATTCTCGTACTTCGTTGACGGTCCTGGCCTCTGCTTCCAGAACAGCCGATTCCATCTTCTCCATACGCTTTAGGAGAATCCCTCGAAGCCGGCTTATCTCAAAGCCCGGAAAACCCGGGAGGGGGCCGCTTTCTCTGAAATAGAAGCAAGTATATAGCGACAGCCCGGCGAGGGCCAAGCCAAAAAGAACGTATGCGATTAGCGCCAGGAAATTCCCGCTGGCAACGGAATAGAGATAATCCTGAAAAACATAATAATTCCAGTAGAGTACAAGGAGATAGGTCGCAATGAGGCCAACTCTGATCCTATAAGTCAGGATAAAGAAGCTGATCAGGCCGACAAAGAAAACCAGCTGCCATGCCGGGATGCCAAGTTCAGATAATAATAACCTCTGGAGATTCTCCACCTGGTTCGCACCCTCCCTAAACCTCTGGCTAGTTTTGAAGTGCAATTACCACGCCATCTGTTTTGCTTTGATTTCCTGGAAAATATGGCCCGTGAAGTATCACTCCTTGGCAATTTCACGGAAAAATGTCGCAATACGGCACAACCGCTGAGCCGGGATTCTTTAGGCTGGGATGGGGCGAATGCGCTTGAACGATGGAAGAGCGGCCTAAAAGGGAGAGCCGCCTTTTGGCTCGGCCAGAGCGGTATAACCCGCGCCGTTAATCTGGACAATCCGCCACCCCTCGCTATCATCATAGCTGATATGGGTGAGCCCGCAGGGTTCGACACGGAAGGAGCGGTAGTCGTTTAACGGGGTCCCCGTGAGGCGGCAAAGAATAGCCAGGATAGGAAAATTATGACTCACCACGACGACCGTCTCGTGGGGCAGGTGAAACTTGAGGATCCGTTCCATCCCGTTCCAAGCTCTTTTCTCCACATCGATTAACCGTTCACCGCCGGGAATCATCAGTTGTGCCGGCTCGCTCCGCCACAGCCTAAGAAAATCAGGATAAGAGTCGCGAATGTCGGAGAAGGTGAGCCCCTCGAACGCGCCATGATTCAGTTCGCGAAAGTCGCTATCAACCGTCACGGCCAAACCGTGTGATCGCCTAAGGATCTCAGCGGTCTGGAGCGCACGTTTCAAAGCGCTGGAATAAATCCCATTGATCTTTTCCGTGCTAAGGTATTCGGCGATCTGCCTCGCTTGCCGCCTTCCCCGGTCGTTGAGATTCACGTCGGTGATACCCTGGCAGCGTCGCTGAAGATTCCAATCGGTTTCCCCGTGCCTGAGAAGAAATATCCGCATCAGCTTGCTCTCACACTCAAACGCTTTCCGGCATGAGGTCTATGCTGCGCTGAGAATCAACTCTCTTCGAGGGAACGGGTATTGAGCACGATCCGCGCTTTGGCCTTGAGACCGTCAACAAATTTTTGCAGAGCCTTTTGCTTTTTCTCTGCCAGCGCTTGTGCCAGAAGCTGGCTTTTCTCTTTTTCAAAACGTTCCATATCCGCCTCCTGGCTCGCTTGAAAGGCAAAAAGGAAAAGAGCCGCCTTTTGGCTATAGATCCGATCGGGGACGGGTTGATGTGGAGAAATAGCTATCCCTCCGGGTTTGACCTCCTGCAATACGCCGATCTTCGGAATCTCAGGGGCATTACGGAGAAACCAGCCGGTCTCATCCACCGCGAGGCCATGCTCGTTCGCGAGTTTCTTAATATCTTTTTCCTTTTTCAGTTGTCCAAGCAGCGCATTGGCCCTTTGGGACGCGAGCTCAAATGCCTTGGTCTCCTTGAGCTTCTTCTCGACATCCGGGCGCACCTTTTCCAGCGCCGGAACGGAGGCCTCTCTTCTCTGCTTGACCCTCAGGAGATAATAAGTATTGGGCCCCTCGATGGCAGGGCTGATTTCCTTGAAAGCGAGCGAGAAGGCAATCTTGTTGAACTCTTCCACCTTACCCACTTCCGGCAGCGCTTCAAAACTGGAGAAAAAGGGGCTAACCTTCAGTGGAATCCCTCCCTCTTTAGCGAGCTGCGCGAAATCTTTTCCGGATATCGCCTTCTCACGGTCCGCGTCCGCCGCCCTGGCAGCCTCGCTCTTACCCCGCTCTGCTTTGATGGTGCGGACGATCTCTTCCTTTGCCTCCTTGAGCCCTTTGGTTTTTTCCTCTCTCGCCTCCTCCACTTTAAGGATATGATATCCTAAAGTAGTCTCCACCACCCCGCTGGTCTCTCCTTTTTTTAAGGCAAAGGCAACCTTTTCCAGGGAAGGCAACAGCTGGCCCTGGGTGAACCACCCCACATCCCCGCCTTGGGCTGCGCTCGGGTCTTCAGAGTACCTCTTCGCCAATTCAGCAAAATCCTTTCCTGACCGAGATTCCTGAAGCGCCGCTTCGGCCCTTAAACGAATCGTCTCCTTTTGTTTGGGCTCCGCTCCGGCAGCGACACGGAAGAGGATATGGCGCAAGCGCACCCCCTTAGGCTGGTGAAATCTTGTCTCTCGCTGGACATTGTAAAATTCCTCGATTTCTTTCTCGCCCACCTGGACCCGGGAGGAAAAATGGTCAAAGGGATACGCGAGGTACTCCACCTGAACCCTCAAGGGTTCCCTGAGCGCTTCCCTATTCCGCTCGTAAAAGTTCTTGATCTCATCCGCGGTGATCTGGACTTGAGAGATAAAATCACCTGCAGACAAGCGCATAAAATAAAAATTGACCCTTTCCTGCTCCAGGCTGTACCGGTCCCTCAGCTCGCCTTCCGTGATATTGACGGCATCCTGTAGGATGTCGTAAAGTTTCTGGATAGTGAGCTGTTCCCTCCGCTCACCTTCAAATTCCGCAGGGGTAAGCCGGTTGGAGCGCAGGGCCTGCAGATAACGATTTTGACTGAAGCGCCCGTTGACCTGGAAGTCTGGGACACGGGCAATCGCATCCATGAGCTCTTGGTCGGCAACTTCCATTCCGAGCTTTCGCGCCTCCTGAAGAAGGAGGCGCTTTTGGATCAGCTCTTCTACGATAACGCCCCTGAGGTTCAGACCTTTGAGGGTCTCTTGAGTCAGGGC
>Ga0209514_10003943_pt1 | contig 20562 bp, 21 predicted proteins | sample Subgrocontami58m_FD_187452 | JGI IMG/M metagenome (GOLD analysis project Ga0209514, IMG submission 187452) | Subsurface groundwater microbial communities from S. Glens Falls, New York, USA - GMW37 contaminated, 5.8 m (SPAdes) (version 3) | ecosystem: Environmental > Aquatic > Deep subsurface >...
GGCGCGGCAAGCATCCTCCTCACGCACCTGGAGGGAGTCGCCTGGCCGATGTCGCTTGCGCTCTGCCCCGGCGAGCCCGCCTGGCCGAGGTTCCGTCACGACCTGGGGAACTCCGGCTCCGTCCGCTGATGCCCCCTTGACATCCCCGATCGCCGCCGCTATCCTGCGGCTGCTTTATACCTAAAGGATTGGCGCATGGCGGGTTCGGGGCGCGTCGCGCTCGTCACCGGAGGGGGCCGCGGGATCGGCCGCGAGGTCGCCCTTGCCCTCGCGCGCGCCGGATGCGACGTCGCCGTCCTCGCCCGGAGCGAGGCGCAGATCGCGTCCGTCGCCTCCGAGGTCCGCGCGCTGGGCCGACGCGCCGCGGCCGTGCCGTGCGATGTGACGAAGGGGGAGGCCGTCTCCGCCGCCGTCGAGCGGGTCGGCCGCGACCTGGGGCCCGTCGACGTCCTCGTGAACAACGCCGGCGTCGCGAAGAGCGCCCCGTTCCTCCGCACCGACGACGCGCTGTGGGAGGAGATCCTCGCCGTGAACCTCACCGCGCCGTTCCGCTTCGCCCGCGCGGTGGTCGGGGGGATGCTCGAGCGCGGCTGGGGCCGGATCGTGAATGTCGCGAGCATCGCGGGGAAGGTCGGCGCCGCCTACATCGCCGCCTACACCGCCTCCAAGCACGGGCTCGTCGGCCTGACGCGCGCCCTCGCCGTCGAGGTCGCGGCCAAGGGCGTCACCGTGAACGCCGTCTGCCCGGGGTACGTCGACACGGAGATGACCTCCGCAAACGTCGACGTCATGCGCGGCAAGACGGGGCGGAGCGCGGAGGAGATCGTCCGCCTCCTCGCGGAGCAGTCGCCGCAGAAGCGGGTCTTCCGGGCCGAGGAGGTCGCCTCGATCGTCGCCTTCCTCGCCTCCGACGCGGCCGCGGGCGTGAACGGCCAGGCGATCAACCTGTGCGGCGGGGCCGTCTTCTCGTAGGAGCGGGGCATGATCGAGATCGAGGGAGGCGCCGGCCTGTGAGCACGCAAGACGCCGCCACGTACCTGAAGGACGACCACGATGCCACGTACGACCGGGAACGGCTCGCGGTCGGGCTGTGGGTGCGGATCGCGAAGGTCTACTCCCTCGTCCTCCGCGAGATCCGCGAGCGGATCCTCGTCGACTGCACGATCCCGCAGTTCGACGTGATCGCCTCCCTGCTCCGCGCACCCGAGGGAGTGCCGCTCGTGGAGCTGTCGAGGCGCCTGCTCGTGACCGCGGGGAACATCACGGGGATCATCGATCGGATGGAGCGGGACGGCCTCGTGACGCGCGTCCCGGACCCCGAGGACCGCCGAGTCGTGCGCGTGAAGCTCGCTCCGAAGGGGCGCCGCCGCGCGAAGGTCCTCCTCCCGAAGCACTCGAAGAGCATCACCGACATCCTCGCCGTGCTGACCCCGGCGGAGCAGAAGCTCTTCAAGGAGCTTCTGGAAAAGCTGCGCTACCGTTTGTCGCGGGCGGGGGAGACGGCGGAGTAGGAGCCGATGAAAACACCCCAGACGTTCCGGTACGACGAGGCGGAAGGCGTCGGCACGATCACCCTCGATCGTCCCGACAGGCTGAACGCCCTGACGTTCGAGGTCTACGACGAGCTGACGGGGTTCTTCGGGAAGATCGGGAGGGAGGCCGTCCGCGCCATCGTGATCACGGGCGCGGGGCGGGGATTCTGCACCGGCGGCGACGTGAAGGAGATCATCGGCCCGCTCTTCACCTTCACCCCGCGCGAGCGACTCGAGTTCACGCGGATGACCTGCCAGCTCATCCGCAACATCCGGAACGTCCCGAAGCCCGTCGTCGCGGCGCTGAACGGCGTCGTGGCGGGCGCCGGCGCGGCGATCGCACTGGCGAGCGACTTCCGCATCGGGTGCGAGCACGCCCGGATCGGCTTCGTCTTCACGAAGGTCGGCCTCTCGGGCGCCGACATGGGCGCGAGCTTCCTCCTGCCGCGGGTCGTCGGCCTGGGACGCGCGACCGAGATCCTCATGACCGGCGAGTTCGTCACGCCGCAGGACGCCCTCGCCATGGGGCTCTACCACCGCCTCGTGCCCGCCGCCGATGTGGTCCGCGTCGCGCGTGAGCTTGCACTCACGTTCGCGCAGGGGCCCGGCCTCGCGCTCGGGATGACGAAGCAGATGCTCAACCGCGAGCTGTCGATGGACCTCGAGAACGCCCTCGAGGCGGAGGCGCAGGCCCAGGCGCTCTGCATGGAGCACTCCGACTTCCGCGAGGCGCACGAGGCGAACCGAGAGAAGCGGCCGCCGAGGTTCGAATGACTCCGGAAGTCCCCCGCGACCTGCCTTACTTTCTCGGCCCCGAGCACGCTGCGCTCGCAGACGAGGTCCGCCAATTCCGAGAGGCCCAACTCGCCAGCAAGCTGGCCCTGCCAGGAGGCGGCGACGAAGGGGACGTCAACGCCCGCGGCTGCGAGATCGCCCTCGCGCTTGGGAAGGCGGGGCTCCTGCGCTACGTCGCCCCCGAGGCGTACGGAGGGGCGCTCCGCGAGGTCGACGTCCGCTCGCTCTGCGTGATCCGCGAGGGGCTGTCGTACGCCTCCGCGCTTGCCGACTCGATGTTCGCGCTCCAGGGGCTCGGGAGCTACCCGATCACCCTCTCGGGGACGGAGTCGCAGAAGCAGCGGTGGCTGCCGAGGGTGGTCGCGGGGACCGCGATCGCGGCCTTCGCGCTGACGGAGCCGAACGCGGGGAGCGACGTGTCGTCGATGGAGACGCGCGCCGACCGCCGCGCGGACCGCTGGACGATCACGGGGCGGAAGACGTTCATCACGAACGCGGGGATCGCCGACGTCTACTCCGTCTTCGCCCTCACGCAGCCCGATCTCGGGAGCAAGGGGATGAGCGCCTTCGCGATCCCCGCCGACGCGAAGGGGCTCGTCGTCGAGCGGCAGATCGAGTTGCTCGCGCCGCACCCGATGGGCGAAGTCCGCTTCGACGCCTGCGAGGCGACGAGCGAGAACCTGCTCGGCTGGGAGGAGCAGGGGTTCAAGACGGCGATGGCGACGCTCGACGTGTTCCGACCGACCGTCGGCGCGTCCGCCCTGGGGCTCGCGCGGCGTGCCCTCGACGAGGCGGTCTCCTACGCGAAGAAGCGCGTGCAGTTCGGCCGCCCGCTCGCGTCGATGCAGGCGACGCAGTTCGCGCTCGCGGAGATGGCGACCGAGCTCGAGGCCGCGCGGCTCCTGGTCTACCGCGCGGCGTGGGAGAAGGACCACGGCGCGGGGAGGGTCACCTCCGCGAGCTCGATGGCGAAGCTCGCGGCGACGGAGACGGCGCAGCGGGTCGTCGACCGCGCGCTCCAGATCCACGGCGCCGTGGGGCTCGTGAAGGGGCACATCATGGAGCGCCTCTACCGCGACGTGCGGGCGCTGCGCATCTACGAGGGGACGAGCGAGATTCAGAAGACGATCATCGCGAGGGATCTGCTTCAGCCGTGAACATCGTCTCCATCGGCGGCGGCCCAGCCGGCCTCTACTTCTCCATCCTGATGAAGAAGGCCGACCCCTCCCACGAGATCCTCGTGCTGGAGAGGAACCGCCCCGACGACACCTTCGGCTTCGGCGTCGTCTTCAGCGACGCGACGCTGGAGCGGATCGCCGAGGCCGACCGCGCCACGTACGACGAAATCACGCGCAGCTTCGCGCACTGGGACGACATCGACATCCACTTCGGCGGCGAGGTGATCCGCTCCACGGGGCATGGGTTCAGCGGCCTGGAACGGAAACGCCTGCTGCAGATCCTCCAGCGGCGCTGCGAGTCGCTCGGCGTGAAGGTGAAGTACCAGACGGAGGTCGGCGACCTCGCGCCGTACCTGGGCGCCGACCTCGTCCTCGGCGCGGACGGCGTGGCCAGCGCGGTTCGCGCGAAGTACGCGAGCGACTTCCGACCGACGATCGAGTGGGGGAAGACGAAGTTCGTCTGGCTCGGGACGACGTTCCCGTTTCCGGCGTTCACGTTCTACTTCGGTCGAGACGCGAACGGCGGGCTGTGGCGCGTGCACGCCTACCGATACGCGGAAGGGGCCTCGACGTTCATCGTCGAGACGACCGAGGAGGCGTTCAAGGCGGCGGGGATGGTCGTCGAGGACGAGGACCGGACGGTCGCCTTCTGCGAGAGGCTTTTTGCGAAGGAGCTGCAAGGGCACCGCCTGATCAAGAACCGCTCGCTCTGGCGGAACTTCCCGATGATCCGCTGCGAGCGGTGGAGCCGAGGGAACCTCGTCCTGATGGGGGACGCGGTCCACACGGCGCACTTCTCGATTGGCAGTGGGACGAAGCTCGCGATGGAGGACTCCATCGCGCTCCGTGATGCGATCGTCGCCGAGCGCGACCTGCCGCGGGCAATCGCACGGTACGAGGAGGAACGGCAGCGGGAGGTGGCCTCGACCCAGCGCGCGGCGATCGTGAGCCAGCGGTGGTTCGAGGAGACCGAGCGGTACATGGGCCTCGAGCCGGCGCAGTTCGCGATCAGCCTCCTCTCGCGGAGTCTGCGCGTGACGCACGAGGGGCTCACGGTGCGCGACGAGGCCTTCGCGCGGAGGGTCGACGCCTGGGTCGCGGGGAAGGCGTCGGCGCAGGCCGGTGTCGCTGTGGCGCCGACGACGCCTCCGCTCTTCACGCCGTTCCGCGTGCGAGGGTGCCTCCTCGAGAATCGCGTCGTGGTCTCGCCGATGTGCCAGTACCGCGCGGTGGACGGGACGCCGAACGAATGGCACCTCGTGCACCTGGCGAGCCGCGCGATCGGCGGGGCGGGCCTCGTGATGACCGAGATGACAGACATTGCGGCCGACGCGAGGATCAGCCCGGCGTGCACGGGGATGTACAAGGCGGAGCACGTCGCGGCGTGGAGGCGGATCGTCGACTTCGTGCACGCGGAGACGCGGTCGAAGATCGGGATCCAGGTCGGGCACGCGGGGCGGAAGGGGTCGACGCGGGTCGCGTGGGAGGGAATGGACGAGCCGCTCGATGCGGGCAACTGGCCGATCGTGAGCGCCTCGCCGATCCCCTACACGCCGCGGAACCAGGTGCCTCGCGAGATGACGCGCGCGGACATGGACCGCGTGCGCGACGAGTTCGTGCGGGCGACGCGGATGGCGGCGGAGGCTGGGTTCGACTGGCTCGAGCTGCACATGGCGCACGGGTACCTGCTCGCGTGCTTCCTCTCGCCCCTGACGAACGTGCGGAAGGACGAGTACGGTGGAACGCCGGAGAACCGGCGGAGGTATCCCCTCGAGGTGCTGTGCGCTGTGCGGGAGGCGTGGCCGGCGACGCACCCGATCTCGGTGCGGATCAGCGCGGTCGACTGGGCGCCGGGGGGGACGGAGCTGGCGGAGTCCGTGGAGCTGGCGCGCGCGCTCGCGGCGAACGGGTGCGACATCGTGGACGTCTCGGCGGGGCAGACGGTGGCGGACCAGCGGCCGGTCTACGGACGGCAGTTCCAGACGCCGTTCTCGGAGCGGATCCGGATCGAGGCGGGCGTGCCGACGATGACGGTAGGGAACATCTCGTCGTACGCGGACGTGAACACGATCATCGCGGCGGGGCGTGCGGACCTCTGCGTCCTCGCGCGGGCGCACCTCTACGACCCCTACTGGACGCGCCATGCGGCGAGCGAGCTGGGGCATGCGCTCCCCTGGCCCGCGCCGTACTCCTCGATCGACCGCTACACGCCGCGGATGAAGTAGGCTACCGCCAGCGCGTCAGTCATCCGCCTTGTGAGCGCGAAGGAACTGTAGGACCCCTTCCGCCAGCTCAGCGAGCTTGAGAAAGCAGTCTCTCTCCTCTCCATCGAGCTTGTCCAGCGTGCGCCGTAGATCCGAGCGGCATGCCAGCAGGACCTTGCGACGCTTCGGGTCGAGCCTGCCCTTCCGGTCCAGGAACGTACTGACGCAGCCTGCCGTGAAGGTGTCCAACGAGACCAGGTCGACACTTCCACGCTCTTCATAACATCCCTGCGGGAATCCACAGGCGCAATGGTCGCGCCAGAGTTGTCCGAGGTCCTTCAGCGAAAGCATCTCGTGGTCTCCACTGGCCTCCGTTAAACTCTGCGCGAGGCATGGGGCCTTGCGGGCCGTCCTTGGGCAGTATAGGATCCAATCAACGCTCCAAGGAAGGGCGAGGCACGAGATGGGAATCACGTACGTCACAGCGACGGTCAGCGGATCCAAAGGCAAGCATGCCCGTGTGCGCATGCTCGTGGATAGTGGTGCGGGATACTCGCTCCTGCCGCAGCGCGTCTGGAAACGCCTCGGTCTGCGACCCAAGCGGAAGAAGGGGTTCGAACTCGCGGACGGACGGGTCATCGAACGCCAAGTCTCTGATTGTCGATTCAAGCTGGGGAAGGAGGACGCCCCCAGCCCCGTCATCCTCGGTGAGCCCGGAGACGACGAAGCGCTGCTTGGCGTAGTCACGCTCGAGAGCCTTGGCCTCGTCCTGGACCCGTTCGCGCGTCGGTTGATCCCGATGCGCCTACTTCTCTATCGGGCGTTTCGCTGACGATTGCCGCGTCAGCTCCGCGATCGCGGTGAGGTCGGCGTCCGCGTGGCCCGCGTCGGCCGCGGCCTGGTAACGCGCGCGCGTCAGGGCGCCGATGGGGGCCTCGATCCCGAAGCGGGCGCATTCGGCGAGGACGTAGTCGAGGTCCTTCACCATCCAGCGGGTCGCGAAGTTCGTCGCGTAGTCGCGAGAGAGCATCCGCGGGACCGCCGACCGCACGAAGGGACTCCCGCAGGAGCCGTTGGAGAGGACCTCCGCCACCTTCGCGAGGTCGAGGCCGCTCCGCTCGGCGAGGGCGAGACCCTCCGCAAGCGCCGCCGCCTGCGCCGCCCCCACCATGTTGTTGATCAGCTTCATCATCGCCCCCGACCCCGTCGGGCCGCAGTGGAGCTGCGCCTTCGAGGTCGCCGAGAGGACGTCGCGAACCGCCGCGAGGTCCCCTTCGTCCCCTCCGACGAACAGCGTGATCGAGCGCGCTTCGATCGCCGGCCTGCTCCCCGAGATTGGCGCATCGAGCGGGCGCAGGCCGCGGCGGCGGGCCTCCGAGGCCCACTCCGCGATCCACGCAGTCGAGAGCGTGCCCGTCTCCACGACGACCGCGCCGGGCGCGCTCCCCGCGAATGCGCCGTCCACGCCGAGCCACACGGCACGCGAAGCCGCGTCGTCGCCCATGCAGGCGATGACGACCTCGGCTCCGGAGGCCGCCTCCCGGGCCGTCTCCGCGACGCGCGCCCCCGCGATCGCCTCCGCGCGCGACCGCGTGCGGTTCCACACGGCGACGTCGTACCCCGCCGCGACGAGGTTCCGCGCGATGCCGCCTCCCATGATGCCGGTGCCGAGGACCGCGACGCGTTTCATGCCAGACTCCGCGTGATGTACAATGGTCGCGCCATGCTACTGATGACCCCCCTCGACATCAACGGGATGCGCCTCGCGAACCGCCTCGTGCTGACGGCGATGGTCACGCGACTGTCGGGCGAAGATGGCCTCGTCAACGACGACATACGCGAGAGGTACCTCCGCTTCGCGAAGGGGGAGGTCGGCCTCATCGTCGTCGAGGCGATGGCCGTCCACTCCGCCAAGAGCGGCCCGCTCCTGCGGCTGTCCGAGGATCGCTTCGTGCCTGGCCTCCGCGACCTCGCGAAGGCCGTTCATGACTCGTCCCCCTCGAAGATCGTCCCGCAGATCATCCACTTCCTCAAGGTCGCCCGCAGCGGCTGGCGGCAGAAGATCACCGACCTCTCGCGCGACGACATCCGCCTCATCGTCGCCCAGTACGCCGAGGCCGCGGGGCGCGCCCGCGAGTGCGGCTTCGACGGCGTCGAGCTGCACATGGCGCATGCCTACACGCAGTCGAGCTTCCTCTCGCGCCTCAACCTGCGAAAGGACGAGTACGGAGGCCCACTCGAGAACCGCATGCGCCTGATGGGAGAGACCGTCCTCGCCGTCCGCGCGCGGATCGGCCGCGACTTCCCGCTCGGCGTCCGCTTCGACGCGGAGGAGTGCGTGAAGGGGGGGTACACCGTCGTCGAGAGCCGCGAGATGGCATTGCGAATGGCCCAGCTCGGTGTCGACTACGTCTCCCTCTCCGCGGGAGGGAAGTTCGAGGACGCCGTCCACAAGCCCGGCGAGCCGCTCTACCCGTATACGGGCTATAGCGGCGATCGATGCATGCCGAGCGCGCAGTACCCAGACGGAGCGAACCTGTACATGGCCGAGGGCGTCAAGCGGCACCTCGTCGAGCGCGGGTTCGCGACGCCCGTCGTCGCGACGGGGAAGATTGGCACCTCGGCCCTCGCCGAGGAGGTCCTCCAGGGCGGACAGGCGGACCTCATCGGGATGGCGCGGGCGCTGCTCGCCGACCCCGACATGCCGAAGAAGATTCGCGAAGGGCGCGAGCGAGCGGTCGTCCGCTGCGTCTACGGGAACGTCTGCAAGAACCTCGACGAAAACTTCCGCAAGGTGACCTGCTTCCTCTGGCCAAAGGGAAGGCTGCAGGCGCCCGAGAGCGCGGACCGCGAGCCGCCGCGCTGGCCCGAGGGAGGCGCACAACTCGTCGCGGAGCCCGCACACGGGCGCGTGACGCTGCGGTGGCGCGCCGCGAGCGACAATGAGGAGGTTTACGGCTACGAGGTGTTCCGCGCGGAAGGGGAGGGCACCTTCGCGCACCTCGCAACGTCGCGCGGGGCGATGACGAGCTTGATCGATGCGAGCGTCGTGGGCGGGCGGGCATACCGGTACCGGCTCGTCGCGTTCGACCTCGGTGGGAATCGATCGGTGCAGTCTGACGTCGCTGCCTGCGCCGTGCCGATGGCGGTGGCGATGGCGCCCTGACGGTCGCCATTCCACGGCAGCCTGACGGCTGCCTCCCCACGGCGCCCTGACGGGCGCCTCTCCAAAGGGCCGCGTTACTCCGGCGCGCTCCTCCCGTCCCACGCCTGCCAGTCCTCGGGCTTCTTCAGCTCGTCGCGCCCCGTGATCCGCCGCAGCGCGTCGACCGCCTCGTACTGCGTCTTCCGCGCCTCCAGGTGCCCCAGGAGCCGCTTCGCATCCGCCACATCGCGCGAGTACCCGAGGGCGCGAATCGCCTCTCCCCTCGAGAGCCCCTCCGCTTCGCCCCCGTCGACCACCGCGCGGACCCGCGCCAGCGTCGCCTCGTCGCCGTACGCGACGAGGAGCGGGCGGAGGCGGTCGTCGTCGCTCCCCTGCGCCGCCTTCCGGACCCAGTCGCGCGTCAGCTCGGTCGGCTGTGCGAGCGTTGCGAGCGTCTCGGGCGCGCTCGTCCCGCCGCCGCCGAGGGCCTCCTCCAGCCACTTGTCCTCCATGAGGCGCCGCGGGTCGAGCAGCTCCACGAGCCTCGACTCGAACCCGTCGGGCCCCGCCGCGCGGAGCTTCTCGCCCGCGCCCTTCTCCTCCAGCTTCCCCTTCCAGGTCGCGCGGAACGCCTCGGGGTCCTCCTCCGTCTCCTCTCCGTGCCGTTTCCGCCGCTTGAACCGCCACGCCTCGTCCTGCGCCTTCAGCAGCACCTGCAGCGCGGGCGAGGCCGCATCCGTCGACAGCCCCCTCGCCGCCTTCTCGCGCGCCGACGGGTAGCGCAGCAGGAGGACGACGTCGCGCAACACGTCGGGTCGATGGAGCCGCACGAGCGCCTCGATCGCGCGGCCCTGCAGCGTCGGAGTCGCGAACGTCGGCGCGAGGCGCGCAAGGGCCGCCGCCGCCGCGTCGCGATCCGCCTCCTCCACAATGCCGAGCTTGTCGAGCGCCTTCCCCTGCAGGATGGGGTCGTCTCCGTCGGAGGCCGCCTTCTCCCACCGGGCGACGCTCCCCTCGTAGCGGTCCGCGCTCCCGGTGTCGCCCCCCTCGATCCGCCCCTCGAGCCAGGCGGCGATCTCGGGATTCTTCCAGCGCTGGAGGACCCTCGTGGCTGCCTCCGCATCCGAGTGGCGGAGGTCGTCCATCGCGACCTCGAGGAGCTTCGCGACGACTTCGCGGTCCTGCGCGAAGCGGTCAATCCCGCTCTCCCGCATCGTGTCGAGGCGGGTCAGGGTCGCGAAGGCCCCGAGCGCCGCGAGGACGGCCTCCTTCTCGCCCGTCGCGGCCGTCCGCCGGACCGCGCTCGGGTCGCTGACCGAGGCGACGTCGACCTTCTCCCCTCGGTTCACCTTCTCGAGCATCGAGAGAACCTGTCTCGCGCGCGAAATACCGCGCTGCATCCGGATCCACCGGCGGAGCGACCGGTCGTGCGCCTCGCGGACCTCCGCAAGAAGCGCGTTGGCCTTGGCGATCGCCTCCTCCGCCCGCCTCCATGGTGTGGGCGGGGAAGCCCTTCGAGGCGGGGTCGAACTCGTGGATGGCGAGGGAGTCGATCTTCCCCTCCCAGTCGCGGAGGGCGCGCATCGAGGGGAGGAGGTCGAGATTCACCTCATCGGAGCCGTACGCCTGAAGCTCCTCGAGCGCGGGGGAGAGGCCCCGCTTCATGAGCGCCTCCGGAACCGTGTCATCCTTCCACTGTCGTTCGCCGGGGCACCAGAAGATCCGCGACCAGCCGGGCTCGCGGACCGACATCGCGCCGCCACCGATCTCCACGCCCGCCGTGCCGAGGTCGCGGACCTCGGGGACCCAGACCGAGGCGATGCCGGCCGGCGCGTCGCCGCCCTCGGGGACGCCGGCGTTTCGTGGCGCGCGCCTCTTCAGACGGAGCGGGTACGGGCGGTCGGCGTCGGGGCCCTTCGTGAGGATGACCTCGCCGGTCGAGGTGACGATCCGCAGCTTGTCGGGCGGAACGCCGCCGGAGCCCCAGTCGACGTCCTTGCGGCACCAGCGGGCGTCGGAGTCCCACTCGCCCGGGGAGCAGGCGATGGCGAAGTCCTCGAGCGCGAGGAACCGCTCGACGTGCGGGCCCCACGCGCAGGGGTCGTCGGCGAAGAGGGCCTGGAGGATCTCGGCCGCCGCGGCGAGGTGGTGGAAGTCGCCGGCGTCGTACATGTGGACGTAGGCGCGCGCGAACATCTCGGCGTCGTCGGGGCCTTTCGTCAGCCGCGCCGCGGCATCCCAGGCGCGCGCGGCGAGCTTCCGCGTCGCGAGGAGCTGCCCGCCGCGAAGGGAGGGGACCTCGGCCTCGATCCGCTTCGCGAGGTCGACGAGCGCCGCGGAGTCGCTCCCGTGCTCGAGGCCGGCGAGCTCTGTCGCGAGCGGCTTCACAGTCTCGGCGAGCGGCGGGTCGCCTCTCTCCCCTCGGTCCCACGCCTCGCGGCGGTGCGCCAGCTCCTCGAGGAGAGCGGGGTCGTCGATGCCGCTGAACGTGCGACGACGCTGCCACGCCTCGCGGACGGTGCCTGAGGCGTCGACGAGCCACTCGGCGTAGGTCGCGAGCCCCCGAGGCGTGCGGACGACGACGGACCCCTCGGGCGCGGTCTCGCGCGTGCCTGGGATGCAGCGGCCGTCGCGGAGGAAGAGGCCGTCCGGCGGGGCGGCGGGGGAGGGCGCCTCCTGTTTCGGCGGCGTTTCGGCGCCGATCGTGTCGTCCCGCCGGAGAGAGGCGACGTCGGCCTTGGGAAAAGTGAGCTTGCCGAACCCGACGTCGATGGTGACGGAGGCGTCGTCCTCGGCGACGATCTTCCCCTCGAAGCTGCTGCCGGTCTTGAGGCGCAGCTCGTCGGCGGCGGCGGTGGCGGCGAGGAGAACGAGGCAGAGTCGGAATGCGACGCGGCCCATGCAGTCACCTCTCGAGATGGGCGGAGGGGGGTGGGGGAGGCGATCTCCGCCGGTGGAAGTCACGGGAAGTCTACCACACGACGAGGCTCGCATGTCCAGCTTGACGCGGAGGGCCGGCAGGGGGATCCTGCGGCTCTTCTGAGGAGGGTGCGATGGGCGAGCCGGTGAAGATCGAGGTGGAGCGCCGCGGCGGGAGGGCGTACGCGGGGTCGGGGGCGAGGTGGGAGTCGATCGTCGGCTACAGCCGCGCGGTGCGGGTCGGCGGGGTGATCGCGGTCACGGGGACGGTGGGGCTCATGCCCGACGGAAGCTACCCGTTGGGCGCGGAGGCGCAGGCGCGCCGCGCGCTCGAGATCGTCGTCGCGGCGATTGAGGCGCTGGGCGGGGCGCGGACGGACGTGGTGCGGACGCGGATCTTCGTGACGGACATTTCGCGCTGGGAGGAGATCGGCCGCGCGCACGGGGCGGTGTTCGGCGACGTGCGGCCCGCGACGACGATGGTCGAGGTGCGGCGCCTGATCGACGACCGCGCGCTCGTGGAGATCGAGGCGGACGCGATCGTCGGCTGACGGATGAGCGCGGTCCCCTTCGTCCTCCTGAGCCTCGGGCGGATCGCCGGTTCCACATCCTCGGAAGCCGCGCGCCGCGCGCACCATGTGAACCGGACGGCTGCGCGCAATCCCAGGCGCGCCGGGCGGCTGCGGATTCCCCTCTGCCGCCGCGCATGGCCCTCGCCTTGCACGCGATCCGGATCGCCCGCCTGCGGCTCATCACACGGAGGGGGAGAGATGGACGTCGCTGTGGCCCCGAGGAAGCAGCTCGCGAGGCGTCACGTCGCCTTTTTCACGAAGGTCGACTCTGCCAGGGACGTGATCCTCACGGGGGATTTCACGGGCTGGGCAACGGACCGGATCCACCTGAGGCCCACTGCGAACGGCGGCTGGTCGGGGACGCTCGAGCTGGCGCAGGGCGACCACGAGTACCGCCTCATCATCGACGGCAAGTGGAAGGACGACGACCAGAACCTGGTGCGCGTGCCGAACGGTTTCGGCACGCAGAACTGCGTGCTCAAGGTGAAGTAGGAGGGACGGCGATGAACCTGATTCCCTGGCGCGACCCCGACAGGCTCCTGACGAGCCTGCGCGCGGAGATGGACCGGATGTTCGACCGGATCACGACGGACCCGTGGCCCCTTGCGATGGAGGGGACGCGCTCCGCGTGGATCCCGTCGATCGACCTGTCGGAGACGGACAAGGACATCCTGCTGAAGGCGGACGTCCCGGGCGTCGACCCGAAGAACCTGCAGGTGACGGTGAAGGGGAACCTGCTGACGATCACCGGCGAGAAGCGGGAGGCGACGGAGGAGAAGAAGGAGAACTGCCTGCGGGTGGAGCGGCACTTCGGCTCGTTCCGCCGCGAGGTGATGCTGCCGGCGGAGGTGGATCTGGAGAAGCACGCGGGGGCCGCGTCGCGGCAGGTGCCGATCGTGGCGAGGAAGGGCACATAGCCCATGGGGCGAAGTCGCCCCTGCGCGCGGCGGCGGCAGGCCGCCGCGCGCCCCATTCCGGCCGGAAGATGGGGCGGGCTTGGCGGGGGATTCCGCGTCGACTGGGGACTCAGGGACGAGCAAGGAAGGGGCGGGCCCCGCCCTCCGCGGGGGCGGTTGGCTGGTCGATCACGCCTCGTCGGAGTCGCCAGTAAGCCCATGGTGCTTGCGGACGTTCTGAGCCTTCCACCGCAGGCCAGGGCGACCGTTGATGGTGGTGTAGGAGAGCCGCCACTTGCCGCCGGCGTGATCCGCGGGGACCCGCTTGATCTGGATCCGCTGGCGACCGCAGACGGCCTGGATGGCCTGATCGACCTTCGGACGCTCCTCGAGCATGGTCTTGCGGTCGAGCGCCCCGATGTAGTTGAGGTCGATATCGACCGAGAGGCGCGGCACGTCGAAGATGAACAGGTTGAGCGCAGTCCCGCCTTTGAGGACGACGCGGGACTTCAGGAATGGGTGGCTGCGCAGCCCTTCCATCAGCTCGACGAGGCGGAGGACCTTCTCCAAGGCCTCCGGTCGGAACCCCGCCGCAGCCGCCTCTCGAACAAGATCCTCCTCGCTCAGCATCAGGAAACCTCCGCCCAGGTCCGGGAAAGGATCCGCTCAGGGACGACGAGGTTCCAGCCCGCGATGAGCTTCCCCGATTCGCGTCGGGAGTCCAGGTAGCGCGGTTGAGCGGGACCCAGCTCCTTGAGCGCCTGGAGGTGTCGATTCTCCACCATGAGCGGCTCGCGATGCTGCTCCAGGTAGAACCCGACGCGCGCGGCGGTCAGGGCTGTCCCGATCTTCTTCGTGTGGTCGAGGACCGCGTCGAGGTCGAAGTACTCGACCATCTCCAGCGAGCGCCAGACCTCCTCCCAGTCGCCGCACGAATCGGGCGCGTCGAGTACATCGACCAGCGTGCGCTCGAGCGTCGCGACACGCGCGAGACCTCCGGCATGGCGATGTTCGACGGTGCCGCCGCCGAAGGATGGGAGAGAGCGGAGCGCGACCGGTGCCTGCACGGGGACGAATTCAAGATCGCCTAACACGAATCGTCGTTGGCGGGCGCGTGTCAGGTAGTGGAAGCGGCGCCAGACCGAGTACGCCTTGCCGTGGAACTGAAGCGCGGCGTGGTAGGCCACGACGGCGTCCTCGGCGAGCTTGGTGGAGAGGAGATAGGGATCGACCGTGGAGTGTTGGGGCGAGAGGCCTCGCGGGACGGTCGCGTAGAGCCCCCGGCGGACGTGGAGCAGATTCCCGGCCGATACGTGCTGCTTCAGGACGGAGGCACTCGTCAGTCGGCTCCGTTCGCCGGAGCCTGAGTGAACTGAGACGAACTCGTCGTACCGGAACACTGGGTGTCTGGCGAAGAAGTCGACCGGCTTGACTTGCTTGTTCGAGTTCATACAGGCACTTATTCTACCTGCATGCGCGCGACCGTGCAAGTGAGGCTTGCTGAAATGCGCACTAACAGGCATATGTACTGCCTATAGTGATGCGAATCAGCAAGTCGCTACCGAGGCGGCCGAAGTGAGGCGGTGGCCGCCCATGGGCGGGAAGAGGGGTTCGGGGAGCAAGGTGGAATTTGGCGGTGGTGGGGTGGGGAAGACGGAGGTTCGCGGTAATTCTCCGTCGGCGCGGAGGAGGACAACGATCTGCCCGACGTGCCGCCGGCGCACGGGGAGCGGCTGCTGGAGACCATCGTCGAGGAGGGGACCCGTGGATGAGGCCACATCTCGACCCGTCAGTAGCCGAGGACGAATAGCCCCAGGACGTTTGTGTAGTTCCGTTCCACGAAGAAGGATGCGAGCCGCTTCACGACCGCATTGAACGGTCTCGTCGGTCGCCCCTTCCCCTCGCTGTTTTGATGCAGTTCTTGGGGCACGAGGAGGAACAGGTAGTTCGCGTGCTCGCACAGGTGACACTTTCAGAAATCCAGAAAGTCCATGTTGTTGATGGTCGTCTTCCCGCGCTCGACTTCCAGGAGGATCCCGGACGTCCCCACCCTGCGGAAATAGTCCGGTCGGACTGCGCTCGTGTGGTACCCCGCGAACAGCCCCTTCGACTCGTCGGCGAATCCCTGGGCGCGAAGGAAGGGTAGGAGAACCGCCTGGATGCCGGCGCTCGACCGGCCGGGCGAGTTGGCCGCGCGAATCGAGGCCGCGATTGCCGGTTCTTCCATGTGGGCACGCAACGCGACGGCGATCTGTTCGACGGTCTTGAAGTCGAGGCTCTCGCGATGGGGTTCCTGGACAAACGTGTGCACAGCATGAGTACCACCCTGGGCGGCCCCGCCTTGGTTGAGCCGATCATCCTAGATCGCGAGAGTGCGCGTGTCACGATTTTGGGCCTGGCACAGCGATTTCGAAGATTCCTACGTTGTACTGCCAGGCGGCGTGGCCCGTGCGGTCGTCCTCCGCGACGGCGGAGCGCGCCGACTCCCCGAGTGAATCGAGCAGGAGGCCGCCGAATCGTGGTGGAGCGGGTCGCGGGGCGCCTCCGATTCTTCATGCAACGCATCCTGGCAATTCACGAAGCCAGGTGGAAGCTCGTCGGATGACGCCGCCTACGTAAGAACCGGAAGAGCCTCCTTTCAGTTCCGTAGAAGTTGGTGGCCACGACGGAGACCTGGGGGGTGTGCAAGCCCGGGCCGCGGGGGTGGCGACAACAGGGACGGACGGATCGTGCGTAGTTCCGTGCGTAGTGGAATGCCTAGATTCCGCCCGCTCCGGGTGGCTCTCGCGTGGAATCGGCTGACACTCGCTCGGCGGTGCGCGGCGATGCGGAAGTCCCGCTCGCGGGAAGGGAATGCGGGCAGGACAGGGCACTTAGGGTTGGCGAGGGTGACGGGGCTCGAACCCGCAACCTTCGGATCGACAATCCTAACGCCCTCGAACCAAGCGCCAGATCCTAGCGGCACTTGCGGAGAGGGACCAGCTCCGCATGCACCTGCCCCGTCTGACGCTGCCCTCGCATGCCTCCTGGCCCTCTGGCCCGATCTTTCCGGCGATGTCCGCGATGCCCTCGTCCGACTTGCCATGGCGGCGAGGGGCTCGCGCTGATGCGCGCAGCGTCCCAGACGGACCTTGACGGCGGGTTCGTCTCGACGATAGAAGCACCCCAGCGACGATCGTTCCCTCGACTTGGCGCGGAAGCATGACCACCCTTCGAGTACCGCTCCTCAAGAGCGCAGGCCCTGGGATGCCACCCATTCCGGTGGATGGTGAGGTGGTGCCTCTCGACCGAACGAGGCATCTGGCCGCTGCCGCGAAGTGGCGGCCCGTCCTGGCCGCACATGCCGAAGAGGACGCCAAGTGGGACTGGAGCGCACACCTTCAGGAGGCGGACACGAACCAGGCCAAGGGCGTCGGCCAGTACGAGGCGTACGCGCTCGAATGCGAAGGTGAACTGCACGCACTCATGCTGCTGGAGATCGCGGATTGGAAAAGCCGCCAGAGCGGCGATCCGATCGTGTACGTGGAGTACGTCGCGATCGCACCGTGGGACAGGCGCGGCATCCAGAACCCGCCTAGAATCGCCGGCTGCGGTCGTGGTATCATCTCGATGGCGATCCAGCGGAGCAACGAGCTTGGGTACAAGGGGGCGATAGCCCTCCACTCGTTGCCCGGTGCGGTCGGATTCTACGCTCGCCTGCGTCTGAAGGACCTGGGGCCGGACCCGCAGGAAAAGGGGCTCCACTACTTCGAGCTGCTGTAGCGAGGAGGCTGCGATGGCGACCGTGAAGGAATGGCAGGAACGTGGGCTCGAACTTGAGCGCGAGGGCTTCGAGATCACGGTGATCGGGCGGCAGGGGCGCTTGGAGGACGAGCGTGTCCGCGCGATGGTCCGAGGGGCGGCGGCCGTCCGGATCACGATCGACCTCCAGGGCGACAGCCCGAAGGACTCGACCACCGGGATCTCGCCCGATGCGGTGACGGCCCTTTCGAGGGCGATGGCCCAGCTCGTGATGAAGGCCGTTGCGCGTGCGAAGGACGACCACCGCGACTTCATCACGCAAAAGGATGTCGAGGAAGCGGCTCGGAGCTGACCAGCAGCAGGTAGCGCCCTCGCCACGCGCTTCACGATCGACCTGCTGGGAGATCGGCCGCTGGGTGTCGCCCCAGGGATCTCCGTCCAGGTAGCCGCTGTCCGTACAAGCGCCCGCACGGACTCTCGGGAGAGGCCGTGGCCCTCCCTCCAAGCGTTCACAGTGGCATCCTCACCGATCTCGTCAACGAGCACGCCGGGCCGGAGCCAGGCGGGAGCAGCTCGCGGCCTCTGGCCTCATTCGCGCGGTGCTGCACTCCATCGGTTGATGTCCCGCCCGCAAGGTGCGCTTCGCCGACCCCCCCCCGCGCGCATGGGCGACTGCCTCGTCCGAATGTCAAGCCCCAAGCGACGGTCGCCGACGGGCCTGGGCCTCCCGGCCCCTCAAGACGGTATTCGTCTGACGATCGGCACGCAGACCCGGAATTCCGTTCGCGCGGATGATCTGCCGGCACACGGTCCTGCGTGGAGAGACGAGGAATCCGCTTCGGCCGCTTTGACGCTCCTCATCGGCGTCGGTATCACCCACCGTGCCCGCGTCTCCTGTGCGATGCCCAGCGGCGCGCCAGGACCGTGGGGACCTTCGATACGAGCGCGAACGAAATCGGACGAGCGGCGGCAGCACCACCCTCGGAGGGACAGGGTGCGCCCGCAGCGTGAGAAGGAGGCGATCGTTCCCACCAACAGGGACGGACGAATCGTGCGTAGTTCCGTGCGTCGTGGAATGCCTAGATTCCGCCCGCTCCGGGTGGCTCTCGCGTGGAATCGGCCGACACTCGCTCGGCGGTGCGCGGCGATGCGGAAGTCCCGCTCGCGGGAAGGGAATGCGGGCAGGACAGGGCGCTTAGGGTTGGCGAGGGTGACGGGGCTCGAACCCGCAACCTTCGGATCGACAATCTACATGTCGAAATCCGCAAGTCATTGGCCGGTAGTGCAGTGCGTGGGGAACGCGAGGCCGTTCGTACTCCGGTTCGTACCACAGCTCCCCCGGATGCCGTCCTCGCCGCGCTGCTGTCCCTCTGGCCTGACCTTCCCGCCTACGTCCGTGAATCGCTTCTGCGCATGGCTGAGGCCGCGAGAACTCCAAGCCACCGTGAGGAGGGCGAACAGAAGTAGCGTCAAGAGGTCGCTCCTGAATTCCGGAACTGAAGTGGAGGACAAGATGAGCATCTACTTCGACTACCTGGATGCCTTCGAGAACCGGTGGGCCGAGTTCGAGGACTTCCTCGTCTCGCCGCCCGACAAGCCGCAGCCCGCGCCGGAAGCCTGCTGCCGCTGCGGCGGGCCGGTGGAGTGGAAGCCGTGCGCAAACGACGCCCACTCGCTCTACCTGATCAAGTGGGGCGGATTCCCGAAGCCGGTCTGCAGTGGCTGCGAGGAGGGGCTCGCGCCGGAACAGAACGCCCACGAGCGCACGTTCGACGCGGCTCACCAGACGTGGTGCGAGCATCGGGTGGGACACGAGAAGAGGTGATGCAGTCTCCCGGCGGGGGTGGGGGTGTAGGGCTACGGGCGGTCACCCAAGATCTTGGACAGAGCGTCCGAGATTCTGGACGGAGCGGGTGCCTACCGCAGGAGACGCCTGACAGCGTCCTGGACGTCGCGGGCCGAGACGTCAGCGCGCCGGGGATCCACGGTCAGGAAGACCGTCACGGCGCGACGGAGCGGGTCACGGGGGTCGACCGACCCGAGCGAGGCGAGCGCGGCGGCGTCGCGGGCGTCCGCCAGCGGCCTGACGGGGACGGGAGAGGGGTCGTTGATCTTCCCGATCCAGGTTGGGAGTGTAGCGACGCAGATGGCGCAGCGCAGTTCGTTGAGCGGGACGAGCTGGAACGGTCTCCGCCACCGCCCCCAACGGCCCGATGGCTCGCAGACCGACGGGCTTCTCGGCGGCGGCGTCTGACGGCGATCGCCGAGGACGCCGACCGCGTGGTAGGTGAGGTCGGGGCCGTCCTGCCTGCACCACACGGCGCTGATCGCGTGCGGCGACACCCGTCGGTTCAGGCGGCGGGCGATCGCGCTGTGCGGCTTCACGCAGCCGCAGCCCTCGACGGTGCAGCCGTTCTCGCGGTGGGCGCGGACGTAGTGGTCGCAGCCCTGGCAGCGGGTCAGCATGTCGGTCTCCTCGTCGGCATTCTACGGCGCCCCACGATCAGATCTCAAATCGGACGGGACGACCTGGCGTATCCGGAGCGCAGATCAGGCCGCCTATGTCTCGATTCCAGGCAGACGGCGAATCGCCAGCGGCGCTGAGCCGGATCCCCATACGCCGCACTATGCCCAATCCCCTCAGCGCCCCCCGCGCTGTGAGCTCACCTAGCCGCGCAGGACGCGACTTCGCGTTCGGGACGACTGGAAGCCTGGCCGACCCGCGTCAGGCCCTGGCGCGACCGGTTACATGCGCCGTCGGCGGTCGTGGCGACCGAGGACATGGCGGACTCAACCGTGGCGTTGCAGCACGCGGACGCAATGCAGGACTTCTGCCAGACGGTGATTGCCGACCTGCTCGGCGGTGCGCGTGAGAGCGGACAGGACTCCCGCCGCCGTCCAGCGCGGCCGACAACGCCGTGTTCACCTGGACGGCGCCACGACCGACAACGCCCCGTTCACCGCGACGGCGTGGGAAATGGCGCACGGCGTCGTGCGCGAATCCAGCCGCCAATGACAATCCGCCCGCGCCTCCAAGGCCCGCGTCCGGGGGCCTGCCGCATGGTCTCCCGTCAAGCGAAGGAGAACGCCATGCAGAGCCTCTACCGAGCCGAGCCGCCCCTGACGTCTGAGCAGGAGCGAGACTTGTCCGCACGCGCCAAGCAAGGCGACAAGGCCGCTGCCGAGCACATGATCGCGGCGGTCACGCCGTTGATTCACAGCTTGGCGTGCCGGACCGGCGTGTTCGGCGCGGGCTTCGACGACCTCGTGCAGGAGGCCACCGTCGCCGCGTGGAAGGCCATCCGGAACTTCGACCCGAGCAAGGGCTCCTGGCCTGGATGGGTCGTGAAGCACTCCTTCCACGCCATCGGCCACGCGCTGGCGGACGTGCCCCTGACCGACCCGCTGGCGGACGCGCCCGCGCCCGAAGTCGACGCGGACTTCGTCGCGGAGAACGAGCAGGCAGGCGCGGCGCTCAGGACGGCCTTGCGTCTTGTCCTTGGCGCGGAGGATGCCGAGCTGGTGTACGTGCGAGCCGTCGAGGGGCTCACCGAAACGCAGGCCGCCCGCAGGTTGCACC
>Ga0209514_10003947_pt1 | contig 20541 bp, 8 predicted proteins | sample Subgrocontami58m_FD_187452 | JGI IMG/M metagenome (GOLD analysis project Ga0209514, IMG submission 187452) | Subsurface groundwater microbial communities from S. Glens Falls, New York, USA - GMW37 contaminated, 5.8 m (SPAdes) (version 3) | ecosystem: Environmental > Aquatic > Deep subsurface >...
CGAGCCCGGGGGGTAGGGGAATCGCACAAACGGTCTGGCTCGTCTTGTATTCTTTCCAGCCCGAGCCCGCCAGGTAACCCCGGACGACGCATTCGATGGCGAGGGGGGCGGCCTTCTTGACGACCATGCTCCGCCGCGCCAGGAGGGCGCCGAATGCACGGAGGCGTTCGGGCAGCGGTTCATCGGACTTGGCCAGGAGATGGTTGGGCATCAGGCTCTCGAATTGGTTGAACCAGAAGTGGGACAATTGAGTAAGCACCTCGCCTTTGCGCGGAATGCCGTTGGGCATGATGCAGTCGAAGGCGGAGATGCGGTCGGTGGCCACCAACAAGAGGGCGTCTCCGAGATCGAAAATCTCGCGGACCTTACCGCTCTTGATTTTGGGTATGCCGGGTAACTCGATGTGCAGCACAGGTTCGTTTGCCATGCGGACAGTATGCACGTCTCGGACGACCGTTCAAGACCCGATCGCGCAGGGTTGGGCTGGCGGCTTGTTGCGCCTTCGGCGCGGAGGTTGCTGTGCGCCAAAGGGGTCACACGCTCCAGCCCGGCGATGCTTCAGGAACACGGTCACACAATATATTCCACGGCGTCGGGTCACACCCTCATCCATCACCATCACGTTTTCCAGGGACGTGCCTACGCGCTCCCTGGAGAGAGGGGACTGGGTGAGGGCACCCTCTCCGCAGGCGGGCAGCGCACGCGTTCCGACGTCCAAGACGGCGCGGTGGGGACGCCCGCCTGTGTAATCTGCTGCGGCAGCGCCGCCCATTGCTCTGGGTGTGACCGTTAACACGCCGTTCTTTGTGCTTGCATAGATCCCGATGATCGCTACCATGTTCGGCGCATGAACTGTCAAACGCAACCGATTTCGATCGGGGGTGTGGACCTTCCCCCAGTTCTTCTTCCATGGATCGAGCTTCTCGCCGAGAACGCCGCCGACTTCTGAGCCGCCCAGCGGCTCGCTCAAGGCTGGTGCTTTGGCCCTCAACGGGACGACATCCAGAAGTTCCATCCCTGTCTTGTCCCGTGTGCCGACCCAGCCAAAAAGGAGACAGGGAGACGAGAACTCTCGTCTGTAAACTCGACCGCCCGCTGCCCAAAACTGAGTTAGCGACTGCAATCGACGGCGAGGTAGGTCCGGAGGAACAAGCAATGCTTCCTTAACTGCAAAGCGTCGAAAGCAAATTACCAATAGTGATTATGAACCCGTCCAAGATATTCTTTGGATGCCTGCTGGCGCTGGGATGCGGCAACAACTGGCCAGCTTCGCTTCAGGCGCATATGCTGGTCAATGAGGACCGCATCTATAATTCTACCCTGGCCCTGTCATCGGGTTTTGGCCAGTTTACCCGTTTTGACGACCCCTACTCCTACCTTGGCGGTTGGGTCCATCGGCCATCCACCTGGTGTTTTATGAGCGATCTCTGGGTTTCCATTCAACGCGAGCAGGATGGCAAATACTGGACCGGATCGGTCTGGGTTGCGCCAAGCGGTAACACATACGAGGATCTTCCCCGCCTCCAAACCGTCCATCCCAATTGGCTGTCAATCGTGAATGATACAGATTGGCATCTCGCTGCGCCGGCCCCTAAAGATGCCGATTTGCCGGAGAGCGCCTATTGGATTTATGTCTTTTCAGAGTGGGCGGGCTCATTTTGCGAATGTTCTCTTGGCATGCTGGAAATGGCGGGTGCCCGGGTTCATGTGGACCGCACGCCGCCCAAGGTGGAGATTACCTGGCCGGAGAACCGCGCCGTGCTGACCGAAATGCCCCGTGCGCTTGGCACCACCTGGGACGAGACTAGCGACGTTTATTATATCGAGGCCAGCCTGCAACGCCGGAGTGACAACAAATATTGGTCCGACGGTCAAATGTCGCACAATCTCTACGGCAGCCCGGTCCAAACCAACGGGTGGGTGGACGGCGGATACCAGATGATTATTAGATTCGATCCGAGGAATTGGATTGACCCGTTCGAGTCCCCATATCGGCCCCAGGTCACCGCCCTCTGGACAAACAGCACCTTGCCCTCCTTTACCGCTCTAGGAGAGGGGGTTTATACCTATCGCGTCCGGGCCGCGGACCGCGCCGCCAACACGGGGGAAAAGACCATCACCTTCACCATCGACCGCACCCCCCCGGCCCCCCCAACCATCAGCTTCCCAGCAAACCAATCGACAATCCCGATCTTGAGTAACATTGCCGGCACCGCCGTGGATAATCTCAACGGGGGCGGGATTGGACACGTTACCTTCATCCTCCAACGCGTCAGCGACCGTTCTTTCTGGGATGGCGCCGCATGGAAGCCCTCCACCCTCTATTCCACGCCGCCACAATTGGAAACCACGGGTGTCTGGCTCCCCAGTCCGCCCGGCCGGGCGCCTCAAATCGGTTGGGGCTTGGCCACCAACCTGCCCTTTGGCAGCGACCTCCTTAATGGCGAATACAACGTCAGGGCCCGAGCCTGGGATAAGGCGGGCAATTCGACTTGGGGAAACGCCGTCAACTTCTGGGTGAACCGCAATATTCCCACCCTATCCTTGTACGGGCTCACTAATGGCCAGAGCTGCTCGACGCTCTTTCCCTCCTTGTCAGGCTTCGCCAACGTCACCGCGGGATTGAGCGTGAGCGAGGTTTTCCTTTACTTGACCTACCATTGGGAAGCCGAGCAGGGCATAACCAGCGCGGATTGGACCGGTTCGGAATGGTGGGACCGGCATAACGTCGTCCTGCCCACGACGGTCAGCGGCAACCGCTGGTATTACACCGGCGCGTTGCCCGAAGGGGACCAACTGTTCGAAGGCGAATATTCCGTGTTGGCGTACGTGAAAGATAGCGCCGGAAGTTCCAATTGGATTTACAGCACGGTTTATGTCGACCGCACGCCTCCGCCGGCGCCAACGTTCACCAACCCCACCCATGTCGCCGTTGTCAACCAGTTACCGTTCATTGAAGGCGACACACAAGACAACCTGGGCGGCAGCGGTATCGAACGGGTCCATCTGGTCCTTGGACAGCTGCGCTGGCAGACGATCGACTGGGAAGCCTTCCAGATCTATGTCTGCTGGAACGGTACCAACTGGCAAGATTCGGAAGCAATACTCGGCAGTGTCGTGTCCCACACCAACTGGGCTTGCGTCAGTCCATTGCCGACGGGCACCAACCTTCTCGGTGGGGTCTATATGCTCCGGGCCACCGCAGTGGACCACGCCGGCAATTTGGGCCCGCCTGCCCTCTGCGAGTTCACAATAGACATGACCAGTCCCACCCTCAACGTGACGTGGCCAAGCAACCAGACCGAGACGGTCGATTTGCCGTCTTATTATGTCCGAGGAATGGCCAGCGATGATAATGGCGGCAGCGGGCTCAGTCACCAGACGTTGAGTTTGTGTCGTGATAGCGACCGCCATTTCTGGACCGGGACCGGCTGGAGCAGCAACCTCGCGGACTGGCGTGTTAGCGAGTTGTCCGATAGTTGGACCAACTCGGTTCCGCTGCCCGCCGGCCCGGATTTGCCGCTCGGTGATTATACGCTCACGGCCGAGGCTTATGATCTGGCCGGGAACTCGACCAACCAAGTCATCCATTTCAAGGTCATTCCACGCAATCCAGCGCCCAGCTTGACCCGCCTGGAGCCGGCGGTGGCTTTTGCAGGCGATCCGTCGATGCTGGTCTGTGTCTGGGGCACAGATCTTGTTCCCGGAGCGCGCGTGCTGTTGAACGAATCCTGGATGCCTCTGCAAGGGGGCACTACCAATTATATACTGGGCTACCTCGACAAGGTGTATTTGGAGCGGGCAGGCAGCCATCGGTTCACCCTCTGGAACCCGGACCCCGGCGGCGGTTGGTCCGATACATTCAATTTCCAGGTCTTGCCGCGTCCTGTGGTAGCTAATGATGATTTTGCCGCCGCTCCGGCGTTGGGCGGTTATTTCGTTCAGACCACCGGCAATAATGCCGGCGCGTCGGCCGAACTCATGGAGCCCATACTGGTGGACCGCCACACTGGCGGTCGCTCGGTCTGGTGGACCTGGACCGCGCCGGACTTTGCCGACGTCACCATCCGCACTGCCGGCAGCGCCTTCGACACCTTGCTGGCGGTCTTTACAGGGCCGTCCTTGGCAAACCTGGCCCGGGTGGCGAGCAACAATGATCGCGGGGGCGCGATGGACCCCACCAGCGAGGTCACTTTTCTCGCGGAGGCAGGCGTGGAATATCACATCGCCGTCGATGGCGTGCAGGGGGAATTTGGCGATATAGCGCTGGTCATCGACCAGGTCCTTTCCTCCGATCCGCCTCGGCTCCTGGAAATTCAGCCGGCTTCTGGAGTGGTCGGAAGTCCGGGTTTCACCCTCCATGCCCTGGGCGGCAATTTCAATCCCAACGCCGTCATTCGCTGGAACAGCGCCACTTTGCCCACCACTTTTGTCAACGGACGGGAATTGACTGCGGCGATCAGGGCGGAACAATTGGGCGCGTCGGGAACGGCGCGCATTGAGGTGTTCATTCCGTTTGCGGGCGGCAGCGCTACCAACCTGATCGGTCGGTATTCATCCACCCTGGTCTTCACCATCTATCCGGCGCCCATCATCACTTCCGTGAACTTGACGTCCGTCCCGGCCGGCAGTGATGCTTTTCTGCTCATCGTTGAAGGGCGGAATTTTGAAAATGGCGCGGTCGTTCGCTGGGGAGGCGTTCCTCAGCCGACAACACACCTGGGCAGCAACCGGTTGGCGATTGTTGTTTTGCCGTCGTTAATCGCCGCCACCAGCGCCGTCACCCTATCGGTGGCCAATCCGACCAGTGGCGGGGCATCCCTCAACTCCAGCTTCACGGTTTCGGAAAACCCACCTCACGATGAATTGTTGTTGGAGATTGAACCCGCGATTAGCTGGCCCGCCGGCCTGTCCGCAGGCTTTATTTTGGAGGAAGCTGATTCTTTGAGCAGCCAGTGGTCGCCCGTGGGCGTGGCCCCGGCCCAATTTGGGGACCGCAATGTCTTTTTGCTGGATCCGGTCCACGCCAGAAGATTCTATCGTTTGCACAAACCATGATCCGCCGCCGTAAAAGGGTCGTCGAACATGGCTCTTTCCGCTTGTGCTATCCTCGCAAAACCTCCGGAATTCCGCTTGACACCCTCCGAGGCTGGCATAAGGTCGGCAAAGATGAACGTGCCGAAAAAGAAGTTCTCAATCTTCCGCGCCACGTCTGACGGCAATCTCCGTTGAACACCGTCATGGAGAACCGAAAGCTGCACATCATGGAACGCGGCGAGTTGGATCGGTTGATCCGCCTGCTGCGCGAGGAATCTTACACGGTGATCGGCCCGCGCGTCCACGAAGGGGCGCTGGTCTATGACGAAATCGCGTCTCTGAGCGACCTGCCCGTCGGCTGCTCAGACCAGCAGGCGGCCGGGCGCTATTCCATTGCCCCAGATGGGCATCAGCAGTGCTTCCGTTACGTTCCCGGCGCCGACTCATGGAAGCGGTTCCTCTTTCCGCCCAAACTGCGCATCTTCGCCGGGCTGCGGGAGGGCGGGAACGACCAGGCTCCGCAGCAATGCGTGCGCCTCAAGGATCCTCCCCGCTACGCGTTGTTGGGGGCGCGCGCCTGCGAGCTGGCAGCCATCGCCATCCAGGACAAGATCTTGACTTCGGAGATCGCTGATCCCTACTACCAGATGGCGCGCAAACAGGCGTTCATTGTCGCGGTGAACTGCGCGGAGCCAGGTGGAACGTGCTTCTGCGCCTCGATGGGCACCGGTCCCCGCTGCCAGCGGGGCTTCGACCTGTGCTTGACGGAGTTGAACGGGGAATTCTCGGTGGAGGTGGGAAGCGAGAAGGGTGCTTCCGTGTTTGCCAGGCTGGCGTCGCGGCCAGCCACCGCGCCCGAGCGCCGGCTCCACGAACTTGTTCTGGAACGGTCTCGGGAACACATGGGGCGCCAGATGGACACTGCCGGGCTGCCGGACTTGCTCTCGCGCAGTTTGGACAGCCCGCGCTGGAAGCAAATCGCCAAACGCTGCCTTGCTTGCGCCAGTTGCACCTCGGTGTGTCCCACCTGCTTCTGCTGCAACGTGCATGATTCTTCCGATCTGTCGCGGCGCAAGGCCGAGCGTTGGCGCTTATGGGGATCGTGTTTCACGCTCGAATTCAGCTACCTGGGATCGCACACGGTGCGCACGGAGGGCTTCTCACGCTACCGGCAATGGATGACCCACAAGCTCTCCTATTGGCACGAGCAGTTCGGGATGTCCGGCTGTGTCGGCTGCGGGCGATGTATCACCTGGTGTCCGGTGGGTATCGACATCACCGCTGAAGCCGCCGCCTTTCGTCAGGACGCGGCCCGGCAGGCGGGCAATAGTTCCACCAATGACTGAATGGAGATGGCATGACACCCGTGAAGGATCGGTCCGAGATCATTTGCTACGAGGCGCGAGCGATGGTGCCGACTGCGGCAACGATTGTGGAAATCAAGGAGGAGAGTTCGAATACGCGCACCTACTACCTCCAAATTGATGATCCGGACCTGCGGAGTCGCTACCGTTTCCAGCCAGGCCAGTTCAACATGGTCTATGTGTTTGGGGTTGGAGAAGCCGCGATTTCGATCAGCAGCGACCCTGCGACGCCGGAGCGGATGGCGCATACCATCCGGCACGTGGGCAGCGTGACTCGCGCCATCGCCACGATGCGGGTGGGCGATAAATTGGGCGTGCGCGGTCCGTTTGGCAACGGCTGGCCGATCAAGGAATGCAGGAACCGCGACGTCGTGATGGTCGCGGGGGGAATTGGGCTCGCGCCCTTGCGACCCTTGATTTACTCGTTGCTGGCCAACCGCGAGCAGTACGGGCGCCTTGTGCTGATGTACGGCGGACGTTCGCCAGCGGACCTGCTCTTTCGCGACGAGTTGAACCTCTGGCGGGACGAGGGCAAGCTCGACACCCTCGTCTCGGTGGATTACTCGATCGAGGAGTGGCATGGGCCGGTGGGCGTGGTGACTGACCTGATCAAGCGCTTGCGGCTGCGGCCGGACCGGACATCGGTGATGGTGTGCGGCCCGCGCGTGATGAACCGTTACGTGACCTGGCAGATTCTGCGGCTGCGCGTGCCGGCGGACCAACTCTTCGTGAGCCTGGAGCGCAATATGCGCTGCGGCGTGGGCCGTTGCGGCCATTGCCAATACGGCCCGAAGTTTGTCTGCAAGGACGGTCCGGTCTTCGCCTATCAGAGCATCCAGAACATTTTCGGGAAGGAGGAGATTTGATCATGAGCGCAAAACCCCCGCCGCAGACTCGGCCCAAACTGGCCGTTTACAAGTTCAGTTCGTGCGACGGCTGCCAGTTGCAGTTGCTGGAGCTGGAGGACGAGTTGCTGGAACTGGCCGGCGAAATCGAGATCGCCTACTTCCTGGAGGCGCGCCGGCAGGTGCTGCCCGGCCCGTATGATGTCGGGCTGGTGGAAGGCTCGATCTCCACACCCGCCGAGGAGAAGTTGATCCGCCAGGCCCGCAAAGACTGCAAGGTGCTGGTCGCGATCGGCGCCTGTGCGACCTCCGGCGGCATCCAGGCGCTGCGCAACTGGGCTGACGTGGGCGAATTCACCGCCTGCGTCTATGCTCATCCTGAGTACATCTCCACGCTGGATGTGGCGTCGCCAGTCGCCGGTTACGTCTATGTGGACTTCGAACTGCGCGGTTGCCCTGTGAACAAACATCAGTTGGTCGAAGTGCTGAGCGCCCTGCTCATTGGTCGCCGACCGCAGATTCCCACTTATAGCGTGTGCCTGGAGTGCAAACGCGAGGGGACACCCTGCGTGATGGTGTCGCGGAAGACGCCTTGTCTGGGGCCGATCACCCAGGCCGGTTGCGGCGCGATTTGTCCCAAGTTCCACCGCGGTTGCTACGGCTGCTTCGGCCCTATGGAGACACCCAACATCACGTCCCTGTGCGGTTACTTCGAGGAGCAATTTGGCATGAGCAAGCCGGAGGTGGTGCGGCTGCTCCGGGGATTCAACGGTTACCTGGAACCCTTTAAGACCGCGAGCGACGACTATGAACAAAGCCATGAATCCTCAAATGCGCGTCATTGATGTCCATGGCCTGGCTCGGGTGGAGGGGGAAGGTTCGCTGCGCCTCCAGCTTGAAGGCGACCGCGTGGTGAAAGCTCAGTTCGGGATCTTCGAGCCGCCCCGGTTCTACGAGGCCTTTCTCAGGGGGCGCGCCTATGCCGAAGTGCCCGACATCACGGCCCGGATTTGCGGCATCTGCCCGGTGGCCTATCAAATGAGCGCCTGCCACGCGATCGAGATGGCGTTCGGGATCACGGTCGGCGGCCAGCTCCGCGCGTTGCGGCGGTTGATGTATTGCGGCGAGTGGATTGAGTCCCATGTACTGCACATGTTCTTGCTGCACCTGCCGGATTTTCTCGGCTACGAATCGGCTATCAGCATGGCCGCGGATCACCGGGACACGGTCGTCGCCGCCTTGCAGTTGAAGAAGGCGGGCAACGAAATCGTGCGCGTGCTCGGCGGGCGCGAAGTGCATCCCATCAACGTGCGCGTTGGCGGCTTCTATCGCGTGCCCACTCGCGGCGAATTGGAAGGCGTGGCCGAAATGCTGCAAGCGGCCCGCCCGTTTGCGTTGCAGGCGCTGAAATTCCTGGCGACCCTGGAATACCCGGACCTGGAGATGGATTATGACTGCGTCGCGCTGCGGCACTCGGACGAAGTGGCGCTTAACGAAGGTCATCTGACCACCAGCCGGGGACTCGATGTGCCCATCAACCAGTTCTTCGACTACTTCGAGGAGAGCCACGAGCCGCACTCCAACGCGCTGCATGGCCGGCTTAAAGGCGGCGGGACCTATCTTGTGGGACCGCTGGCGCGACTGAACATCAACTGGGACCTTTACCCGCAGTACATTAAGGACCTGGCCACGGAAATCGGATTTGCGATTCCGTGCCGCAACCAATTTAAGAGCCTCCTGGCACGGGGCTTTGAAACGCTTTATGCCCTGGATCATGCCCTCGAGCTCATCCGGCACTACGAGCGTCCGGACGTGCCGGCGGTGGAAGTGAGACCCCGCGCCGGCGTTGGGCACGGATGCACCGAGGCGCCGCGCGGGATTCTGTATCACCGCTATGAAATCGGCACGGACGGCTTGGTGCGTTCCGCCTCCATCGTCCCGCCAACCGCCCAGAACCAGCCGCAGATCGAAGCGGACCTGGCGGCGTTTGCCCCCAAGGTGATGCACCTGGCGCAGGACGAAATGACACGGCGTTGCGAGCAATTGATTCGCAACTACGATCCCTGCATTTCCTGCGCCACGCACTTCCTGCGCGTGACTCTCGAACGCAAGTAGCACGGACGCCCTGCCGTCGGGTTTCGATTCGCTATTGGCATGAAACGGATACGGATTGTCGGTTGCGGCGCGCGCGACCGGGGCGACGACGAGGCCGGTATGCTGGCGGCGGCGGCCTTACGCGAACTCCTTCCGGCCCACATTCAGGTCATTCAGAACACGGCTGGCGGCGCGCACCTTGTGGACTGGTGCCACGAGGTGGACGAGCTCGTCTTGATTGACGCCGCCCTCGCGACAGCGCGATTCCCGGTTGGAGCCTCTCTGCGCATCTCGTATCCGGGCGAACGCCACTTGCTGGCCGCAGCTCGGATCCCCTGCACGCATGCGCTTTCCCTGGCTGACGCGTTGCGCCTGGCCGAGACGCTCGGCCAACTGCCTGGAGAAGTGATTTTGTTTCTCTTGGCGGGAGATCAGTTCGAACCGGGGACAACCCTCTCGGACGCTCTGCGACAGCCGCTGGCCAACCTGGTGGCGAGAATCCAGCAGGAAGTCGCGCCATAGGGAGCGCGGAGAAGACGGGAAATGGTCTTTTCCTCTGCGAACTCCGCGCCTCCACGCGAGGAATAGTGATCCGCAGGTCGCTCAGCCCACGCAGGAGAGCTGGTGGCGGGCCGCAATTCAAGGCATTCACCTCGATCCGCAGTATCATCGGCCAACGGATGACCGATTAGCGATGACTGATGACTTGGCGCTACTGTGGCGCCGGGGCGCAACCGGCCTCCGCCAGGACGGCCTCGAGGGCCTTCGCCGCTGTGGGTAGAACGGGGGCCAACTTTTCCATACGTTCATGCAGGAGCCACACGAGCTTGCTCGCCCCGCAAAGGACCAACCGTTGGTACCACCGAAGGAATCGCTCACTGACCCGAGGTTCAAGCTCGGTTGCCACGGGGCGTAGCGCGCCGTCGGTCAGCAAGTGGCACAGCAACATCGCGGCCAACTGGGAGGCCTGATCTTCGGACTGCGTTTGACGCCAGAGCCCCAGGGCGCCCTCAGCATCCTGGTTGAGGAGCAGCGCTTCCGCCCTCTGCGCCAGGATCACCGGATGCTCTGGAAACTGCCTGAGAGCCTCAGAGGTCCAATCACCGGCAAACTCGGTGTACTCCGGCTTGCTCAAGGCGATCAAGCCGCCCTGGACCCACGCCGCCAGGTCGTCCGATTTCTCGGAGACCAGTTGGTGAAGCCAATTGAACGCCTCCACCTGCCGGTCCCGGGAGGCGAGGAACCGCGCGTAATCGAAGCGGACGCCGCGGGACTTGGGAGACTGTTTCAGAGCGTCCTGGAAGGCCTTCTCCGCGGCGGCGGGATCGCCGGCCCGCGCCAGGCAATTGGCCAGGCAATGAGAAGGAGCGCCCGCGCGGATCTCCCTGTTGATGGGGGTAAGAGCCAACGAATCCCGTTTGGCCAGGCAGTCGCGAAACTGGCTCACCGCGTCCGAGTGCCGGCCCAATTCCATGAGCGCGAGGCCGAGGGCAAAGTGCTGGGAAGCCGTTAATCCACCGGCTCGGGCCAGCGGCGAGTTCAGTACGCTCACCACTTCGGGAAACCGCTTCGCGCCCATGAGGTGTGCGCTCAACTGGGTGAGCAACACCTCGCGCAGCTCGGGAGGCACCTCCTTCGGGTTCTGCTCGGACATCAGATCGCGGGCCTTAAGATAATAGTCAATGCCTTGCGCCACCTCGCCGGAGCGCGTCAATTCGAGGCCAAGATTCATCAGCAGATTGGGCTCGTTGGGCAGTTCCTCCACCGCCTGGCGGAGGAGCCGCAGGTTACGCGAGATCTTGTCCCGGCTCTGTACCATCTCCACGGTGTAACCGTAGTGGAGCAATCCGGTCTGTCCCAACTCGATGGTCAGCCCCCATTCCTGGGAACGAACGAGAACGCTGGTAAACACTTGCTCATGGATTCGCCCCACATAAAAGAGGCCAGGGGCGTTGCGGAAAAGACGAGGCACGTAGCTGCGCCCCTCATCCTCGCGGCCCACGTCCACCAAAGGCAGGCGATAGGCCATGACGTTGGGCGCCGCCATTTCCTTGAGCAGAGTCTCGCGAGCGCCCGGAGCCAGCTCCTCGTCCGCGTCCAGGAACAGAATCCAATCCCCTGTGGCATGTTCGAGGGCGGCGTTGCGCGCGGCGCTGAAATCGTCGGTCCATGTGAAATGGCTCACCTTGGCTCCCTGCTCTTGTGCGATGGCGACGGTGCGGTCTGTGGAACCGGTGTCCACCACCACAATCTCGAAGGCGACATCCTTCGCGGAGGCGAGGCAGCGTTCGATGAACTTCTCCTCGTTCCGGGCGATAACGCACACGGTGAGGCGGGATTGGCTATCGGGCCCCGACTGGGAAGGAAACGGCCAATCCAGGGGGTTGCCCTGGCCTTTGCCCCCCAGTCCATTCATGAACTTCCTCGCGGGCTTCCACTTGGGAGCGAGTTTTTGGGCTTGCTCGCCACAACGCCGCGCGAGGCGGGGATTCCCCGCGGCCCGGGCGATCTCACCCAGCAATAGGACGCCCTCAGGATGAAACGGGCGCACCCGAACGGCTTCGCAAGCGGCATCCCAGGCCTTCCGCAACTGTTTTCTCTGGAGGAGTTCACTCGCGTTCTTGAGCCAGCCCAACTGTCCAGCGGGCGGCAGTACAACTGCCCCAGGGCGCGTGGAAGGCCCCTGTGGAGGGGCAGCCTGTGCGGAGGCGGAGCCAGAGGGTGCGATCGCCTTCCGGTCAGCGTGCTTGGGCGGAACAGGCCGCCGCGCCTCTTCCATGAACCGGTAAAGGAGTGCCTCCAACTCGTCCCACTCGCGCTCGCGCGGGTACTCACGGGCGGTGGCCAGCCCCCCCTGGACAAGACGGTCGCGGAGGGTGTGGTCTTTGACGAGCCGCTCGGTGGCGTCGGCGATCGCTTGTGGAGAGCGCAGCGGGATGAGCAGGGAGTTCTCCTGGTCGCGGCAGTACTCCATCGCGCCGGGGGTGGAGGTGCAGATCACAGCACAGCCCGCGGCCATGGCCTCCTGCGGCGGGCGCGGACATGAATCGTAATGCGACGCGTAAATCAGCAAGTGCGAGGTGCCGTAAAGCATCGTCTTGGTCTCGTCATCGGGCGCGATGTAAAACTCGCAGGGAAAGCGCGCGAAGATCTCCGGCCCCGTGGCTGACATGCGGACGGCGGTGAAGTGCGGATAGCGCTCCGCCAGAAGTTTCAAACCGTCGTGGATGTCCTGGATGCCCTTGAAGAGCAGGGGTTCCATTTGGGTGCCACGCGTATCGGGACCCACAATCAAGATTCGGAACTTCGAGCCGGGCACCGAGCGCTGCAAGGGACGAAAGACGGTCTGGTCTGTGCAGACGGGCAGGATGGCGTCGGCTTTCCGTCCGTATCGACGCTCCACCGTCCGAGCCAGATTGTGAGAGTTGGGGACGAACCGCATCCCGGTCTGCAAGTAGGAGGCGCGGGAGAGTTCCTTCCAATGCCGGTTCTCGGGGGTGTCGGGCATGTCGGAATCCGCGAAGATGAACTGGTCGCCCTGGGCGTAGTACACCTTCACCGGCGCTTTTGCCGCGCGCAGTTCCGGAGTGTTCGAGAAATAAGTGCTGATGACCACGTCGCAGGGAGGGACGAACAAGGCCATGGGTTGCTGGGCGGGGACCTGGATCACGCGCGTGTTGAACTTGAACCAGTCGGGCTTGGGCGTGTAGGTGACGATAGTCACTTCGTGCCCGCGCTGTTGGAGCGCGTCGGCCTGCTTGAGGAGCGTCTGGTTTCCGCCCGTCACCCCAAGGATGCTCGATATCAAGTAACACACACGCAACCGGGGCTGCGTGGAGACGGAGCCAGTCACCGTGACCTCCGCCGGGGGAACCTCATGCGAAGGCGCGGCGGGGCCTGGGGGTGCCAACTTCGGGGCTGCGGCAAGAGGCTCTGGGACAGACGTCCCTGTCGCAGGAGTCCTGTCCGCACTCCCTGGCGACTGGGCGCCGGCGCCCCCCGCCACGCGGCCGAGAACTTCGACGGCCCAAGCCCGGGTGGGGGCATCGTATAACTTCGGATGGTTTTGGATAAGACGCGCAAGAAGGCGCTCCCGTTTGGCGTTGGCGTCAGCCAACATGGTCTGGCCATGTTTGCGATAGCAAAAGAGCGGCTCGTGGATGCACTGACCTTCCCAACCCTTCTCCACACAACTGAGCCAGAAATTCCAATCCTCGTACCCTTCGCGCATGGTTTCGTCATAGCCGCCCACCTGGCGCCACATCGATTTGCGGATGAGCGCATTTCCACAAACATTATTGTCCCTGGAGATAAGGGTGGCGCGATCAAAGTCGGGCAGGGGATACACCGTATCCAAGTCACCGAAATGCTGGATGTGCGAATAGGCAAAGCCCACTTGTTCCCTCGCATCCAACGCGGCCTTGGTTCGTTCCAGCATGGTGGGGCGGATCCGGTCGTCGGCATCCAGCACGAAAGCATACGCGCCAGCGGCAGCGCGGATCCCCGCGTTACGGGCGCTCGAGAGGCCGCCGTTCGGTTTCTCGAGCAGGGTGACCCGACCGGCGCCCTCAGCCGCGAGCCGCGTGGCCACCTCGGTGGTGTCATCCGGGCTGCCATCGTTGACGATCACGATCTCCCAATCACTGAATGTTTGTTGCCTGACGCTCTCCACCGCTTCGGGCAGGTACTTCGCCTGGTCCCAGCAGGGGATCACGACCGAGATGCCTGGCGCGCGCGCATCGCGTTCGGGAAGAGGATACTGGGCCAGCAATTCGGCCGCGCGGTTGCGGGAGGGCTCATCGTATGACTGGGGATGGTTGAGGACAAGGCGGGCGATCAACTCGCGATGACGCTTCATGGCCTGGCCGACCATGCTCTGAGCCTTCACCCGGTAGCGAAGCAGTGTTTGGGGGATGCGCTGGCCCTGAAACCCACGTTCCACCGCGCCAACCCAAAAATCCCAATCCTCGTAGCCGACGCTCATGTTCGGATTGTACCCGCCAACCGCCTCCCAGAGTTCGCGGCGATAAAGGGAGCAATACGCAACACGGTTTTCGAGCATCAGGTTCCGGCCAAACTCACCCTTCGTGATCACTTCGGTCGAGCCTTCAAAGCATTGGAGGTCCGTGTAGGCAACGGCAATCTCCGGCTGCCGGTCAAGGAGGTCAACCGTTTCGCGCAAGAAGTCCGGTGCCAGTTTATCGTCCGCATCCAGGGGAAGGATGTACCTGCCTCGGGCGGCGCGGATGCCCGCATTGCGGGCATCGGCCAACCCGCCGTTGGGCCTGGTGAGAATGACGATGGTATGGGCAGAGTGTTTATCGGCCAACTGACGCGCCACCTCTCCGGTGGCATCGGGGCTGCCATCGTTAACGATGATGACTTCAAAGTCCTGGTAAGTCTGTTCGAGAACGCTTTGAACCGCCTCCGGTAAGTATTCTGCCTGGTTGTAGCAGGGAATGACGACCGAAACGGCCGGCGAGGAGGCGGGCAGCAACGCCTTTGTCGATTGTCCTTGCTCGATCTCGCTTCCGTTCGCACCCCGGGCGGGCTTCTCTCGCAAGCCCGCCAGCCTGGCAAGGGTCGCAGTGGCCTGCTCGTTGCCCGGAGCGAGGGCGAGCACCTGTTCGCACGTCAAACGAGCCGACTCGAGGTCACGAACGCCAATGAAGCAGTCGCTCATGGCGAGCAGCATACCCACATCAGCCGGGTTCTGTTGCAGAACCTGATAGTACAGCCGGGCGGCTTCGTCATACTGCTCGCGGTTCGCCATTAGGCCGGCCAAAAGCTTCAGCGCCTCCACATTAGTGTCGTCGATCCGCAGCACTTCACGAGCGGCGGTTTCGGCTTCCTCCATCCGGCCCAGATCGACCAGCACGCCAATACGGAGGAGACGGGGCTCAAGGAGGATCGGGGACAGTTCAGCCGCCCGGGCAAACGCTGTCTGCGCGTCGTCAAGCTGCCGCTGTTGCCAGAGCTGCAGACCGGCCAGATGGGCAAAATCGGCGTCTCGCAGGAGCAGGCTCATCGACTCGCGGATGAGCGTCTGTGCGGTCGCTCCGTTGCCGGCGCCGGCTTGCTCGCACGCTGTGGAGATCACCAATTCGGCCTGCGCCCTCTCCGCGGAGGACAACGGCAGAGGATTCGGTTTGGCATCCGGAAGGACACCCTGAGCCCACCTGGCGTAGTCGGAACCGTACAGGCCGGGGTGGTTGAGGACGATGCGGGCCCGCAATTCCGCGTCATGCTCCATGGCCCGGGTGAGCATGCTGCCGGCCTTGATCCGGTAGCGGAAAAGCGGCTCGGGAACGTGTCGCGCATGGAACCCGCGCTCGGCGGCGCCGATCCAGAAGTCCCAATCCTCGTAGCCCCAGGTCAGGTTCGGGTTGTAGCCTTGCACCCGCTCCCAGACTTCGCGCCGGTAGAGCGAGCAGTAGTTCAATTGGTTGACGCCCGCGACCTTGGCCAGGGTCCATCCCCCGGTCTGAAAGACACCGGTCCCATCGCCAAACCGAAGCAGATCGGTGTACACAATATGCGTTTCAGGCTCCCGATCCAGGACGGCTACCGTCTTCTGCAGCATCAACGGCTCCAGGCAATCATCGGCGTCCAACGGCAGGATATATTTCCCCCTGGCCGCTCGGATGCCATTGTTGCGGGCCATAGCCAGGCCTTGGTTAACCTGGCTGAGCAGGCAAATACGCCGGCCGGGATTTTGCTGCACGAGGCGTTCCGCGGCACTCGCGGTGTCGTCCGGGCTGCCGTCGTTGACGATGATGATCTCCCAATCCGTAAACGTCTGTGCCAGCACGCTGGCGACGGCCTCGGGCAGGAGATGAGCCTGGTTGAAACAGGGGATGACGACGGACACTCGGGGAGGGTTCGACTCACGCCGCACCAGGCGCAACTCGACCTCCTGATGGCAGGCGTTGGGCGTGAAGCCATCGTATGCAGCCACATCCACACGACTCCCCGCGGCGTAGAGTCCAGCCAAAGCGGGCACGCTCATATCGGATTGCTTCCCCGCCCGGTTGTCGCATTCACGCTGCACCTTGTTCACCGGCGCGCAGAAGGCGAGCGAGAGTGGCGGACAAAGGAGCAGAGGGTGGGTGGCGTGAAAACGAACAGCGTTCGTGGAGAGCACCCCCTCGAGCGTATTTGGATTCCGGTAGTCGAGGCCTGCCAGCAAGGGCCTCAGATCAGACAGCCTATAGATCGAACTCGACACCTCGATCGGATAAGCAAAGTCCGCCTCCGCCGTAGTCCAATCATAGCAGAGCAACTCTTTCTCAAGCGCTGCGAACGCCGGCGTCCGCTGTGCCTGGTTAAGCGAGTAACAAGAGGTGGTGTTCTTCCCCAACCGGAGGGAGAACCCTAGCGCCCGAGGATTTCTGAGCAAGGCGCCAACCGCGTCCGCCACGCTGAAGTCCCGCACAAAGAGGTTGTCGTCCACCAGGAACAGAACCGACTCCGAGTCTTCGACAAGCCTCAGCAAATCCGTCTTAAAATCCCTCTCAACCACCCACTCGACGGCGGGATACTCCCGTGCGAGCGCCGCGTAGCTGTTCCCGATGGCGGCGTCGCTAACGGCATACAGAACTTTCAGTCGAACGTCCGCCGGGTCCTGGCAGTGGCGGAAGAAGGAGCGCAACGTCGCATCAAGCTGGAGGGGGCGATCCTTGCTGAAGACGATGCCGCACACCCCGTCTGAACGATCCGGCTTGGCGGTGAGGCGTTGCGCTGGTGGTGTCCGGACGGGCATTGGGCTGAGGCCGCGACTAATCTCGTATTCGGGTCCGGAGAACTCCGGAGCGGACGCCGCGCAGGGTTCGGGCTGGCGCTCGGGTTGGCAGTTCGCGTGGTGCAGCCGCAGATACAGGTCCTCCCACTGGTCCACCACCGCGTCCCAAGTGAGCTTCTCTTTCCACTCGCGCCAGCCATCCTCGGCGAGTTGTTTGCGCGCGCCTTCAGCGTTCAGCAGCCGGTTGGCGTGGCCCGCCATCTCCCCGGGCGCGCAGACGACTCCGCCGCGCCACTCGCGCACGTTCCCGCAATCGGTCGAAATGAACGGAAGTCGGGCCGCCTTGGCCTCGATGATCACTAACGGGGAGGCTTCGATGTGGGATCCAAACAAGAAGAGGTGCGCCGCATGGAAGGCCGCGACCGTATCGGCGCGGGGAACGTCCACCAGGAAGCGGACGTTCAAGCCGGCGGCACGCTGGCGCAATGTGTCAAGATCGCCGCCTTCTTTACCGATAAAGACGAGCGTGAAGTCCGAGCGGCCCATGGCACGCGCGCATTCAATGACCCTCTCCTGACCCTTGCCTGAGTAGAAGTTCGCCACGCACAGCCCGATGAAGGGAGTGGTGACTCCATATTTCTCGCGGAAATTGATCGAGGGAGGGCGACTAAACTCCTCGTCATCGGTGCCGTTGGGAATCACCAGACCGTTGCGCAGACCGAGGTTCCTGCCAAATTCGAAATCCTTGTACATGCCCGAGTGATAGACCGCGGCATCGTAGAGCGGCAATACCGCTGGCAGGACTTTCTCGAAGTAGGCCTTGAACTGCGGCCAACGAAGCGTGCGCGGGTCCACCAGGGCGGAATAGCCGCACGGCGCAAGAATGTTGACCCGGCGGCCTCGGGTGTCGCGCAGGGTATCAAACGCTAGATCCGTTGCCCATTGCTGCGCGGCGTAGTTCATCATCACCTCGGCTGGATGGCCGCGAAGGAACTGCTGATAGGAAGCGGCGTCCCCGCGGATGCCCTCCGCCAGCTTCCCCTGCACAGCAAAGCCCTTGATCTCCACCCCATTGAGTTCGGAACAGGTCCGCTCCGACATGGCCGTGGTGGCGACCGTAACCCGGTGGCCGCGTTTGGCCAGGCGCTGCGACAGCTCCTGCACCACGATCTCAGCCCCGCCTGTGTGTGGCGCGTAGAACTCGACGGTATGAAGGATGGAGAGCCTGGGGTCCCGCTTCAACGCGGGCTTCGGCCCGGCTGTTGGCGCGGGTGCGGAAGGGGCGGCGCCAGCGAGATCGCTCGTTTTGGCGGCCTGAGCCGGTTGCTTCCACCGCACCCGCTCAAACGGAATGGGCGAGCTCCCAGATCCTTTCGGAGCGCGAGAAGGCTCGTAAGGGATGGTGTAGGGGGTGTCTGTCGTCAGAAGCTGCTTGAGAAGCGAGAGCGATTTGAGGTTGTACTGTTTGAAATCCTTTTCCGCGTCCGGAGCGAGCGGCGCGTTGATAATCCCATGGGCGGCCCCGAGGAGGGCGAAGAGCTGGAGGGGATCCCCGGTTTGCGCGTACTTGCCCGCCTTCTTGCGGATGTCCCAGGTGAGGAGGTTCCACGTGCGGATATCCTTCTCGTACATCGATTTGTAACGGTGGTAAATGGTCTCCACAGAGTACAGGGTGCCGTGTCGGCCCATGACATCCGGGTGTGCCACCCACTGGATGCCGCGGCGGCCCATCTGCTCAAGCAAATCCATCTCGCTGGCCTTGAGGTTCTTGAATGAAACCCCCTTCATCGGGCGAGTGCGATGGATTTTGATGCCCTGGATGTTCGTCTCCCGGTCCTCATCGTAAAGAAAGAAGCAGATCATCCCCACATCGTCCGGCGCGGAGTCCATGATGGCTTCCATACGCTCGACCGCGTGCGGGTAGAGGATCATGTCCTCATCCACCTGAATGAAGTACTCCGTGTCGCATCGGCGGATCATCTCCTGCGCGGCGGCACTAAACGGGGAGACATTCCGTATGATATCGAGTTTGAAATTCGAGTGGGTCTGGCGCGCCAGGGCTTCCTGGCATTTTTCGAAGGTGATGTCGCCAACGGTGAGGATGAAGACCGTGGTCTTGACCGGCGCCGCCGCGGGACGGGCGGCTTCAGCGCTCGATGGCGCGCCCTCCTGGCCGGGACGAACGCGAGGATTGGCATTGGATTCCTGGACGGGAATGGACTCGAAGGCCCAGATCTGATAAAGACCTATCACGTCCGGATTCTCGGTACCGGCCTCCGCGAGCTCGGGGAGGTAGGCCGCCGTGCGGAGGTTGTAGTTCAAGCGAGTGTTGCCTAGCGTCGAGAAGCCATTGCCAATGAACAGGCCCCGGATGTCATCCTCGCTCAACCATTGTTCAACCGGCTGGTTTGACTGCGCTTGCTCCCTCTGGAGCACGGCTTGCACCTCCTTCCGTGGCGTGGTCAGAACCACGAAGCCACCAGGGCGCAACGCCTGTCGAATGCGTGCGATGAAGCCTGGCTTCTCGGCGTCCGGAACGTGCTCGATGACCTCGGAAGTGAGCACGATGTCGAACGGCTGAAAACCGGGCTGGTCCAGCACAGTTTGGAGCGTGCCGGCATGGAATTGGATGTTTGGGAAAAGTCGCCGCGCATGTTCCACCACCGCGGCCACAGGCTCCACCCCTTGGCAGGTGCCGTACTTTGATGCCAGATTCGTCAGCCACCCGCGCCCGCAGCCCACGTCGAGAATGCGGAGGGCGGTGTGGCCCTGTTCCGCCGACCGGGCCTGGATAAGGTCAAGAAACGCGGAGATTTTGGCCCAGCGCGAGTTTTCGTCGGTGTTTGGCTGGGGGGAAGACCATGCCGGGTCCTTCACGAACATATCGACGTAGAAGCCATCGTGAGACGATGAACTCGCGTGGGTGGAAGCGGCAGCCGTCCGCTTCTGGGCGAGCGGAGCGACCGGGGTAATTGGGGCAACCTCGGCCGGGGCCGGCGGCGGTTGGGAGCTCGCCACCACATGACCATCGCCGAAGTCAGGCTGGCACCCGGTCTGAATCCAATCGAGAGTCTGGCGGATGCGGTGATCCAAGGTATGGTAACGCAAGACCTTCGCGCGCGCGTGCTTGGTAAGCCGCCGCGCAAACTGCGGATCGTTTTGCAGATGCCGGATATGCTCCGCCAACTGGGCAGGTTGATCCCGTTGGAAAAGAAGGATTTCCCGGTCCGGCTCGAACAGAGCCCTGTTGCGGGGACGGTCAGGCACGTCCCAGGAGAGGACGGGAACGCCCGCGCCCATCGCCTCGCAGACACGGCTCGTATAGACCTTGCCAAAGCTGGGCAGATTGACCAAACCGCCCCACTTCTTCAGACCCGTCATCCAGGCATCAAACGCGCCACGCCGGACCCGGCGCAAGGTGTCCCCGTACTGCCGGAAGACATCTTCCTCCGTCACCTGG
>Ga0209514_10003949_pt1 | contig 20537 bp, 18 predicted proteins | sample Subgrocontami58m_FD_187452 | JGI IMG/M metagenome (GOLD analysis project Ga0209514, IMG submission 187452) | Subsurface groundwater microbial communities from S. Glens Falls, New York, USA - GMW37 contaminated, 5.8 m (SPAdes) (version 3) | ecosystem: Environmental > Aquatic > Deep subsurface >...
GTTTTCTACAAGCCGATGGAATTGTTCCTCGGTCCGATAGAGGAGGGCAAGTTTCAGAGAATGGCTGAGGTTTTCTGCGATGATCGCAATGAGAGGGAGAACGTGTTGGAAATTCTGATATGTTTGGGATTCTATATTAATAGCCCCAATGGCTTGGTTCTCAGAAATGAGTGGAATACAAAGTTCTGACTTTGTACCCTCATCCCGGCAAACATAATCCGGATCCTGACTCACGTCGGGCACGCACATCGTTTTTCCTTCTCGAATGGTTCTTCCCACAATACCTTCCTGAAGAGACATGGTTCGAAACGTCTCGGTGGCTTCAGGGGTTACAAGGCGTAGCTCCGTTGAGTTTTTTTCATCTCGAATCCAGATATAGATGGATTGAAATTTGAGTTGGGTTTTTAAAATTTTCACTATCTCAGCGCAAAATCCCTCGAAGGTTTTACTCTTCGTGATGAGGGAATTCACGTTTGCCAAAACCTCGAGGAGTACGGTCGTCTCTTTGAGCTTCGCCCTGATGAGGGTGATGTTATCGTCGAAGCCTCTGGGAGAGAGTCGAGTATGGCCCGAAGGATCCATGGAGGTTTATTATCCTTCGCTCTTGAGCCAAAGTCAATAACTCTTTAGTATGGTTCTGTTATGGGAAAAAAAATCATTTCCTGGATAAAACGAAGGCCGTACAAAACGTTTTTTTTAATCCTCATCCTGAGCTATTTTCTTTTGGTTTTCATCGTCGCTCTGCCTCTACTCCGCTTCGCGTTTTTCCCTTTTCGACTCCTCGGTGGGGAGAAGAGCTACCTCATCCTTTTTCAAAATAACTATGAGCTCCGCCCTACCGGTGGGTTCATTTCGGCGTTTGGAATCTTGACCGTTCGAAACGGATTTCCGGTATCGCTCAATTTTGAGGATGTCTACGGGAGCGTGGATGATCACCCTTCCATTGAACCACCGCCGCCTTTAGGTTCGCTTCTGGCCCATCCGAGTTACCATGGCCATACATTCCGTGACGCAAACTTTTACCCAGATTTTCCGCGCTCGACTGAGGAGCTTGAAATATTCCTCCACAAAACCCGACCATTTCAGAAAATTGACGGAGTTTTTGCTGTCGATATGAAGTTTGTCGAAAATTGGCTTGCAAAGGTTGGATCCGTGGAAGTTGATGGGACCGTTTTTGACAGCACCCATTTGCTTGAGCAAATGGAGGAGGTCGTTGCCAATATTGATCTCCATGATTTACAAGATCTTGAAAAACGAAAATCAGGCATAAAGCAGCTCACGAGGCAGCTCGCAAAAAAATCCCTCCTTCCGTGGAATGTACCGAAATTTTTGAAAACCGTCGTAGATGGCTTCCGTGAAAAACACATTCTTGCCTATTTTAAAGACGAATCCATTCAGGCGTTGGTGCGGGAGAAAAATTGGGGCGGTATTTTAGAACCGCAGACGGCTGAAGATTTTTTGGCCATCGTGGATGCAAATTACGGAGGAGGGAAGTCGAATCGCTACGTAAAGCGGAGTGTGTATTATTTTATTGATTTGGAGTCGGGACGTTCAGAGCTCGATGTCCGTTACGATCATAGCGGTGAATATAATATTCCTTTAAGTACCGATTACCGCGGGTATGTTCGAGCGTATCTTCCGGCGGATCATTCGGTGAAGTCTGCGGAGCTCCAGGGGCATGAAGGAAATTTATTCTATGCCGGAAAAACCTTCACCACGCCTATTCGAGCCAATAGTACCGTTCATTTTGATTTTGATTTTCCGCCATCGACCCTCGATGAACTCACGTATCGATTGAACCTTTGGAAACAGCCGGGAACCGACGGTGATTTTTATCACGTTGCCGTTCGGGTACCCACCGGCATGCAGCTTACCAGCGATCAGTTTGAGGTGACGGAAAACATAGCTACCTTCCGTGGATTTTTGAACGATGATACGAAACTTATTTTTACCCTGGAAAAAGATCCGTATCCTCCGCGCGTTATCTCTCAAAATCTCAAAGAGCTGAATCTGCTTGAGATCGAATGGAACGAGCCGCTTGGTCCTTCCTCGCTCCATTCCGAAGAGTGGAAGATTTCTGATAGCGATATTCAGAACCCTCAGAGTGACCGCATCATTATTGATTCCGTAAAGTTTGAAGGAACGAAGTTAATTATAAAGACACGCGGTATGACGCTGCAGCCTGAGGAACGTTATGTACTGGATATTTCCGGGGTGAGCGATTTTCACGGTAACTCTACCGGAAAAAGAACCTATACTTTTTTCCAGAGATTGGAATAAAATAGGCAACGCGAAACTCACCATAAAAAATGGGGATGTAGCTCAGTTGGTAGAGCACCTGCTTTGCAAGCAGGGGGTCAGGGGTTCGAATCCCCTCATCTCCACCAAACTCAAGTTTGAACAGTATTCGTTTTTGAAGGCATGCAAACCCTGAGTCGAACGCGCAGGCGAGCCGCTAGAGGCGGCGAAGCCGAGCGGGGGTCGAGCGCCGAGCGCTAAGGCGCGAGGACGCGCGACCGAATCCCCTCATCTCCACCAAAACTATGCGTTACCTCGTTGGCATCATCGGTTTCCCCCTCGGTCTTGTGATCGTCGTCTATCGTGAGCGCGTTAAAAGATTCACCGGCGATTTTGGTTTTGCGGAAAACTGGTTTGGTCCCGGCGGCACCTACACCGCCATTTTAGTTTTTGGTCTCGTCGTCTCTCTGGGGTCGCTCATGTATGCTTTTGGAACGCTCCAAGCTCTCTTTGCAAAGATCTTCGGTCCGTTTTTTTCGTAAGCTCACTTCGCGGGACCCACGAGACCCGCTCGTTCGCGCTCGCGCCGTGCGCTCGCGCCGTGCGCTCGCTGCCAGTCCAGAATTGACGAGAGATCATAAAAAATCACTGTCAACACAAATTTTAAGGTGAAAAAATGGCTCTGAAATAACGAATTTTCAGGTTAGCGCTATCCCCGGATCCCTCATCTGAACATTATCTTAACAATTGCGTTGACTCTCAAAAATATATTACTATAATAGGAAAGCTTTATTAGCACTATGCACAAATTTTCCGCACCCCCTAGCCCCAAATTTTCAGGTGGCTCATAGCCAAGCTTACATTGAGTTTGACGCTAAGGGGTGTGCGAAAAGCACACCCTTTTTTGTAGGCCTTCGGGCTTCAAGCCGATCTTTGACAATTAGGATCAGCAAATAATATAAGTAGCAACCAAGTATATAAATTTTACAAATTTTACAAAATTCTTTTTCTAGCAATTGCTAGTTAAAGGCGTTTTAAGTTCAGCATCATGTTCTATGGTGTTGAGCAATCTGGAATAAGTTACAAAGGGAAGAGAGTGGATGCCTTGACTCCTGTTTCCGATGAAGGACGTGGCAGGCTGCGATAAGCCTCGGTGAGCGAGCCAAGCGCGCTATAAACCGGGGATGTCCGAATGGGGAAACCCAATCCGAGTTATGTCGGATTATCCGCCGCAAGGCGGAAGGTAGACACAGCGAACTGAAACATCTTAGTAGCTGTGGAAAAGAAATCAACAGAGATTCCCAGAGTAGTGGCGAGCGAAATGGGAAAAGCCCAAACCGTAGGCCGAAAGGCTTGCGGGGTTGTAGGACTCCATTTAAGATTCACAAAGCTTAGCTAAAGGAACCTGGAAAGGACCGCCAAAGAAGGTAATAGCCCTGTAGGCGAAAAGCTGAGTGACTGAGGAGTATCCTGAGTAAGGTCGGACACGTGAAATCCGGCCCGAATCCGGGGGGACCACCCTCCAAGGCTAAACAGAACAGGAGATCGATAGCGAACAAGTACCGCGAGGGAAAGGTGAAAAGTACCCCAGATAGGGGGATGAAATAGTATCTGAAACTCTCTTCTTATAAAGAGTCACGGTGCGAGCAATCGTATTGTGGCGTACTTTTTGTAGAACGGACCAACGAGTTAGCTATATGAGGCGTTAGGTTAAGCCAGTCAAAAGGCGAAGCCACAGCGAAAGCGAGTACGAATAGTGCGACTTTAGTCTCATATACTAGACCCGAAACGGGGTGAGCTACCCATGGCCAGGATGAACCCACCTTAAACGGCGGGGGAGGTCCGAACACACTGGTATTGCAAGACCGGGTGATGAGCTGTGGGTAGAGGTGAAATGCCTATCGAACCCCGAGATAGCTGGTTCTCTCCGATATAGTTTTAGGACTAGCCTCGATTGTTTTTTTCCGGGGGTAGAGCTCTTTTTCGGCTAGGGGGTGCAATACACCTACCAAACCGAGAAAAACTTCGAATACCGGAAATATAGATCGGGAGTCAGACCGTGACAGCGAAGTGCCATTGGTCGTAAGGGGAACAGCCCAGACCGCCTGCTAAGGTCCCCAATAAGGTTTTAGTGGTAAAGGATGTGAAACGGCGTAGACAGCCAGGAGGTTGGCTTAGAAGCAGCCATCCTTTAAAGAAAGCGTAACAGCTCACTGGTCGACGTTGTTTCGCGCCGAAAATATAACGGGGCTTAAATCCTTAACCGAAGCAGCGGATGCGTGTGTGCCTTCGGGCATGCATGCGTGGTAGGAGAGCGTTCTGCACGCAGTGAAGCTCAATTGCGAGATTGGGTGGAGTGTGCAGAAGTGAAGATGTTGGTATAAGTAACTCAAACCAGACGAAAACTCTGGTCACCGAAAACCCAAGGTTTCCCAAGCAACGTCGATCGGCTTGGGGTTAGTCGGGCCTAAGGTCACGGCTGAAAAGCCGGACCGATGGACAAGCCGTTAATATTCGGCTACAACCTTTTTTTCGCCAGAGCAAAACCGGAAGCTACCCACGGTGAAGCCGCCGCAAGGTGGTGGATCCATGTGTAACTGAAGGTGGCGCTAGTCGAGGACTGACGCAGCAGGATTCTTGGAGCGTACAATTGAATGTACGTGCAAACACTAAGCATATGGCTTGATAGGCAAATCCGTCAGGCATCGTGAGGTGTGACGCAAATAGCTTTGATCGCAAGGTCGGGGCGATTCCAAACGGTTCAGCTGCCGAGAAAACGTTCGCGACGAGAAAAGGAGGTTTCCGTACCGCAAACCAACGCTGGTGGGTAGGATGAGTATTCTCAGGTGATCGGGTGATACCCTCTTAAGGAACTCGGCAATACAGCAGGTGTAACTTCGGGATAAACCTTGCTTTGATCCGCCATGACTTCACTGTTATGGTTGGATTTAAGCCGCAGTTAAAGATGCCAGGCGACTGTTTATCAAAAACACAGCTCTATGCAAAACCGCAAGGTGATGTATATGGGGCGACGCTTGCCCAGTGCCAGAAGGTCAAGGGGAGAGCTTTACGGCTCAAACTTAAGCCCTGGTGAACGGCGGCCGTAACTATAACGGTCCTAAGGTGAAATATTTTGGTATCCTTACCAAATTGCTGCCTTAGTAAAATTTGGCCATATGCTGGAAACTCTGTGAATCTCCATGCTACTCTAAGGGTGTAACAACCCTTAAGTAAAAATGCATGAGTGCAGACAATCAGCAGGAAAGACTAAAAATGACAGGATGGATAACGGGATTCATTGATGGCGAAGGATGCTTTTCAGTAAGTGTATTTCGAAATAAGACTTCGAAACTTGGGTGGCAAATATTTCCGGAGTTTGCCGTCACTCAAGGTGGAAAAAGTTTGTCATCGCTGAACCTCCTGAAAAATTATTTCGAATGCGGTAAGGTTTTTATTAATCGGAGGCATGATAATCATAAGGAGAATATTTATCGTTATTGTGTGAGATCCCTAAAAGATCTCGATAGTATTATTATTCCGTTCTTTATAAAAAACCCGCTTCGTACATCTAAAGCAAAAGATTTTGACCATTTCGTGGAAGCTATAAAGGCAATAAAAAGCGGTGAGCACTTATTGTTTCATGGGCTCAAAAGAATTGCATCAATTGCTTCAAAAATGAATAGGAAGAAATCTTCGGCATTTTTAGAATCCCCAGAGACTATACGCCAAACTTCAATGCGGAATGCGCAATTGAAGAAGATATAGTCCGATCTGCATGGCGACATGCAGAGTGTGGCAGAAATGACCACGCTTTATAACAATTCTTGAGCGAAATTCCTTGTCGGGTAAGTTCCGACCCGCACGAAAAGCGGAACGGTCCGGCAACTGTCTCGAGAGGGTGCCCGGTGAAATTACAGAGTCGGTAAAAACGCCGATTAACCATGGAAGGACGAAAAGACCCTGTGCAGCTTTACTGTATCCTGACATTGATGTGAGGTCTGATTTGCGCAGTATAGGTGGGAGCCTGCGATCTTCGCTTTTCGGAGCGGGGGGAGGCGACGTTGAGATACCACCCTAATCATACTTTGCATCTCACCCTATGTAAAAAGTAGGGGACAGTGTTTGGTGGGCAGTTTAACTGGGGCGGTTTCCTCCTAAAGAGTAACGGAGGAGCGCGATGGTCAGCTTAGCCTGGATGGAAATCAGGCTGGACGTGTATTCGCAAAAGCTGGCTTAACTGCGAGACCAACAAGTCGAGCAGGTGCGAAAGCAGGCGAAAGTGATCCGATGCCACTACGTGGGTAGGGTATCGCTCAACGGATAAAAGTTACGCCGGGGATAACAGGCTGATCGCGCCCAAGAGTTCATATCGACGGCGCGGTTTGGCACCTCGATGTCGGCTCGTCGCATCCTGGGGCTGGAGAAGGTCCCAAGGGTATGGCTGTTCGCCATTTAAAGCGGTACGCGAGCTGGGTTCAGAACGTAAATTACATTGCGTTCTATCACAGAAATGTGATACAAAAAATCTGACTGAAATCGGTGAAACCCTCGCAAAATTTCAAACTGTTTTGCAGGGCAATACCGAGGGAAGATTAGATTTATGTCTAACGAAGAAAAAGCTTACATAGCAGGATTTTTGGATGGTGATGGATGTATCATGGCTCAATTGGTACGGCGTAAAGATTATATCTACGGATATCAAGTTCGAGTCAGCATTGTTTTCTATCAAAAGCAAACCCATCAAGAAATTCTTTCTTGGCTTAAGTCGAAACTAAACTATGGATATATCAGGCAGAGAAATGACGGGATGGCTGAGTACACCATAGTTGGCTTTAAAGAAGCAAAGGAAATATTATTGCTTCTCATAAAATATCTTCGTTTAAAGAAAGTTCTCGCTCAAAAAGTTATAGCGTTAATTCATTCTCATCCGAAGCGAATGAATGCATCTGAATTAGTGCGAATGAGTCATCTCGTTGATGAAACGGCACTCTTCACCTATTCAAAAAAACGCACAAATACGAGCGAAGTCATTATGACTTTCCTAAAGGACAAAAATCTTTTCCCCGTAGAGACTTAGGTTTAGACAAGAACTAAATCTGGATTTCGCTGCTAAGGCGGTGAAATAAAACGTCAGCCCCTCATCTTAATTTCCTTGAGATAGGGTGAAGATATAGTCCATGCCATTAGTAATAATGGAATTACATGCGTGAGACAGTTTGGCCTCTATCCTCCATGGTCGCAGGAGATTTGCAGGAAGTTGCCCGTAGTACGAGAGGACCCGGGTGAACGAACCTCTAGTACATCTGTTGTCGCGTCAGCGGCATCGCAGAGTAGCTATGTTCGGAAGGGATAACCGCTGAAAGCATCTAAGTGGGAAGCCCCTCCTAAGATAAGATCTCCCCATTAGTCTGCGCGAAGACCACGCGCTTGATAGGCCTTGAAGTGTAAGCGCCGTGAGGCGTTGAGCTCAAAGGTACTAACAGACGATTGATTTATTCCATTTACGCTTTTAACTAGCAATTATTGGAAAAAGAATGCGATTTTTTAGATCATTTAAAATATGAAGCACCCCTTTTATTGATAAGCGTAGGCTTGGGTCTCGTGGGTTCCCAAGCCGAAGCATATTAAGGAAAGGGGGCGGCCACCTCCGCGAAGCGGAGTGGCCGTAAGTGGGGGAAAACGTAGTTTTCCCCCAGAAAAACCCCACTACTCTGGTGTGTATTCCGGACTGGTTCCACCCGTTCCCATCCCGAACACGGCAGTTAAGCAGTCCAGGGCCGATGATAGTAGCGATTCCGCTGCAAAAGTAGGTCCACGCCAGAGTAGTGGGGTTTTTTAGTGCCCTAAATCTGCGTCAGTTTGAAGATTCAATTTTCCCGTATCCTCCACTTTTTCATTACGTGCGGTGATGGGATTATAGATTTGGTAGAAGAGCGCGATCAAATCTGCAGTTTGCAGGGTTTCCACTTTGAGTCCGCAATTTTCAAGTCCCGATGAAGTCGTCGTCATTCGCTGATTGAGATTTTTTTTGAGTTGATCGAATTCTTGATGGCGTCGAATAATACCCGAAACTGAATCTGCTGGATGCATTCGGCTCCAGAATTTTTCTATAAAATTCTGCCCTTGCGAACGAGGTGGATCCACCGGCACCACGACGTAAAATTCTTTTTCCATAATGTCGGCGTATTCAATCAGCCGCTGGATGTAATCGATGTACTCGTGCGTCTGTCTCTGGAGGAGAGTGTTCGTCTGTTTTTCGGCGATTCCCTTCAGTTTGTCGATATAGGTATCGAGATCCAGTTTGCGGGAGCGGATCACGATTTGAATGGGAAATTCGAGGGTATTCAGAAATGCTTGATACGAATAAATAATCGCATTCTGCTCAGCCTCGGATTTCAAATTAAAATTCATGCTGGAGACTTTTATAATGCCGCGGAGCCCGCCGTTTTTCAGCACAACCGTGTTATCGCGGATTTCTGCAATCCGCAGATGGAGTGCCGTCGCTGCTTTTGGATTTTGCTGGGACTTACGAACGCTCTCTGAATTTTTTGCGAAGGGATTCCACATACATTATTTTGGGGATGAAGGGTTTTTTGCAATAAGCTCTTTTCCGTGGGTATCCACGAGTTTCGTGATTTCCTCAAGTTTTTTCCGACGATCTTGAGAGCTGAGTACGGCCGCTTTTTGTTCCGGTTCTTTTACAAATCCGATAGGGTTTTGAAGTACGGAGAGCACCGTGTCACCACGCATTTTCTGCCACGTGCGAGCCCGAGGTCGAAACTTGTATTCGATAAAAACGAGTATGAGTTTTTCAAAAACAATGTCATGGAATTTTACGAACGCAAATGCCAGGGTAAAAAGGGTGACAAATATCACCGGCGGTAGCCAGATTTCCAGGACATACTGCTTACTCAAAACAATGTAGAGTGAGTAAGAAACCCCGCCTCCGAGGGCCACAATAATGAGTTGTCTGAGAGTCAGAAAACCGACGATTTTGTCAGCTCTCAAAACATCTTGAGGTACTTTGAATTGCATCAGAATATTATACCATTTCCTCCTTATATTTGCTAGCATAAACACATCGTGAATGACCTGAACTCCATCCGTAATTTCTGCATTATCGCCCATATCGACCATGGGAAATCAACCCTCGCGGACCGCTTCCTTGAGCTCACGGGAACGGTTTCCGCTCGGGAGATGAAACATGCGCAAATTCTGGATTCCATGGATTTGGAGCAGGAAAAGGGTATCACCATCAAGCTGGCTCCGGTCCGTATGGATTGGAAATCCAATGGTCAGCCATATATTTTGAATCTCATCGATACGCCGGGTCACGTGGATTTTAGTTACGAGGTTTCACGCAGCCTGGCTGCCGTGGAGGGCGCGATTCTCGTGGTGGATGCAACTCAGGGAATTCAAGCTCAAACTCTTGCCAATAGCTTTTTGGCTCTCGAACATAACCTCAAAATTATTCCCGTCATTAACAAAATCGATCTTCCCGCAGCAGATGTTCCGCGAGTGACAGAGGAATTGAAGAATATTCTCGGTATTGATCCTTCAGAAATTATTCCCGTATCAGCAAAGTCTGGTGAAAATGTTGAATTGGTACTTGAGGCCATTATTCAAAGAATTCCTCCGCCGCGGACCCCGAATCAAATTCCAGCAACCAAGGCTCTTATTTTTGATTCTGTTTATGATTCCTATAAAGGGGTGGTCGCATATGTTCGCGTTTTTCAGGGCAGTATTAAACGTGGAGATAAAATGAAACTCCTGCATACGGGGCAAGAAATCGAGGTCCTTGAAGTCGGTTATTTTAAGCCAAAATATAAGGCTGCTGAGATTCTCAAATGTGGCGAAATTGGTTATACGGTGACGGGAGTGAAAGGCGTTTCTGAAGCTCGGGTTGGTGACACTATTTGGAAAGGAAGTGATGTAACTCCTACCCCCCTGCCGGGATATCGGAAGGTCACGCCCTATGTGTATGCCGGAATTTTCACGACTGAGGGAGATGATTTTCCCCTTCTACGAGACGCGCTCCAAAAGCTTTCCCTTAATGATGCTTCTTTGCAATTCGAGCCGGAAAGTTCTGCCGCGCTCGGACATGGTTTTCGCTGTGGTTTTTTGGGACTCCTCCACATGGAGATCGTGCAAGAACGGCTTGAGCGTGAGTACAATCTTTCGCTCATTGCTACGGCGCCGAGTGTTTCGTATGAGGTGGTGAAGACCAACGGGGAAGTTCTCAAAATTTCCAACCCCACGGAGCTGCCGGACCAGAGTTACTATAATGAGATTCGTGAGCCTTGGATGAAGGTTGAGATTATCAGTCCTCGTGAATACATCGGCGGTATTATGAACCTGTGTGAAGAGAGGCGCGGTATTCAAACAAACATCCAATACCTTGAAACAATCCGGGCGATTTTGAGTTTCGAACTGCCGCTTTCCCAAATCATCATGGATTTTTATGATCAGCTCAAGAGCGTAACGAGTGGGTATGCTTCCATGAATTACGAATTTCTCGGCTACCGAGGAGAGGACCTCGTGAAACTTGATATTCTTGTGGCCGGGGATAAGGTCGATGCGCTTTCGAATATTGTGCATCGGAAAGAGGCCTATTTTGTGGGGTCGAAGCTCACGAAACGACTGAAGGAAATTATCCCGAAGGCGAATTTTGAAATTACCTTGCAGGCTGGGATCGGAAACAAAATTATTGCCCGTGAAAGCATCTCGGCGCTTAAGAAAAATGTCACGGCTAAACTCTATGGGGGTGACCGAACCCGAAAGGACAAACTTCTCAAAAAACAGAAAGAGGGGAAAAAGCGGATGAAGAAAATGGGCCACATCGAAATTCCGCAGGACGCATTTTTGGCTTTGTTGAAACGTTAAACGAAAGCCGTCCGTTTATGCCTTGCTTCTTGGGGTATACTTTTATTACAGTATACGTAGTTTTTGTATTTTCTAATTTCCGTTTATGAATGAATTCCCAAAGGTGAGTGAAAAATTGATCACCACGATCGTGGTCGCTGTTCTTGTATTGCTCCTCTTAGGGATTGGAGTTTCGACTTTCAAGAAACGTGGTCGTCCCGCACTTGACCCCAACGCCTATCAAGCTGTTTTTCTTAATAACAATCAACAGTATTTTGGTCATCTCCAAGGCATAGGGACACGATATCCAACTTTATCGGATATTTATTACGTTCGTACGCAGGGTCCAGCCCCGGAAAATCCTGCACAGCAGCAATTTTCTCTCATCAAACTGGGGAGCGAAATTCACGGTCCCCAGGATCTCATGTATCTCAATTGGGATCACGTTACTTACTGGGAAAATTTGAGAGCAGATTCTGAAGTGGTGAAGGGGATTAATAAGGAAAAAGCCCAGCGGGCACTGCCTCAACCGGCACCAGTTCCGGTGCCTGCTCCTGTGCCTGCGCCGGCAAAATAATCTTTATCACTTGAGGAGCGCCATTTCTTGAGCTGTGAGCTTTCGGTATGCTCCCGTTGGGAGTGCTCCGAGTATGAGGGAATTGATGCGAATACGTTTGAGCTTTTCGATGTGGACTCCGGCTCTTTGACAGAGACGGCGGATTTGCCGATTCCTTCCTTCGCGTAAGACGATGCGGATGAGGTGGGGACTTTGAAGCGTAACTTTTGCGGGTTGTGTTTTTCTCCCGTGAATCGAGATGCTTCGTTCCAGCTCATGGAGGAGCGGATACGTTGCGGTTTCGCGAATTTTCACCACGTATTCTTTTTCCTTTTCGAATTTCGGATGGGTCATTTCATACGCAAATCGGCCATCATTTGTGAGGAGGAGAAGCCCGGAGGTAAGTTTGTCGAGCCGGCCCACGGGAAAAACACGCCCCGGAATATTTTTAATGAGTTCCATTATTTTTGGTTCTTCATTTCCCGTCACGGTGCAGACATATCCGACAGGCTTATGGAACAGGTAATACACGAACTGTTGTTTTTTTAATTTGAGACTGGGGTCGGTTTCGATGTGGTCTTTCTCCGGGTCGATTTTTGTACCCATTTCAGTCACGACTTTTCCGTTTACCTTCACGAGTCCAAGCCGAATATATTCTTCACACTTCCGCCGTGAGGCCACGCCATGGTCGGCAAGGTATTTGTGGAGGCGAATAAGCATAGGTACAGTATATAATAAGAACGTATGGTAAATCAGGAATTATCAGAGATTTTCAAGAAGATGGCCGAGATACTCGAGTTTCTCGGTGATCCCGGCGACAAGTTCCGAATTCGAGCTTTTCAGAATGTGAGTACGGCCATTCAGGATGCCTCCGAGAGTCTTGAAAAGCTCGTTCGCGAAAAACGACTTCGTGAAATCCCAGGGGTTGGCGAAGGGATCGCCAAAAAAATCGAAGAATACGTATCGACTGGCAAAATTCGAGAATTTGAAATGCTTAAAAAATCAGTTCCCAGGGGTTTTTTTGAAATGCTCGCGATCCCTTCCCTCGGGCCTAAAAAAATTAAAGTTCTTTATCAAGAGCTCAACATAAAAAGCGTTGAAGACCTGAAGAAAGCAATCGCTTCTGGAAAAGTTCAGGCACTTGAAGGTTTTGGCGAAAGGAGCGCGCAAAAAATTCTCGAAGGAATTAAAATGAAGTCAAAGAATATAGGCCGGCGTCTTCTCGGCGATGTATATTCCACTGTTTCCCACATTGTTGAAGTCATGAAGCAATGCGGGGATGTGACTGAGGTCGTGCCTGCCGGTTCGTTTCGCCGCTGCGAAGAGACGGTCGGTGACATAGATATTTTGGCTACAGGCAAACATCCTCAGCGCATTATCCAATATTTTACCAGGCAGTCTTTTGTATCAAAAATCCTGGCTGAGGGTGATACAAAGGCGTCGATTCTCACCAAGGACGGTTTGCAGGTTGATCTGCGCGTAGTTGCACCGAGTCAGTTTGGGAGCGCCCTCCAGTATTTTACGGGATCAAAACTTCACAATGTGCATTTGCGGACATTTGCCAAAAATAGGGGGTTTAAACTTTCGGAATATGGATTTTTCAAAGGCGAGAAGTTGGTGGCGAGCAAAACTGAAGAGGGTTGTTATAAGGCGCTTGGGATGCAGTATGTTCCTCCAGAGCTCCGGACCGATACGGGGGAGATCGAGGCCGCTTATCGCCATGAACTGCCAGCGCTGATTACCCTGCATGATATTCGCGGTGACCTCCACGTTCATTCCAAGTGGTCCGATGGAGGAAACTCTATTGCCGAAATGGCGCGCGAGGCTCACCGTCTTGGATATGAATATGTGGCCCTCACCGATCACTCACCGACTCTCGTTGTTGCCAATGGGCTTACACTCGATCGTCTCAAAAAGAAAAAACGAGAAATCGATCAACTCAATGAAACCTTACCGATAAAAATTCTTTTTGGAACCGAAGTTGATATTTTAGCAGACGGAAATATTGATTACCCCGATGAGATTTTGAACCAGTTTGATATTGTCGTCGCCTCTATCCACAGCCGTTTTGCGCAGGATAATACCGCTCGTCTTGAGAGAGCTATGGAAAATCCGTACGTACATATTATCGGTCATCCGAGCGGCCGGCTCATTGGCCAGCGCAGTCCCTACCCGGTTGATTATGACAGGCTTTTTAAAAAAGCCGCCGAAACTGGAACGATTCTTGAAATAAATTCCCAGCCGCAGCGGTTCGACCTTCAAGATCAGTATATCCGCGAAGCGAAGCGGTGGAAGTGTCGATTCACCATTGATTCCGATGCCCATTCAGTGAAAGGACTTTCATTCATGGAACTCGGGGTGCGATGGGCCCGGAGGGGTTGGGTCGAAAAAAAAGACGTCGTGAATACCCTGACGCTCAGGCAGTTGCAAAAGTCGCTCAAGTAAATGGAGGGCCTGTGCGGAGGGCCTAAACAACGGGATTCCCGTCAAGATCCACTTCCGGATCGGGCCAGACTCGTTTTCCATTCGGGTGATGGAGAATTATGGCATTCACGGGGCATCCTTTGCATGCCTCCAAGAGGGTCTTTAAATCTTCTCCGTCGGGATTTTTCACGACGGCTTTTCCTTCAGCATCAAGCTCAAATGTATTAGGTGCTAGGCCAAGGCATACCGCGAGCGTCACGCAGAGGTCGCGATCGACTTTTATTTCGTAGCCTTGCGAGTTTTTGATAGGTCCACTGTCGGGCATAGTAACGTAAGATTATGGAATGGAATGGAAAATGTCAAAAGGACAGGTATAATATTTCAGATTGGACAGGATTGATTATTGGGGAGTAGCCAAGTGGTACGGCAGCGGCCTTTGGAGCCGCCATGCGAAGGTTCGAATCCTTCCTCCCCAACCAGACCATTCCTCCCAACCAAAAAAATGCGGATGTTTACCCTCGTATATCCTTGATCATCTTGTTTTTTCGCTTCCAAAGGTCCACCAGCATGCCATTGAGGTGATGGATGTTTTCCGGCGAGCCAAGCAGATCTTCTCTGCTCACTTCTTGCACGTCAAAATGAAGCCTTGCGCCGTAACGATGGGTTGGTGCAGGTTCTACGATCGTACAATCCAAAAACCGAACATCGACAAGCTCACGGATTGATTGCATGAGAGCCCACAGGCCGCCGCTCTTAGGAAAACAAGTTTCTGTCATCCAGGAACTCACTTGCAGCTCCGGATGTGCCCTATTCAAATCTTTAACCTGCTTTGCAATACGCCGCTTGTAAGGTCGATGAGCATCGGGGAAAAGGACCGCCCCCGTATCCGGCGTGAGCACTTCTTTCGTCTCGGCCTCGATGGTACCCATGGCTTGATCTCGATCGTCACGATTTATGAAGATGCCTTTTCTGGCTCTCAGCATGAGATCTCCCATGGCCCACCTCGAAAGTGGATTGGTAATGATGGAACGTTTACCGACCGCTACGCTGTTTGATGCAAAATGCCGACTCATGAAATATGCCCATGGCCATGCTGCCGTTAGGGTCGGGTGATTACCGATGTAAACAAAACGATCCCCAACCTGCCTTTCGGGTAAATCGGCATTATGCGTCGTGTGCCAGCCAAGTTTCCCACAAACCACATCGTTCATCCTTCCAAAAAAATCGTACTCAAAACCATGAAATACCTCCGGCTTGTCTGGATTTGCTTTCTCTAATACGCGTGCTCGAGTTGCAAGTCGCTGAAGTTCAATCACGCCTGAAGCTGCGGTTTCTAACCATCGTAAACGAGGAGATATCGGTGCACTCTCAAGTTTGTCGCGCATGGCTAAGAAGCATAAATGATGTTTTGCGTTTTATCAATCAAGTTTTGTTTAGAGAAGGGTAATCCCAGCTGCAACAATGGCCGCCGTTTCCGTGCGTAATATTCGCATACCGAGGGAAGCAGGAGTGACTCCATACTTTTCAGCCTGTTCAATTTCGCTTTCCGAAAATCCACCTTCTGGGCCTATGAAAATATCCACCGGCGTTTCTTTGGTGATGATTTTTGAGAGGAGAGGATGATTGCCGCGTCCGTGCAGGAGGATTTTTTGTTTCCCATCGGCATTTATGAGCGCCTCATGAAACTTCACAATTCCTTTGAGTTCGGGAATTTTCCCGCGCTCACTCTGTTCAGCGGCTTCTCTAAGAATTTTTTCGAGACGGTCGAATTTATTGAGAGATACCCGCTCCGTGCGCTCTGATACTATCGGCACAAATCGACTCACCCCGACCTCTGTTCCTTTTTGCAGGATCCATTCGAAGAGTTCCATCTTTTTTGGAAGCGATTGGTAGAGGGTCATAAAAATCTCCGGCTCCGCCATATTTTTTCGCTGTTCCAAGATTTTGCCACGAGCAAGCGAATCGTTTATTTCATCAAGCTCACAAAGAAAATCGCCTCCGTGGTTATCAAGCGTCACAAACTGCTCACCCGGCCTCATTCGTAATACCCGCATCATTTGATGAACTATCTGAGGATTGTGAATTTCAACGCACCCATTTTTAAAATCTTCCGGTTTGAGAAAAAATCGCTGCATGACTTCAGCATAGCATTTCGCAAGTTTATGTTCATTTCACGGTGTGCGTCTCACCTTTTCTTCTTCGTCGCCGGTAAGTTTCTTCAGATATTTTTCCGGAAGCGATGAAACCGGAACAAATTCCAGGGGAAGATATTCGAGTGGATCCACATGCTGAAAGTTTTTGAAAACCTCGAAATGGAGATGAGCACCGGTTGTGAGCCATCCAGCTCCTTTCGTCCCCGGAATTCCCCCCGAGAGTCCGATGGTTTGCCCCTGTCTCACAATTTCCCCTTCATTCACGAAAATTTCAGACATATGACCATAGAGCGTGAGAATGTTGTCCGGGTGAGCAATGATGATGTAGCTATATGCAAAGCCATTATCCACGACTTTGGTCACCACTCCATCAGCAGCCGACTTTACTTTCGAACCCTGGCTGATGCGGATATCAATAGCATTATGTGCTACCCCAAGAGCTTTTTTGTATGCTTCATCACGGAAATGGGCACTTAAACCGAGAGCCGGAGAAACCGCCCACGCAAGGGGTGTTTTGCCTTTCAGAATACTTTCATCGTCCAGGAACCCACCGTCAAATGGCGGAGTCGAAATGTCTGCTCCGCCAGGACTCTTTTTCATCTCTTCCAGTTTTTTCTGAAAGAAGTCGTAGTTGTCTTTCAGTCGCTCTATTTGCAATGAGACCTGCTCCTCTTCTTTTTTCGAAAGTTCGAGGAGCGTTTCATAAATGGCCTGCCGTCCTTTGGTCTCTTCCAGGAGCCGATTCTTCGATCGTTGAGCCTGTTCCAAAGCCCGCTCTTCGCTCGCGAGGAGAGTTTGCAAATCTTTCGTTATATTTTTTTTGCGGGTGAGCTCATACCGCTTTTCGTCGAGGTTTTTCTGTTCCTCGCGGATTTCTACTGAGAGATCCTGGCTCGCTTGCTGAAGGAAGAGGAGATAGGCATGTTCTTTGAATACATCGCCCGTCGTCTCTCCGCTCGAGAGGAAGGCTAAAAGATTTCCACGGTCGCTGCTCGCGTCAAAAAATGAGTTTGTCTGGAGGTAAAAAGTGGTCAGGGCATTTTCAAGATCGTCGACATTTTCCTGCATTTCTTTTTCCTGCTGACGTATGTCGTCTTCCAGGATGAGGATGCGATTTTCCTGCTCGGCCAATTGGACTCGAATCGCCCGAATTTTTTCTTTGTTTTCTCCAGCAAGCCGGCTAAGATTTTCAAGTTGAGATGTGAGATCCGTAATTTGTACGGTTGATTCACCGATTTTATTTTTTATTTCGCGGATATTGTTACGAAGAAGTTTAAGCTCATCCCGGGAATTTTTGAGTTTAGCATCAATGCCGAGCACGAAATAGGTTCCCCGTTTGAGTTTCTGCTTTATTTGGGTCGTCAGCATGTCGACCTCTTTTTCTTCGTCGCTATTTAAAGAAAACGGCGCAGCCGATGTAACCTGAATCTGCAAGGTCATTGCAAAAATACCCAATATTGCCATCAAGGAAGCCAATTTTTTCATTTTCCTTCGCATAGTTAAATCCATAAATTATACCAGAAAAAGCTAGATTTGACAATTTCCGAGTGCTTGCAAAGGAGTGAGTTTCCTATTACTATGCGTGAGCTATGGCACACAAAAAAGCCGGAGGCTCTACCAGGAACGGTCGTGATTCACAGGCAAAACGCCGAGGCGTGAAGCTCTACGAAGGGCAGCTCGCAAAGTCAGGTGCCATTATCATTCGCCAAAAAGGAACGAAATTTTTCCCGGGTGATAACTGCCGTATGGGTGGTGATTTTACGATCTTCTCCGTGAAGGAGGGAAAGGTGTTTTTCCAAGAGAAAAAGCGAACTCGATTTGATGGCCAGGTACACCGAGATATCTTCGTTGGCGTAAAATAAATCTGATGGGCGATTTTGAGTTTTTCAACCCGAGCGAAGGTGGGGAGTCGTATGATCCGCAAGCCTTCGAACGTTTTAAGGAACAGGTAAAAAAGAATGCAGCTTTTATAGCCGCGGCTCGAAAAGGTGAGCAGAAGCAAAAGCAAAAGGAAGACCGCCTCGCGAAAATTTTGCTCAAATTCATTCAGACAAATCAGAAGAGTGGGATTTTGATGCTTGCCGCGAAACTTTTGCAAGAAAATATCCCAGCGAGTTTTATTTTGAGCATTATTATTTTGGGAAATGAGGAGATACGGATCGAGCTGGAAAAAGAAGCTCAGGCCGATAGGCCCCTGCTTGAGGCAGGAATGCCGGTGCCGCAAAAAACGGAATTTTCCCTCATGGCGCGTTTTTCCGATAGTTCGTTGCCGCTCAAAATGAAGGCTGAGATCGATGCGTGGGGAAAGAATATTTTTGAAACCGGATCCGCTGTCCCATTTCGAATTCTGGAAACGGCGCTCACGAAAGAGGGGACGATTAAGCAGGTGGTTATTGATTGCGCGGCCAATGTGCTTGACGATTACCTCGCCCAAAACGAGTGGGCGCACATCCACTACGACGCCTGTTTTGCCTTTTGTGATTTATTGATGAAGTCGGTGATGAAGCGTCTTCAAGAGCAAATCCAAAATCAGAAGGAATTAAATTAATGTTATAATTTCCTTCGTTGTATGGTGTCCATAGCTTAATGGCAAAGCTCCGCTCTGTGGCAGCGGCTATGAGGGTTCGATTCCCTCTGGACACCCCAGAACTTAAAACACATCTTCAATATCCACCCCGATCCACTGATCCGAGGTATCCGGCTTTTTTTTGAGCTTGGTCTCGATCATGGGGCGTGCCACTTCTTCCAGGTGTTTCCGGGGGCCGCCTCCACCCACGCGCATGTTTTTTATATCCCGCGTTATTTGAAAATCGGTTCGGTTCAAATTAAATTCTACTACTCGTCGTTCGCCAATCTCTACGACTTCATTATTGAATTCGACGTGGAGCGGGGTTTTTTCGTCCATGGTTATTTCTGCACCTGCAGCCTTCACGCGTCGTAAAATTTCTTCCAGCCGGTCGTTGGCCGCAGAGGCTGCGGTATCGTCGAGTTCCTTGCCCGGTTTGTGGTCAGAGTACACGTTTGCATGATATCATATATCTCCAAAAAGCTCTCCCCGGATGAAACGGAGAAAGCTTATTTGGTTCGACGTATACCGACGCAGGAGCCTCAGTACCGTCATGGTTTTCTTTATGTTGCGAAGAAAGTTTTGAGAGGGAAGGGGAGAACGGTGATGTCGTAATTACGCACCCAGATATCAACCTTTGGCTCGGTGTTGCCGACATAATATTCTGCGCCATCAAAAACTTGAGTTTTCATAAATTCATATTTTCGCTGGAGGGCTGAGTTCATTTTTTTGAGTTTCCGAAATTCCGGTCCATGGAGCCGGTAATAGGCGTACGTTTCAGCAAAGTCTTCAAAGGGATCAGTCATGGCATATTCCGAAACGAAGTCGAGATAGAGAGCATCGTCTTGTCTCTCGCTTTCGGAGATCCAGCTGATTCGATAAAAGTCGAGACTTGGATCATCGAGAGCAACGGGAATTTCAAAGTCATAAAAACCACTCACATCTTCGCTGTCGGTTCCAAAGAGCAAGCTTCCATCGACAAGGTGCCCGACCTCATGAATCAGGACCGATGCAAGTTCATCATCTTTAACATTCAGACATCGGAGAATGATAGAACCATTTCCGCCAAAACCGCGGCGGCCATCTTTGGTGTAGAAGAGGGTAAGATCGGAAAGTTGATTTCGATGTGTGAGCGGCAATTTTTCGAGTGTTCGGTAAACGATTGATTTGCAGCGACGGCTGCTCATGGTCGTCGGTTTGCTGTCAGGTCGGTGTTCGGTTCCTGGGTGGAGCCGGACACCAAAGTTATCAAGTTTTTCAGCGAAATAGTTTTCGAGAAGCCTCGGGTTGTTTTTGAGATTTTTGCTAGAAGAGGAGGAATTTTGAGGCGCCTCGCGAAAACTTTCTCTTAATAGGGAGTCCTTACTAAGATTTGCGCTTGAGAGATTACCAACGGTCACCAGAAGTGCCGCAAAACCGATGAAATGTCTTAAATAAGCCATATTCCTTGAGTTTTCATGTGATTAAGGCGATGGAATATAGCAAAAATAACCAGTTTTGTCAAGGATATAGTGATGCGAGGCCATGGGCCGAACTTAATAAAGAAAAGACACTCGTCTAGCTTTGGGGCTAGCCTGCACATTGCGCGCAGTTTTACGAGTGTCTTGAAGTTCGGTCGTGGGACCAAGAGCAGACCTTAATGAGTCGCAAATGGTCACACCTTTCCGGACAGGACGTCCGGAGTGCTTGGAGGGGCGGCGTGGGGACGGCCTAGTGGGTGAACAGAAGGAGCAGCCAG
>Ga0209514_10003958_pt1 | contig 20507 bp, 18 predicted proteins | sample Subgrocontami58m_FD_187452 | JGI IMG/M metagenome (GOLD analysis project Ga0209514, IMG submission 187452) | Subsurface groundwater microbial communities from S. Glens Falls, New York, USA - GMW37 contaminated, 5.8 m (SPAdes) (version 3) | ecosystem: Environmental > Aquatic > Deep subsurface >...
ACAGAGACATACAAAGAGTCTGATCTCAATCAGGAGGCGGTTGCCGGCGCCTCTGATGAATGTTTATCCTGCGCGTCGTCTGAAGATTTCAACGAGGAATGATATGAAACTAGAATTTGACCCGGCGTTAATTGAAGAAGTAATATTTGGGGAATTGAAGGCGAGGGAGGGGAGGGGAGATTTCTCTTTGACTCTTGAGTATCATTCTTGCGTTGATCCGGTTTATGAAAATTTTCCGTCAGAAGAGAGGCCTTCGCAGTTTAGAAAGATCGAGTGGGATTTCTTTAGAAAGCTCAATATTCCAAAGGCGATAAAGGAAATTTTTGATGAATTCCCTGAACTCGAGGGAAGGGCTGCCGGCGGAGTAATTGCGCGGGCTGTGAATCCGTTTGATGAGGGTTCCTATCTTACAAAGGGGATGAATCAGGAGGTAGGCCTGAAAAGGATTGTTGTGAAGTTGTTGCCTGACCGTTTTCAGGATATTCCGTATCTGCGGAAATTGGTCAGACATGAGCTGATGCACGCCTCTGACATGCTCAGCGAATCGTATGGCTATCGCGACGAACGCCTGGGCGGTAATCCCATGGAGGAGAGTATCGTTAAGGAACGGTATAGCGTCTTCTGGGATATTTACATAGATAGCCGGCTGATTAGGAAAGAGAAAGAAACGATATCAGATAAGGATGGGCGATATCTGGAATTCGAGGCGCTGTATAAAAAGATTCCGGATGAGGTGAAGCGCGCCATTTTCGATGTCCTCTGGCAGGACGAAAGCTTTACGCACGACAAGATATTGCTACTGTCAAAAGATGCGAATGAGGTAATAAAGATTTCCGACGGACTGACGATAGTTCCGTCATATAAAAGGAAAAAAACCATCTCGCCGGGCGCTCAGTGTCCGTTATGTCAATTTCGTACGTATAATTGGGCTGAAAATGTTGAGCAAGACGCATATCTTGTGGGCGCTATCAAAAAGGATTTTCCGGATTGGGAACCTGAAGATGGCGTGTGTGGACAGTGTGTAGAGTCTTATAAAGTAAAAAGTCCTGTCTGTTAATATATAAATTTATAGTCAAAACTTTTTATATAAATTGTTTTACATTGAGAAAGGAGTAGGAAATATGAAACTTACCAGGAGAACTTTCCTACAGGTGGCAGGTGCGACGGGCGCGACCTTTACCATCGCTCATAAGGCGATGGCATTTCGGTTGCTGAAACCCGCTGTAGAAGTGGGGAACCCGTTGGATGCCTATCCTGATCGCACATGGGAAAGTGTGTATCGTGATCAATACAGGTATGATCGGACGTTTACCTTCACGTGTTCGCCGAATGACACCCATGCCTGCAGGGTAAGGGCATTTGTAAGAAATGAAGTGGTTATGAGGGTTGAGCAGAACTACGACCATCAGAACTACTCCGACCTGTATGGAAACAAGGCTACGAGGAACTGGAATCCCAGGATGTGCCTGAAAGGGTATACGTTCCACCGCAGGGTTTATGGTCCTTACCGGTTAAGATATCCGTTGATTAGAAAGGGTTGGAAGCAGTGGGCGGATGACGGATTCCCGGATCTAACGCCGGAAAACAAATCAAAATATATGTTTGATGCAAGAGGTCAGGATGAATTATTAAAGGCCACATGGGATGACGCATTTACCTATGCATCAAAGGGTATTCTCCATATTACCAAGAAATATAGCGGCGAAGAAGGCGCTAAAAAACTTATTGAACAGGGATATCCAAAAGAGATGGTTGACCCCATGAAGGGGGCAGGCACGCGTATCTTTAAGGGTCGCGGCGGTATGGGTCTCCTGGGCGTCATCGGAAAATACGGGATGTACCGGTTTAACAATATGTTGTCGCTGGTAGACAGCCACAACCGTGGAGTTGGGGCAGATAAGGCGCTTGGCGGAAGGAACTGGTCAAACTACACGTGGCATGGCGATCAGGCCCCCGGTCATCCATTCTCTCATGGATTACAAACCTCCGATGTTGATATGAACGATGTCCGCTTCTCGAAGTTGGTAATCCAAACCGGCAAAAACCTGATCGAAAATAAAATGCCTGAGGCGCACTGGCTTACCCAGGTTATGGAAAGAGGCGGTAAGCTTGTCGTCATCACGCCTGAATACAGCCCGTCCGCTCAAAAGGCAGACTATTGGATACCGATCAAGTGTAACACCGATACGGCGCTGTTCCTGGGCTTAACGAAGATACTGATGGACGAGAAACTGTATGATGCGGATTACGTGAAGAAGTTTACCGATTTCCCGTTGCTTGTCAGGACTGATACGTTGAAGAGGTTGCAGCCAAAGGACATTATCCCTGATTACAAGTTGGAAGATATTTCACATGGTCCAAGCTATAAGATTCAAGGATTGCATGACGATCAAAGAGAAATCATCGGTGACTTTGTCGTGTGGGATACAAAGACGAACGGTCCAAAACCAATCACAAGGGATGATGTCGGCGATAAGCTGACGGCTAAGGGAATAGACCCTGCTCTGGACGGCACTTTCAAGGTGAAGACGGTTGACGGAAAAGAGATCGAGGTCATGCCTCTCTTTGAGATGTACAAGATACACCTGAAAGACTACGATATTGACAGCGTTGTTGAAATGACCAATTCACCGAAAGAATTAATTGAAAGGCTGGCGCACGATATTGCGACCATTAAGCCGGTAGCTATTCACTATGGTGAGGGTATCAATCACTATTTCCATGCGACGCTCATGAACAGGTCTACGTACCTGCCGTTAATGCTAACCGGTAACGTCGGTTATATGGGTTCTGGTTCACATACGTGGGCAGGAAACTATAAGGCTGGAAATTTCCAGGCGGCTAAGTGGTGCGGCCCTGGATTCTATGGATGGGTAGCAGAGGATGTATTTAATCCAAATCTCGATCCGAATGCGCCCGCAATGGATTTGAAAGTAAAAGGTCGCGCTTATGATGAAGAAGTCGCATACTGGAACCACAATGATAGGCCATTGATTGTTAATACGCCCAAATACGGTCGTAAGGTCTTCACGGGTAAAACGCACATGCCGACGCCTACCAAGATCATGTGGTTTACCAACGTAAACCTGGTAAACAACGCAAAGCATGTGTATCAGATGCTGAAGAATGTGAATCCCAATATCGAGCAGATTATGTCTACCGATATTGAAATGACGGGCTCCATAGAGTATGCAGACTTTGCATTTCCTGCAAATTCATGGATGGAGTTTGAAACCCATGAGATTACCAGTTCGTGCTCGAACCCATTTTACCAGATTTGGAAGGGTGGCATACGACCTGTGAACGACTCTAAGGATGACGTGATGATCCTTGCGGGTATGGCTGCCAAGTTGGGCGAGTTGCTTAGAGACATGAGGTTCAGAGACTTCTGGAAATTTGCGCTGGAAGGCAGACCAGAGGTGTATATCAACAGGTTGCTGGATGGCAGCACGACCTCGAAGGGATATACATTCGATGACATCATAAATGGTAAGTACGGTGAACCGGGTGTTGCCCTGTTGAATTACAGGACTTATCCGAGGCATCCGTTCTGGGAGCAGGTACACGAAAGTATTCCGTTCTATACCCCAACCGGAAGGTTGCAGGCGTACAATGACGAATCGGAGATCATTGAATACGGTGAGAACTTTATCGTCCATCGTGAAGGTCCTGAGGCAACGCAGTATCTGCCAAACGTTATTGTAAGTACAAATCCATATATCCGTCCCGATGACTATGGAATTCCGGAAACGGCGGAGCACTGGGATGAGAGAACGGTAAGAAATATCAAGAAGTCTTGGGCTGCTACAAAACAGACAAAGAACTTCCTGTGGGAAAAAGGGTACAAGTTCTATTGCGTAACGCCAAAATCAAGACACACCGTACATTCGCAATGGGCAGTCACTGACTGGAACTTTATCTGGAACAACAACTTCGGCGATCCGTACAGAATGGATAAGAGGATGCCGGGCGTTGGTGAACATCAGGTCAATATAAACCCGCAGGCGGCGAAAGACATGGGTATCAATGACGGAGACTATGTCTACGTTGACGCCAATCCGGCTGATAGACCTTATGAAGGGTGGAAGCCAAACGACCCGTTCTATAAGGTGTCCAGGCTTATGTTGAGGGCGAAGTACAATTCGTCATATCCGTATAATGTGACGATGATCAAGCACTCTTCGTGGATTTCAACGGAAAGAACCGTGAAGGCGCATGAGACCAGACCTGACGGCAGGGCGTTGGCCGCTGGCACAGGGTATCAATCCAGCTTCCGTTACGGTTCGCAGCAGAGTCTTACAAGAGACTGGTCTATGCCTATGCACCAGCTTGACAGTTTGTTCCACAAAGCCAAGATCGGCATGAAGTTTGTGTTTGGATTTGAGGGTGACAACCACGGTATCAATACTGTTCCGAAGGAGACGCTGGTGAAGGTTACCAAGGCTGAGGATGGCGGTATCGGCGGTAAGGGCGTGTGGGACCCGGTAAAAACCGGTTACACCACAGGCAACGAAAACGACTTTATGAAGAAGTACCTTAACGGTGATTTGATTAAGGTCGAGAAGGCGTAAGCTGGATTATGTAGAAGGTTAAAAACGAGCTAACAGGTGGGGTATAAAACATTTGTTAGCTCGTTTAATTTTAAGATCTTTTAAATTTTGTATAAGGAGAGAAAAATTTATGAAAAAATATTTGATAGCTGGTGTGCTTGCGGCGTCGTGTTTCGTGTTCTCGCATAGTTCATTAGTGTGGGCCCAGGCAGCAGATGAGTTGAAGACGCTTACGCCTGAACAAATGGCAGAGGCGGCGAAGAAGCTGGAAGAGGCTCAGCAGAAGTTGAAGAAGATCGTGAAAAACCTGCCGAAGGTGGACAATGCAGGTTCCATCACAGGCGTTGTAACTTGTCAGAAAATGAGAAACAGTGCGGATGCCGTCGTGTTTATTGAAAAAGTAGGAGATAATAAATTTGCTCCTCCTGCGGAACATGCCGTTATAGATCAGCTTAACCTGACCTATGTGCCTCGTGTTGTTGCAATGCAGAAAGGCACCACGGTTGATTTCCCTAACAGCGATGCAGTTCGTCACAATGTGTTTTCCCCGCCGACGGCAGCCATTCAGTTCAACCTGGGCACCTATCCAACGGGCGTTGTTAAGGAGGTGCTCTTTGATGTTACCGGCGAGACCCCTCTGCTGTGCAACGTACATAATGAAATGGCCGGTTTTGCCGTTACCTTCGAAAATCCTTATTTTGCAATGACGGACAAGGATGGAAATTACACCATCGAGGGCGTTCCGGCTGGCAAGTATACAGTCAAGACGTGGCATGAGAAGCTGAAGGAAGTGTCTCAGGAGGTCACCGTAGAGGCTGGAAAGGCTGCGACTGCAAACTTCGACCTGAAGAGAAGAAGATAATTCGTAAGCTTCTTACTATGGGCGTATGATTGTTGTTAAGTCTGTGCCCTTTATATAGAAATTCCAGTGAGGTTAGCGCCTCACTGGAATTTTTTATTTTACCGTATAGCAGCAAAAGGCTTATTACTAAGTTTGCATTTGACAAAGTCTGCGAAATACTAATATAATTAAAATCTAAAAAATGGCGGTTTTAAAAGCAATTGCCAGGTAAATTACAGAATACAATTATCGAACTTACCAAAAACTATGTTTCAACGGCGTAAAACAAGAGTAGTTAATGCGGGCGGGGTTTTGATCGGTGGGGATAATCCCGTGTCCGTACAGACAATGACGAAAACCCATACCGAAGATATTGACGCAACGGTCAGGCAAATTAAGGAGTTGGAGGCGATCGGGTGTCATATTATCCGCCTGGCGGTTCCTACCATTGTTTCGGCAAAATGCCTTGGCGCAATCAAAAGGCAGATAAAAATTCCGCTGGTTGCCGACATCCATTTTGGACACCACCTTGCCCTCGAGGCAATTGCGCAGGGCGTTGACAAGATACGCATCAATCCGGGGAATATGAAGGATAAGAAGAAACTGGAAGAGGTTGTACATGCCGCAAAGGACAAGGGCATCCCCATTCGTATCGGCGTAAATTCCGGCTCGGTGCGCGGCGAGAATAGCGGTCATGAGGAGTTGACCGCATTGATGGTGAAAACTGTCCTGCAATATTGCGAGCACTTCGAGTCGTTAGGGTTTAAAGATACGGTGCTTTCACTCAAGGCGTCAGATGTGCCTTCAACCCTGGAGGCTTACCGGTCTATAGCCACACAATGCGATTATCCGCTCCACCTGGGCGTTACGGCGGCAGGGCCGCCGAGCCTGGCAACGATCAAATCAGCCATCGGCATCGGAGGATTGCTCTCGGAAGGCATTGGCGACACACTCAGGGTTTCCTACACGGGCGCTTCAGAGTTAGAGATCAAGGCCGGATATGATATCCTTGAGGCGTTGGGTTTTCACAAGAGGGCGGGGGCAGAGTTGATATCATGTCCCACCTGTGGCCGGTGTGAAATTGATTTGGTGAATATCGTGGAAAAGGTAAGACAGCGTCTGCCGGGGGATAAAAAAAATCTTCAAATTGCCATCATGGGATGCGTGGTGAACGGCCCCGGTGAGGCGCGGGAGGTTGATATTGGCATCGCAGGCGGCAAGGGGTTTGGGTTCCTGTTTAAGAAGGGAGAAAAGGTGCGAAAGATACCGGAAGACCGTATGGTAGACGAGCTTTTGGAAGAAATCGCCCACATGTCGTAATAATGAAAAACATCGTTGTCCTCGGTTCCACAGGTTCTATTGGTAAAAACACCCTTGAGGTCGCCCGGAATTTAAAAGATAAGTTTCGCGTGATCGGCCTTTCCGCGAACTCGCGGTGGGAATTGCTGTCGGAGCAAATCAAAGAGTTTAAACCCCGGTACGTTGCCTTAAATAATAATCATGTTGCAGAAAAAGTAAAAGAGCGCTTTCCTGACAACCAACTGAAAATACTTACCGGAAACAATTGCCTGGAAGAGATTGTTTCAAACGATGAGGTTGACGTCGTGGTGTCAGCCGTCGTCGGCGCGGTTGGCCTGCCTGCGGCAATTGCGACAATACAGCGTGGAAAAATCCTCGCCCTTGCCAATAAGGAGTCGCTGGTTATGGCGGGGCATATCGTAATGCCGCTGGCCAAAAAAAATCAGATTTTGCCCGTGGATAGTGAACACAGCGCGATATTTCAGTCGCTCCAGTCCGGGAAGCGAAGTGAGATTAAGCGCGTCATTATTACGGCCTCGGGCGGCCCTTTTTACGACTACCCCGAAGAGAAACTTTCCGACGTCACCCCTGCCCAGGCGCTCAAACATCCCACGTGGCAAATGGGGCAAAAGATTACGATAGACTCAGCCACCCTGATGAACAAGGCGCTGGAGATTATTGAGGCAAAGTGGCTGTTTAATCTCACGGCAGAACAGATAGACGTGGTGATACACCCCCAGTCAATTATCCACTCACTGGTGGAGTTTTGCGACGGGTCCGTCATTGCCCAGATGGGAATGCCGGACATGAAGGTGCCGATTCAGTATGCCCTGACGTATCCGGAGAGAATGCACCTCGGCGTGAAACCCCTGGATTTGCCGGGCATAGGGAGTCTGACCTTTAAAAAGCCTGATATGGAAAAGTTTCCCGCCCTAAGGCTTGGTTATGAAGCAGTCAGGGAAGGCGGTACCGTGGGCGCGACGCTGAATGCCGCCAATGAGGTTGCCGTACAGGCGTTTCTGGACGGAAAGATTAAATTTACACAAATTGCAACCCATGTGGAGAAGGTTATAAACAATCATCATTACATTAAAAACCCTTGCCTTGAAGAAGTTTTAGCGGCTGACACCTGGGCAAGACAGGAGATTAAAAAATGCCTTATGTAAACGTATCAACAAATGTCCTCTTGGTAATTGCGGGTATTGGACTGCTTATCTTTATCCATGAGCTCGGCCACTTCCTGGTAGCAAAAAAAATTGGGGTGAGGGTCTTGGCCTTTTCCCTGGGTTTTGGGCCTGCCATATTTAAGAAGAAGTGGGGAGAGACGGAATACCGGCTTTCCATCATTCCGCTCGGAGGCTATGTTAAACTGGCTGGGGAAGGCCCTGAGGAAGAAAAGACGGGCGCATCCTGGGAGTTTTCATCAAAGAGCGCCGGTCAGCGCGCCGCGGTGTTTGTCGCCGGAGTTGCGCTAAACGCCGTGCTGGCATTTTTTGCGTTTATCGTCGCGTTTCAGATTGGCGTTCCCTTTATCACCCCGGAGGTGGGACAGGTTATGCCTGGTTGGCCGGCCTGGGAGGCTGGAATCAAGCGGGGCGACAAGATCATTGAGATTGACGGAAGCAGAGACCTGGACTTCGAAGACATCTTTACCATCGTTGCCCTGAGTAATCCTGCCAAAGGTGTGCCCCTTAAGGTGGAGCGGGACGGCAAAATACTTGATATGACTGTGGTGCCAAAGTACGATGAAGAACACGGTATCCAGCGCATTGGAATTATGCCGGCCACAACCCTGGAAATTGATAAAATATTTGCCTTTGAAAACAACGTATCACCCGCCAGGGACGCAGGCATGCAGGTTAAGGACGTTGTGTTTGCGGTAAACGGCAAACGCATATCCTCGGAGGAGGAATTCCGCGAGGTAGAGGCTACGAATCAGGGAAATGATATTTCGCTTACGGTGCTGCGGGACAATAAAGAGGTCGAACTGAAAGTGACGCCTTCCAGGGTTACCCGATGGATGTTGGGTATTTCCTGCGCCACGGCTATTCTGGACGGTGTGAAAAATAACAGCATAGCAAGCGGCGTTGGTTTAACAAAGGGTGATGAGATTCTTGAAGTTAATTCAATGCCCGTGATGGGATTTTCCGACATCAGGAAGCTCGTTGCCGACCTGAAAGAAGAAACCTGCATCCTCACTATTAGGAGAAACAGTGCGGTTAATCTTGTTGAAATACCGTTAAAAGATACGGAAGCAAAGGAAGCGTTTCTGGGTAGTCTGACGCCTTTTTACGGGTTGAAGGTTGATTCGCTGGTTGAAGGATTTCCTGCGGAAAAAATCGGCTTAAAGCCAGGCGACAGGATTGTCTCTCTCAATGAGAAGGAAATAAAAGAGTGGAGCGCCCTGTTGCAAATGGTAATAGCGGGGCAGGGAAAGCCTATGGTGGTTGAGTGGGTGCGTGGCAATGAACGATTCGTTTCTACCATTGAACCGCAGAAAGACGAACAGGGCGCTGCGGGTCGTATTGGGGTAAAGTTTAAGGAAAAAATAGAAGTCAAACAATATGGCCTCGTTGGCTCCTGCGCCGTAGGTACGAAGAAGGCCGTTATTAATGTGCAGAGGCTTTATCTCACGTTAAAGGGGTTCTTTTCGAAAAGGCTTTCCACGAAAAACGTCGGGGGCTTTATCCTCATTGCCCAGGCTTCGTATGAATCGGCAAAGGTGGGTTATGGGAAACTGGTGTATTTCCTGGGTATCCTGAGCCTCCAGCTTGCGCTCTTAAACATCCTGCCCGTTCCGGTGCTGGATGGAGGTCACCTGCTGTTCCTGGCAATTGAACGAATCAAGGGTTCTCCGGTCAGCCAGAGGACACTCTCCATTGCCCAATATATCGGCTTTGGCCTCATTATCACCCTTGTGATTTACGCCACACGCAACGACATCATGCGGCTGCTGACGCTCTAAAGACGTACCCGTTTAGTTTTTTTTGAAAATTCATATCAGTGCTTGTTTTCAAACGCCGCGTTGGATAAGTACTGAAACACGCCCCCGGCCCCTCTGGTAGGTCAGGCGTCCTCGCCTGACATTATGATAACAAGCGGGGACGCTTGTCCTACCAACGAGGGGAGGTTTGAATTCCCCTCTGAAAAGAGGGGATTTAGGGGTGTGTGTAATGCGTTTCGAAAAACTAAACTGTTACAAAAACGCAAATGGCAGAACTAATAGACATCACCGTTCCCGGTCAGAAAAAAAGCTACCCCCTAAAGGACGTTACCATCCTTGGCCGCGCTGCCACCACGGATATCAGGCTTGACGACCTCCTCGTTTCGCGCCACCATGCAAGGATCTGCAAATCAGGCAGCGGATATCTCATCGAAGACCTGGGCAGCCAGAATGGCGTTTTTTTGGGCGGCAGCCGGATTGCCGCTTCACAGCCATTAACAAACGGCGAAAAAATCTGCATCGGGCCTTACACCCTGGTTTTCAAAGACGTCGAATCGAATCCATACCCATCCGCCGAGTACACCCAGATTATCATGGCCGCAAAGGACACACTGCCGGGCACACCGGACGCGGCAATGGGGGGTGTTGCTACCGGCAAAGGAAATATTGAACAACTACAGAAGAACCTGAAAATCTTTCATGACATTGCAAGGGTCATTGGCGATATCAATGACCTTGACACGTTGCTGAACGAGATCATTCAAATTCTCTTTGCCGTGTTTCCTCACGCCGGGCGCTGTTTTGTGGCGCTGCATGACGGGGAAGAATCGCAACTGGTGATTCGGACGGTTCAGACAAAGGACAGCGATATGCCGGGAGAAGGGGGCGTTTTGAGTCAGACGCTAGCCCGCCGGGCCATTGAGGAGCGGAAATCACTGCTTGTCATGGATACGCAGATGGGGTCGCAGGTCAGCACGAGTATAAAAGTAATTGGCGCCCGTTCCATGCTGTGCGCCCCGCTTCTCTGTCCGCAAAAACCCCTGGGCATATTACAGATCGAAAGCAAGAGCCGGGAGTATGAATTTTCAAAGGCAGACCTCGATCTCTTCACCGGCATTGCGTCTCAGGTGGCATTGTTAATTTACAGCGCCGAACTCTTTGACGATCTGAAAAAGGCGCATGAGCGCATCGCATCTGAAAACAAGAATCTCAGGAAACAACAGCAGGTGCAGTCCTCATTCAGCAACATCATTGGTAGGAGCCCGAAGATTCATGAAATACTGGAACGGGTAAAAAAGGTCAGCAACTCCCCTTACAGCGTGCTTATTACCGGGAAGAGCGGTTCCGGAAAAGAATTAATCGCCAAGTCCATCCATTACAATAGTTCGAGGTCGGGACAGCCCTTCGTGCCTTTAAATTGCGCCGCTATTCCGCGGGATCTCCTTGAAAGCGAGCTCTTTGGATATGAAAAGGGGGCGTTTACGGGTGCGGTAGGAACCAAACAGGGACTCTTCGAGGTGGCGAATAAAGGGACTATTTTTCTGGATGAAATAGGCGACATGAATCCCCATACCCAGGTAAAACTTCTGCGCGTCTTGCAGGAAAAGGAACTGTTGAGGGTCGGCGGGACAAAGGCGATAAAGGTTGACGTGCGCGTCCTTGCGGCGACCAACAAAGACCTGAAGGCGGCGATAAGCAACGGGGAATTCCGGGAAGACCTGTTTTACCGGCTGAATGTCGTGCCTGTCCATGTCCCTCCGTTGTGCGAGCGCAGGGAAGACATCCCCTTGCTGGTCGCGCATTTCCTGGAGTCTAGCAGCGCCGATGTTGGCAGGCGTGTGAAAGGGTTTACCCCGGAGGCTATGGTGCTGCTTTCGAATTACTCATGGCCAGGCAACGTGCGGGAGTTGAAAAACGTCGTCGAAAGGATTGTCACCCTCGCCCCGGACGATAGCGTGCTGGATGTGGAAATGTTGCCTCAGGAAATAAGCAATAAGTCCCCTGTGCAGTTGCAAAAATACAAATCAGCAGGCACCCTGTACGAGGCGCAAAGGCAGCTAGAAATGGAGATGATCATGGACGCCTTGAAATCTGCAAAGGGAAACAAGTCTAAGGCGGCAGAATTGTTAGGAATTAGCAGGAAGGTGTTGTATGAAAAGTTGGATGCCTATAAAATTTAACAGAATCATCGTGTTTTGAAACAGTAATCTTTTCAGTGCTTGCAAAGGAATATACACGGAATGCTCTCTTTTATTGGCGGGCAAAGGTTGGAAAGGGAATATGCTTTATCCTTAAGATAAAAAAATATAGATACAGAAACGTGAATGCAACGTTTCGATAAAATAAATTGAACTATATTTCTGATTTGCTTACAATGAGAATGTCAGAAAGTAAGATTTGTTTGACGAATGAGAAAGGAGGTGCGTATGTCTGTTGTTAAATTGAGAGAAAGGGGACAGGTAACTATCCCATACGAATACAGAAAAGACCTTGGACTTGACAAAGAAGACGTGCTGAATGTCTTAAGAATCGGCGATGTGCTTGTCCTTGTGCCAAGGCAGCTTGCCGGTGATGCCCTTTCAAGAAAAATGGAGAGCGCTATGAAGAAAAAAGGGCTGACGCTTGATAATCTTCTCGGCAGCCTGAGAGAGCAGAGAAAAAGATACTCAAAAGAAACCTATGCAAAAACAAAGGCTTAAGGTCTTTCTTGACACAAGCGCTTTGATTGCCGGCATAGCATCTTCAAGAGGCGCCGCGCGTGCAGTATTGCAGCTTGCTGAAATTGGTTTGATCGAAGTTTTTGTCTCAAAACAGGTCATTGTTGAAGCAGACAGGAACATTGAAGATAAACTGCCGGAGATGCTCAGTGAATACAGAGGGTTCATTAAACTACTTGCGCCTATTCTGATTGAAGACCCTCACCAAAAGGACATCAAAAGATATTTAACGGTAATTAATCCCGATGATGCGCCCATTCTTGCCGCTGCGGTGAATGCTGATGTTGATTTTCTTGTTACATGGGACAGAAAACATTTCACGAGCAAAAATATCCACATCCATTCAAGCATGAAAATCGTTACGCCAGGAGAATTCTTAAAATATTTCAGAGAAAGCTTGTGACCACCGACCTGTCGTTTAGGGCACAGAATGGGGTCGCGCCTTGATTAGTGATTTTGATGTTGAGTATTCATAGCAGTTTTAAAATTTATCTGACAAAAAGCGATTGCTTCCGAAAAATTGGTGAAGCGAGTATGAAAGGCGCATCTGGGCAAAAAAGAATTCCAGATAGTTTTATTAAAGACTTTAAGATAGGTTTTCCTGAGCAGACGGAACAAAAAAGAATTGCTAGCTATCTCGACAAAAAAACAACAGAAATAGATGGCTTAATCCAAAAAATTGAATCAGCAATCGTAAAACTTCGCGAATACCGCTCATCACTTATCACCGCGGCTGTGACTGGAAAGATAGATGTAGGAGGAAAATAGGAGGAACATATGGCCGAAAAATACTATGGTTCTTTAAATGATTTAAAGAAAATAATAAATGATTCAGGAATTGAAGGTTCGTGGATTGAGGTTGGAGGAAAACACACTTTTCGATCAAAACGTGGAGGGGTATTGCATTGGTGGGAATCGAATAACACGATTCAATTCCAGGGGAGTGTTGATGTTGATCAAATGCGAAATATAGTGATGAAACCTTCTTTAGAGAAGAATGATCTTGAGTTCAGTAAGGGAAGACAACAGATATTTATAGTTCACGGGCATGATACAGAAGCTCGGGACCAAATGGAACTTGCTCTTCGCCGTTTAGGGCTAGAACCTTTCATTTTGATGAGTGCTTCTGGAGGAGGAAAAACAATAATTGAGGCATTAGAAGGAAAGATTGGAAAGAATTTCTCCTCAGATTTTGGAATTATTTTAATGACACCAGATGATATGGGGTATTCGATTAAAGATGGGAAAGAAAAGGAAGAGCCCAGAGCTCGGCAGAATGTAATTCTTGAGACAGGCATGTTGTTGTCTTCTTTGACTAGGGAAAGGATCGCTATTGTTGTGAAAGGACACGTTGAATTGCCTTCTGATTTACAGGGAATAATACATTACGGGTATAACAACCATGTAAAAGAAATAATTCCGAAGTTATGCAAAAGATTTCAAGAAGCAGGTTTCGGATTAGATACAGAGAAAATAATGCAGTTTGCTTAAATTGAAAGATAAGGATCGAATATGAGCGACCAAGCAACGGAAAAAGCCTTTGAATCTTATTTGGAAGATACCTTGAAAATAAAGCCGGTTGGGGGCAAGGGTCAAATAAGGATTGGGATAAACAGTTAGCTTTGTTCCGTTCCGAAGTGGTTGCTTTTATTAAAGACACGTAACCGGATAAATTGATAGCAACACTTGCGAAAGAGATTGATGTCAAAGGGACTCTCCACGTATTGCGTTATGGTTTTAAGTTTTTAGGAAAGACGTTTCTTGTCGCTTACTTTAAGCCCTCACATTGCCTTAATCCGGATATTATGGAGCTTTATAATAATAAATCATTTGCGCGTCACCCGTTAGGTTCCCTGCCATCCTGAGACAAATGAAACAATTGACCTTGTTTTTAGTATCAACGGTCTGCCTGTGGCAACCTGAGGTTAGGAGTTCCGGGCCGCGGCTTGATTAGTGATTTGATGTTGAGGTGGATCGGGAGGGTTGAATATGTATTATTTTGAGATACTGGAAGGATTGTATAAGGGCAAGGTCAAATATCTCGTTGTGGGTGGATTGTCTGTCAATCTCTATGGCGTGCCGCGGGTGACTCAGGACATTGACATTGTTATTGCTATGGATAGAGAAAATGTTCTCAAGATAACATCCCTGCTGAAAGAATTAGGTTATGTTCCGCGCCTGCCTGTAAACCCTGACGACCTTGCAAATCCTGATAAAGTGGTGGACTGGATTGAAAATGGAAATCTCAAGGCATTCAGTTTTTATCATAAAAACGAAAACTATAAGGTGATTGATATTGTGCTTGTTCATCCATTGGATTTTGAAAAGTCGTTTAAAAGCAGAACGGTGAAAAGGGCGAAGGATATAGATATTTATCTGGCATCAATAGATGATGTAGTAAAGATGAAAGAGTTTAGCGGAAGACCTCAGGATTTAAGTGATATTGAAATGCTGAATAAGGTAAGAAAATATCTGGAGGAAAAGAATGGATAAGGGGTTTGTCTACACACTGGAAGACGAGAAAATAATCGAATATATGAAATTATCCACAGAAGATAAATTACAATGGCTGGAAGAGATCAACGAGTTCACCAATATGGTTTTGAGTGACAGGGAAAAGGAATTAAGAGATAAATTGAGGGCGTGCGAAATATGATAGACGGGAATGCCTGGCGCAGCGCGTTGCGCCTAAAATGTTAAAAACGAGACCAGATGGCGAGTGGCAGGTGACGTGCGCCGGTGCTCACGTCACGCGCCATGCGCCACCCGTCGCTACCTCAGAACCGGTATAACTCCGTGCATCGGTAACAGACCGGATACAGCCGGTTTTCTTTTGTGACACGCCTGAATCTCAAATATTGTTGATTGTTCCAGATGTTTCTAAAAGAGTCCTCTTTGACGTTCCCGGCGACGTAATTTAACGACTGACATGGCCTCACCGTTCCGTCAGGAAAGATGTATGCCACCATCCAGGGGCTAATGCAGCGGTGTTTGTAACTGGCGGGCTTGAAATGGAAATCCGTGTAATAGCCGCGAATCTCCGCATCGGTCAGGTTGGGGTAGAAATGGATAAGGGTACGGCTGTCTCTTTTTTTTAGGCTGTTGATGCCGTTGAGCAGTTGTTCCACAGCAATATCGGGCAGCGTTTCCCGGACAAATCCGCGCCAGTCCAGGCAGGTGACGTTGAATTGGCGGGAAAAAATTTCGTTGTGCTGCGCGTAGGTTTGATGGTCGAGGAATATCAAATGATGGAAGGTGATTGAACTTGCCATCAGGTCTTCTGCCACGTCAACGATCTTGTCCAGGTGCAGATAGTTTGTCTCGAAGATGGTGCTGGAGATGTTGATAAGGGGCGTGCGGCAGCGCTTCTTTTCCTTTGCTATGTTCACCGCCCTTAGTCCTGCAGTCGCCTTGTCAAAGATGCCTTCCCCGCCTCGTATCTTGTCGTGGATTTCACGAGTCCCATCCAGTGAAAATATGATTTCATCAACGCCAAGGGCGACTATCTCTTCGGCATATTTCTCCAGCATCATGGCGTTTGTGATAATGTTGCACCTGAGCCCCGCCCCTTTGATGTAACCAACCAATGCAGCCCAATCCCTGTAAAGAAGCGGTTCTCCTCCGAAAAGGGTGATGTTGGGTTTGTAAAATCTCACTTCGTCAATGACGGACTTTAATTCGTCAAGCGTAAGTTCTGATTTCAAGACCTCCGGTGACAGTTCCCGCGAAGAGCCTGAAATTCCCCACTGTCCGCACATGGAGCACCGCAGATTGCATCGGTAGGTAAGGAATAAAGAGATGGTTTCCGGGTATGAGCTGACGCCGTCCTTGAACTGATAGTTCAGGAATGACCTTGCCCTCTGCCCGAATGCCTTCATTGCATAGCGGGGCTGTCTGATTGCCTTCTTAAGAGCTCGCAAAAGATTTCTTCTGGGTATCATGTATTATTGTGGGAATTTGCCTGCGAAAGACTCGAGGGAATTTAGCAAAAACAAGCTGAACGTTTAGCCTCTTGTGAAGCATGTCATTCCCGCATGCTTTTGGCGGGAATCCAGCGGTTATAAAAACATGGATGCCCGATAAAAGCATTCGGGCATGACAGAGGTAACTTGGTCATCTTGTTTTTGCTAACCTCAGAAATGCACTATTCAGCCTCCGAGGCAGTTTTTTATAATGTTTACCATTATGGATAGTCGCTCAATATTCATTATCGGATGCGTGGGAATTAATAACAAGCGCCTTGAAAAGTAGGTGGCGTTGGGAAACGGGTCTCTGTCCAAATCATACCCAAAATCATACACCCGGTGAATTGGGTCTGGATACAGCTTTGTGCTCTCGATGCCCGTATTGTTGATTTTCTCAAAACAAAGTTCCTTCATGTTTTCGTCGTCAAAAAGAACGGGGAACTGATTAAATACGGGAACCGTGTGTGGAATCAATTCAGGAAGCCTGATTCCTTTTGTTTGCGACAGCATATCAAACAAGAACATGCCGTGGTCGTGTCGCTTGTTCAGCATCTTCGAGGCGCGCTCAAACAGGGCGCATCCGACGCCCGCCTGGAATTGTGTATAAGCGAAGCTGTCGAAATCGGTATGGAGTGTCGTGTACTTTAATTTGGCAATCAGGTCGTAGAATATGGTGTAAAAAAGGGGGCGCACGGCAAGCGACAGCGCTATTAATTTCGCTGCGATTTTTAGCCTTGAGGCCAGCCCTAATGCCGGTAGTGATGCGCACGCTGTTTCGATTGCGGACGCCAATTCCTCTCTGTCAGTAACAATGCAGCCGCCGGCCAGGGTAGAGAGATTTTTCCCGCGGTTGAAGCTGTAGAAACCCACGTCGCCAAAGGCGCCGGTTGGACGGTCATGGATAGTGGCGCCCAGTGAAGAAGCGGCATCCTCCACGACATACAGGGCATGTTGCCGCGCTATCCGCGCAACTTCTTCCATATTCATCGGCAGGCCAAACATGTGTACGGGGACGATACACAGGGTGTTCTCGTTCACGTGCCTGCCGAGAGAGTGGATATCCAGGTTAAAGGTTTTTAGGGAAATGTCGCAGAGCACCGGCTTTAATCCGGCCTTTTTGATGGGCATAATCAGGGAAGGCGCAGTGTAGGCGGGCAGAATGACCTCGGTTTTTTTTGAGATGGTTTTGAGCGCCTTTAAAATGACGGAGAAGGCGGTGGTGCCGGAATTGGTAAAGAAGCAGTGTTTTTTGTTTGTGTACGTCTTTATGGCCGATTCAAAGGCAGTCGTGGATTGATTAAAAGACGACAGAAATCCATGGAGTATGTCGGAGAAGGAAACGGGTGTGCCTGCCGATGGGACTAATAATTTCATGACTGCATTATCCTTTCTGCCTCTATTAAAAATGCCTTTGCGATAAATCCGACGGGGCAGCCAATGGGCAAAATCCTTGTGCAATGGAATTCATGCCGTTCAATGATGGCGGCGATATCCTCAATCTTATAAGCCCTTACCGGGAATTTTTGTCTTCTCGAATGCAGCCAGTATTTTAAACGGATATACGGATTTGATTGATTCCGTATTTCAACGAGAAGCCTTCCGCCGGATTTGCATACCCGCATGAGTTCCAGGAGCAGCGCCTCAACCATGTCAAGCGACGCCAGATTCAGTAACGTATTAACACAGACAACCCGATCAAAGGTTTCTGGTTTGAAAGGCAGTTGAAAGGCATTTCCCCGGATAAGAGAGACCCCTTCCACGGAGTTGTCGTGGAAAATCTTTTTTGCCTCCTGCAAGAGTTCCCTGGATTTGTCAATGCCCACCATGCGTCTTTTTACAGATACCTGTTCCTGGCTGTGTAAGAAAAACAGGCCATTTCCACAGCACACGTCGAGAATGGTTTCGGCGTCGCGGCACAGTTCCCATGCCTTGTTGCGCACGGCTGTTGTGATGTTGCCGAGAAACGCCTTTTTTCTTGAAACGCCGGAAACGTTCATAATTGTTTATCACCGCCAGATAATCAGTACAACTTTGCGGGTTCGAGTTTGCAACTCGAACCTCAACGTTTATGTATTCAAGGGTATGGCGAACGTTCAATCAGCCGTCGTTCCATCAAACCTCAAGGTTTTCACGCGGGTTCAAGTTTGCAACTTGAACCTGAGAGTTTATGTATTTCTGGGCGTTGTGACAGTTCGACTGGTTATTGCTTGTTCAAACCCCAAGGTTCAGGTTGCAAACCTGAACCCGCTAATGGAGCCCACCGATGTGCCTAGACCCGCGATACGTTACCCCCGCAAATCGTGAGTCCCGACGGCATTATTTTGCCGCAAATGTGTGGCGTTGTTACGCGCCACCCGCCTGAGAATAATCCGAAGACAAAGTCAACATCCCACAACCCCAATAGGTTTTCACGCGGGTTCAAGTTTGCAACTTGAGCCTGAGGGTTTATGTATTTCTGGGCGTTGTGACAGTTCAACTGGTTATTGCTTGTTCAAACCCCAAGGTTCAGGTTGCAAACCTGAACCCGCTAATAGAACCCGCCGTATGGCCTGATCCCACCGTGAAAAGCCGGAAGCACAAGGCGGATTGGTTATTCCCCGCCCTGCCCACAGCTCTTTATTAATTTTCGTGTTCGTGCATCTCTGCGTCTCTGCGGTAAAAGGCGCTTATAATATGCCTTCCATAATTTTTGCTATGTGCCGCCAGTCGAATTCCCTTTCCGCCCTGCTTCTGCCTGCCGTGCCCAGGCGATGGGCAAAATGCTTGTCATGAAGGATGCGCTCGATTGCGCGGGCAATTTCATCGTCGTTTCTGGGGTCAACCATGAGACCCGTTTGCCCGTCAACGACTGCCTCGCTGCTCCCGCCTGAGTTGCCTGCAATTGCAGGTTTTCCGCATGCGCTGGCCTCAAGAAAGACCACGCCAAAGCCTTCGTAGTCCCCTTTTAACTGGCCGTGCGATTCCGTTTCACGATTGGGCAGTACGAAGACGTCGCAGAGATTATAATAATCGGGCAACGATGCGTCCGCCACAAATCCGGTAAAAATAACCTGGTCGTGAAGTTTTAGATTGTCGGCAAGATTTTTGAGTCGCTGTTCTTCGCGTCCTTTGCCCACAATCATATATATCGCGCCGGGAAATCGCTTCACAATTGAGGCCATGGCGCGGATGACCATATCGTGTCCCTTGCGCTCATCTAAACGTCCAACCGTCATAAGTACCTGTTTATCCTGCAAGCCATATTTTTCAATCAGATAGTGCGGTTTGTCCTGGGGGTGAAAAAACACACTGTCAACGCCCGGTACTATCGTAACCATCTTTTCTCTTGGAACGCCCCATCGCTCGTATTCAAGCAGGGTAAATTCACTGTTTGGAACCAGCTCCTCTGCCCCTGTTATAATTTTCTTCATGAGCCAGGACATTACCCGCGAACCGCCGAAACGAATGGTTTCAGAGCCATAGACGTACACGTTGTACTTTACCCCAAAAAGTTTTTTGCAGATAAGCCCGGCGGGTCCGGCAGAGAGAATCTGGCCGCAGTGTAATTTTCCGATATTATACTTTCTTGTGTAGCAGAGCGCATAAAAAATATTGAATAACATCTTCAAAATTTTTGCCCTGCCTGATTCGCCGGTGGGGATTGTTTTCCGGATGATATGAAATGGTTCTTTCTTGTCAAACTCTTCACATCCGGGCGCCTTTGGGGCCAATATCATAGTCCTGTCGGGTGGAAGGCGCTTCCAGATTTGATAAAAGACCGTTGATATGCCGCTCACGATGGGCGGGAAGTCATTGGTAATGAGCAGGCTGATTTTTTTTGAACTGAGCGGTTTGGCGTTCATGTTCATGTTCAGGAATTTCAAAGCAACCGTAGGGCGACCCTTTAGGGCATAGGTGTTAAGTTAGGCAATGTTTGCATAAAAAGTAGCGCAGGCTTCCAGCCTGCATGAAGCAAAATAAAAGAAAGCTGGCAGGCTGGAAGCCTGCGCTACAGATTTGCTCACTCAGGGCTACATTTAAATGTCCGCCTGGCGGGTTTTGGTTTGCAACCTGAACCCTGTAGTTTGAGCAAGCAATACCCGGTTGAACAGTCACAACGCCCGGAAATACATAAACCTCCAGGTTCAAGTTGCAAACTTGAACCCGCAAAGTGCTTTTTGGTAGGAGCCAACTCCTGTTGGCGAACGGGCG
>Ga0209514_10003961_pt1 | contig 20482 bp, 23 predicted proteins | sample Subgrocontami58m_FD_187452 | JGI IMG/M metagenome (GOLD analysis project Ga0209514, IMG submission 187452) | Subsurface groundwater microbial communities from S. Glens Falls, New York, USA - GMW37 contaminated, 5.8 m (SPAdes) (version 3) | ecosystem: Environmental > Aquatic > Deep subsurface >...
CCTCGCGCCGGGCTTCCATCGGTTCGACGTGGGCCGGATCGGGAATGCCCCAGTGCGCGGTGGTCGGGTGGCCGGGCCAGACCGGGCAGGCTTCTTGCGCCGCATTGCCGCAGACAGTGACGATGAAATCGAAAGTTGGCGCCGGCGGGACGGCGCCCGGACCGAACTCATCCCAGGATTTGCTGCGCGCGCCGCCTGCCGGAATTCCATGCCTGGCCAGCGTTTCCAGCGCCACCGGATTGACCTCGCCGCCGGGCTTGCTGCCGGCCGAATACGCCTTGACGCGGCCCTGGCCGAGATGATTGAACAGCATTTCGCCAAGAATGCTGCGCGCCGAATTGCCGGTGCACAGCACGAGTATGTTGATGGTCATGATGGCTTAGGGATGAGGTTGAAAGAGCTTGCCGCTGGCCACGCCACCGATAGTTTTCACCAGGGTCAGGGTCCAGATGCCGGCCAGCAGCATCCACGCCAGCCAGCCGAAAGCCAGCGGTGTGGCGAGCCCGGTGACTTCGGCGAGGCGCTGGCTGCCCAGCGTGAAGGCACCCAGCGGAAAGGTGAAGGCCCACCAGGTCAGGGAGAAGGGCAACGGCGCGATCTTCCTCACCGACCAGGTGAACAAGGTCGCCAGCACCAGCCAGAAGGCGCCGAAGCCCCAGAGCAGGAACACCGCCATCAGGTAAGGACCCTTGTCGCCGGCAAACGGTGTGGCGGCCACCAGGTTGAGCATGCTGACCACGGTGACGCCCACCGGCGCGAGGTTGATCCAGAAGGTCGGCGCCATCATCGGCGGCAGGCGCTTATGCACATAGAAGCGGTGGAAGGCCAGCGCCAGCAGTGCCAAATACATGATGATGCCGGAGCCGAGGCCGATGGCATTGATGGTCAGCGCCAGGTCGCGCAACACCTCGGGCTGGCTGGCCAGCAGGGGCGCGCCGGCCACCGGAATTATCACCAGCCCCACCGGCGGTATGAAGATGCCGGGCGTGATGTGGTCGAGATTGACGTGTTCGCCCTGAAGGATAGCGATCAGCACGGTCAGCGTCAGGCTGAACAACAGGGCCACGCCAATCCACCAGGCAGCCAGCGCCAGCGACTCGTGGCCGCCAAAGCTGCGCAACTCTCCGGCCAGCACCAGCATGGCAATGGCGTAGGACGGATAGAAATTGGCCGCCACCGGATGCTTGAAGGTCGTCGCGACTGCCGGCCAGGCCATGACCCAACGCAGCAGCCAGGGCACGCTGATGGCCGCGAACAGCGCCAGGTTGAACCAGTGCAACGCCCAAGCCAGGCCTGCCAGCGCCGGAACCTGATGGGAGAAGTGCAGGCTCGTCAGGGCAAAGGCGCCAGTGCCCATGACGGCAGCGGGCCAGCCGGGGGCGAAGGTCCTGACGATGAGCGGAAAGCTGACGGGAACAGTTGGATTGGGTGCGTTCATGTCGAAGACGTAGTGAGTGGCGGGGCGCAGCCGTGATCCATGCCGTCCAACTCGATCTGGATCGTCGGATGCGTGATGTGAAACCGGTCGTGCAACTCATGGCCGATCCGGTCGAGGAAGGCGTCGCCCGGATGTCCGCCGGGCATCACCAGATGCGCGGTCAGCGCGATGTCGGTGGTGCTCATGGCCCAGACATGCAGGTCATGCACGTCCGCCACCCCGGGCAGGGCCCGCAGCAAAGCATCCACGTCGGCGAGCACGACGCTTTCCGGCACGCCGTCGAACAACAGGTGTAACGACCCCCGGAACAGGCCCCAGGTACCGGCGATGATCACCAGCGCGATGGCCATGCTGGTGACCGGATCGAGCCAGGACCAGCCGGTCCGCAGATACAGCGCGCCAGAAGCGACCACGCCGAGCGAGACCAGGGCGTCGGCCGCCATGTGCAGGAAGGCACCGCGAATATTCATGTCGGACTTGCTGCCGGACATGAACAGCGCGGCCGTGGCGCCGTTGACCAGCACACCGATCGCCGCGATCACCATGATCGTGCCGCCGTCGGTGGGGGCCGGCGATTGCAGGCGATGGGAGGCTTCCCAGAGCAGGGAACCCATCGCCACCAGCAACAGGACGGCGTTGGCAAAGGCCGCCAGGATCGAGGCGCGCTGCCAGCCATAAGTATGGCGATGATCCGGCTGGCGGCCGGCCGCCAACGCGGCCACCCAGGCCAAAACCAGCCCGGCCACGTCCGACAGGTTGTGGCCGGCGTCCGCCAGCAGCGCCAGCGAGCCCACCCGCCAACCGTAGAAGGCTTCGACCAGGACGAAGGCCAGGTTCAGCGCGATGCCGATGGCAAAGGCCCGGCTGAATGCAGCCGGGCCGTGATGGTGCGGATGGTGGCTCATCCCGGCCGCGAACCGGACGGCAAGGGCGCGGCCGGGACGCGGCCCACATGGCGATGCTGCATGACTCGGTCGCCGCCTATTTGAAGAAGCCGTGTGCCTTCATGCGATCGCAGCCGTTGGCGCCCGGCGCCGGCAGCTTTGCGCCTTTTTCCTTGGCGCGCGCCTCCATGGCCTGGTGATGCTCGCTTTGAACTGCCTTGCACTCGTCGTAGGTCTTGGCGGCGTGCATCTTCTGGCTGTGCTCCGTCCGCTCCTGGGCACTCATCAACGCCCAACCCTGCGTGGTGTCCTTGTCGAACTTGAAACGCATTCCCATGCCCGGACCCATGCCCTGACCCGGGCCCATGCCGGCGCCTGGGCCCATGCCCTGGCCGCCGCCAGGTTGCGCGGCAACCGGTGTCGCGAGCGAGAGGCCGAGTGCAGCCAATGCCGCAATCCGCGCGAGCTTGCCGAATTTTGCTTTCATGATGATTTCCTTTCTGGTTGATTGCTTCTCTGTCGCCGGCTTTCGGCCGGCCCCAATTTCATTCAAGGTCGCAACGCTGCCGCCGGCAATATGTCATTCGCAACATTTTGTAAGCGCCATCGATCCGGCTCATGCCGCCACAGCTTCCACGCGCGGGCTCGCGCAGCGCTGCGGACGACCGGCCATGGCATTCAGTCGCTTCAGGTCCGCGCGCAATTGCTTGCCGGCACCCTGCGGCAGCGCGGCAAGTATCGCCGCGGCCCAAGCCGGCGGCGCGGCAACGAGGCGGTAGAACATCCAGGTCCCCTCACGGCGTGCCACCACAAGGCCCGCCTCCTTGAGCACGCCAAGATGGCGGGAAATCTTGGGCTGTATGTCACCCACCGCGGCCGTGAGCTCGCAGACGCACAACTCCCCCTGATCCACCAGCAGCGCAAGAATGCGCCGACGCGTCGGATCGGCCAGGGAATCGAACAGCAGGTCAGCATTCATTTCTACTAATATACGCCTGACTATATATATTGGTCAAGCGATCGGCCGCCGCGCTGGCACTTGATCCGGTCCGCAGGCACAATCGCCTACCCGGTTCATGGAAACGCATTTGCATGGTCAGCCGACGACAATTCATGCGGGGTGATTTCAGTGCCCGCCGCACGCCACAGCGCCCGCCCTGGGCTTTGCCCGAGGACAGCTTCGTCGATGCCTGTTCGCGCTGCGGTGCCTGTGTGCCGGTTTGCCCGACGCACGTCATCGTGGTGGTGCGCGGTTATCCGGAAGTGGATTTCAACCGCGGCGAATGCACGTTTTGCGGCGCCTGCGCGCTCGCTTGCAAGGACGGCGCGCTGCCGCGCGCCGACGCTCAGGCCTTGCCGTGGAACATCAAGGCACAGATTGCCGACACCTGCCTGGCCAGGCGCGGCGTGGAATGCCGCATCTGCGGCGATCCCTGTCCGGTGTCGGCCATCCGTTTCAGCCCGCGCCTGGGCGGGCCGCCGCTGGCGGAGGTCGATGCCGCCGCATGCACGGGCTGTGGCGCCTGCGCGGCGCCCTGCCCGGCCGATGCCATCAGTATTACTTGATGTTGCCGATGAAGCGGTTTTCGACCAGCGCCGGCGCATCGACCTGGGCGACATGGCAGCTCGTGCAGACATGGCGCGAGGCATCGAAGGCCTTGGTGGCGGCGACGAAGTGGCTGTCGCCCATCTTCGGCGAATTCTTCTTCACATGGTTGGCCGCGCCGTGGCAGTCCAGGCACTGGTTCTCGGTGAGAGTGACCTCGTCGAAATTATCCACGGCGTGCGGTATCACCGGCGGCTGGGTGCTGAAGGTACGTGCCACGACCGGCTGCGTACCCGGCCGCTTGCCGACGTAGGCCTTGGCTTCGGGCGCCGCATCGGCGGCCGCGACATCGGCGCCGCGCATCGATACCAAAGGTTCGTAGCTGGCGCAACCCACGATGACGGTCAGCAGCGATGCGAGAAGGATGGTGACGGATTTCTTCATGATGGACTCCCCAGACGAAATTGAACGTTGATCACTTGGGCGCCGCTTGCGCGATGCCGCTTACCGGTACGACGGAAGAATTGAAACGGGTGCCGAAGGCGAACACATCCTTCGAACAGACATCGATGCAGCGACCACAGTTGGTGCAGTTGGCTTCCAGAATCACCGGCGGCGTGCCGCCGACCGCTTTCAGTGCCGGCCGGATGACCTGAGGCTCCGGGCAGACGGCAAAGCAGTCCATGCAATCGTTGCAGGCGGCGCGCGCGGGCAGCTTGACGCGAGCCAGCGAAAACTTGCCGATCAGGCTGTAAAAGGCTCCGACCGGACACAGATGCCCGCACCAGCCATGGCGCATGACGAAGAGGTCGAAGAGGAACACCGCGAGCAACACCGCCCAGGCCAGGCCAAGGCCGAAAAACAGGCCGCGATGCAGCATCGACACCGGATTGACCATCTCCCAGGCGATGCTCCCGGTCACCGCCGCGGCGACCAGCGTCATGCCCAGCACCCAGTAACGGGTCGGACGGCTGATGTGGGCGCTGCCCTTGATGCCAAGACGCACGCGCAGCCAGTAGGCGAAATCGGTCAGCAGATTCACCGGGCAGACCCAGGCGCAATAGCTGCGGCCACCGACCAGCAGGTAGAACAGCAGCACGATGGCGGCGCCGGTCAGCGCCAGTTTTTCCGGTACTTGCCGCGCCAGCAGCGACTGCACGATGACATGGGGATCGGTCAGCGGCAGGAAGTTCAGGGTGTAACTGAAGTTGAGGTTGCCCTTGACGATCCACAGCCCGAACCACGGCCCGACCAGGAACAGCAACAGGATGCCGACCTGGCTGCTGCGACGCAGGATCAACCATTTGTGTGCCGCCAGCCAGCCTTTCGCGGCAACGGCCTCGGCGCCGGGACGCAGGGGCGAAGTTTTCGGGATGGCATTCACAGCTTGTTCCCTTGCAGCGCCTTGGGCAATCCCGTACCACCGGGCGGTGCGGCCCCCGGTGAACCCGCGGGAGCGCTGGGCGAGAGCCCCTTGCCATGCTCATACTGCATGCCCTCGGGCATGTTGTACTTGTGTTCCACTTCCGGCGCCACCAGGCTGCCGCCGGCCTTCTCCTTCTCGACCCAGCCCAGGCGATAGTGCGCACTGAGCTGACCCTTGGCCATGTAGAGCGGGAACACCTTGATCGAGGCCACCTCGGTGGGGCAGGCCTTTTCGCACTTGCCGCAACCCGTGCAATGATCGGAATGCACCACCGGAATGAACAGGGTGTGCTTGCCGGTGCGGGCATTGGTCTGCGGGTCGAGCGTAATGGCCTTGTCGATCACCGGACAGACGCGATAGCAGATGTCGCAACGCAGGCCGAGGAAGTTCAGGCAGGTCTCGTGATCGACCAGCACGGCCAGGCCCATCTTCGACTTGTTGATGTCCTTCAACGAGTGATCCAGCGCACCGGTCGGGCAGGCCTTCACGCACGGGATGTCCTCGCACATTTCGCAGGGAAGCTGGCGCGCCACGAAATAAGGCGTGCCGGTGGACATCGGCTCTTCCGGCTTGGCCAGATGCAGAATGTTGTACGGGCAGTCGCGCACGCACATGCCGCAACGAATGCAGGCCGCCGAGAAATCGGTTTCCGGCAAGGCGCCGGGCGGCCGGATCGCAGCCGGTGGCAGGGCCTTGGCGTGGCGCGCATACAGGCCGACACCCAGTCCCAGCAGTCCGACGCCGCAGGCCATGCGCGCGGTATCGGCGAGGAACTGCCGCCGCGCGGCAGCACTGGGCTTGGTCTCGTTGTCCATGGTCGATCAATGGGGAGCGCATCCGGCCAGCCACTCCCCATGTCTCCGGCTTGTCCGCTCAGGCCTTGACCACCTTGGCCGCGCACTTCTTGAAGTCCGTTTCTTTCGAAAGCGGGCAGGTTGCGTCCAGGGTGAGCTTGTTGACCAGGCGATGTTCGTCGAAGAAGGGAACGAAGATCAGGCCCTCGGGCGGTTTGTTGCGACCCTTGGTATCGACGCGCAACTGGATTTCGCCACGACGCGTACTGACCTTGACCACGTCGTTGCGCTTGAGTCCGCGCTTCTCGGCGTCCTTCGGATGCATCCAGACTACCGCGTCGGGGAAGGACTTGTACAGCTCGGGCGCGCGGCGCGTCATCGAGCCGGTATGCCAGTGCTCCAGCACGCGACCGGTGCATAGCCACAAGTCATAGTCCTTGTCCGGCATTTCGGCCGCCGGCTGGTACGGCAGCGCAAAGATCTTCGCCTTGCCGTCCGGGTGACCATAGAAGCGCACGCTCTCGCCCTTCTTCACATAGGGATCGTAGCCTTCACGGAAACGCCACAGGGTTTCCTTGCCGTCGACCACCGGCCAGCGCAGGCCGCGCGCCTTGTGATAGGTGTCGAAGGACGCCAGGTCGTGGGCATGGCCGCGGCCGAAGCTTGCGTACTCTTCGAACAGGCCTTTCTGCACGTAGTAGCCGAAGAAGTCGGATTCGTCGTTGGTATAGCCGGCCCAGGCGTGGGCGTTGACCTTGGCGGTCTCGTCCTTGGCGAACTTGTTGACCTGGCCATTGGCGTAAAGCACGTCGTACAGCGTCTTGCCCTTCAGGTCAGGCTGCTTGGCGATGATTTCCGCCGGCCATACTTCCTCGACCTTGAAGCGCTTGGCGAACTCCATGTACTGCCAGAGGTCGGACTTGCAGTCACCCGGCGCCTTGACCTGCTGGCGCCACATCTGGCCGCGCCGCTCGGCATTGCCGTACATGCCTTCCTTCTCCATCCACATTGCGCAGGGCAGGATCAGGTCGGCTGCCATGGCCGAGACCGTCGGATAGACATCGGAGACGACGACAAAGGCTTTCGGATTGCGCCAGCCCGGATAGATTTCGCCGTTGATGTTGGGACCGGCCTGCATGTTATTGGTGGTCGAGGTCCAGTAGAAGCCGATCTTGCCGTCCTTCAGCATGCGGCTTTGCAATACGGCGTGGTAGCCGACCCAGTCCGGAATCACGCCGGCAGGCAGCTTCCAGAGCTTCTCGCTCAATTCGCGGTGCTTCGGGTTGGTCACCACCATGTCGGCCGGCAGGCGATGGGCGAAGGTGCCCACTTCGCGCGCCGTGCCGCAGGCGGAGGGCTGGCCGGTCAGCGAGAAGGGGCTGTTGCCCGGCTCGGAGATCTTGCCCGTCAGCAGATGCACGTTGTAGATCATGTTATTGACCCAGGTGCCGCGCGTGTGCTGGTTGAAGCCCATGGTCCAGGTGGACATCACCTTGGTCTTCGGATCGGCATAGGCCTTGGCCAGCGCTACCAGTTTGTCCTTCGGCACGCCTGAAATCTCGTGCGCCTTGTCGAGCGTGTATTCGGAGACAAATTTGGCGAACGCGTCGAAGTCGATCGGCTTGGCCGCCATCGGGTTGCCCTTGGGCTTGCCGTCCGGGCCGGGGTAGCCGTTGTTACCGGCGACCTGTTCCAGCGGATGGTTCGGCCGCAGGCCGTAACCGATGTCGGTGACGCCCTGGGCGAAGGTGACGTGCTTGCCGACGAAGTCCTTGTTCACCGCGTTGTTCTGGATGATGTAGTTGCAGATGTAGTTGAGGATCGCCAGGTCGGACTGCGGCTTGAAGATCAGCTCGTTGTCGGCCAGTTCGCAGGAACGATGGGTGAAGGTCGACAGCACATGGATCTTGACGTGCGGCGCGGTGAGGCGACGGTTGGTGATGCGCGACCAGAGGATCGGATGCATCTCGGCCATGTTGGAACCCCACAGCACGAAGGCATCGGCGTGCTCCATGTCGTCGTAGCAGCCCATCGGCTCGTCGATGCCGAAGGTGCGCATGAAGCCGACCACGGCCGAGGCCATGCAGTGCCGCGCGTTCGGGTCGATGCTGTTGGAGCGGAAGCCGGCCTTCATCAGCTTGGCGGCGGCATAACCTTCCCATACCGTCCATTGGCCGGAACCGAACATGGCGACACCGCGCGCGCCCTGAGTCGGTTCCTTCAGCGTGGCCTTGACTTTCTCGGCCATGATGTCGAAGGCCGCATCCCAGGAGATCGGGGCGAATTCGCCGTTCTTGTCGAACTTGCCGTCCTTCATGCGCAACAGGGGTTTGGTCAGGCGATCCTTGCCGTACATGATCTTCGACAGGAAGTAGCCCTTGACGCAGTTGAGGCCCTTGTTCACCGGCGCATCAGGGTCGCCCTGGGTGGCCACGACGCGACCGTCCTTGACGCCGACCAGCACACCGCAACCGGTACCGCAGTAGCGGCAGACGCCCTTGTCCCAACGGACACCGTCCTCGCTCTGCGGCGTCGCGGCGAGCGCCACGCCGGGTATGCTCATGCCGGCGGTGGTAGCCGCGGCAGCGATGGCATTGGTCTTGATGAATTCACGTCGCGTCAATTTCATTTCAGATCTCCTTTAAGTTGCGGCTTGACCCCGCGGTCGGCCTCGACTGAAACTTCCCTATCTGGTTCGGATTCGGTCTGGTGATACACCATGGCCGTCGACATCACGCCCTGCAGGCGGCCGATTTCTTCGTAGGTCGCGACATTGCTGCCGTCGTCCTCGGTTTCGATGGTGACGATCAGCTTGCCTTCGGGCGACACGGCATGCACCTCGACGCCGGCCAGGGCGGCCAGTCCGGCTTGCACGAGCGCCACGTCACCAGGAAGGACATGAATGATGGCGCTGGATATGTTCATTGCTTGGCCCCCGTTCGGCGGCGGCAATAGGTCGTGCCGCCCTGATCGCCGCGCACTGATAACCATAAAGTAGTAAAGGTATTGTGCACACGCAGCATCCTAGGCCTGTGCCACCTGATCGCCTTGATGCCGATCAACCAAAACCGGCGAGGCCACGGACTGCTCAATAGATGTTACGGATGACCGAATTCAGTCGCCCTATTGCAAGGCGAAGCCACTGCCGCCGGTGTGCCGGCGTCAGGGTTCGACGCGGTCGACCACGATCCGCAGGCCGCCGGTGCCCGGCTTCACCGCTGCACTGCGGCCGGTGAGATCGCCCTTACCCGGTGTTGCGCTGCCGGATTTCGAGACGCGAACTTCGATGCGCACCTGGGCCGCCGACGAGATCGTGGCCTCGGGCATCAAGGCCTTGCCATCGTCGAGCATGAAGTCCATGGGTAGTTCGGCCACCCGCGCCCGCTGCGCGGCCAGCGGCATGCGTGGACCATCGATGGCGCGGGCGAAGATGAAGACGACATCATCCGGGCTGGCCTTGTCCTTTACCGCAGCCGACAGCTCGACGCGACCGCTGACCGACTTGGCGGACGGCGTCGCGGCAGTCTTGCCGGTCCCGGCAGGCGCAGCCTGCGCTGCCTTGGCGACACCGCGATGCACCTCGTCGGCAGGCACGACGGCACCGGGGACGACGTCACCTCTGCCGGCGGCCGGACGGCCGCCACCGCTGCGTTCGCGCGCCCTGGCAATGCTTTCCTCGACCATGCGCGCATCTTCACTGCCCGGTTCGAGCCTGGGCAGCAGGCGCTGCCAGGTTGTCGCGGCTTCCGCGTAGCGCCCGCCGTCAAAGGCCTCGCCGCCGCCAAGGAACAACGCCAGCATGTTGTCGGGTTCCAGGCGCAAGGCCTGTCGTGTCAATTCGCGCGACCGCTGGGTAAAGCCGTTGTCCTTCTGCACCAGCAGCTCGGCCAGTTCGGCGACCAGTTCGGCATTCTTGTCGAAGCCCGGTCCGATGCGCGCGAACGCGCGTTCCGCATCTTCCCAGCGTCCCAGCGACTTATAGGAGCGCGCCAGCATTGCCCAGCCCTCGGGATTATCCGGATTGCCTTCCAGCTTCTGCGCCAGCTTGGCGGTGAGCTGCTCCATGTCGGCGCTGGCGCGCTGCGCCTGCATCGCACTGGGCAGCACCGCTGCAGGCGTGCCAAGGAGAGCGTAGAGAACCGTGGCAAGCAGCGGCAGCAGGACGGCGAGCGCAATGCCGCTGCCACGGCTGAAACCGGCGGCTGCGCTTTGCGTGCCGGGGATGCCGCTTCGCGGGCCGGCAACTTCGGTGGCTGCGGTGTCGTCGAGCAACTGCCGCTGCAACTCCTGCTTCGCTTCGGCCAGGCCCTCGGTGGTGAGCGATCCGTTGCGATGGTCACGGTCGAGTTCGGCAAGCCGGTCGCGGTGGATCGCGGCATTGAGTATCGGCAGGGAGTCGGCCCCAGCGTTACGGCGACCCGGGCGCCACCACGGACGCAACAGCAGCAGCAAGGCGACGATGACCAGCGCCGCCGCGGCAAGAACGAATGGAGTCATGAGTTGGACTGGTCGAGCAGGGATTCGGCGCGGCGGCGTTCTTCGTCGGAAAGTGCGGGCGCCGCGTTTTCGCGCGCGCGACGCCGCAGGAAGACGATCAGCGCGGCGACACCACCCGCCATCAGCAGGAAGGGCCCACCCCACAGCAGCCAGGTGGTCGGCTTGACAGGCGGGCGATAGCGCACGAAATCACCGTAGCGCGCGACCATGAAGTCGAGGATTTCCTGGTCGGTCTTGCCTGCGGCGATCATGCTGCGAATCTCGCGGCGCAGGTCCTGCGCGAGTTCGGCATGCGAGCCGGAGAGCGATTCGTTCTGGCAAACCAGGCAGCGCAGTTCCTCGCTGATCGCCACCATGCGCTTCTCGATCTCGACGTCGGCCGCCATCGGTGCCGCTTCCTTCGCCAGCACGCCGCCGCACAACAGCGCCCAGCACAGCAGCAGTACCCACGCCCTCATGCCGCCACCGCGCCCGGCAGCGGAGCGCCGGCCTTGACGCGCAGGCGATAGCGGCGGTCGAGCATGGCGATGATGCCCCCCAGCGCCATCAGCAGGCAGCCACCCCAGATCCAGTCCACGAAGGGCTTGTAGTAGACCCGCACGCTCCAGGCCCCCTTGTCGTCGAGCGGCTCGCCCAGCGAGACATACAGGTCACGGGTGAAGCCGGCGTCGATCGCGGCTTCGGTCATCGGCATCTGTGACGAGAAATACTGGCGCTTCTCCGGATGCATGGTCTTCAGTACGCGGCCGTCCCGCGACAATTCGACGGTACCCACCGCCGCGCTGTAGTTGGGCCCGGGCGCGTTCTTCACGCCGATCAGGCGGAAACCGTAGCCGCCCACCTGAACCGTGTCGCCCGGTTCCATGCGGACATCCTTCTCTTCCTGATAACCGCCGACCATTGCCACGCCGATCACGAATACCGCGATGCCGAAGTGGGCGAGCTGCATGCCCCAGAACGCGGCGGCGGGATTGCCCGTCCTGACGCGGTCGATGATCTGGAACACGCTGCTGGCGGTGATCCACACCGCCAGCAGCGAACTCATTGCCATGAGAGGCGTCCAGGCACCCATCAGCAGCGGCAGTCCGATACCGGCGAGGATCGCCAGCGCGGCGGCAAGCCGCAGGCGCAGCGCGATCGCCTTGAGGTCGGCGTGCTTCCAGTGCGCCAGGGGGCCGACGGCCATCAGCACCAGCAGCGGCACCATGACGGGCACGAACACGGCGTTGAAATAGGGCGGACCGACGGAGAGCTTGCCCATGCCGAGCGCATCGATCAGCAGCGGATACAAGGTGCCCAGCATCACGCTGCCGGTGGCGACCACCAGCAGCACGTTGTTCATCAGCAGCATGGTTTCGCGCGACACCAGCCCGAAGTTGCCGCCGGCGCTGACCTTGGGCGCGCGCCAGGCAAACAGTGTCAGCGAACTGCCGACCACCACTACCAGCAGGGCCAGGATGAATATGCCGCGCCGCGGATCGGAGGCGAAGGCATGGACCGAGGTCAGCACCCCGGAACGAACCAGGAAGGTGCCGAGCAAGGAGAGCGAAAACGCGGCGATCGCCAGCAGCACGGTCCAGTTCTTGAAGGCGCCGCGCTTTTCGGTTACCGCCAGGGAATGGATCAGTGCCGTGCCCACCAGCCAGGGCATGAAGGAAGCGTTCTCGACCGGATCCCAGAACCACCAACCGCCCCAGCCCAGTTCGTAATAGGCCCACCAACTACCCAACGCAATGCCCAGTGTGAGGAAAACCCAGGCCGCCGTGGTCCACGGCCGCGACCAGCGCGCCCAGGCGGCGTCGAGCCGACCGGAGATCAGGGCGGCGATGGCGAAGGCAAAGGCCACCGAGAAGCCGACGTAGCCCATGTAGAGCATCGGCGGATGGAACACCAGTCCGGGATCCTGCAGCAGGGGATTGAGGTCGCGCCCTTCGGCGGCGGCGGGCAGCATGCGCTCGAAAGGATTGGAGGTGAACAGGATGAAGGCGAGCAGGCCGATGCCGACCAGCCCCAGCACCGCCAGCACCCGCGCCACCATGGCCTCAGGCAGGCGCTGCGAGGCCAGGGAAACCGCTGCGCCCCAGCCTGCCAGCATCAGCACCCAGAGCAGCAGCGAGCCTTCGTGACCGCCCCACACCGCGGAGAAGCGGTACAGGGTCGGCAACCGGGAATTGGAATGGTTGGCGACGTAGCTGACAGAGAAGTCGTTGGTCAGAAAACTCTGCGCCAGGCAGGCGAAGGCAACGGCAATCAGCAGAAATTGGGTTTGCGCCGCCGGCCGCGCCAGGGCAATCCACTGCGCCTGCCCGCCGAATTTTCCACCATGCGCGCCAAGCAGCGGCAGCACGCCCTGCACCAACGAAACGGCGAAGGCGAGCACCAGCGCGAAATGCCCAAGTTCGGGCGTCACTTCTTGGGCGCCGGGTTCTTTGCCTGGTCGAGTGCGTGCTGCGCTTCGGGCGGCATGTAGTTCTCGTCGTGCTTGGCCAGGACCTCGGTGGCGGCAAATACGCCGTCGCCGCCCAGCCGACCCTGGATGACCGCACCCTTGCCTTCACGAAACAGGTCGGGAAGGATGCCGGTGTAGATGACAGGAATGTCCTTGGCGGTGTCGGTGACGACGAAGCGCACCGACAAGTCCTGCCTTTTCACCGAGCCGTCCTTGACCAGGCCACCGATGCGAAAGGCCTTGCCCTGCGGCGCCTTGCCGGCAGCCACTTCGGAGGGTGTCACATAGAGGGCGATATTGCTGTCCAGCGCGTTCAGCGCCAGCACGGAGGCAAGCGCTATGGAGGCGAGACCGCCGGCGATCAGCGCGATGCGTTTCTGTCTGGGTTTCATGAATTCTTCTGTTGCAGTTCGAGTTCGTCGGCGAGGCGTTCGCGGATCAGGCTCCTGCGAACCTCGCTAAGACGCCGCTTCGCCAGAAAAGGTTCCACGACCATCAACACCACGCAGGCGCCGAAGCTGCCCCAGACATAGAGGGCATAGCCGCCCATGGCGAAGAATTCGCCGACGCTATTCCACTGCATGCTTCACCCATTCCGTGTGTCGTTCGCGTTCGAGAATGATGGCGCGCACCCGCATCAGCGCCACGGCGATCGAATACATCCAGAAGGCGAGCGCCATCAGCAACATACCCCAAAGCATGGTCTGCGCCATCGAGGGCGCCTTGTTGATGTTGATGGTCGAGCCCTGGTGCAGCGTGTTCCACCACTTCACCGAGAAATAGATGATCGGAATATTGACCACGCCGACCAGGGCGAGGATGGCCCCGGCCTTGTCGGCCCGGCGCGGATCGTCGATCGCAGCCTGCAGGGCCATGAAGCCGAGGAAAAGGAAGAACAGGATCAGCTCCGAGGTCAGGCGCGCATCCCACACCCACCAGGCGCCCCACATCGGCTTGCCCCAGAAGGCGCCGGTCCACAGCGACAAGGCGGCCATCAGTGCGCCTGTCGGTGCCAGGGCCTGCGCCATCATGCCCGACACGCGTGTATTGAGGGCCAGGCCGAGGCCGGCCCAGAAGGCCATCACCAGGTAAATGAACATCGACATCCAGGAGGCCGGAACATGGACGAAGATGATGCGGTAGCCCTCGCCCTGCTGTGCGTCGGTCGGCGCGACGAAAAACGAAATCCACAGGCCGGCGATGCCGAAGATCGCGGCCGCGGCCCAGAACCACGGGATCATGCGCCCGGCGAGCGGATAAAAGCTCTGCGGGCTGGCAAACCGGAACCACTGAACAATCGACTGACTCATTCCAACGCAATCCTCAATGCCGCCGTGGTCGCCCACGGCGCAAAAAACGCAGCCAAGACCAGCATCGCCGCCAGCAGGGACAGGTGCCCTCCCGCGTCGAGCCCGGCGATATGGGCTTCCACCGCTCCCGCGCCGAAAATCAGCGCCGGTATGTAAAGCGGCAAGACCAGCAGCGCCAGCAATACGCCGCCGCCGCGCACACCCAGTGTCAGCGCCGCGCCGATCGCACCGATCAGCGACAGCAGAGGCGTCCCCAGCAGCAAGGCCAGCGTGAGTATGCCAAGGGCCGATGCATCCAGATCGAACTGCAGGCCAAGCACCGGCGCCAGCAGCACCAGGGGCAAACCGCACAACAACCAGTGCGCGAGTATTTTACCGGCAACCAGCAGGCCCAAGGGGGACGGCGACAAGGCCATCTGTTCCAGCGTGCCATCCACATGATCGGCGGCGAACAGGCGCGGCAGGCCGAGCAGGGTGGCCAGCAGCGCCGCGACCCAAAGGATTCCCGGCGCGATCTTCTTCAGCAGCACCGGTTCCGGGCCGATGCCCAGCGGAAACAGGCTGGTGACGATGACGAAGAAGAACACGGCGGTGAATACTTCGCTCTTGCGGCGCAAGGCAAGCAACACGTCGCGGCGCACCGTGGCGATGAAGGCGTTCATAACACGAGGGCCTTGCCACCCGGTACGGGCAATGGCTGATGACTGGTGAGGACAGCCATGCCGCCCGCCGCCAAGTGCTCGGCGATCAGTTCGCCCAGCAGCTTGACCGCGGCGACGTCGAGCGCATTGAAGGCTTCGTCGAGCACCCAGAGAACCGCAGGGCGCGTCAGCAGCCGGGCCAGCAGCACCCGGCGCTTCTGGCCGGCGGAAAGCACGCGCACCGGCAAATCCTCGCGCCCCCTCAATCCCAGCCGTATCAACGCGGCAAGGGCGGCACCCTCATCGAGAGCGATACCGTCCAACGCGGCGGCCAGGCGGAGGTTTTCCAGCGGCGTCAGGTCTTCCTTGACCGCGGCATGATGCCCGAGATAGATCAGGTCGCGCCGGAAATCCAGCGAGGGAGTATGTGCGTCGCGCCAGCGTATCTCTCCCGCGTCGGCCGGGGAGAGCCCGACCAGCAGGCGCATCAGGCTGGTCTTGCCGGCGCCGTTGGCACCCTGCACGTGCAGCCACTCGCCGGCTTCGAGCGAGAACCCGACGTCGGTGAAAAGGCGGCGTTCACCGCGCGAACAGGCGAGACCCGAAACATTCAGCATGCCGCAATTGTGCCCGAATCCCGTGGCCAGCGGCCGGCGGGTACCTTCAGCGACTGATGCGAAAACCGGGCGATGGCGGACAGGCCGAGCAGAACGAGCCCGGAACGAGGGATGTGGGAGGAAGGCATGGGGCGCGAGTGTCGCATGCGGGGGCCAGCCTTTACAATCGACGCATGGCCGTCCTTCCCTTGTTGCCGGTTCTCGCGACTACCGCCATGTTGGCACTGGTGGCCTCGGCCGCACTGCTGGTCGGCGGACGGGCGCCGCCGCTGGCGGCACATGTCGCCTTCGCCCTCGGCGTGATGCCGCTGATCCTGGGGGCCATGAGCTACTTCGTTCCAGTGCTGACACGAAGCGGCGCACCCGGTTTTGCCGCGTGGGGACCGCCACTGCTGGCCACCAGCGGCGGAGCACTGGCGGTCCTGGCGTTTGCCACCGACCATGCCGCGGGCACGCTGAGCCTCGCTGCGGTGCTGGGCGCACTCGCCGCAGCGGGTCTGGCCGCATGGGCGCTGGGCCGCGCGGGCCGCATGGTCGGCTCGCGTCACCGGGGACTGGACTGGTATCTGGCGGCGCTCGGCATGCTGCTGCTGGCCCTGCTTGCGGTCGCGTTGATGCCGGTGTTTCCCGCCCAGCGCAGCAGCCTGCGGCTGTTTCACCTGCATGCCAATTTGCTGGGCTTCGTCGGCCTCACGGCACTTGGCACGCTCCAGGTGCTGCTACCGACCTGCCTGGGTCAGGCGGATCCGATGGCCATCGCGCGCCTGCGACAAGACATCAAGTGGGCAGTGGGCGGCGTACTGCTGGTCGCGGTTGGCGCCGCCCTTCGACCGGAGTCGACCTTCGGCGCACCCGGGCTGGCGATGTCCGCGCTGGGAGCGCTGCTGTATGGCTGGGTGGTGCTGCGCATGCTGCACGCCTGGCGATCGCAATTCGGCAGGGCCCTACTCGACATGCACAGTGCAGCAGCCTCGTTGACCGCCGCCGCGATCGGCCTGCTCGGCCTGATCGTGCTGGGCGCGCTCCATGGGTTCGGCTGGCTACCCGCGCGTCCGGCAACAGCGGGATTCATCATCGCGTTTCTGCTGCCGCTGGTGAGCGGAGCGACCGCCCAACTGCTGCCGGTGTGGCTGCGGCCAGGGGTGCAGGATGCGTGGCATCGGAATTTGCGCGCCAGACTCTGCCGCTGGAGCGGCGTGCGCGGAGTGACGTTGCTCCTGCTGGGCATGTTCGTCGCGCTGACCGGCAGTTATTGACACCAAAAAAACAAAAGCCGAATCAACTAGTTAAGTTGATTCGGCCGGATATTCTGGTGGGCTGTCACAGATTCGAACTGTGGACCTACGGATTAAGAGTCCGCTGCTCTACCAACTGAGCTAACAACCCGGAATGCGAATTATATAACGGTGGTGGGTCGGGCGAGATTCGAACTCGCGACCAACGGATTAAAAGTCCGCTGCTCTACCGACTGAGCTACCGACCCTGCCTAGAAGGGCGCGAATCGTACAGAGCTTCCCCTTGCGTGTCAAACAGGAGGCGAGTGCGGCCAGCAAGTCGGAATGACGAATAAACGGTTGCTTTGCATGACGGGGATTCCCCTGCCGGGGCCGCCATAAAAAAACGCAACCCGGACGGGGTTGCGTTAAATCCACTCCAAAGGAGGAGGGCGGAGGAGACATCGGGAAAACACAAACCGCTTGAAGCCGTACCGCGATCCAAGGAGTACTTGGTTGAAGAAATTCTTGCACAGGCATTGCTGCATTGCAAGGCCTTTTTGTGCATTGCGCAATGACTTTTCATCAGCGAGCTGATTTAAGTTTGATGTATTTGATTTTATTTATTTTTATCTGTATTTATTGATTTTGTTGGACGAAAATAATCATTGATGCCGGTCCAGGACCAGCCTCACAAATGCCAAGTTTCCCGAATTCATGATGCGGCGCCGCACGGGCACCACGGGACCGGAGCTAGAATGAACACTTCGGTTCTGAGGGGTCGCTCGATGGAATGCACAGTACGTTGGCATGAAGGAATGAGTTTTGTCGCGGAGACCGGCAGCGGACACCTGATCTGCATGGACGGCGCGCCCGATGCCGGTGGTCGCAACCTGGCGCCACGTCCCATGGAGCTGGTATTGGCCGGCACCGGGGGTTGCACTGCCTTCGATATCGTCCTGATCCTGAAGCGCGGCCGTCACGAGGTCGGCGGCTGCGAAGTCAAGCTTCAGGCCGAGCGCGCCGAGATCGACCCGAAGGTCTTCACCCGGATCAACATGCACTTCGTGGTGAGCGGCAAAAACCTGAAACACGATGCGGTCGAGCGCGCGGTGAAGCTATCCGCCGAAAAGTACTGCTCGGCATCGATCATGCTCGGCAAGACCGCGGCGATCACCCACAGCTTCGAGGTGATCGAAGTCTAGGACGCGTCAGACGCGATAGGAAAGCCGGGTCATCAAGCTCGATGAAAGCTTCATCGCCAACTTGACCGGCAGGGGTAATTCCCGTGCACCGTGGCGGGTTGCCGTCTGGGCATGGCGCACTTCGTCGATTTTCATCTGTTCGAGCACTTCCCATGATTTTCGGTCCTGTGCCGGCAGCCTGGCCTTGTGGTTTTCGAGGTGCCCTTCGACCTGGTGCTCGGTTTCGGCGAGGAAGCCCAGGCTCCAGGCGTCGCCGCATTTTCCGGCAAAAGCACCGATGGCCAGTGAACCGGCATACCACAGGGGATTGAGCAGGCTCTTGCGTCCGCCGAGTTCGGCAATGCGCCGTTCGGTCCAGTTCAGATGCTCGGTTTCTTCCCATGCCGCCTGTTCCAGTTCACGCTTGACGGAGGGATCGCGGGATGTCAGGGATTGCCCCTGATACAGGGCCTGGGCGCAGATTTCGCCGCAATGATTGACCCTCATCAGGGCCGCGACATGACGCTTTTCGGCCTCACTCATCTCGACCTCTGGCAAATCCGCGCCAGGCATCGGGCGATGGGTCGGCGCCGCGGCAAACACCGCACGCAAGGCCTTGTCGAATTGGGGAATCAGCGCATCGATCAATTACCGCTCCGTGCCGTCAATTTGCGCCGGGGTGCTTGCCCTGTTGCAGGGCATTGCGACCCTCGTCCGCCGTCACGATGGCATTGCCCATCGGACAAAAATAGTTCCGGCTCAAGGCCGCATGATACGGATTCAAGGACTTGTTTTCGATCAGCCGCCAGTCGTTGCGAACGACGCGCGACTTGGTCCATGCCTTGTCGCTGCGCCCGGACGCATAAAGTTTCCAGCGCAGTTCCGCGCAATTGATGCCCTCGAAACTGACGTTGGTGGCGCCCCCAGAGGTCTTCACCACGAGCACGTAACGCACCACGCGATCCGTACCGAGGGTAATCGAGCTGAGGTCAACATAGTAGGTGTTGGTGGCAATGGCGCCGACATAGAACTCGCGCAGGTTTTCTTCCCGCGGATAGGCTGGCGGCTCGACGTCTCGCTGCTCCTGCCAGACCTCGGGTTCCTCATAACCGCTGTTGAACCTCGATGCATCGGGGCCGTAAGGCTTCGCCGCCTGCGCCGCAGCGGCGGTTGCCAGCGTGAGAAGCATCAGCCCCAGCCAGGTTCTCACTTGTCCTGATCCTCATTGTCGGCCGCCCAGCGCGGCACCCGCTCGTGAGGGTGGGTGAACAACAGGCGGGCCAGTTCGGTCAGCGCCGATTCGTAGACGCCTCGCTTGAATTCGATGACGCTGCCCAGCGGTATCCAGTAACAACTCCAGCGCCAGGCATCGAATTCCGGATGCTCGCTGGCACGCAAGCGCACGTCGCTGTCGCGGCCAACCATCCGCAGCAGAAACCATATCTGCTTCTGCCCGCGGTAGCTGCTGCGCCACTCGCGACGTACCCACTGCTTCGGCACCTCATAGCGCAACCAGTCGCGGGTGCGACCAATGATTCGCACATGTTCGGGCTTGAGGCCGGTTTCTTCCTCCAGTTCGCGCAGCATCGCCTGCTCGGGCGACTCGCCCTTTTTGATGCCTCCCTGCGGGAACTGCCAGGAATGTTCGCGAATCCGCTTGCCCCAGAACACCTCATTGCGACTGTTGACCAGAACGATGCCGACGTTCGGGCGAAAGCCTTCACGATCGAGCATGATGCATATTCCAATGATTGATTGGGGTCCATTCTTTCACAATCGCGGGCCACTGGAAAGCCGTATTTCCCGCATCTGCAAGGCGGCGGCAGGTAAAATGCCGGCTTTCCGTTTTCCCGCCGATAACCATGCGTGCCAGCCAGTTTTTCATCGCCACCCTCAAGGAAGCTCCATCGGACGCCGAAATCGTCAGCCACCAGCTGATGCTACGCGCCGGCCTGATCCGCCGCCTGGCCGGCGGTATCTACACCTGGATGCCGATGGGACTGCGCGTGCTGCGCAAGGTCGAGAACATCGTGCGTGAGGAGATGAATCGCGCCGGCGCCATAGAACTGCTCATGCCGGCGGTTCAGCCCTTTGAATTGTGGGAAGAATCCGGGCGCGGCCCGAAATACGGCCCGGAGCTGCTGCGCTTCAAGGACCGCCACCAGCGCGATTTCGTGATCGGCCCGACCCACGAAGAAGTGATCACCGACGTGGTGCGCCGCGAGGTGAAAAGCTACCGCCAGTTGCCGCGCCACTTCTACCAGGTCCAGACCAAGTTTCGCGACGAGATCCGGCCGCGCTTCGGCGTCATGCGCGGACGCGAGTTCCTGATGAAGGACGGCTATTCCTTCCACACATCGTATGCCGACCTGGAACGCGAATACCGCAACATGTACGACACCTACAGCCGCATCTTCACCCGCCTCGGACTGAAGTTCCGCGCCGTCGCAGCCGACACCGGCGCCATCGGCGGCACCGGCTC
>Ga0209514_10003964_pt1 | contig 20479 bp, 13 predicted proteins | sample Subgrocontami58m_FD_187452 | JGI IMG/M metagenome (GOLD analysis project Ga0209514, IMG submission 187452) | Subsurface groundwater microbial communities from S. Glens Falls, New York, USA - GMW37 contaminated, 5.8 m (SPAdes) (version 3) | ecosystem: Environmental > Aquatic > Deep subsurface >...
TATCTGTGTCCAGCTTGTTCCGTTATTTGTTGTGTATTCTATTTTTACATTCGTTACTCCACTGCTTGTCCATGTTATGTTTTGTGTTGAACCGACTAACCAGTTCTCTCCGCCGTTGGGTGAGGTTACAGTTATTGTCGGAACAGTTGTTGTCGCACTTCCGTTAGTGACTGTTGGATGCCAATCATTAAAATAAAATGACTGGGGGTCTGTATAAGGGGTATACATTGTTGTTAACGAAGTTGTGCCTGAATTTCTGAATTTTATTTTTAGGTTTATTAATATTCCTGAATTGGGTAGAAATGATGTCACTGCAACCCAAGCCACCGCTATTTTACCATTTAAAGTATCTGCATTCACTGTTGGAAGATTTCCCGCATTCATCATAGTGCCTACAATATCAACTCCTATTATATATACTTTGGTATTGTCATAACTAAGGACAAATTCAAATGACTGTACAGTTTGCGCCGGTAAGTTACTAACATTAACTGGTGCAATTGTTTGTGTCCCCGAAATCCCACTTACAGTCGGAAATGTTACGTTCCCTTGTGCGAAAGTTGAAGTTGCAAGCTTAAGAATTAAAAATAAAGCCATAATAGTTTTTGCAACATCTATTTTGAAACGCCTCATATGACCTCTATTTAATATTCACAAAAATATTTAGGAATAAATTTGAGAAGCTGTTAATCCCACGAACAATTGGAACCTCACATTATTATTTAAGTAGATTCATTTTAATAGTAGAGATAAAATTATCGGTCGATAATCTATAGATATAAATACCAGAAGAAACTTTGTAACCAAAATCATTTGTTCCATCCCAGCTAGCTGTGTAATATCCAGCTTCTTGTTCTCGATCAACTAAAGTTCTAATCCTTTGACCGAGCATATTGTAGATTGCCAAATAAACTTTAACATTCTTTGCCAATGTATATTTAATATTTGTTGTTGGGTTAAACGGGTTAGGATAATTTTGACCCAAAGTAAATTCTGTCGGTATTTCCTTAACATTTACCATGAGTTCTGAATTAATCTGATCATTCAGGCTAGCACTACCTTTAATGCTTGCTATTGCTTCTTTATCCTTCAACTTTAACTGAATAAATGCAATTGAACCATCAGCTAAAGGATTAACACCTGCCATTGCAATATGTAATTTGCCGTTAGCGTAATTTGAAACAGCTATCCAATCTTCAGGTAAAGTTGATGTAACACTTTTGAATTCTACATTGTCTCCAAGATCTAATTTAATGTATGCAGAGTGTACACCACTTGTATTTGATAAATTAATTGGTAATTTATAATTGCCGTTGTCATTAGTTATTTTTCCAAATCCAATATTACCTGCCACTGGAGTTGATTTAAATGACATTCCTGTCCATGACCGAAAATGAACAACATAATACAAAATTGCTGCTGCATCAATTGCACCGACTGTTCCATCACCAACTCCGGACATATTAACGTCAGAGACGTAATTCCATAATGGTAAGTTTGTTGGAGAGTAAACACCTATTACGAATTGTAGTATTCTTAACGCATCAAAAGCAAGGACAATACCATCACCATTAGCATCACCCTTTAAACCCAATATTGTTTCATCCTTGAGGCAACGAACACTAAAACCGCCTTCCTTATAGTTAGTGTCGGAGTAGTAGAGAATACTAACATTGTAGTACAAGTTTAGGAAGTATGCGATTGTCGCATTGTACTCCGTAGAACTCCAAAAGTATGCACTGCCTCCTCCTAAACTGCCAAAGGAACCATTGCCAGAGCGGTAACCCGCAAGCAACCCAGAAAAGCCGCTTGTGTTTGTTCCGGCTCCGCTTCCTGTGTCTTGACCAACTGCTTTTAATGCATTACTGTTATTGCTAACTGCTGTACCTAATGTTTGCAGCTCTGCATTGGTTGGTATATGCCAGCCACTTGGACATAAACCCTGTGCCTTTTCAGATGTTATATATTGCATTGCTTCAGCCCATTGATATAATCCTCCATAAATTGAGCAATTATTCGGATCATTATCATGACAGTACTTTTCTATTGTACTATTGTTGCTTTGATTTTGACTCCCTTGTATCATTGTCCCAACATCAAGGTTTTCTCTTAACCAACATTGTGACCCAATTAAAACTGTGTTATAAATTTTACCAGAATATGTTACTGTTGGCGTGCCCGGACAAGGATTAGTTACTGCTGATGAAAGTTGAAATGGTTTGTCGCTAATATCATTTATTACTGTATTACCCGCATCACTAATTCTTACTTTGCATTGTGTGTTAGGTGTATTTGGTACTATCCAACTGTAACTTGCCGGTGTTGCAGCTACACTTGCAATTATTGTTGACCAACTCGTTCCATTATTTGTACTATATTCTATCTTTACATTCGTTACTCCGCTGCTTGTCCAAGTTATATTTTGTGTTAAACCAACTTGCCAGTTTTCTCCACCATTTGGTGAAGTAACTGTTATTGTCGGCACAGCAGAAATTGTAAATACATTATTACTTACATCAGTTACACTTGCATTACTCGCATCACTGATTCTTACTTTACAATTTGTTGAAGGTGTATTTGGTACTGTCCAACTGTAACTTGCCGGTGTTGCCGCTACGCTTGCAATTATCTGTGTCCAGGTTGTTCCGTTGTTTGTTGTATTCTCTATTTTAACATTTGTTACTCCGCTGCTCGTCCAAGTAATATTTTGAGTGGAACCAACCAACCAATTCTCTCCGCCGTTGGGAGATAATAATGCAGTATTAGATGATGAGTATAACTCATATTCTATATCAGATTCATTATTATTTAAATTAGATTCAATTGGATTAGAATTGGTGATAGATGCAATTATTTTATATTTTTTGACAAAGTAGTTTTGCGTATCCCAATTTATCTCAGCATAGCCAGGCAGTCCAACAGGGATATAAATTTCTTTAGTTTCAATTAAATGATTTTTATCATCATAATAAAAATTTACTCTACAACGAGCAGAAGCGATGGCTGATAAGTCTTTTATTTTTGCTGTTATCTTTACTTTTGTACCTGGGAGTGTTCCATTTATAGGTTCAGTTGAAAGTTGATCAATTACTAAATCAGGTATCTGACCGGTATTCTTATTAGCGAATGTATGTAAAACGTTATCAAATGTAGTAACGTATAATTGTTTATTTTTATCAATAACACCAGTTGAATATATATTATTTGAAAATTCATAACTCCACATTTTAGTGCCATTCGGATTTAGTGCGTAAAATATATTATCAGCACTGCAAAAAATTGTTCCTTGTGCATCAATAATCGGTGAACTGTTACGAATATTGCCCAAATAATACTGCCAATATATATTACCATTTTCAGGATTAATTGATTTAAGTGTAAAATCAGAAGCTATATATAATGTACCATCTCTCCCAATTGAAGGAGTTGTAGAAACAGTATTTGTAGTACTAATACTCCATTTCAAACTCCCATTAGGATTTATTGCCAATATTTTACGACCCGTGGAACCAATATATATAGTTCCATCCGGACCAATAGAAGGGGAAGAATTCTCGGCTGAAGATGGTTCGGCAATTTTATATTTCCACTTCAAAGTACCAATAGGATTCAAGGCGTACATATATCCATCCTGACAACCAAAGTATATAGTACCGTCTGTGGCAATAGCGGGTGATGAGTCGATCCTTGTACCTGTACTATATTTCCATTTGATACTTCCATCAGGATATACAGCATATAAACTCCCGTTTGCAGAACCGATAAATATTGTTCCATCGTTTCCAATTGCAGGTGAACTATAGCTAGTATTAGAACCTGACCCAGTTGTTATTTTCCATTTCAATGAACCATCAGGATTAATAGCGTAAAAAGCTGACTCAGAAAAATTGTTATTTCCTCCACAAATGTATAAAGTTCCATTAATATCAAGTGCGGGAGTAGCAGTAAATCCTCTATAATAATATTCTAAAGGATTATAATACCATTTCTGACTCCCGTCAGGCCTCAACGCTGATATTCCTTTACCCCAATGAACAGCATATATTGTTCCGTCTGCTCCTATAACAACATGATTATCAACCCCTGTATTTGATGCATCTACATTATAAGACCAAACCTTTTCGGGATCATTTGGACCAGCATTTGGACTTCTTCCAGTATGTTGTAAATCATACATATACATTGGCCAAGGTGAATTTGATAGCTGACCTTTTATTTTTTCTGCAAATAATAGACAGCTAAAAACTATTATAATGCAGGATAAATTTGACACTGTCTTCATGATATTTTTTTAATTTGTTAGTATTATCATCTTTTTAATAATAACTAATTTTGAAATCCAGATATTTTTGATAAACTGTAATATTCATTATATATTCTAGCTGAAGGCCACTATTGTGTTTGCAACTCTATTCTAGTCTTTCTATTTGCTAATGCCTTTCTAAAGTGCTCATCACTTAATGCATCTCTAAATTTTTTATTTTTAATCAGTTCTTCAAAGCTCTTTAGATTCAAAACTTTTTTAAAATCTTCATCCTTAAACATTTTTACAAAATCCTTGTTCTTCAAAGCTTTCTGATAATCGCCGTTTTCTAATGCTTTTCTTAATTCTTCTTTTTCAATAACCTTTCTGAATTTTTCATTCTTAAAAGTTTTCATCAGCTCTTCATTATTAACACATTTATTAAAATCATCTCCGGTTACAGCATTTCTAAATTCTTTTGAATTTATTAGCAGCTTTTTAAGTTGTTTATTCTTCAACAGTTTTTTAAACTTTTCATTTTTAATAACGGTCTTTAGATCAGATTCAGCTACTATTTTGTACTCGTCAACCTTCATAGCTAACTTCGGATCGCTCATGGATAAAGCCTTATCAAAATTTCCGCTGAGCATAGCTTTTTTAATCTCTTCATTCTCAATAGCTTTCTTAAAACTATCGCTCTTTAGAATTTCTATTAACTCTTTGTCTTCCAATATTTTTCTTATCTCAAGGGTAGTTAATAAATTAAGAATATCAAGATCGGCAAGAAGTTTTAATAATTCTTCTTTTGCAAGCAGCTTCAACAGGTCTTCATTAGACAGAGCATTCATAAATTGTTTGTCTTCCATTAATAACCGGAACTGTGCATCCGCCATAGCCCTTTGCATGTATTCATCATCCATAGCTTTTAAGAAATTGCTGTTACTTAAACCATTCATAACTTCTTCATTCTCAACTGCCTTTACAAATGATTCGTTATTAATCAAGTCACTAAAATTCTCATCCTTAATTAATGCTTGATACTCTGGTTTATGAATTACATTAGCTGTTGGAAATGTTATTTTTTCCTTTAAGGCAGTTGGAGTTGCATTACTATTTTTTTCTATGGGCCATGGATATAAAAATGTAAAGTATAGAACAATTAGAGCTAACAGAATTCCCCCGATTTGAAATAAATATTCTTTGAAAAAACTTTTTTTCTCTCTCATAATTCACCTTTAATATTTATATCAATTTAATAATTATTTCAAAAATAAATACTTGTATTGTTAATAAACATACAACGTTAAGTAATTTGTCCGAAGTTGAGACAAAAAAAATATATGAACGTACTCGCAAACAATATTATACTGCTAATTAGCCTCCGTAGAAATCACGGGTCAGCTGTCTATCACATATGCAGCATGATTGATCGATTGTTATCCATCGAACAATTAATTTATCTATAAGAATTTCTTTATTGATTTGATTAACTGATTTGAGTAGTAGAGGAGATGAGAAGTTATTTATTAGTTTAACCACAAAGCATTTCCCGCTGTTGGTAGTGCAACATAATGAAAAATTGTTCAAATGAAAATAAGGGAGTTGGTTCCTTCGCTAACGCTCAGTACAGGGATTAGTTGAGACTTAACTGCAGGTAAAAAAGCGAAAGCCACCAAGGGGTGGCTTTCTTTTGCTTCTAATGGGGGGAAGTCATCAAAAGCAAATCTCATTATCAATGTAAGATACAGGGAACGGTGTTGTTTTTAAGCCGCCGCCCATAACAGCAATGCGTCTTTGAAAACCAATGCCAATAATTATTTATTAATTCATTTTGTTCACTACACCCAAAGAACAACTAACTTTTATAACACAACTTTACAATTACACAATTGCCACAATGTTTAAAGCGGTCGGCTTGGAAAACTGGTTAGTTGCGTCTATTATCACTTAAGCAATACAAGTTTCTTCGTATTACTATAATTCCCAGCTTGAAGTCTATAGAAATAAACACCGCTCGTCATATTCGCTGCATTCCATTGTCGAGAGTGATCCCCTGCCGACAATTCTTCTGAGATAATCGTTGCTACATCTCTTCCTATCAAATCAAATACTTTCAGTGATACAAAAGATCGTGTTGGAAGACTAAAAGAAATGCTTGTAACTGGATTAAATGGATTTGGATAATTTTGAAAAAGTTTCAAACTGTTTGGTATTGTTTCATACTGGTTCGATTCATAAACATCAACAAATAAAGAATCTTCAGGTATTAATATTCCCCATAAAGAAAAATGATTTATATTGGCTAACAGGATATTTTTTGCACTATCAACATATGTCGTGACCTTTACCCAATGACCTTTGACAGTATCATAATACGCAAACGAAAGACTTGTTTCATTAACAATTGCATTTTTTATTAGAGATGAATCAGTATAATGAAATGTCATTTCAGCAGAAAAACCAGTTTGAATGTTGGATGCAAGATGAAAGAAACCCAAGAATGAAGAGGGGCGTTTAAGTTTATTATAATAAGTGGGGATTAACTTGTCAAACCATGTAACAGACATTTGTTTCTCAGAGACATTTCCAGCTTTGAATTTCAGTTCGAGGGAAGTTCCATTATTGCAAGCAATGGAAACCTTTGCAGTGTCACTTTCAAGTGTCTTTACGATGTTGGAGAATATGGATGGTTCATTTTTATTAAAATTGACAATTGTCTCTTTTTCATCATTCCCTAAAACAGTATTTTGATTAAGATCGGCATTTATTGAAAAATAGCATCTATCAAGAACATTATTTACAATACGGTTCCCTATTCCCCAAACATCGATTGTCCACAAGCATTTCTCGAAGCGGTTGTTTTCAAGTATTGATCCATTTCCGTTTATTGTAATTCCATTTAAATTTTTTAAAAGGGAATTTTTTATTTCGCATACTCCCCCTTGATCAACAATAATGGCCAGGGGATAATCCAATTCACCACCAATAATACTACTGTTATTAATATACAGTTGAGCGCCAGACTTAACTATAATCTCCGGCTCTGCCGTAGAAGGAGAAGCACCAAGAAGAGTCACATTGTTCATTGTTAATGAAGCCCCGGATAAAATGTACAATTTCCATCCCCACGAAAACTCTATAGTCTGATTTTCCCAAACAGTTGGTACAGTTATTGGATCTCTATGAGGTTTATCTTCAAGGGAAGGAAATACTTTTGGAATATCTAGATTGGGTACACTGGCATTTTGAATACCAGGCGGGCGAATCAAAGGATTTAGATCTATTCCATTGGAAGAGATTAGATAGGGTGCGGTACTGTTAACCAAACCTTCATCCCAGCCTTTAAAGTCAGACCAATAATTACCATTCCAAAAACTATTGCTGTTATCATATCCATTTGGAGAACCACCTTCACAATGGTTATAGTTAATGATATTTTCTTTGGAGAGATCAACAATAATATTTCTTTTGTTATCAACCAGGCTGTTGCTACTCACTATATTATTATCAGAATCATACCACAAACCGATACCGTATTTAGAATTGAGAATTTGGTTCCCTTCTATTCTAGACAATGAAGAAGAGAACAATGTAATGCCACCATCAGGCGATGAATTAACTGTATTGTTAAGAACATGGCTGTCATTACTACGATAAAGAAATATTCCTCCCATCTTATTAATACCACTGCTTACCATTTCAGAAATTGTATTGTTTGCAATAATTGACCCTGTGGCATATTCAACACAAATTCCTTCGTTAGTCATTTTTGAGATTTCATTGCTTTGTAATTTATTTGGAAAAGGAGCTTGTGAAAGCCAAATTCCCCTCCAAGAAGTTGATACTTTATTATTGATTACGGTGTTATATCCAACACCATGACGAAGAACAATGCATAAAATAGAGTTTGTAACCGTATTGTTTGAAATTTCACATCCGTAAGTATTTTGCTGTAGAAATATTGACTCACTCAGATTGGACAACATATTATTTGAGACTAAACATTCTTCCGATTTTGTCAATGCTATCCCGAAAGTCCCTCTTTTCTTATTAGTTACTATATTTCCCGAAACAGTCGCATACCGGCACCAATCTAGAGAGATACCGGAACCCGTCGTATGATAAATAGTATTATCGACTATAATTGCACTGTCTGATCTGAAAACAGCAAGCCCTAAATTTTCCCAGCCCCCGTAATCAAGAGGAAATCCGGCTCCGCGTAGAGTGTTATGCTTGAAGATGAATTTAGAACCGTTTACTGAAAACTGGTATGTATAAGCAGAATCTGTGGGCCCAATATCGCTATCGAAAATAAAAAGTGAAGAACCTGGTTCAGTTTTTATACTATATTCAGCATCGTGATGTATATTCAATCGTAAGTAAACATTTCTCAGTGTTAAACTTCCACCAGCTTTAACAATAAGGTTACCATTAACTACAAGAGTATCATTCTCGACTATTTCAGTACCAGTAATTACCCAGTCTTGTGCAGAAACATATTGACAATACATAGTACTGAGAAAAAAGAATGTTATTAAAAAATAAAAGAATCTTTTCATAGCAAACTCTATACTCGATTACTTGAATATTGTTCTTTGATAATAGATATTAATTTAACCTATTTTAAAGAGCATTTTGGGTTTGCAAACGCAACTTTATAATTACATAAATACCACACTGAAAAACGCTGCTGATTTGAAAGAGCTTGTAATGCGAATTTTATTTCATCAATATAAATTTCTTGACATTCATATAGTCACCAGCTTTGATTCTATAAAAATATACTCCGCTGGAAAGATTAAAACCGTTGAATTTCACTTCATAATTACCTGGTAATTTTTCTTCGTTTACTAAAGTTGTTACTTCCCTTCCTAATGTATCGTAAACTTTTAATGTTACAAAACCAGATTTAGGTAATTGATAACTTATAATTGTAATTGGATTGAACGGATTGGGATAATTTTGAAAAAGCGAATATGTAAAAGGAATGGGTTGATTTTCCACAACCATAGTCGGAATACCGACGGAAAATTCTGATGTGTTGCCATTCTTATCAGTTGCGGTTGAGGTAATATTTAGACCAGTTAATCCGTTAAGTTTAGTAAATGTAAAAGTTCCGATACTATCTGAACTAGTCGTACCTTCATAGACTTTCCCCTCATTCTGAGGATCGGAGAAAATTTCTATTGTACAATTAGGAGGGGCAGTCCCAAAAACAGAGGTGGCGGTGACACTGACGATTACCGGAGGAGTAAGTTCGGCATTCCCACCTTCGCGATTATCAATGCCCTCACCACTATTATTAGTAATGGAATTCCGACTGATGGTATTGCCAATGGCTAAGCTTCCCCTTATCCTAACACCGTAGGTTCCATTATTAGCGATGATATTCCCCGGACCGATATAGTTGTTTGATGCATTTCCAACTCTAAGACCAAACCGGTTGCCTACGGCCACTATGCCGCTGGCATCCGTGCCTATGTAGTTGCCGGCAATCCAATTGTACTCGATACCAGCGTCGGCAATTTCAACTCCGACATCATAGCCACTAATGACATTTCGTTCTCCGTCGGTAATGCCTCCAACGAAGTTATGCCGGGTGCCCTCGTTGATACTTACTCCAATTCCCCACAAATTGCTGAGGGATCTGGCGCCATTGACATCGGTTCCGATGTAGTTACCGAGGACTAGGTTGTCTTGTGAAGAACCACCGATCGAAATCCCGAATCCATTGCCGCTGATGATGTTCCTCTCCCCACTTCGCGTCCCTCCGATTCTGTTAAAGTCCGCATTCCAAATCAATACGCCATTATAGCGATTTGCCAGCGCAGCCGTGCCAGCCGCATCCGTACCGATGAAATTGCCGATGACCGTATTGTAAGCTGCACCGGAGAGAACGACACCATAGGTTCCGTTCCCACTGATGATGTTCTTCTCGTTCGGATTTGTACCACCTATAACGTTGTTGAATGGGCCATCCTCAATAACCACCCCGTGGTGGCCGTTACCCAAAGCCTTTTCTCCGGTAACATCTGTGCCGATGTAGTTGCCTACGAAGACGTTACGAGTAACGCCGCCTAAGATTAAGCCGATTCCTCTATCTCGGTTACCACTGATGATGTTTCGCTCCTCCGGCGTGTTCCCACCCACTCTGTTGTACGAAGCCCCACCTGCGATTCCTATACCACTATCGTTACCTAACGCCATCATACCACTGGCATCCGTGCCGATGAAATTGCCGACGATCGTGTTGTTTACCGCGTTCGTGCCCCCAATCACTAGGCCGCCTTCGTTGTTCCCGCTGATAATGTTTCTCTGGCCCGCTACAATCCCCCCGACGAAGTTTCTCTGGCCTCCCAGCTGTAGTCCACCGAGGGCATTACCTAAAGCCACAGAGCCCGTCGCATCGGTGCCGATGAGATTACCCTGAACAACATTGTCCGATCCGTATATGTGTAGGCCGCCTGTTGGGCCATTGGCTGAGATGACATTTCCTTCACCGGTTGGCCCTTTTCCGACCGTTCTATCACCCCCAATGGTGTTGTAATTGGCATTTGTTTGCAACATTATTCCATTTGCTGGGAAGTGCAAAACTTGTAAGCCCTTAATCTTGTTGCCATTCGAAGCCACCAATAGCCCAAAGGTGCCTTCCGGTGTATTACTTCCATCCAGGATTACACCGGCGTTACTGGCGTCAATAGTCAGATGCCCCTGGGTCAGGGCCGGAAGCGGGGCATTGAGGTTGATCGAAACAGTACTTGTCGGCAGAAAAACAACTGGGTCAAAACTGATGGTGTCGCCAGCCTTGGCAATCTCCAGGCATCGCCGCAGTGTTCCAGCCCCACTATCGGCCGTGCTAGTTACGAGAAGAGTACCTGTAGGAACGGATTTATTGGTTATCTGCTCAGTTGTCCTCTTCAGGATGAGCAGTCCACCATTCCTATCAGCAACATGAACATAATCTCCAGCCAAGGTCATGTCCGTGACCCATCCTGGCGTGTCATAAGCCATGATCAGCGTCGGAGTGAAGGGATTGGAAACATCCACTATCTGTAAACCACCGCCTCCATCGCTTACATAAGCTATCATGTCGGAGATAGTCACACTCATGGCACAGCCGGGTGTGTCGAAGAATCCCATTTCGGTTGGCATGCTTGGATTGGAGACGTCTACTATCCGCAACCCCGACTGAGAATCAGCGGCATAAGCTCTGTTGCCGGCAACGGCCATACCTTGAGTAGTGCCTGGCGTGTCGTAGCTACCAACTAATTTAGGATTGAACGGATCAGAGACATCTACTATTGCTACACCGCCATATGAACCGGCCAAGTAGGCAATTGTACCGGAAACAGCTATGCCAACTGGTGGTTGTCCATTGTCGACGAGGTTGATATAACCGATTTGTTTTGGAGCCTTGGGGTCGCTAACGCTGATAAGTCGCAGGCCCCATTCGTCGGCGACATAGACTATCTGCCCTGCAACGGCGATTTCACGATACATCCCACCTGTTCCTGAAGGAATCCCCCCGATCATTTTTGGATTGGCTGGATCGGAGATATCTAAGATATGGAGGTTATAAGAACCATAGCAGATACTTATATAGGCGTACTTACCATTCACAACCACATCGCTGACCCACCCACCCTGAGTGTCGTATATCCTAACCTCCTTAGGGTGGACAGGGTCAGATATATCAACTACCCGCAAAGAGTACGCCGCTCCCACGTAAGCATAGTCTCCGAGAACAGCTACAGCTTCAACAGACTTCATGGGGCCATAGAATCCGATCTGGGTAAGGGTTTTGGAATCAGAGACATCCACCACCCGCAAACCCCAATTGCGGTCAACCACGTATGCAGTACCCCCGTCAACAGCCACGTCCTTGACATGTCCGCCTGACACCTTGTACAACCCTAATTCCGTCGGTTCATTTGAGCCGGTCACGTCTATAGCTCTCAGTCCGGAAGCCGCATCGGCTACGTAGGCAATGGTCCCCTTTACAACCACGTCCAATGCCTGCACCGACGTTTCAACAGCCCCAATCTCTTTAGGCTGAGTTGGGTTGGAGACATTTATCACCCGTAAACCCTTCCAACCATCTGCTAAATAAGCCGTACTCCCAACAACAGCAACTCCATAGGCATAACCTGGAGTGTCGTACGCTCCTACTTCGGTCGGGTTTACCGGATCAGAGATATCCACTATTCGCAGACCTGCCCCAGCACCAGCAACGTAGGCCATCTTACCAACCACTTCTACATCGAAAGCATATCCCAAGGTGTACACAAAACTAATCTCTCGCGGGTGGGACTTATCAGAGATGTCTATTATCCTTAAGCCTGCGCCACCGGCCGCTACGTAGGCATAGTTGCCGGTTACATCTACACTTTCAGCATAACCTGGTGCACGGAGAAAACCAACTTCATTCAGATGGACTGGATCAGAGATATTCACGACCCATAAACCTACACCGCCAATTGTTACATAGGCATAACTACCGGCAATGGTTATGTCTGTTATAAACCCATCGAGCATGCCTGTTGAGCCAACTTGTTTAGGATTCTTTAAATCGGTTACGTCCAATACCTCCACTCTCAGGCCTATTCCGACATAGGCATAGTCTCCTTTTACCGCGATCGCCAGTGTGGGGCCTCCTATCTGCCCTACAGGTTCAAGACGCATGTCAACTTTTCGGGTATCACGTTTTTGAGGTAAGCTGGATTGTGGAGAGCGCTTCTCTGCTTGGGATAGGTCAGGTCGGCGTGTTAAACTCTGGAAGCGTGGTTTGGTATTTGGTGCGCTAAAAGTGTCCCCAGATATATCTACCTCAGGAACATCGCCCAGTTTGCAGAACCCCAGTTGGGTAGGGCGACTTGGGGTGGATACTTGGACAACCCGTAAGCTACCCTTTCGGTCAGCAGCATAAACTATATCGCCAATAACAGCTATGTCGTGTATATCAATACGTCCTTCGTACGCACCAATCTCAACTGGATTATTTTGGTTAGAGATATCTATCACCCTCACTCCAGCAAAAGCGTCAGCCACATAAGCCGTGTTGCCTACCACAGCCACATCAAAGGCGCAGCCCGGCGTATCGTAGAAGCCGACTTCTCTCGGTCTTCTGGGGTTAGATACATCTATCACACGGAGACCTTCCCAACCATCGGCAACATAAGCCGTATTGCCAACCACTGTCAAACCGTATGCATAACCTGGTGTATCACATCCTCCTACTTCAACTGGATGGATCGGATCGGAGATGTCCACTACTCGCAGTCCAGCCCCGGCAACAGCCACGTAGGCATAGTTACCGACAACCACTACATTGAAGGCGTATCCCAAAACATAAACGAAGCCTACTTCTCTGGGATGGGTCGGATCAGAGGTATCGATTACCCGCACGCCCGCGCCACCGTCAGCCACGTAGGCGTAGTGGCCTGCTATGGCTACCCCCTCTGCGTAACCTGGGGTATTGATGAAACCAATCTCCTTGGGATTGGTCGGTTCCGAAATGTCCATTATGCGCAAACCTGCGCCACCTGCTGCGATATAGGATTTGGATTCCGTTATATAAATATCTTCTACCTGACCTTCTGAAATTTCTATTGATCCAACTTCGATGGGAGAGGCTAAACTGGAAATGTTCAATACAATCAGCTTTTGTCCCACTCCCGTGAATGCATAATTCCCTTGTGCTGTCACAGTTACATTTTTTTTATTCAACTTATCTTGGGTGAAACCGGGATTCTTACCAGCTGAAGAAATATCATTGCTGGAAATGAATAAAAAAAACGTTGCTATAAATATTATTTTCAGAATAAAAAAATACCGTATAGTGAATTTTGTATTCATCGTTATTCCTTTTTATTACTTTGAATTTTTAAATCGGAGTAATATTGTAACGGTTCCTTTATTAAAGATTACAAATCTACATTGTTTGAAACAATTATTACAGTCGGATCGCTATACCATTGAGATATCCCAACTTCAGGTAAGACAAAAAATAGTAATAGAAAAATACATGGTATGGTAAAAATATTTTTTTTAATCAGTCTTAAGTTCTCATTCCAATTCATGTTTAACCTGAGATAAAATATAACCTGTTATTAACTTCCATGACATCAGTTAAAACCGATGTCTACATTTAGCTAAAAAAGTATATATATAGGAAACATTTTAACTTTTCCTTATATAAGGAAAAATCTTTTCCTATATCTGGACAATTATGGTGAGCGATCTGTAACCACTTTTTTTCATCCATTATCTTTGTAGACTAACCTATTAATTAACCGCCAATGGATACTAAGGCGAGGAATGTTATCTACATACATTTATTTTGGTTTTGTTCAATATTCTAAACTTTTTGCGTGATATCCCGTTGAAGAACACCGGGCAGTCCCGTCAAACAACACACCGGGCAAGCATTCACACTGAAGTATTTAATCAAACGGACAATTGATTTATATATAAGAATTTCTTTATTGATTCGATTGGTGAATTGGATGAGTAGATGAGATGAGAAGTTATATATTAGTTTCCACACAAAGCATTCCCCGCTGTTGGTAATGCAACATAATGAAAAATTGTTCAAATGGAAATATTATCATTAAAAAAGCGAAAGCCACCAAGGGGTGGCTTTCTTTTGCTTCTAATGGGGGGGGGACAAAAGGAACAAAAGCCCATCCCTGCCCTTCCCAAAGGGAAGGGTTTTTTCAAAATCGGTTGTTGATGATTGATAATTATTATTGTTTAGTAAGATTATTTTTGATAACAGCAATATCTATATGGATTGCTTCTAATTTTTTCGACATTTCAGTAAAACGATCGAGATAATTAAAACGAATTGAATTACTATCTTTTTCAAGCTGATCTATTCTTTTAATCTGTTGGCGTAATAACCAAGTTAAGAATGCAAGGAAAAAAGTAAGACCTTGCCTACCGGCAGGCAGGAGTATTTCAATGATTTTATATTCCATAGAGCCTCAAGCCGCGATGTAAGATGGTTGATGGATGATGGGAAAATCAAACTCTCACCTAGACGTAATAAATTTATTTCTAAACAAAATAAATAGAATAATTAATAAAACCAGAAATATTATAATTCCGATTGTTGCATAACCAATTCTTTCCGCAATAGTAGTTTCTTTTTTAATAATGAATTTAGTTGTATCGTACTGTTTCCGTAAAAGTTATATTTTAAGAAAGATTTATATTTAGTGCATGGATGCTTCGCTTAAAAACAAAAACAGGAGAAACCTCCATGCCAAAGCAAAAGTATACATCAAGTTTCAAAGTTCGCACAGTTCTGGAAGGCTTAAAATCGCCAGATGGTATATCAGCCTATTGTCGCAGGCAAGGGATTCATGAAGTTCAGTTTTATCAATGGCAAAAACAAATGCTATCCAATGCAGACGCGACATTTACCAAGGTATCAAAAGCTACAGAGCGCAAGATAACCAAGTTAGAAGATGAAATAAAACGTAAAGACCAGATCATAGTTGCTGTAACAGAAGAAGCACTTGAGCTTAAAAAAAAACTTACGGATTAGGCAAATACCGGCGCATAAGCATGGATACAAAACATGATTTACTAAATATGATCACTCGGTATAAAAAATATAATTGGTCAAAGAAAGATATATGCCGGAAATGGGGCATTTCTCCACAAAGGTTCTATTTAGACGAGAACCAGCAGAATCAATTTGTATCAATCCCAGTAAGATTAAACCCGAATAGAATCACGGAAAAAGAAAAAGCCACTATAATTGAATATGCGCTATCACATACACTCTATAACCACCGTGAGCTAAGTTACCGAATGATCGATGAAAATGTTGCCTATATGAGTCCATCAAGCGTATACCGTATTTTGAGAGAAAGCAACCTCATATTCATTAGAGAAAAACGAAGAATACCGCAGAAATGGGATCCTCACGAAAAGTTAACTAAACCCGACGAACTCTGGCAGACAGACTTGATGAACATCTCATATAAAGAGAGAGACTATTATTTCTTTTCTTATATGGATGTTTTCTCTCGCTACACTGTTTACCACGAACTACTTGCTTCAATGACTGGCGATACAATTAAAAATACAACAGAAGAAGCATTTAGAATAACAGGAAAGAATCCACAGTCAATTCAATCGGATAATGGTAGTTGTTACATATCCCAAGAGTATAAATCATGCATCAGTAAATTTAATATTGAGTCACGTTACATTCACCCGCATTGCCCTAATGAAAACGCTGAGATTGAAAGATACCACAGAACATTAAGGGAACTGATTGACCCGAACGAAGCCGAGAATTTTGATGCACTGCACAAACTTATCAAAGAACAAGTTTATTACTATAATCATGAAAGATACCACTCAGCAATTGGATTTATAACACCTTATGATAAGTACACTGGTAAAGCTGAGAAGATATTTTCTGAAAGAACAAATAAATTACAAAAAGCAAAAGAAAGACGAATTAAAGAAAATCTTAATCTTTATAAAAATCAGAAAGCAGCATGAACACTAAACTAAATATTTCTAAAAACTATACTTTATCTCTGAAACAATTTGGTATCGCTGAAGGTAGTATCAATTTTTTGTTGAGGTATATCTAAAATAAAATTATTGGTTTTAGGTTTGAATATAATCTTGCCCTTTATTTTAGATTTAGGAATTACGATTTCAGATTGGATAGATGATGAATCAGATAGTTGATTAAATAGAATTTCAATTTGATCATGAATCGGTTTTGGAAAATCTTTATAGTTTGCTTTTACTGTATCTTTAATTGCGGGTAGGGTTAATTCTATTTTTCGATCTTTGATAATTGTTTCTGTAGATGAACAGGAATAGAAGAATGCGATAGAGGTAAGAAGCAAGAAGCGAGAAGTAAAAAATGAGAAATAAGATTTCATGATCTAACCAAGATAAACCAACAGATTCTAAAATAATTTGCGGGTTGAATTACTCGTGATCTTAAATAAACTCCATCACCATCGGATTGATTTCCTTTCAAACCGGATGAAGTATTCCCTTCTATTGTTGTTCCGTATGGACCAGCCCAATTTGTATAAGTAAATCCAATATGTCCGAATACTGTATTACCTTTTTCCCAGCCAATGATTGAACCTTTGGAAATCTTTTTTGTACCGCGTAATACATCAACAGCAGGAATTATTTTGTTCTGTAATTTGAAAGATCTTGCAAGTCCAGATCTTGTTGTTGGAGCTCTAACTTTTGCAGAGGATAGACAAAAAGAGACAAAAGCAGAACACCAAGAATCACCTTTTTTACGTCCAACGGAATTCAGAAACATTTCAACTTCTTTGCCGTCATTATGTCCGGTAAGTTCTTTTGTACCGATAAATGACTGAGCAATTTGTAGATGTTTCTGTGCGCTAACTTGTGAGAATAGCGGAAGCAATAACAACACACAGACCAAGAAAAAAAATCGCATAAGCAATATTTCCTTTTTTTAATTCTTCGATTGTATCTATTTCTTTAACAGCGTATTTATCGAAAATCCAGACAAGACAAATTCCCAGAACTGCTTTTGCTAAACCAACGCTGAAGGAAGAAAATTCTATGAACCAATTAAATGTGATGTAAATAAATACGGTTGCAATAACTGTAATTATTGCAACCGTTTTGAATGCTGAATTGTTAAAGAAATCTTTCATGATATTTTTACTTTGTTGAAAAATAATTAAACCTTCTTTTGTCTTGATACAAAAGAAGCAAAAAATCAAGGCTGCAAAATCTTGGCGGAATATTTCATTCGCACAACGGAGAAAATTAAACTCGACTCCCGATGTTTTATCATAGAGTTTTGGTGTCGGGATTCTTCGGACAGAAATTTTCTCTTTTCGTTGTGCTCGTTCATATTCTTATCGCCAAGCTTTTGAGGCCGATCTTAAAATATTTTTTAGGTGCGAATACAAAAAATTATTAACGCCAAGTATTTGAGATCATTTAATTATATTAAAGCGACTTCTCCGTTTTTAACGGTTCCGTTTGAATATTTGAGTTTGAATTTTAGTTTGTTACCAACTTCATCGAGATAAAGTGTTACTTCGGAATTAGCGAGATCAGCATCAGCAACGGCGGAAGTATCAAGTTTGATTATTGCATCATCGTTTAGAAACCTCATTGTACTGTTCAATACATGAACAAATTTGCTTGTGGTTGTATCATAAAAATACCTTGGATTAGAGCAATTATCAGATAAGGTTATTAGAGCACTTGCGTAAACTATTCTACCACCATAGAAATTTGAAGCAATATAAATAACTGGCTTGGTAACTCCAGAAGTACCAGGAGTAAAATTTATTGAAGACAGATCGAGGAATAAATTTGTTGAAATGGAAGTTTGAGTTGTAAGAAACTGAGCGCAATTTGTGAAGTTGATATTTTTTCCACCGGGTGCGGGGAAACTCGCTGCATAACCCATTCCATAGGTTCCGATGTTAATAGTAGCATGTCTTGAACATTCACCAAGAATAGAAAAAAATGCACCCCACATACCGGTACGAGTAATCAGACCGGCGCCAGCTACGACTTCACAATCCATTGAATAAATGTTAATAGCAGAAGCATTAACAGTATTTATACCAACAGCAAAATAAGTGCAAGTTCTAACTTTCAGTTTAAGATGAATGATGTTGTAATGCATTTTGTATCCATCAAGGAATAAAACACCATCACCATTTAAGGGATTATTTGGATCTTCCTCGAGGATTAGTTTGCCCCAAGCTTGACCGTCAATTTCGTTGTAGCAATCGAATTGAAACATTAGATTAGCACAAAGACCAAAACCAATTTGTCTTGTTAGGAAAGTACAAGCATCGTTTGAGAAAGTTTTAGTAGTACCATTTTTAGCCCAATTAACCCAAGCATTATTATTAACAGTGTTCATAAAATTACCGCACCATCGAACAATAATTCTACCGTTGCATTTTTGAATACCAGACCAATTATTAGTACCACCGGCACAAAGAATCCAAACTTCTCTATCTTGTAAATCTTTAGGAAGTGCAGAGAGGACACCATCCATAGACTTCTTAGCAGATTCCCAAGACAGACCGTTATTGAGATCACTACCATTTACCGGGTCAATCATAAAACGGAAAACCAAACGAGTATCGGAACCCCAATAATTAACGAGTAAATGTTTAGGGAAATTATCAATTGAAGAACCGCCATGAAGATTAAATGCTTTTAAGAAATTATCAATTTTTCTCATTTGATTACCTCTTAGACTAAAAGTATGCGAATTAATATTTCAGGACCAGAAGCAGCATCAAGAGCGTAACCGTTAATTGCTTGTGGAGTAACAGAGCCGGCAATAACGGAAGCCGGTTGAGCGCCGGAAGAAGTAACAGCAACAGCACCGGCGGGAATGGTTGCAGATAAAGAAGCAGCTACAACAGCTTTACCGGCAGCATCAGAAGTGACAGCTGAGCCGATAGTAATAACACCACCGGAAAGGACTAATGCGATGCCGGAAACAGCAATAGGGGCTTGTTCGCCGAGAGAAGAACTGGCATTTAAGATACCAAGAGCTTTAGCATTTGCAGCACAAAGATTACCATTAAAACCGATGAACTTGTATTTGTTGAGTGAATGATCAACAGGTGCAAGGAAAGAAGTAATAAGATTTAATTGTTCGGTTAACATTTTATTTTCTCCGTGAAAAGTGATCCGCCAAAGGCGGAGTTAAACGGAAGACGGTTAAGTGCGTCTACCTTTTATTAATTTTTTATTTTTTTTTACTTTTTTAGAAACAAGCTCCGCATACGGAGCGAGCTCCGCAGACGGAACAAGCATATTATTTGCATTAGAATTATCTTGAATCATTTCAGACACGTCAGCCACGGCTGATAAATCTGACAAGTCAGATGAAACATTTTCATCAATTTTTGTTTCTTCTATTTTGGTTTCATCTACTGATGATTCAATAACAGTTAAAAGATTGTTAGGATATTTTTTAATTAAATCCGGAGAAACATTGATGATGGAATTTTGAGAATAATATTTTCCATCATGTAAAAAGTCGGTATTTATAACTTGTGCTTTCATAAGACCTCACCTTACCTCACCCCTAACCCCAATGCTGTCAGGTTAAGCATTAAATGGTCTTTCGTTTTTTAAGAAAATATTTATTGTTTAGTCTTGGTTTTCTTTCAAAATGTCGTTCAGGAATTAGTGGGATTGTAAACCTCTTTATTGTTGAGA